>Ga0326597_10005505_pt1 | contig 17543 bp, 18 predicted proteins | sample RVTome_12_FD_203789 | JGI IMG/M metagenome (GOLD analysis project Ga0326597, IMG submission 203789) | Soil microbial communities from uranium-contaminated site in the Upper Colorado River Basin, Wyoming, United States - RVT100D185 | ecosystem: Environmental > Terrestrial > Soil > Contaminated >... | reverse complement strand
TTTTCTACCATGTTACTGTAATGGAGGTGCTTGCACTTGGCTGTAACGGACGTCCTTGCACTTGCCCCATAATGGCGAGTGTTAAAGCGGCAGCAGCACTAGCCGCCGTTTCTGGCGGAACTCTGTACAACGCCGTTGTGAAAGACTCCGTTATCACCGGAAGCCAGGCCCTGGAGTGGTCTCGTAGAGCGGTCGCGGCTCTAGATGAATATGAACGGCCGAATGCCAGGAAATAAGAATTGGCCCTCCCTGAGCATGCCCGCGTTTCTTGACAAAAATTGTTTACATATCCAGGCACGACCCCATCCGCTCCTGACCCTCGTGCCTCTTCCATATTCACGCGTGCCCCTCGGTGGCTGACGCTCACCGGCCCGATGGCCGCCCGCGCTGCAGAGCTTATCTATGGCAGGGACGGGATCCTTGAATGAACGTCATCATACATTTCCTTAAGAGCCTTTATCAGAGCCACATATATTTCCTTGACCGTGGTTGATTCCACGGGGAGCCTTAAACGTTTCCGCACAGACACAAGCAGTTTTTTCCTCTTTCGATTCGAAAGTAAATGAGCAGACAGCACGCGCAAATCATATAAAACAAATAGCGGCGACAATAATGTCGCTGGATCGCTGAATGTGCACTTCATTTCAAGCCATTTGCGGAACAGTTTGAGAGTATTGATTTTTGATAAATCAAGAGAGGAATCAATTTGATGTAAATCTTTTTTGATGGCCTCTGCGTTAATGGTCTCCACCAATGCTTTATTCAAGTTTTCGATGGTTTGCCCGACGCTATTATCATCCCAAACTATCGGCCGTCGAATTTTCCTCAGAACATCAATGACTTCCAAGTCGAAGTGCACAAGCTTTATTCCCAATTTTTCAAAGAACGAATTCATAACCTTGTGACGCGCAGCAAGTAACAGTTTTTCTTTCGACGCTGGGGTGAATGCGACCTCAATTTGGCCAGCATAAAACTGCGAACCAACGTCGTGGTCAGAAGCACGGTTTTCTGATGCCAAATAGTGTTGCTCGCTTTCAGATAACCGGTCGATGTCACCCAACCACATAATGACGTGCCCCGACCGGTTGATACCAAAGGCGGTAGTTTGGCCATCCTTCGTGTGCAGGGTGCCGTAAGTGTCCGACGCAAAATCGAGGGCACAATCCGGGTGATGTACATATTTGAGAAGAACCTCGACATTAAAGAACACCGGAGTTAGATATCCATCACCGGACGAACGGTATAGACCGGGTAAATAGTAGTAATCTCGCGCATCATATGTAAATGGAACTTTGCCAAAATTGAATCTTTGCTCGGGTACCTTCGGCCTCAGCTCCACGCGGAATTTCTTCTTCCTCTTAAGTTGATCCAGACGCTTGGGCGCGAACACCGGAAAGTAATTTTCTGAGGAGCTGTCATGTCTCAGAGTAACTACTGCAAAACCCGCTCGCGTGATGCGAGTCAAACGTGTTTGACGAGGTGGTCTCCGGCCCACCTGCTTTGCAAGCGCTTTACGATATTGACAGCTCGGACATTGCAACATCGGGCCATTACGAATTAGCAATCGCAATCCGTCTCGCGTAATTCTGTGATTCTTGAAAATAAGGATTAGCCAATCGCCACAGTTTCTGCACTGAAGTTCAGGCGTGACGCGACGTACGGGCATTGTGTGTTGTCCGTTGATAAACGATTTTGGGGGACGGGGGTGATTTCACGCTCAGTGCCAGGCTTGACAGACGCGAAAGGTTCCGCCTAGATTCCGTCCATGCCTTGACCGGTGGACAGAAGACGTTTCTCGATGAGCGGGATTATCAGACGTTTATCGACGCGCGTGGCGAAGTAAAGCGGAAAACACCTTTCGTAGTTTTCGCTTATTGCCTGACGCCGAATCATTTTCATCTGCTCATTCTGAGCCCTCTGAGCCCCTCCGTTACCCTTCTCCTACAAGATCTAACAATGCTTCCAGCCGCCGTTCAATGTGCGTTGTGCTACAGGTTCGCCTGACGTCTTTATCCTTCGCAAGTTGACGTAGACTCTTCCGTATTAAATCTTTTGCATCCGATATTATTTCTCTAATCAACGGAGCGGCCGTGTCACTATAAAAAACATGACGCACATTGCCCCAGGATGTTGTGCCTCCTGGCTCACCCAAATACGTGCGGACGAGCCATTTAAGGATTTCATCTCTGACGCCGTCTGGAACGAATTGTAGGCCTCCGACATCTTTAAAGGATCGTAGTAGATCTCCATGAGTAACATGGGCTGTCCAGCGAGACCCTGTCTGCTCCATGATTTTGAGCACGTCTATGAAATAATCTTCAAGGTGCTTCCGTTTTAAATATGGCACTACTCCGGCTGCATAGGCGACACGAATAATGACCCGAGTCGGTCCTGTACGAGAAATCTTTTCCTGAATATGGCCAGCAAGCGTGAGTTTTGCGGGATTCTGAGTGATCGCGGCGAAATGACACAAAAAGGCGAATGCGTTCTGCCTCACGACTTCGGGCTGCTTTTCGTCGAGTGCAATGGCCACTAAGAACTTTAGAATTTCTTCTTGCCTTGGTTGAGGCGCATGCTCAAAGTCATCTAGCAGGCTCGGCGTTGGGGCAGCAGCTTGTGGTTGCTGGATCAGTTGTTTGACATCAGATACCCGCAGAAGGTGAATAGGATCACGCGAAAGAACAACGGATATGCACGTCTGAAAAATATATACGCAATCCTCAACTCCCGCTTCGTACTCGTCGTCTTCGTGTTCTAAGTCTCGCCTAATCTCGTAGGAGCGGGATAATCTTCGCCAGTCTGGTCTCGTCAGAAGCCCCATACGATGGGAAAGATCAATTAATTTCGCTGTTGGATATTCTTCTATGTCGTCCGGCCTTTCCACAGGTGGCAACTTGTGTTGTCTAGCCGCTTCCTTCGCTATGTCGATTCCGGCAATAACGATTTTCTCACGGAGATCATGGATTGCAGCATTGAACAGCCGCTGACAGGCGCTACTTGGATCTACTTTGATCAATTTCCTGACGCGATTAATTAAATCCTTTGCTTGCCACGCAGGACGGATTCCCTGAAGTAGCTTTGGAACATCCGATGCTTTGATTAGTTCCACATTTGCTGACGGGACAAGATCATTCATGTGCCCCCCCATTATTCGGTCGGAAATTGTCTTTAGTGTAGCCCCTCGTGTCAAGGATTTTATCGGGCGAAGAAAGGGGGTCGGGAGTCTTTTGATCCACGACGATTTTCTTTCCTCAGTCAGCGAGATCTTCGAGCTTCGTGAACCCTTTCTTTTCGCCTTCTTTATGGGCGCGGGCGAGAAGTGGCCAGAAATCTTTGCGCTGTGCGAGCAACCTGCTTTCGAGGTCCGTGTCTTTCGTGACAGGAAATAGAACCCCGCAGGGGCGCCCATTCTTCGTGATCACCACTGATCGTTCCGAAGGCAGGTCTTTAACGATTTTGCTCAAGTTCGCTTTGACTTCACGAAGACTTTCGATTTTCACAGTTTGAACTCCTTTCCCGCGACCATCGACACCTTACCTTTCTTCCCCCCAAATCAAGGTTTGTTCGGTTCTCAATGAATTGATCCCCGTGGCTTAGCTTATTCTCGCTCTTGAAACGATGACTTTTTGTATTCCGTGCGCATCTCCGACTGCAGCCGGCCCAGGCGATAGGCTTTCCAGTCGATGAACTTGCCGACCTCAGCAAGTGTCGGGTGAACTTCTTGAATCCTGCGCCACATCTCCTGCGCGATGAAGCGGTAGTCGGGATGGCCCTGGGGCATGGTGCGCAGCTCGCAGAGGTGGACGGCCTCGCGCAGGTTCATCTTCATATACCAGCGGATCTTGTAGGCGAACGGCACCACGTACTGGGCCTCGCAGGGAAGCTCGCGATAGATCATTTCATAAAGCTCGGCCGCCCGCGTCATGCAGCGGTCGAAATCGGGCTTGAAACCCGCTTCTTCGAGCTCCGGCGGCGTATCGTAGCCGTGGACGGTGCTGAACTCCTGGCGCTCCTGCGTCAAGATTCGGTGGCGGTGCAGGTCTCGATAGAGACCGAGATTGCCGACGATGTCGAAGGTGTAATAAACGTTCTCGAACGCCCGGCCCGGTTTGTCCCGGCGGTGGCGCCGCTTGGCGAAATGCTCTTCCAGAATCTTTCGCCGCTCAGCCGCGCTCATGCGGGCGGCGATTTGCCGCAGTTGCTGCAAAGAATCGCGGGCGTGGGGATAGAGAATCGCGGCGATGATTTTTTCTTCGGCATTGCGATCGTAATCTATGAGCGCCACCGGATCGTTGGAGTCGGCCGAGACCGTTTCCAAAGTAGCCCGCGCCAAGGCTTTCGCCGCCGCGCTGGTACCGATTAGATATTCGTTCGCCTGCGCGCGCTTGACGAAAGATGGGATGAGCTGATTCAGTTCGCCGTGCATGGCGCCGGCCAATTCTTTCGCTTCGGCCAGCTCGTGCGAGTAGAGCTTGGACAATAGATACTCGAAGGCCTGCCCGACACCGAAGATGCCGACATTGGTCAGCGTCGCCGCCGGCAGATAGCTGCGCAGCAGGTCGCAGGCGTGGGCGCGCACCGTGGCACGGTAAGCCGTCTCCGCCCAGCGCCGCAGCCGCTCATCTTTGGCGGCCTCGCCATAACTTAAGCCTTTACCACTGGTCGGATCGCGCACTTCCAGTTGCTCGACGGGTAACGACTTCGAGACGAATTCGATCATCGGCTCCATCTGCTTGGAATAAGTTTCGAAGAGCAGATTCATCGTTTCGGCGTAACGGTCACGGTGGCGCGAAGCCATGATCCCGGGCTCGCGGTAGAAGAGATAGTTTCCCGCGGCGTCTGTCTGATCGAAGCGCACGTAGCGCGTCGATTTCTCCAGCGGCGCGATGCCGATGCGCGCGTCTTCGAGGAGTTTCGCCGCGACGTTGGAGATATTCTCGCAAGCGAGATGCGCGCCGCCCAACTGCGCCACCGAGTCATCGCCGTAACCGACCAGCACCCGGTCGTAAAACGCCCGCGCCTTCTTGAGCGCGGCGCTGTCGTCACTGGCCGCAGTCTGCGCGCCGAGCAGATCTTTCAATCCCAACTCGGGATCGCCGAGAAATTCATCTAGAAAAGTCCGGCGCAAACTCTTGGTCGAGCGGCTGTAGCGGGAGAACAACGCCCCCGCCACTTCCTGCGGCAATTTGAGGCCGAAGACGGATCGATCGAGGTTGGTAAAGAACGGCGCGAGCGCCCTTTGCTCGTCAGCGGTGAATTCCGGACTCATCCTGTTCCTCAACGAAGGTGTGCCGCCATTCTAGTTAGTTTTGTGGCAATAACAAGGCGCGGACCGTCGCTTGGGCTTGCCGTTTATCCTGGCGCGTTCGGCAGGCAAACCGTTCGCACAATCGAATCAAGCAGGCGGCGTCTCTTGGCGGAGAAACGGATCAACGGCGACGCTAACGCGGGTCGATAAATGAGCGCTCGGATCAATGCGTTGACGCCGCACCGCAGGCGAAATTCGCTTCGACAAGCCGTTTCATACCCGCGCAAGCGCGTGGCCGAGAAATCATCGGCGCGAAACGCCTCGTCGATGGTTTCGGCCGCAAGCAGGCCGCTTCTCAGCGCAAAGTAAATTCCTTCCCCGCTAACCGGCTCGTTGACCCGCGCGGCATCGCCGGCGAGCAAAACGTTGTCGCCGTAAGATCGCCGGGGTGAAAAATAGACGGGATAAGTCGAGCGCAGCGCGCCGGCAGGCTCGCTGCGATTGAGAATTGTCTTCAGATGGGGATTGAGCGGCAGGCGGGACTCGAGCAAGCGCGCGAACGGTCGGTCATCGGGCAATCGGTCTTTATCCACCGCCAGGCAGAGATTGATCATGCCTCCGCCGAGTCCCAATAGACCCACGTAGCCGCCGGGGAAGAGATGAATTTCGACGCGGTCGCCGAAACCGCCGCGGCATTGGAGCCGCAGCTGAAACGCGACGGCCCGTCCCCACATATCAGCGTTTCGGGCCAGGCCCAAATGATGCGCGACCCAGGAGTGCCGGCCGTCGGCGCCGATCAACAGTCGCGCTTGAAGAGTCTCGATGGCGCCGGCGTAATCAAACTCAAGGTGCCATCGGTTATCTTCCCTCGTTAAGCGCTTGATGCGACAACTCTGGAGTACGGTGACATTTTCACCCTGCGCTTTTTCAAGCAGAATCTGATCCAGCACGGCGCGCGACAATCCAAGGCCGAAGTGTTCGTGGAGCCCGACGGGCAAGCCCGTGGCACTTTCCAGTACGCCCGTTGGGCGGAATCCTGAGCAAGAGCCCCCGGCCAAGGCCGGGGCTCGAGTCGAAGGGCCGCTGGTTAGCGGCAACGGGCACTCGGCTTCGTCTCCCGCCACGGAAGTGATGCGAAAGCCCGTGACTCTTTGATGCGCGCGAGTAAGAACTTCTCGTTCCACTCCCAGCACGCGCAGGATCGGCCAGTTGCTGGGATTGATGAAATCGCCGCAGAGCTTCTCCCGCGGAAATTGCGCCTTATCGAGAAGCGCGACCGAATAGCCCAGGCGCGCCAGCGCGATGGCCGACGACGCGCCGGCGGGGCCGGCACCGATGATTACCACGTCGCAGGAGCGCATGCTCAACCCTTGGCAAAAATGAGCGCCATGACACGGAAAGGAAACGCGGAGAGGATCTGAAACGGCCCGATGTCGGCCTCGCGCAATAGCGCCCGCCACTCTCCGAGAGTAAAGGCCCGCGCGACCGATAAAGGAGCGTCGGTGCGGGTCATCGCGTTGCGCGTGAAACATTTCGTGAGCAGGCGAATCCCGTAATAGGCCAGCGGATGGCGCACCAAATCGCTGACGATGATTGCGCGGCGCGCCAGGGGAGACCAAATCCGCAGTAGCCTGACGATCTGCTCTTCGGAAAAATGATGCAGCAACTGCGATGCCAGAACGAAGTCGAAGGACGCGGAGTGAAACGGCGGCGCCATGCCGTCGCCGCGCACGACCGTAACCTCGGAAAAGTCCCGCGTCTGCTCTGCCGCCTGAGCGACCGTGACCGGTTCCGGTTCGAGCGCGCTGATCCGCACGGCGATGCCATTGCGCCGCGCCCAGCGTGCGATTGCGGTCGGAATATCGCCGCTGCCGGTGCCGACGTCGAGCAGAGAAAAGCGGTTGAGTTTGCGCGCGCCAACCAGCCGGTTCAGGCCGCGCACGACGTTGCGATAGTTGCCCAGGCGCCGGTTGATGATGCGCAAATTGCGCAGATCGTCTTCCAGCAGCTCTCTGGGTTGGCCCGGCAGGTCCATCATCTCCTTTTCGTAACTGCGCTTCATCTCACCGCCCCGTTGGCGATCACCAGCGCGGAGTTTTTCGAGCCGAAGCCGATGCAGTTGCAGAGCGCGATGTCCACCGACTTTGCGATGCCGCGATTGGGAATGTAATCAAGATCGCACTCCGGGTCCGGTTCCTGGTAGTTAATCGTCGGCGGCAGAAAACCATGATTCATGCCGAGAATTGCGGCGACGACCCCGGCGGCGCCGGAGGCCCCCTGCGGATGACCGATCATCGATTTAATCGCGCTCATGGGGATTGCGTAAGCCTGCCGGCCGAAACAAAGTTTGACCGCGAGGCTCTCGGTCTTGTCGTTTAATTCCGTCGCCGTGCCGTGCAGCGCCAAATAGCCGACCTCGTCCTTGGCGACACTGGCGTCTTTAATCGCCACGCTCATCGCCCGCGCCGGCTCTTCGCCGCGCGGGTCCAGGCGCACGCGATGATAGGCGTCGCAAGTGGAGCCGTATCCAAGCACTTCGGCGAACACGCGGGCGCCACGGGCAAGGGCGCGCTCGCGCTCTTCGAGCACCAAGATCCAAGCCCCTTCACCGAGCACAAAACCATCCCTCATGCGGTCGAAAGGACGCGAGGCCTGCTGCGGGTTGTCGTTGCCGCTGGTCGACACCACGTGCATGACGCAAAACCCCCGCATGATTCCCGGAGTGATGGTCGCGTCCACGCCGCCGGTGATCAGGTGATCCGCCAGGCCGAAGCGAATCATGTTGAACGCATAACCGATGGCATCCGTAGAGCTGGTGCAGCCGGTGGAGATCATGTGGCTCGGCCCACGCAGATCGAAATGCAGCGAGACCTCGCTGGAGATCGTTCCCAGCGTCGAGCTGGAAATATTGTAGGCGCTCACTCGCCGCAACTGATCGCTGAAATAAAGCCGGTACTGCTCTTCGGTGAAATCCGGCGTACCGCCGCCGCTGCCGAGAATGACGCCCCAGGAACGTTTGGCCTCCAGATCGGCTTCTTGCAGGGCGATTCCGGCGGAGCGCAGCGCTTCGCGGGCTGCGGCAATGGCGAGGGGCACCGCTCTGCCCATGCGCTTGAGTTCTTTTTGCGGCAGAAACTCTTCGGGCTGAAAATTCTTCACTTCGCCGGCGATGCGGCAAGGAAGCGCTTCGGGATTGAAAAGCGAGATCGTGTCGATGCCGCTCACGCCGTTGCGCGTGGATTCCCAGAAGGCGTCAACTCCTTGTCCGTTGGGACTGACCAGGCCCAATCCGGTAACTACGACCCGGCGCCGCGCCGCTCGACCGTTATTCGCGCTCATCTTGACTCTTGGAACGGGAAGTACCATTAAGGAGCATAGCATCCGCGTCATCTTCCGTTAAGTTGTCCCTGGGAGAAAGCTGCGCGATGAAATTGGTGGTCACAGGAGCGTCGGGATTCATCGGTTCCGTCCTATGCTCGCGACTCTTACAGAAGGGTCACACGCTGACGCTTCTTACCCGGTCAGCGCCGCGCGACCCCAGCACGGGCACCAAGCGCTGGCTCCATTGGCGCCCAGGCATGAGCGGAGATTGGGAAAGCGCCTTGGCAGGGGCCGACGGCGTGATCAATCTCGCCGGAGAGCCCATCGCAAAAAAACGCTGGACGGTCAAGCAAAAACACCAGCTCCGTTTGAGCCGCATCGACACTACCGTCGGCCTGGTCAGAGCGATCGCGAAGGCGAAACAAAAACCGAAGTTTCTTTTGAACGCCTCCGCGGTCGGCTACTACGGGCCGCGCGGCGACGAGACCGTCGGCGAAGAAGCTCCGGCCGGAACCGACTTTCTCGCGGCGCTGTGCCGGGACTGGGAAAACGAAGCGATAAAAGCGGAAAAGCTCGGCGTGCGCGTCATCCGCCTGCGCACCGGCATCGTGCTCGGCGCCGGCGGCGGCGCGCTGGCGAAGATGGCGCCGCCGTTTAAGTTCTTTATCGGCGGCCCGCTGGGCTCGGGAAAACAGTGGATGTCGTGGATCCATTTAGAGGACGAAGTCGGGCTGATCGTCCATCTGATCGAGAACCCTCAGGCCAGCGGCGCCGTCAACGCGACCGCGCCCAATCCGGTGACGATGAAGGAATTTTGCCGCACCCTCGGCCAAGTCATGGGCCGCCCCTCCTGGGCGCCGGTGCCGGGATTCGCTCTGCGGCTCACGTTGGGCGAGATGGCCGAAATGCTTTTGACCGGGCAACGCGCGATTCCAACGGCGGCGGAGAAGTTCGGCTACCGGTTTCGTCATCCGAATCTAACAGAAGCGCTGCAAGCGTGCATGCCGCTCTGAAGAGCGCTATGCGCTGAGCGCAAAGCGTTTCCCCTGCCACTGAAGGGTGACAATGAACTTTGAAAACCAGGTCGTTCTCATCACCGGCGCATCGCAGGGCATCGGCCGCTGCCTTGCCATCGACTTCGCGAAGCAAGGAGCCACCGTCGTCGGCTGCGGGCGCTCGCGCGAGCGTCTTCAGGAAACGTTGGATGAGATTCGTGCCGTCAGCCCAATGTCTACGGTGATCGCCTGCGACGTCGGCGACCGCGCGCAAGTTCGCGCTATGGTGAGCGCCGCCGTCGAGGATTTCGGCAAGATCGACATTCTCATCAATAACGCCGGAATCGGCATGCGCCGGCCGTTCGCCGAGACCTCACTCGATACCGTCGAAGAGATCATGCGCACGAATTTTCTCGGCATGGTCTATTGCACGCACGAAGTACTGCCTTCGATGGTAACGAGAGGCGATGGTCACATCGTCAACATCTCCTCCGGTTCGGGACATATCGGCACGCTGAATATGACGGCCTATTGCGCTTCGAAGTTCGCCATGAACGGCTTTTCCGAGAGCCTCTACCACGAACTTAGACCGTTGGGAATTTACGTCTCCCTGGTGTCGCCGGGTCCGGTGGAGACTGATTTCAGCCGGTCATTCGCAGACGTGCCGCCGAAATCACCACCGTCATTGGCGGTCACACCGCAAGCAGTGTCGCGAGCGGTGATCAAAACAATCGAACGCAGGCGGTTTGAAGTGGTCATGCCGCGCTGGCTCGCCCTGGTCTGCCGGCTCAAACGCATCGCGCCGAATCTCTTTCGCGCGGCTGCACAGCGAACCTTCCGACGCCATGTTGTCGGAAAGGCGCCACGTGGGATATAACCGCTCGGGATGGCGATCCGAATCGAGGCTCTTCCGGGTTTGCCGTGAATAGTATTCACCAGAGAGACCCGGCGCGGTAGAGCCGCAACCGAAAGTCGGAATATCTCGCGCAAAGACGCAAAGGCGCAAAGGATGGGTGTGTCATTTCGACCCCTTCGACAAAGCTCAGAACAAGCTCCGGGAAAAATCCTTGTTTCGAGCAAAGCGAGAAATCTTCTTCTTAGATCCCTCGCATTCGCTCGGGATGACGGGCCTTGACCCATCACTTGGCGTCTTGGCGACCCTTCGACAATGCTCAGGACATGCTTGGCGCGAGTAAATCCCCCTCTTAGAGGGTTACGGGCGACGGAACAATTTGCCACAACCCAAAGGAGGAAGAGTTATCAAGCGGGAACTTTTGAGCAACAGTAGCCGTTTCTAGCAGGGGAGGCTCTATAATGCGGAAAATATCCCTGGCGTTTTCATTGCTACTCTTGCTCATTGTTTCAGTGAGTTATGCACAACTTGGCCCAAAAGATGGCGCGGGCCTGAGCCCCACCGATATCGAGCGGGTCAAAGTCGGCAGCCAGGCGCCCGATTTTGGCCTCGAAGGTATGGACGGTAAGGAAATTAGACTCTCCGATTATCGCGGCAAGAAAAGCGTGGTCCTGGTCTTCTACCGCGGTCACTGGTGACCCGATTGCACACAACAGCTCGGGAAGCTGAAAAGCCTATTGAACAAACAGGAAAGAGACAAAGTTCAGATTCTGACCGTAAGTATTGATAGCCATGAAGACTCAAAGAATTTTGCCCAGAAGCTACAAGAGAGGTATCCGGGAGACTATAACTTTCCGTTTCTCGAGGATAAAAATCACAAGGTGATCGACCGCTATGGACTTCTTAACCCCACTGGCCAAGGTTGGCCACATCCAGCGACTTACGTGATCGATCCGCAGGGCGTGGTGCGCTGGAAGTTCGTTGAAATTGACGTCTCCAAGAGGCCCAGCAACGACCAAATCTTGACGGCTCTCAAAAAGCTCGGTTGAAAGGCAGATTGTTAAGATGATTCATCGTCAGTTGACATTCAATTCAGGAGACATGTGAATGAAAGTAGCCACCATATTCCTCGCGGCGGGCTTATTCTTTGCAGAAAATTTATGGGCGGTGGATCTTCGACCCGGTGAAATCGTAACGGTGCTGCCCAAGGACGCTATTCCCGCGATCATGTCGCCCACTTTTGAAGATGGCGCCAAAGCAACCTGGCTGCGCGGCAGCAATTTGGTTATTGGCGTAAAAATTGGCGACGATAGTCGCGCCTACCCGGTTGCGATTCTCAGCCGGCACGAAATTGTTAACGACAAAAGCGCTGGCATTCCATTTGCCGTCACTTGGTGACCGCTCTGCTATACGGCCATCGTGTATGACCGTCGCATTGCAGGGAAAGAGCTAACCTTTGGGGTTTCGGGCAAACTGCACGCAAACTCTTTGATCATGTACGATCATCAGACGGACAGTCTTTGGAGTCACCTCGCGGGAAAAGCAGTAACCGGCGCTATGCAAGGCGAAAAGCTGAAACCGTTACCGTCCATGTTCACGAAGTGGGACACATGGAAACGACTTCAGCCGAATTCGAAGGTCTTGTCGAGCGGACGGTCAGGTTCCTTAGCGTCGATGCGCGATCCCTACGAATCGTACTACGGTTCACGAGATACCGGCATAATTCCCACGCGGCTCTCTGACAAGCGCATCTACCCGAAGGAGTATGTTCTCGGTCTGGTTGTGAACGACAAATCAAAAGCGTATCCATTTTCAGTCCTCAGCCGCGAAGTGATTGTCAACGATTTATTTCAAGGCGTCCCGATCGGGGTAGTTTTCGACGCCGATACGACCACAGGGGCGATATTTAGACGCGAGATTGATGGCAAAACGCTTTCCTTTAAGCTCGGCCAGCCAACGGACAAAAAAGCACTGATTATCACCGACAGTGCGACCAATTCGTCCTGGGAAGGTCTCACGGGCACCGCACTTCAAGGACCTCTCACGGGGAAAAAACTTGAGCCCCTGCCGATGACCCCTTCATTTTGGTTCGGGTGGGTCGATCACTACCCCACAACCGAACTCTACGGGACTAAGAAATAGCTTCCTTCATCGAGCTTGCTATGTCGCTGCTTTCAACTTATTCTCACGGCCAATCGAAACCTATAGGCCACTAAGGAGGGAGCATGGCTGAAGATATCCAAGTAAAACGGGAAATCACAGTGGAAGTCGACGCGGAAGCCGCCGAGAGGATGAAGAAAGAAGGACACGCACGCGGCTTCACGGTTTATTGCGATGAGGGGGAAAGAACTGGCGGCGACAACTCGGCGCCGCCACCGTTAGCTTATTTCGGACTCTCACTAGCCTTTTGACTACTCACACAAATTTCCCGGTACGGGGAAATGATGAAGACGAAGATCAAAAAAGCCCGGGTGTTCGTTACCAGCAAATACAAAACGGAAGGCTCGGTACTCAGAGAAACCGTGAAAGCGGTAGGGCTTGGTTTTACAACCCGTCTAGAATTGGAGTCCGACGAACCCGCCGACAAGATCGCCGCCGTGGTGCGTAATGCCGAGAACGGCTGCTATGTGATGCAATGTCTGCTTAATCCGGTACCCGTCGAGCGCACGGTCAAGTTGAATGGCATGGAATTTAATCCTCAGAAGGTATCCGATAGCGCTTGAGGATATTCCTGCAAGTTGTCTATCCGTCCTGGCCGCAATGGCTGCTTGAGCCGCTGCTTCACCGCCGGGTCAAATCCACAACGACTGACTCTCAGTTACGCGCCACGCCCTCTTTCTTGAAAATTGGCCGGATCGTAGCAGCAATCGCCGACGTACTCGGGGTGAAACTGAACCGATCCAATTCTCTCACGACGCCGGGTGTTCGCATTCAGTGTTCAGACGGACGGATTTCTACAACGACCGCAGGAGGAGAAACTATGATTACAGGAATTTTCAAAAACCTCGCCATGATAACACTTATCACCATTTCGCTAATGATCACTGCGGCGCCCGCGATGGCGGCCGATTATCCATATCCCGGTACGATAACAGTGCCGACGCCGCATCAGTTCGACACGCTCCTCAAGCGTTTGGAAAAAGCCATCTCCGACAACGGCATGGGATTGGTGGCCCAGGCCAGCGCAAGCCGCGGCGCCGCCTCTCGCGGCGTCAACATCCTTGGTAACGCGGTGCTCGAGGTGTTCCGCAATGACTATGCAGTGCGCATGCTTGAGGCAAGCGTGCCGGCCGGCATCGAGGCCCCGCTGCGGGTCTACGTGATCGAGAACGCCGGCAAAACGACCACCATCGTCTACCGGCGGCCAAGCGCGGTGTTTGCACCCTACGGGAACGCGAAGCTCGATGCCATGGCGCGCGAGCTGGACCCGATCTTTGAAAAGATTGCCTATGATGCCGCCGGTAAATGACGCATCGGCGCGCCTTGCGATGCGAAGGGACGATCGGGAAGGCGTCCTGGCGGCAAGACGCTTGATTCTTAGCTAAAATTCTCGCCCGGTTGCGCTTCGCGCGCACATACGATTCTTTCCAAGGCGACTCGCCTGGAAATTGTCCAAGGAGGAACTTTCTCCCTCTTTAAGCTGTTTAAAGAATTATAGCCTGCTGATGGGTCCAGAGTCCTCCGGATGTCGCTCCGCCATGACCCACAAGACACTTTTGGGACACCCGAGTCTTTTCTCTTCCATCGTATTTAAGAATATCTTGCTGTTCCTACTCATCCTCCTTGTGGCAGTGGTGCCGTTAGCCTTTCGCTACTATCAGGATAGCCGGGATTATGAGATCAAAGTCTTGGCCTCGCAGCTTGAGTTTATGGCAGAGCGCGGAGCTAGTTGGCTGGACCCGAATGGGATCGATGCCCTGAGAACGGCTTCGGATAAGGAAACAAACGCCTATCAGGACGCTTTTCGGGCTCTTAGTCGAATTGAAAAAGAATTTGCGCTTGACAACGCTGTCCTCATGCGCCGGAGAGATAACGGCAGCTTTGAGTACATTGCCGTTGGTGCCAACGCCTACCGGGGTTCAGGCGAGACTTCTCAGGGCGCCGCTAATCCGTGTTCTCCAACCGCGCGGAACAACCCCTGTTCGCCCACGGGGAATCGCTCGATCTTCGACATCGGTCGCCCCGTACACATCCACAGTTTGTTTCCTGCCACATACCAAAGCACCGAAAACACTTGGCAAGCCGGCCGAATGATGCACAGCCAGCTCTTCGGCGGGAAAGTTGGGAACAGGGAGTTCGACCAGTTTCTCCAAATCAATGCGCCGCTCAAGCTGAACGGACAAGTCGTGGCTATTTTGATGCTCAACAAATTTGCCAGGCCGGTGGCGGAACAGGTGCGGTCGAACAGTTTCCGATTGTTCGGCCTTACGGCGGGCATATTGGGGCTGGGACTGATTCTCTTTGGCATTGTGTCCTCGCGCATGCTGCGCGTATTGCAAAATCTGACGTGGGCCGCCGAAGAAGTGAGCCACGGCAACCTCGAAGTGACGATTCCGAAAAGACGCAGCAGAGACGAAATCGCCCGGTTGGCTCATGCGTTTGAGAACATGCTCGGCGGTCTCAGGCAGCGCGATTTCATTCGCGACACGTTTGGCCGCTACCTCAGCCAGGAGGTGGTCGAGGAGCTGTTGAATTCCCCGGATGGACTAAAGCTCGGAGGGGAATTGCGCGAGGTCACCTTTTTGGTCTCCGACTTGCGGGGATTTACTACTCTCTCGTCGCGCATGAAGCCGGACGAGATACTTCGACTCGTGAACCGCTTTTTGGAGCCGATGGTTGACATCATCACCCGCTACCACGGAACGGTGGACGAGTTTCAGGGCGACGGCATTCTCGCTTTTTTTGGAGCTCCTTTGGCTTTTTCGGACGATCCTGAGCGGGCGATAGCTTGCGCCGTGGAAATGCAGCGCGCTTTGGTTGAGATCAACGCCGAGCAAAGAAAGCGCGGGCTTCCTGAACTCCACATGGGGATCGGCATCAACACGGGCGAGGTCATTGTCGGAAATATCGGCTCAGAGAAAAGAACCAAGTATGGCGCCCTGGGTATGCCCATCAATGTCGCCTACCGGCTTGAGTCCCACACCGTAGGCGGACAGGTGATTATTTCTCAGGCAACCTATGAGCGGGTGAAAGATGTCGTAAGGGTAGGCTACACTTGGGATTTGCAGTTTAAAGGGCTCGATGAGCTGATTCAGGTCTATGAAGTCAAGGGGCTGGATGGAAAATATCCCTGCGAGATGCCAGAAAAAGGGCCGGAGCGTTTTCTTGATTTGGATCCACCGCTTGCAATCGAGTCTTTCATACTGGAAGGAAAGACCGTTTCCGACAACGGCATTGCCGGCCGAATCGAGAGACTCTCCGAAAACTGTGCAGAGGGCGTTTTGGACGGAGCGGTGGAAGAGAACATGAACCTCAAGATCCGTTTGGCTCCTCATGATGCGCGCATTTCTGAAGTTTATGCCAGAGTGTTACAATCGAATCCCACGAGCGACAACGGTGCCACTCAGATCGTTCTGAACTTCACTTCGTTGCCCGACGACGCAAAGGCGTTTTTGGAACAGAGACGAAATGCGGCTCTGAGAGCTTAATGCTTCAAGTAATTAAGAAAAGCCTCCAGAAGCTTGCCCGCAAGTTTGATCGGCGGAAGGCTTGGACGAAAATCAAAGGCAGCATAAATCCAGGTAGAACCAAGACCCCCAAGAACCGCCCCCGCGTATAAAAGTCCGGCAAGCAACCAAACCCTCTTGCCTTGCTTAAAGGCACTCGCATAAGCCTTGATATCTTTTCGGTGAATCACGCTCGCCAAGCAGAAACTGATTATTCCCGGATAGCCCAAGCCATCGGTCTTAAATAGAGCGTGAACGACGGGAATATTTCCAACCGGGGAGAGCGATAACACAAACGATAGTGCTGCGCCTACGAACGCATTGGCGAGATCGGACAGGAAGGTGGCGTGACCGAAAATATCAGCGAACCTTGGCCACCACGGTTGAAGCCCCGCAGCGAAAATGATACCCGCGAAGAGAATCCCCAGAGCAAGAGACGGAGCTAGTCGACCAGATTCGCGACCCATGAACTTCAGGACAGTCCACCAACCCGTAGGAGACAATAGAAGCGTGCGCCAACGCAATGATTGAGAATGTTCCGATGACGGATCTCCGGCACCCAATGACTCAGAAGTCGATCCTGCGACTGAACGCGATACCAGCCTGTGAATAACGGGTGTAACAGCCAGGACCATGACTAAAGCGCCCAACGCTTGTCCGGTAGCGAACTCCGCACCGAGCGAGAGCGTAAAGACAGACCAGAAGTGAATCGTAAGATTGCGGCTCGCGATCAGATAGGCGAACGTCGTAGACGGAGGAACGCCTCCCTTGAGAAGCGCCAGCATGGCGTTGACACTTGCCTCCCGCCCCACGCTTCCGAGAATTCCAACGCCAACCGCACGAATAAGCCCAGGAAGAGAAGCTCTTGTGTTCGCAACAATAGAGGTCCAAGCCTGATATTCGAAACGACATGTGAGCAGTCCCGCGACAATAAATCCCGGGAGCCAGATGGGATAAAAGAAAATCATGAATTTGAAAAGTTCCCAGGTAAAGAACCAACAGTTTTGCAGGAATTGAAACATGATCAGGCGCTCGCACCGGCCCACGTCGGGCCATTTAGGCGGAGAGGCTATTTATTGTAATCTTTAATTTCTAACGAGAGCGGCGGTTTCTCACCAACCACCCTGGCAATCAAACCTACCTCTTTCACTCCTTCGTCTCCAAGTTGTTTGAGTTTTTCATTTGGTACGAGGTAGAAGGTCTGCGGCGAACCTATCGGCTGAAAGGCGAGTTTTCCATCCTTTACACTCAGTGTCCCCCTAGACGCAATGACGATACTCCTGGGTGTAAACCCGGCATCCGCAACTACTTTCTGGAGCGCGTCAGGCCGGAGTTCTCTGCCAGATTTCAAATCGAAAGTCGCTTCAGCTTTCTCAAGACTTACCGTTACATTCTCCACGCCTTCCAGGCGTGTCAGGGCCTTAGTGACCCCGTATGCTCATATGGGTCAGAACATCCCA
>Ga0326597_10005504_pt1 | contig 17546 bp, 14 predicted proteins | sample RVTome_12_FD_203789 | JGI IMG/M metagenome (GOLD analysis project Ga0326597, IMG submission 203789) | Soil microbial communities from uranium-contaminated site in the Upper Colorado River Basin, Wyoming, United States - RVT100D185 | ecosystem: Environmental > Terrestrial > Soil > Contaminated >... | reverse complement strand
TCCCTGTCGAAGACTCCGTGCGGCGCCAGCGGCTCAGATCGTCGAAGGTCCGACGGTGCCGCACGAAACGGCGATAATCGACCAGATCCGACGGCCGCACGACGCGCGGAATGCGGAGTAGAATGGGGAAGCTCTGTCACCCTTTCATGCCGGAGTCGTCCATGAAGATCGCTATGCTCTCGCCCATCGCGTGGCGCACGCCGCCCCGGCACTACGGACCGTGGGAGAGCGTCGTTTCGCTCGTCACGGAAGGTCTGGTCCGCCGCGGCATCGACGTCACGCTCTTCGCGACCGCCGATTCGGAGACCTCCGCGCGCCTTCACGCAATCTGCCCGCGAGGCTACGAGGAAGATCGCTCGATCGACCCGAAAGTTTTCGAGTGCCTTCACATCTCCGAGTGCTTCGAGCGCGGCGATCAGTTCGACCTGATCCACAACAACTTCGACTTTCTTCCACTCACGTATATGCACATGACCTCGGCGCCGGTCCTGACGACGATCCACGGCTTCTCGTCGCCGGAGATCATGCCTGTCTTCCGGAAGTACAACGGCCTCGCCTACTACGTTGCGATCAGCAGCGCCGATCGGCATCCCGATCTCGATTACATCGCCACGATCCATCACGGCATCGAGCTCGCGCAGTTCACCTTCAGACCCGAGCCCGGCGAATACCTTCTCTTCTTCGGGCGCATGCATCCCGACAAGGGGGCGAAGGAGGCGATCGAGATCGCGAGACGCTCGGGGCTGCGGCTCGTCATGGCCGGCATCGTGCAGGATCGGGATTATTTCGAGCGCGAAGTGGCGCCCAACCTCGACGGCGAGCGCGTCACGTTTCTCGGAAGCGTCGGGCCTGCCGATCGCGACGCGCTCCTTGGCGGCGCGCTGGCGCTCCTCCACCCGATCCAGTTCGACGAGCCGTTCGGACTGTCGGTGATCGAGGCGAACGCGTGCGGCACCCCGGTCGTCGCGTACCGCCGCGGGAGCATGGACGAAGTCGTCGCCCACGGGCGCACCGGGTTCCTCGTCGCGGACGCCTCGGAAGCGGCCGCGGCGCTGGGCCGCGTGCGCGATCTCGACCGGTCCGAATGCCGCGATTGGGTCGAGGAGAGGTTTAGTGCAGAACGGATGGTGGACGATTACATCCGTGTCTATGAGATGGTGCTGGAGGACCGGCGCGCCGGACGCCCCGCCGTGTCGAAAACACAGGGCCCGGCGGGAGGCCGCGCATGAACCGACGCGAGAGATCTGTCGTTCGCCGATACGAGAAGAACCCTATCCTCACACCCGATGACGTGCCGTATCCGGTCGAGACCGTTCACAACGCCGGCGTGGTGAAGCACGAAGGGCGATACGTGATGTTGTTCCGATCGCACCGGCGCAGCGGGCGCTCGATCATCGGCCTGGCCGAGAGCGAGGACGGGTTTCGCTTCCGCGTTCGGCCCGCGCCGTTCCTCGAACCCGCGCCCGGCGGGCCCTTTGCCGAGGACGAGGAGTTCGGCGTCGAGGATGCCCGCGTCACGTGTATCGAAGGCGAGTACCTCATCACCTATAGCGCATACTCGCGGCACGGAGTGCGCGTGGCGCTTGCGCGCACGCGCGACTTCGAGCACGTCGAGCGAATCGCCACGATCACGCAGGCGGACTGCCGCAACGTCGTCCTCTTCCCGCGGAGGATCGGCGGCCGCTACGTGCGCCTCGACCGGCCACACACGGAGATCTCCCCGTGGTCGATCTGGATCTCGTACTCGCCCGATCTCGTGCACTGGGGAGAATCGCGCATCGTCGTCAAGCCTCTCCCCTACCACTGGGACGAGATGAAGGTGGGGCCGGGCGCGCCGCCTTTCGAGACCGCGGCCGGGTGGCTGAGCCTCTATCACGGCGTGTTCCAGACGATGGACGGCGCCGTCTATCGGCTCGGCGCCGCGCTGCACGCCCTCGACGATCCCGCGCGCGTTCTGGGGGTGGCCGATGAGTGGATCGTGCAACCCGAGGATCCTTGGGAGCTGACCGGATATGTGCACAACGTCGTGTTCACCTGCGGTGCCGTGCCGGAGGAAGACGGCACGGTGAAGATCTACTGGGGCGGGGCGGATTCGGTGATGTGCGTCGGGACAGCACGCATCGACGATCTCGTCGATCTTTGCCTGCGCTGTCCGCGGCCGCCGCTCTGATTGCCGTGAGTGGCCGCGGGCGGGGATTGCCATGAAGGCTCTTGTCGTACTGAACCCCGCGGCGGGGAAGCAGGCACACGGGCCTGTCTGCGAAGCTCTCCGCCTCCATTTCGCTGCATCCCACATCCGGTACGAGGTCCACGAGACCCGCGCGGGGGAGAAGTCGAGTGAGCTGATCCGCGCCCGTCTGCAGGAGAGCTTTGATCTCGCCGTGGCCGTGGGTGGAGATGGGACGGTTTCCGACGTCATCGACGGCCTCGCAGGAGACTCCACGCCACTCGGCATTGTCCCGACCGGGACAGGGAATCTGATCGCACGCGAGCTCGGTATTCCCACCGGCATCGATGAAGCGGTGGGGCTCATCGCGGGCGAGCCTTGTTTGAAGAGGATCGACGCGATGAGAATCGGCAGCCGGGTGTTCGTTCTCAATGCCAGCGTCGGCATCAGCGCCTCGGTCATCGGCAGCACGACCCGGAAGAGCAAGAACCGCTTCGGGCGTATCGCCTATCTCGGAACCACTGTCCTGAAGCTTCTCAGTTTGAAGCCCCGATACCTCGTCGTCGCGGTCGACGGCAGGGCGGAGGAATACCGCGCGCTCGAAGTCGCGGTCCTGAACTGCGGGATGCTCGCCAAAATGATCTATCCGAAAGGTCCCGAGATTCACATCGACGACGGACGCTTGGATGTTTGGATCCTGGGAACGAAAACCACTCGCACTCGTCCACGGAATTTCGTCGGAATGATCGCCGGCCGCTCGTCGGATCTTCTTCCGCGCTTCATCAGAGCCGAGAGCCGCGTGACCATCCGGAGCACCATTCCAATGCCTGTACAGGCCGACGGGGATATCATCGGGACGACCCCGGTCGAGGTCGAGCTTCTGCCGGGCGCGGTCACAGTTCTCGTACCCAAGGAGCCCGTGGTCCCCCGAGCGCTCGACGTTGACCGAGAAGTCATCATGGCTCAGTATCATCCCGGTCTTGCCCGTTCAGGGAAGCGAGCATCGAAGAGCGGCGTCACGACCAAGTGACATCGGAAGCCTCGTCACAGCGATTTCAATTGCCATGTGGGTTTCTGGACGGTCCCCTTGATTGAGCCCGGCCGCCCGAATCGCTGGTCGTGAGATTCTCATGCACAGAGCCGTCAGCGAGCTTTTCGAAGCTCCAGCCTTCTGGTCGAGTCTCTCGGGCTGGATGGTGGCATCCGTCCTCAAGATCCTGGTCAACTGGGGGCGGACGAGGCGAGTCGACTTTCGCTGCCTCACGAGCCTTGGCGGAATGCCGAGCGCGCATTCGGCGATGGTCAGCGGTCTCGCGACGTCCGTGGGCTTGAGCGAGGGTTTCGGCAGCACAATCTTCGTAGTGGCCCTGGTCTTTGCAGTCGTCGTCATGTTCGATGCCTCCACAGTGCGCCGCGCCACGGGGCTTCAGGCGCAGCTCCTGAACCAGATCGTCGACGAGGTGTTCAAGCAGCACCGCTTGCCGATTCAAAGGCTGAAGGAAATCCTCGGCCACACCCGGATGGAAGTGCTCGTGGGAATGCTCGTGGGGATCACCGCCGGCGTGATCATCAACTTGGCAGTGGATTCGAGCGCCACCGGCTGAACCACTTCCGTTCGGGACCTCAGCGCGATCTGAGAACGAGCAGCGCTTGATCACAGCTCGCCGCATGGGGGCGCTCTATCGGTGTGCATGTCACCAGCATGTGCACTGACTTGAAGGTGGAAGTCTTTCCGGGAGCGGGTCACAGCGGCCGAAGGGAACCATCCGGCGACGCGAGCTGGTTCTCCCCCCGCGACGACAGCGCCCGGATTCAGAGGAACATCAGCCCCGATACGACGCCGCGAACGCGTCCTCATGAGATGGCGGCACGCGGGCCGGGATTCCGGTTTCCCAGACAGAGCCTCCAGCCGGATCCCCCCGGCGCAATCCGCCAGCAAGGAGAAGCCATCTCATGCGCGCTCGAACCATCCTCGCCCGTGCCGCCGCCGCGGCGGCATCGATCTCGAAGGCAGCCCCTCCACAGTTCAACCACGCCCTCCGGGGCGCGCGCGGCCGAAGACGCCACGCCGGCGTGATCGCCGCCTTGGCCTTCTGTTCCCTCTTCGGCCCCGCTCTGGGCGGCGTGCACGATGCGGCCCGCGCGGCCACCTCGTGCGTCGTACTCCCGGCCGACGGGAAGCTCCCGCCCCATGCGGCCGAGGCTCGCGAGCGCTTCGCGAGCGACATCCCCGAGGTTCCCGGAGGGTGGGAGATCCGGGCCGAGCGCGTGCGTCAGATCCGCAAGGACGTCGCCGCGAACCGCACGACCGCTGCGGAGGCGGCTCGACGCGGCGGCCTCGCCGTCGCCGGGAACTTCCTCGTCCCCGTTCTCCCGACGCTCTACAACGACACGCCCACGGCCCCGCAGGCTTCGGCATCCCTGCAGCTCGAGCTCTTCGGACCCAGCACGACCGGATCGATGACCGACTATTTCGAAGAGGTCTCCTACGGGAATCTCAACGTCACCGGGACGGTCTACGGATGGGAGCGCGCGCCGCACCCGATGCTCTGGTACACGGGCGCCGACAACGGGCTGAGCAGTGGAGGAAAGGCGTTCGTGCGCGACGCCGTGGGGCGTCACGATCAGAACGTCGACTTCGGGCAGTTCGACAACGACGGGCCGGACGGAATTCCGAATTCGGGCGACGACGACGGCTTCGTCGACATCGCCGTCGTCGTGTACCCGACCGCGGGCGCGGAATGCATGGGCGGCGGCCTGAACATGTGGTCGCACCACTTCCGATTGAGCGCGAACGGCGGCAGCCCTGCGTTCACCAACGACCCGAGCGCCAACGGGGGCGTGCCGATCCGGGTCGACCGGTACTTCGTCGGGCCGGCGAACTCCTGCGGCGGCGGACTGATCGAGATCGGCGTCTTCTGCCACGAGATGGGGCACGCGCTCGGGATCCCGGACCTCTACGACACCGATGACGATCCTCTCTACCTGGGCGACTCGGAGGGAATCGGCAACTGGGGCCTCATGGGCGCCGGCGGAATCTCACCGACGTTCCCGTCGCACATGACCGCGTTCTCGAAGGAGCGTCTCGGCTGGCTCACGTACCTCAACATCGCCCAGGACGTGACGCACCTCTGCCTGCCGCCGATCGAGACGGATCCGGTCGCCGTCCGCGTCTGGTCGCAGGGGTCGATCGGACCGGAGTACTTCCTCGTAGAGAACCGCCAGCCGATCGGGTTCGACTCGATGCTGCTCGCGCCGGGGCTCGTGATCTACCACGTGAACGAGGACGTCTACGACAACCTTCGGGATGCGAACCGCGTGAACGCGTTCGAGACGATCAAGGCGATCGACGTGGAGTGCGCGGACGCGCTCCTGGCCGGCCACGTCGTCGACGCGGACGATCTCGACTCGAAGGCCAACCGTGGCGATGCCACGGATGTGTGGTGCGCCGGCGGCGGCGCCCGCTCGTTCAACGGCGGCTCGACACCCGACACGCGCGCCTACTCGGGGGCGGCCACGGGTGTGGCGATCCAGGACGCCGGCAACTGCAGCTCGGAGGACGGCGTGCCGCCCGGCTGGGTCTGCGCAGACTACGTCGTGGGCGTGGCGAGCCCGGTCGATCTCTGCGTCGAAGACTGCGACGGCGACAACTGCAATCCGATCGCGACCTGCGGGGAGTACTGGGCCTCGCCGAACATCTGGATCGACAACGACGACGACCCGGACCACGAGATCCCGGCGCCCGGCATCGACAACAGAGTATGGGTCAGATTCGAGAACCTCGGTCCCGAGGCGCTGGCGAACGTGACGGTCGACCTCTACGCCGCGAAGGGAACGGCGGGGCTCGAGTGGCCCGACGATGCCGACCTCTACCTCGGGAGCGTGGGGGCAAACATCCTCGAGGCCGGCGACACCGCGGAGGACTTCCTGACCTTCGAGTATCCCGAACTCTTCGATACGGAGGGGCACTACTGCATCGGTGCGGTGATCAACAACGCGTACGATCCGGTCGCGAACCTGACCGCGAACCTGTCGAACAACATCGCCCAGGTCAACTCGCAGGTCCTCGTCGCCCGCGCGGGTGGTGCCGCGAAGTCGATGGCCTGCCCCGGCCCCTTCGCCAAGGACTCGAAGATTTACCTCCGGGACGGATACAACCCCGGGCAGGATCTCCGGAAGTCGATCATCCGCGTCGGGACGCCTCCGCTTTTCGACGACGCGGTCATCCCCGACTCGTGGACCTTGAGCATCCTCCCGTCGACCGGCCCGTTCTTCCTGGGTCCCGCGTCGAAGGATTCGATCACCGTCAGGATGACGTCGTCGAGCGCGCAGGACGGGCAGACGGCGCACGTTCCCATCACGCTGTGGGACGACGACCTGCAAGTCGCCATCGGCGGCGTCACCCTCGACTTCGTGATCGATTGCCGCGACCCGGCCGTGCCTCAGAACGGAAGCGCCGCGTGGACCGAGCTGCCGGGCGACGACGTGGAGGCCCCGACGGTTCTCGTGCAGTGGGATCCGGTCCTCCTGGATGTCCTCGGCGGACCCGAGACAGTGCTCCACTACGAGGTTTTCCGCTCGAACGATGGCGGGCTTCCGTACTTCCCGGTCGACGAGGTCGCGATCGACGCCGAACCGCTGGCGCCGGGGTTCCAGTGGTTCGACGATATCCCGCGCGACCACTGTCCCCAGAACGCGCGATATCGGGTGCGGGCCGTCGACGCCGCGGGCGCCGTCGGGGCGCTCTCGGACCCGATCGAGCTCCCGTGCGCGACGACCGGCGTTGAGGTGGCTTCGAACGGTCTGCCCCCGGCGGGGCGCAGCCGGGCGACGCCGAACCCGTTCCGGCGTTCGACGGCGATCGAGTTCAGCCTCCCGCAGGCCGGGCCGTGCGCGGTGGAGGTCTTCAACCCGCAGGGAGAGCGAGTCCGCACGCTGGAGCGCGGGTACCGGCCGGCGGGCGATCATCGCCTCGAGTGGGACGGCCGCGATGCCGGCGGCCGTCCGGTCGGCAGCGGAATCTACTTCTACCGGATCGTGGCTCCGGGGGTCAGCGAGACTGAGCGGATCGTGCTCGCCCGATAAGGGCATGTGGCTGCTCTCGAACCTGCCGGCCACAAGAAAGAGAAGTCGATGGAGTTATCCAATTGTGCCCATTCCCACCGCGCCGATTGCTCGGTCGCACGGTGCCGATCTAGGATGATCGAACCCTCATCGAAAGGAGTGACGCGATGCGCTTCGTCATGCATGTCTCCTTTCCGCCGGAGCCATTCAACAAAGCCGTCCTCGACGGGACAGCCGGCGAAAAGATCGGCAGGATCCTGAAGGAGATCGCGCCCGAGGCCGCCTACTTCTGCGCGAAAGACGGCAAGCGCGGTGGGTTTCTCATCGTCAACATGGACAAGACCTCCGAGATACCCCGATATGCGGAACCGTGGTTCCTCTTGTTCAACGCGAGCGTGGAGTTTCTTCCGGCGATGACGCCGGAGGATCTTCAGAAGGCTGGTCTCGACGACATGGGGAGGAAGTGGAAGTAGGTCCTGTACCGCTCGACCAACGACCGGACGCCCTGTCGGGGCGAACCCTCGCCGTCCGCCTCACCGCCGTCGCGCACGAAGGCCGGAGTCGATCCCGATGAACGACGAGAGGTGGAGTCGGCTTCGCGCGCTGTTCGATGAGGCGCGTGATCTGAGCGAGGAAGAGCGGAGGAGCTTCCTCGACAGCCGGCTGCTCGGTGAGCCGGACATGCGCGCGGAAGTAGAGGAGCTTCTCGCGGCCGATCGAGCCCAGACCAGCTTCCTGACTGCCCGAAAAGAGCCGAGCCCCGGTGGCACCACGACGGGCATGGCGGCCGGCACCGTCGGTCCGTACCGTCTCGTCGAGCCGCTCGGCGAGGGAGGGTTCGGTGTGGTCTACCTCGCCGAGCAGCTCCGGCCGATCCGTCGCCTCGTCGCCTTGAAGCTCATCAAGCCCGGGATGGACACGAGGCAGGTCATCGCGCGATTCCAGGCGGAACGTCAGGCTCTCGCGCTCATGGACCATCCCGGCATCGCCCAGGTCTTCGACGCCGGCGAGACGGAAGCCGGGCATCCCTACTTCGTGATGGAGTACGTGCCCGGCGTTTCGATCACCAAGTTCTGCGACGAAGAGCGGCTCTGCATACGTGACCGACTCGACCTCTTCCTGAAAGTGTGCGATGCGGTGCAGCACGCTCACCAGAAGGGGGTCATCCACCGGGATCTCAAGCCGTCGAACGTCCTCGTGGCGCGGCGCGACGGCGTCGTGACGCTGAAGATCATCGACTCCGGGATCGTCAAGGCGACGGGCGCGTCCGCCGGTGACCGGAGCTTCGCGACACGCGAAGGGATGGTGATCGGAACGCTCGGCTATATGAGTCCCGAACAGGCCGGCGCCATCGAGGCGGTTCTCGACACCCGGTCCGACATCTACTCGCTCGGCGTTCTCCTGTACGAACTTCTGTGCGGCAAGCCGCCGTTCGATCCGATCCGTTTTCGAAGGATGGACTGGTCCGAAGCCGTACGGGTCATTCGCGAGGAGGACCCGCCGGGCTTCTTCGCGCGCACCACTCGGCCCGGCTCGGTCGCTGCACCATCGGCCGAAGCGCGCAGCGACGAGATCGCCGAAGCCGCGCGCAGGCGATCGACCGACGGGAAGGGCCTCCTGCGGCAGCTCGTGGGTGAACTCGAGTGGATCGCGCGGCGCGCCCTCGAGAAGGAGCCGGATCGGCGGTACCCCTCTGCCTCGGAACTCTCAGCCGACATTCGGCGCTATCTCGCGGACCAGCCGGTCCTCGCGGGAGCGCCGGGCACGACCTATCGGCTGAGGAAGTTCGCGCGGAGGCATCGCGCGGGATTCGCCGTCGCGGCGGTCGTGATGTTCGCGATCGTGGCGGGAGGAATCGCCGCCGCCGTCGGGCTTTCCCGCGCCATTCGCGCCGAGCGCATCGCCAGGCAGGAGGCGGATGCGGCGCAGCGGGTCGCCGATTTCCTCGTCGAGCTGTTCGAGACCGCCGATCCCAACCGTTCCGGAGGCGAGACGGTCACCGCGAGGACGCTCCTGGATCGGGGCACCCGCCGCATCCGTACGGGCCTCGGCCAGGACCCGCGCGTGCGGACCCGGCTGCTCACGACGCTCGGAAACGCGCACATCAGCTTGGGTCTCTACGACGAGGGGCTATCGCTTCTCGGTGACGCGCTGGCCGCGGCCGAGTCGGCTCGGCCGCCCGACGAGGCGGAGATCGCCCGGCAGCTCCTGGATTTGGCGTCGGGCATGCGCGCGTCGGGACGGATCGAGGAAGTCGAGCCGCTCGTCGAGCGATCGCTGCGCTTCGCGGGAGACTCGAACGCGTCCGCCGGGCTCGTGTCGGCGGCCCTCGCCCTCCGAGGCGCTAGGCTCAACGCACAGGGGCAGCCGGCTCCAGCCGAGTCGCTCATCACGGCCGCGATCGAGCTCTGCGAATCCCAGTCCGGTCCCGACACTCTGCAGCTCGTCCGCATGTATCTGACCAAAGCGCAGGTCGCGCACCGGCGCTATGCGCTGGAGGACGCCGAGCGTTCGTATCTGAAGGCGCTGGAACTCTCTGCCTTGACCGGCCGGGAGCCGATGGCTTCGTCGCTCCACAGCCAGCTCGCCGCCGTCTATTCGGCGCTGCACCAGCCGGAGAAGGCGCTCCGCCATGCTCGTGAGGGCGTGCGCCTCGCGCGGCAGCTTTACGCGCCGGATCATCCGGCCATCGCGATCGCGCTTTCGGGCGAGGCCTCCGCCCTCATCAGCCAGGACGACTACGCGCAAGCCGCGACGGTCCGTGAGGAGGTGTTGCGGATTCTTCGCGCGAACGGAAGTCGCGACGACCTGCTCGCGGTCGCCCTGAACAGCCAGGGACTCCTGTACCGAGGCCTCAAGCGGTTCGATCTGGCGATCGAGCGCGCGGAGGAGGCGACGGCGATCAATGCGAAGATCTACGGGCCGGATAACACCCGCACGGCCGAATTGCTCGCCAACCTCGCTCGCTACTACGCGGATGCGAAGCGCATGGAGAGCGCCGACGCCTCATTCCGGCGGGCAGTCGCGGTTTTCGACCGGCTCGACACGGAGACGATCTACGCAGCCTACGCCTACATGGGATACGGCAATCTCTGTCGCGCCACCGGACGTTTGGCCCAGGCCGATACGCTGTACACGCGTGCGGAAGCGAAGATGGACACCGCGCAGGCGGGTATGCGGCCATACGTCGTCGAGTGCCTGGCCGACCACGCGTACCAGCGTTCCCTCCAGAGCCGGCATGCGGACGCGGAGTCGCTGATGCAGGCGAGCCTCGCGCTCGCGCGACGGGACGGCCGGGAATTCGCCCTCGAAACGGGAGTGCCTCATCTCCTCTGGGCCGCGGCGAGAGTGCGGGCCGGCCGCATCGATGAAGCGATGGCCGAGTTGAGGAAGGCGCTTCGTTGTGGCATCACCCGGGAGGACGCGGCCGAGATTCGCGACCTCGCCATGCTGCACGGCCAGCCGGACTTCCCCGACTCGCTACGAACTCGCGGCGCCCACGATCGTGCCGCGACGATCCCCTAGGAATTCCTCGGCCGGATTCTCGAATGAGGTCGGCGGGGACCGCCATCCCGCTGAGCGAACGTGGCGGGCCACCGGGGACTTCTTCATCGGCTTCCAGACCGCCCGCGCGCGAATCGCTCCGCTGCGAACTCCCGCTGTCCCCGGGAGTGTTATCGGCGACCTTCAACTTGAGAGAGATCGTTCACTGAGTTCGGCCACCTCGATCGAAGCGTGCCGACGATTGTGTGAAGCCCCGCGTGCTCCACCGGCGGATGTACGCAAAGGGTGTCATCAGAGTGCCGGCGATGAGATCACACTCCACCGTGCCCGAGGCGCCGTCCCTTCCCGTATACTCCCTCCGTCGTGCTCGCACACCGCCAACCACAAGGCGATTCATGGACCGGCCGGATCCGCGCTCTGCTCTCGCGGGCGGGCATCTCGGCTCGTGAGGACTCGCATGGCCGAACGTTCCTACGAAACGATCCGCGCTGAGACGGACGTGCGCGGCATCGCCACGCTCACGCTCGCGCACCCGCCGCTGAACGTGCTCGACATCCCGATGCTCGAGGAGATGGGAGACGCGCTGGACCGCATGGTCGAGACCGACGGCGTGCGCGTCGTCGTCATCCGGGCGGAAGGGCGCGCCTTCTCCGCGGGCGTGGACGTGAAGGATCACGTCGAGGAGAAGGTGCCGGTCATGATCTCCGTCTTCCACCACGTCGTCCGCACGCTCGACGCCTCGCCGGTGCCGAGCGTTGCGGTCGTGCAGGGATCGGCGCTCGGCGGCGGCATGGAACTGGTGCTCGCGTGCGACTTCGCGATCGCGGCGGAAGGTGCGACCTTCGCGCAGCCCGAGGTGAAGCTCGCCGTGTTCCCTCCGGTGGCGCTCCTCAAGCTCCCGCGGTCGATCCCGGAGCGGAAGGCGCTCGAGATCTGCATGCTCGGCGAGCCGATGACGGCCGCCGACGCGGAGCGATGGGGGATCGTGAACCGTACGGTCCCCGCGTCCGAGCTCGACGCGGCGGCCGGCGCGATGGTGGAGAAGATCCTCGCGCTTTCTCCCGCGGTGCTCTCGCAGATGCTCGATGCGCACCGGCACGCGCGCGAGTTGCCGTACGGCGCGGCGTTTGCGGAGATCGAGCGCCGTTACCTCGAAGACCTCATGCGGACCGAGGACGCCAATGAAGGGATCCGCTCGTTCATGGAGAAGCGGCCCCCGAAATGGAAGGGACGTTGATGGCGACCCTGAAGGAAACGATGGCGGCGCTCGAGGCCGCCGGCTCGGCGCAGGCGCGGAAGACCTACACGCGCCACGGCGTCGGCGCGAACCAATTCGGCGTGAGCTACGCGGTGCTCGGTGCGCTCGTCAAGAAGATCAAGACGGACCACGCACTGGCGGAGGCGCTCTGGGCGACGGGGAACCACGACGCGCTCGTGCTGGCGACGATGATCGCGGACCCCGCGGCGGCGACGCGCCGCCTGCTCGACGCCTGGGCGCGAACTCTCGACAACTACGTCATCGCCGACGCGTTCGCGCGTTACGCCGGGCGCACGCCGGTCGCGCGCGACCGCGCCGAGGCATGGGCGGCGTCGGCGGGCGAGTGGATCGGGCGCGCGGGCTGGCTCACGCTCGCGAACCTCGCACGCGAAGAGCTCGAGCTGCCTGATTCCTACTTCTTGGAGCAGCTTGCGACGATCGAGAAGGAGATCCACGGCCGGAAGAACCGCGTGCGTGACGCGATGAACAGTGCCGTCATCGCGATCGGCGTGCGGAACGAGGCGCTGCGCAAGGCGGCGGTCGCGGCGGCCACGCGCATCGGCAAGGTCGAGGTCGATCACGGTGAGACCGGATGCAAGACGCCCGACGCGGCCGCATACATCGAGAAGACGCTCGCGCACCGGAAGAAGGCGCCCGCGAAGAAGGCACCGGCCCGGCAAGGGGCGGCGGCGAAGGCGCGCGCCGGCGCGGCCGGCGGAGAATCGAAGAGGTGAGGCGCGCCGCGCTGCTCGTCGCTTTGGTCTCGGCCCTCGCCCTTGCTCTCGTGGGATCGTCGCCGTCGCTCGGCTCCGACAACGCAGCGGCCTCTTCCGACGTCTCCGCGAACCATGTCTCCATCGGGCAGCGCATCGCCAACGATCTCCGCCGTCTCGGCTGGCCCGACGAAGCGGTGATCGTGGCGATCTCCGTCCTTCCGGTGGTCGAGCTGCGCGGCGCGATTCCGGCCGGATACGTGCTCAAGGGACACAGGCCGAACGAGGAGGAGACGGGGCGTCTCCGTGACAAGATCCGCGACGGGATCGTCGTCTACGTGTTCGCGGTCCTCGGGAATATGCTCCCGATACCGTTCCTCCTGCTCCTGCTCGGGCCCGTCTCGAGATTCCTCATGCGTTTCAAGTCAGGGCGGATCTTCTTCGAGTGGCTCTTCCGCCGCACGCGCCGGAAGACGGCGAAGCTCGAGAAGTACGCAACCCTCGGTCTCACCATCTTCGTCGCGATCCCGCTCCCCGTGACGGGCGGCTGGACGGGCGCGGCCGCGGCCTTCCTCATGGGGATGCGGTTCCATCACGCGTTTCTCTCGATCCTCCTCGGCGTCATGATCGCGGGCGTGATCATGACCGCGCTCGCCGTCCTTGGCTGGGTGGGGGCGGCCATCGCGGGCGTGGCGCTCTGCGCGCTCGCCGTCGGCGCGCTCCTCCAGATGTTCCGGCGGGAAGAGGCGCGGTGACGCGCCGCGCGGGTCGTGGTCACTCCTGCGCCGCGTCCGTCCTCAGACCTTCCAGGGCGAGCCGCCTCTCGCGACCATCGTCGAGCCGTGATTGAGCAGGATCGACGATGTCCGGCCGATCGGGCAGGACGTCGACAGCCGTGTCGAAAGCTGTCCCTCGCCCCGGCTCAACGTGATCGTTCCCACCGGCGCCGTTCCACAGTCCGTGAGGAAGACGTCGAGCACCGTCCCGTCCGGCAGATTGACGTTCTTGATGCGCACGTCGAGCTTGGCGGGCTCGTTCGGCAGCCTTGACTGATCCACCTTGGCGTCACCCTCGGGAACGCGGCCCCCGATGGCGGGTCCGGTGAGGTTCGTCGAGAGCTGGGGGTAGATCGCGAACGCAGGAGCCGCCAAGAGCAGAGAGAATCCCGCGGCCAGCAGGACCGTCCGTGTTCCGCTTGCGCGAAGCATCGCTGCACCTCCTCGATGCAACACGGGGGGAACTCAAGAATACCGCGGGTGCGCCTTCCGTCAAGCAGCGCCGGAAACGTGCGTCCGCGAACCAAGAGATCAAGGGCGCAGGAACTCCGCTGGCGGCCGGATCGGGACGGCGACGCCGCCGGCGCGCATCGCGATCGTCTCTTCAGCTAACCCGACTGCGTGCACCAGGCGCGGGAGACGGCGAAGCGCGTCGTGTCCGATCTCGGCGGGTCGAGCCCGTAGAGCGGCGCGCCGCCGTGCTGCGGCCGGCGGGCGCGCATGCCGTCGCGCGGGTCACTCGCCGGCCGCCGGTCCGGCCTTCCTGAGCGGCCGGATGTTGATGTCGGTGACTTCGGCCGTGAACGGAAGGCCGAGCGCGTGAACCACGACCGCGGCGACATCCTCCGGCTGGAGCAGCGCCTCCGGCGAATACGGCCGGCCCTCCCGCTCGTGAATGGAGGCTTGCATCGGCGTCGCGGTGCGCCCCAGGAAGACGCTCAGCACCCGGATGCCGCGCGGGTTCACCTCTTCGCGCAGGCCGTCGGCGACGGCCTTGAGCCCGTGCTTCGTCGCCGCGTACTGCACCCAGTTCCGGGAAGCTCGAATCCCGGCGCTCGAGTTGACGAAGACGACCTGGGCGCGCCACGGCTTCATCATGGGCAAGAGGGCCTGCGTGAGGCGGTATGGCGCCCGGAGATTGACCTCGTACTGCCGGTCGAAGTCCGCGATGGCGGCGTCCTCGATCCCGGCGATCGAGATGATGCCGGCGCTGTGGACCAGGATGTCCACGCCCTCCACGTCATGGCCGACACGCGCGGCGACATCGGCGATCGCGGTCTCCGAAGCGAGATCGACCGGATACGCCCGGGCGAAGGACGTCGTGGACGATGCCTCGCCGGCCACTTCCTCGAGCGCTTCGGGCCGGCGGCCCATGAGACAGAGCCGGACCCCCTCGCGCGCGAGCGCGAGCGCGATCGCCTTCCCGACCCCGCTACCGGCCCCGGTCACCGCGGCCACCTGCCCTGCCAGCGTCGTCATCGTCGCGACCTCATCGCTCGGGAACGAAATCGGGGATCGTCCGGTCCTTCTCCGAGATCACCAGCACGTCGCCCGGCCAACGAATGCCGAACGCGGGGTCGTTCCATCGAATTCCGCGCGCCGCCGCCGGTTCGTAGAACGCCGACATCTGGTAGAAGATCTCCGACCCGTCCACGAGCGTCAGGAACCCATGCGCGAAACCTTCGGGTGAGTAGAGCGATGTCCGCTCGTCCGCGTCCAGCACGATTCCGAAGTGCTGCATGTAGGCCGGCGAGTCGGGGCGCAGATCGATGATGACGTCGTAGACGGAGCCCCTCGTGCAGCGGACGAGCTTCGCTTCTTCATGGGGCGCGATCTGGTAGTGTATCCCCCGGAGCGTCCCGCGCCGCTTGTTGTACGAGATGCTGCACTGGGCGAGACGGGGGTCGAGGCCGTGTTCCTCGAACTCCCTCCGGCACCACGACCGTGCGAAGAAGCCGCGCTCATCTATCCTCTCCTCGAGGCGGACGAGGAAGGCGCCGGGCAGCGGGGTCGGATCGAACTTCATGGAGAGACCGCCACGGCGGGGATCGGCACCACGAAAGCGCCGCCCCACTCCCGGATGAAACCAAGTTGGCTCATGATCTCGTCCTTCAAGTTCCACGGGAGGATCAGCACGTAGTTGGGCTTTCTCTCCCGGATCGCATCCGGGTGGAGAATCGGGATGTGCGTGCCCGGGAGAAACTTCCCCTGCTTGTACGGATTCCGGTCGACGGTGAACTCAACGAAGTCCGTGCGGATGCCGCAGTAGTTGAGGAGAGTGTTCCCCTTCCCTGGAGCGCCGTAGCCCGCGACGGTCTTGCCGTCACGCTTGGCGGCGATCAGGAACTCGAGAAGCTTCCGCTTCGTCTCCCTCACCTTCTCATCGAACTCGGCGTAGACGGCGAGGGAGGTGAACCCGGCGGCCCTCTCGCGCTCCGCCATCTCCGTCACCCGGCTGCCCACCGGCTTCGATCCGTCTTCGGCGTCGCGGGCGTAGATCCGCAGCGAGCCGCCGTGCGTTCCCAGCTCCTCGACGTCGAAGAGCGTCAACCCGTGCGACGCGAAGATCGCCTGAGCCGTGAGAAATGAGAAGTAGGAGAAGTGCTCGTGATAGATCGTGTCGAACTGATTCTCCTGCATGAGCCGCATGAGGTGCGGAAATTCCATCGTGATGACGCCCGCCGGCTCGAGGAGGATCTTCATCCCTTCCACGAAGTCGTTCAGGTCCGGCACCTGCGCGAGCACGTTGTTCCCGACGATGAGATCGGCGCGCCGGCCGCTCTGCGCCATCTCCCGCGCGAGGTCCGTCCCGAAGAACCGGACCAGTGTGGGGACGCCCCGCTTCTCCGCGGCCGCCGCGACGTTCGCCGCGGGCTCCACACCGAGAACGGGGATACCCTTCGCGACGAAATACTGGAGGAGATAGCCGTCGTTGCTCGCCAGCTCCACCACGAGATGTCCGGCCCCCAGGCCGAATCGATCGACCATGAGATCGGTATACGCCCGGCAGTGCTCGAGCCAGGAGTCGGAGTATGACGAGAAGTAGGCGTACTCGGTGAAAATCTCCTCGGGGCTCAAGTAGTCGTCGAGCTGCACGAGATGGCATTCGCGGCACACGCGCACGTGGAGCGGGTAGAACGGTTCCATGTCGTTGAGTTGATCGGGACCGAGGTAGCTCTCGCAAGGGGGCGACATCCCGAGATCCACGAACGTGTCGCGGAGCAAGCTGCCGCAGAAGCGGCAGCGCGGTTCACGCGACGGGTCAGATCGATTCATCCGGCCCTCTCGGGCGCACCCCGCGCCGGAGCGGCGCATCCGGCGGCGCGGGACGCCGCCGATCCGCTACTCCATCCATCGCAGGTTCTTGTCGAGACGCCCGCTCGCCAGGAGGCCCTTGATGTGGTCGATGCGCTTGTAGCGCGGACCCTCGAAATCGTCGAGCTCGAGCCCGATCTCGCGGTAGGCGGCGTAGATCTCCTGGGCTCCCTTTCTGACGTCCCACCGCGGCTGGAACTGGGGCAGCGCCCGGGCGATCTTGCTGAAATCCACGCGGTAGTTGCGCTTGTCCGGGCTGGCGTCGCCCGCGAACTCGATGCGGCATCCGGGCACGGTCTCCCGGACGATCTCCGCCAGCGCGCGGACCTGGTAGTTCTCCTCGTTGATGCCGACGTTGAAGGCTTGGTTGTGCACGAGCTCGCGGGGGGCTTCGAGAGCCGCGAGAAAGGCTCTCGAGATGTCCTCGATGTGCACGACGGGCCTCCACGGCGTGCCGTCGCTCTTGATGAAGACCAGGCCGGTCGTGACGGCCCACGCGACGAGGTTGTTGAGCACGAGGTCGAAACGCATGCGCGGCGAAACGCCGTACGCCGTCGCGTTGCGGAGGAAGACCGGGCTGAAGTTCTCGGCTGCCAGCTCCGCGACGTCCCGCTCGACCATGACCTTCGATTCACCGTAAGGCGTCACGGGATTGAACGACGCCGTCTCCGTCAGGATCTCGTCGCCCGCGGCGCCGTACGTGGAACAGGACGAGGAGAAGATGTACCTCTCGACACCCGCCTCCCTCG
>Ga0326597_10005503_pt1 | contig 17553 bp, 14 predicted proteins | sample RVTome_12_FD_203789 | JGI IMG/M metagenome (GOLD analysis project Ga0326597, IMG submission 203789) | Soil microbial communities from uranium-contaminated site in the Upper Colorado River Basin, Wyoming, United States - RVT100D185 | ecosystem: Environmental > Terrestrial > Soil > Contaminated >... | reverse complement strand
GAACGTCCGACCTGACCGTCTCGGTTCCGGGGGGCAAGATGACGATCGTATGCTCCATCACGTTCCGGAGCTCGCGGACGTTCCCGATCCAAGGGCGGCTCTGGAGCTCTCGGATGGCGTCATCGCCAAGAATGGGGCGCTCGAGGTCGTGCTTGCGGTGGACCTGCCAGAACCTTTCCAGGTAGTGCTGGGCGATGACCGGGATGTCCTCCGGACGCTCGCGAAGGGGTGGGATCTCGATCGGGAAGACGCGAAGGCGGTAGTGCAGGTCCTTGCGGAGCTTCCCCTGGCGCACGGCTTCACCAGGATCCTGGTTCGTCGCCGCGATGAACCGCACATCGACGACCGCGTCGACCGAGATGCTCCCCACCCGCCGGACCACCCCGTCCTGGATGACGCGGAGCAGCTTGACCTGCACCGAGTGCGGCATCTCGTTGATCTCGTCGAGGAAGAGGGTTCCTCCGTTCGCGGCCTCGAGTAGTCCCTTCTTGTCCCGCACCGCCCCAGTAAAGGCCCCAAGGACGTGGCCGAACATCTCGGACTCGAGCAGGCTCTCGGGGATCGCCGCGCTGTTCACCGACACCATCTCGCGGCTGCTCCGCCGGCTGATCTGGTGGATGAACTGCGCGATCAGCTCCTTGCCGGTTCCGCTCTCTCCGTGGATGAACACGGACGCGTCGGTCGCCGCGACCTGCCTGGCCGCGGCGATCACCTGGCGGAACGCGTTCGACGTCCCCAGGAGATCGATCGACGGGCTGTGGCCGGCCTCGGCGGCTTCTTCGCGCTGCTGACGGCTCTCGCGCGCGATCACCACCGCATGCGCCGCGCGGCCGATGAGGATGTTCAAATGCGTCGCGGAGAACGGCTTCGGGATGTAGTTCCAGGCGCCGGCCCGGAGTGCGTGGATCGAGGACTCGACGGACGCGCGCCCCGTCATGACGATGACAAGGGTCTCGGAGTCCTGCTTGAGAGCCGCTTCGAGGATGTCCATCCCCGAGATGTCCGGCATGTAGAGGTCCACGAGGACGATCTGCGGGCGAAGGCGCTTCAGGAGGTCGAGTGCCTCATCGCCCTTGCCCGTCACGGTTACGGGGAACCCCTCCGCGCCGAGGATCGACGAGCAGCTCTCCCTCAGAGTTCTTTCGTCGTCGACCACCAGAATTCTGATGGATTCCTTCTGGCCGGGGTCGATCTCCACGGCGGACCCCTCTCCGCTCCAGGAGTCGTCCGGACCGCCGGGCCGGCGGCGGTCGGGACCTTGCCAACCCCATTCGGCATGTGTCGATGAACGTGATTCGCTCATGATCTCCGTCGTCGGTGTCCCCGCGATAAAGAGTGCCTGGGTCAGACATTATCTTCGTGCCGGATGGGGAAAGGCAAGGGCAAGTGTGCAACGATGCAGCAGGTGCGGCTCGTCCCCAACACGCCCCATAGACCCGAACGAGCCGTCGTGCGATCACGATAGGAATGCACTGTGCGCGGAGCCGGGAACCAGGCGGGAAAGCATCTGAGCGCCCCCTTTTCACGTTCCCGGCGCTGCGGTATCTCTTATGCAGTAACTGCGACCGTTTGCCGAACCACGCAGCCGGGTTCGGGGTTCACTCCTACTGCCCAACGCGTCCGCTCGCCGTACCAGCGACTTCGCCGATCGAGCGGCGAGTTCCGACACTAAGATCAAACGGAGCCCATGACGGACGGACAGTATCTGGTGGAGCACGACCCGTCGGACCAGGGTCTTAGGGCCGTGCCCCAGGCCGGGAACTCCTACGAAGTCGACTGGTCCTCCGCCGCCCGGGGGGAGCCGCAGTCGACCTCGCTGAAAACTCTCGTCGCGTCGGTACTCAGGTATCGCGCCCTCATCCTCATCGCTGCCGTGTTCGGTGCCGGCGGAGCGTACATCGCCTGGCACATGTACGTGCCGACGTATGCGACGAGCGGGACGATCTGGGTCCAGGGCGACAACGCCGAGGCGAACTTGGGTCCCGTGCAGACGGGCGAGCTCCTGCCCGCCGAGTCCTGGATGGACCTGCTCCAGTCGTTCGCGCTCCTCGAGCCCGTCGTCTTGGAGCAGCGGCTCTACGTGGATCCGCTCCTGGCCGAGGATATCCCCCTTTTCGGGAACTTGGAGATCGCGGGCGACCTGCGCCCCGGGCAGTACCAGTTGTCCGTGGTAGGGAGCGGCCTCGTCCTCCTGAGGGAAGATCTCGAAGTGGATCGGGCACCCCTTGGGCAGCCGATCGGGGAGCGGATCGGGATTGCCTGGACGGCGCCGGGGGAAGTCCTCGAGCTCGGTCGCCCCGTGATCTTCTCCGTCATGTCGGTGCGGGGGGCGGCGGGGCGGCTCGCGTCGGAGCTCACCCCGGAGATGGATGCGACGGGGAGCTTCATCCGGATCGGGTTCTCCGACCGCGACCCACAACGGGCCGCAGCGGTCCTGAACAGCGTGATGGAGCGGCAGGTGGAGCTCGCGGCGGACTTGAAAGGCGCGAGCCTCGACGAAGAGTACAACATCATCCAGGAACAGCTCGCCTACACGCAGGCCGAGCTCGCGGAAGCGGAACGCGCCCTCGAGAGCTTCCGGGTCCAGACGATCACGCTTCCGTCCGACAGGCCGATCCAGGCGGGGCTCGAAATGACCCGGGACCCCGTGTTCGACAACTTCTTCCAGATGCGAGTGCAGCAGGAAGCGGTCCGCCTGGACATCGGTCGCCTGGAGGAGGCCGCGGCCGCGGTGCCCACATCGGGACTCCGGATCGAGGCGATCGAGCTCGTTCCAAGTGTCACGAGCTCATCCCAGCTACAGGCGTCGATCGACGCGCTCGTGACCGCCAGGGCCGAGCGCACGGCGCTCCTCGAGCGCTATACGGAAGAACACCCGATGGTCCAGCAGACCACGGCGCGAATCGCGACCCTCGAGCAGGACCGGATTCCGACCCTATTGTCCCAGCTCGTGCAGCAGCTCAAGACCGAAGAAGCCGTCCTGAGCGAACAGATCGCGGGATCGGGGGCGGATCTCTCGCAGATCCCCCCGCGGGTGATCGAAGAGGCGAGGCTCGCGAGGAACGTTGCGGTCGCAGAGCAGTCGTACCTGAACCTGCAAGAGCGTTTCCAGACGGCGAGCCTCGCGATGCGGAGCAGCCCCCCGGATCTCCGGGTTCTGGACGCGGCCGCGCCGCCGGAAGGTTCGGCTGCGATCCTTGAGCGGGCGGGCCTTCCCCTCATGGTATTCATGGGGTTCCTCGGCGTCGGCCTTGGCCTCGCCTTCCTTCTTGTGAGAATGGATTCCCGGCTGCGAAGCCCGGATCAGATCTCCGCGGCGTTCGGCCTCACGATGCTCGGGGCCATCCCGCGGATCGAGAGGGCGGGCGGTCGCAAGAGCTCGCGGGACATCCGGAACTTGGGGCAGGTCTACGAAGCCTTTCGCGGAGTCCGCACCAACCTTCTCTACGCGTACGGCTCGGCGGGACCGATCGTCCTGACCGTTTCCAGCCCGGGAATGGGTGAGGGGAAGACAACGATTTCGGCGAACCTCGGGATCGCGTTCGCAGAGCTTGGAAAGAGGACCTTGCTGATCGATGCGGACACGAGGCGTGGCGACATGCACCACTACCTCGATGGACGTCGAAAGCCGGGCCTCACGGACTATCTGCGCATGAAGGCTTCCGGCGAGGAGGTCCTCCAGGGCACCTCTCACCAGGGACTCGACTTCATCGGGTCAGGCACCCAGGTGGCGAACTCGCCCGAGCTGCTCTCTTCGAGCGAGATGGGCCGTATGATGGCAGCGCTGAAGAAGGACTACGACGTGATCATCGTGGACAGCCCGCCGCTCGGGGCCGGCGCCGATCCCCTCGTCCTCGCGACCATCACCGGGCACATGATGCTCGTGGTCCGGAGCGGAGCGACGGACCGCGAGTTCACTCAGGCGAAGCTCGAGCCGCTGAGCCGGCTCCCCGTGCGGGTGCTCGGCGTCGTCATGAACGACTACGAGCCGTCCCGCATCGGCGATGGATATCAGCACTACGGGACGTACCTGCCCGGGTACGAGGCGGGTAAGGAAGACGAAGAAGAGCTGGGACGCGCGCTGCCCGCCGCGGTGGGTGCGGCAGGTGCATCAGGTTCGGGAGAGGCCCCAGGCAGGTTCGGGAGGGAACAGGCGTAGGCCCCGGGAAGGCACCACAATCGCGTGGCTCCCCGCCCGGGCGCGGCCCTGGCCTATCCAGCCACCGAGACGGTCAATTCGTTTGGAACGACCGGATCCGTTCGATTCCTTCCGGGGACTGAGCCATCCGTAGGGCCAGGGTGGCACGCCTCAGGATCTCTTCGGGGACGACGGCGACGGGCTCGTCGCTCGCCACCGAGTAGAACCCGGCCGTAAGCTCGAAGGCAGCATCGGCCGTCCGGAGTCCCGCGTCGGCTCGTTGGAGCAGCCGTTCGGCCAGCTTCTCGGCGCCCGAGCGGTCAGTGCCGGGCGCCACGATCACGAAGTCAGAGCGGCCAATCCTCCCGATCGAATCCGAGGCGCGGGTGGCCGACACGAGCACGGTGCTCAGGTCCCGCGCGATCTCGCGCGTGACGGGTTCATCGACTTCGCTCGCTCCGACCGCATCCGCCGCGGCTCCTCTCGGCCCCAGGACGACGCACGTGAGGGGTCGACCGCTTCGCGACGTGTCGGCGGCCACTTCCGCGACGCGCCGCATGAGGCCCTGGATGTTGTAGAAGCCCGTGAGGGGGTCCACGAACGAGGTCTCGAGGGCCGCGTCGGCGTCTCGCTTGGCGGCCACGAGGGGACCCAGGCGGGCGACAAGCTCCTCGGGGTTGAACGGAGGCGCCAACATGCCCCAGGCGCCCGCGCGGAAGCCATCGAGCTCATCCTGCCTCCGGAGGGCGCCGGACGTGAAGATGAGGATGGGCGTGCTCGGACGGATGGTCGGCAGCTCACGCAGCCTGGCACAAAGGTCGATCCCCGTGATGTCCGGGAGCCGGAAGTCGATGAGGAGGAGGTCCGGCCGAATCCTCGAGGCAAGCTCCAGCCCCTGTTTCCCCGTGAAGGCTCTGAGGACCGCGTACCCCTCGGGTTTCAGGATGCTCTCGATGGACCGGGTCGTCCACTCCTCGTCGTTGATGAGCAGAACGAGGGGGATGCCTCCGACCCTGGCGATGGCGTCAGTCATTGGATGATGGATCGCCTGTTGGATGCGGCGCGCGGGGCGCGGGCTACCGTGTCAGTCGGTTGTCATTGTGCATGAAGCGTGCTGAAAAGAGGGTGCGAGGTGCCGGTGGCGCAAGTGAGCCGTTTCAGGCGCTTTTCGCGGGGTCGCGGTGCAGTTCGGAGGTTGGCGGCGGGAGCGGCCGAGGGCCGTCGCGGAGCGCTGGACTCCACGTGGGTTGATGCGCGCGAACCCGCAGTCGTCGTGGGGCTGCAACAAGGGCGTCGCCGCGTCGCGCCCGCCTCACGGCCCCAAACTTGTAGGAGAAGCGGGACGGAGTCGGCCTCGGCCCGAAGCATGGTGCGGTAGGTCGCGGGGAACCCGGACACGGACTATTTGTAGAGAGCAACATCATGACGAAGATCAGCCTCCCGATGGCCTTCTTGGCGCTCCTGACCGTCGTGGGCTCGGCGCGCGCGCAGACGAGTGACTTCTACGCGCAGGGGCTCACCATGGAGCGCGCCGAGCTGGTCGCCACCCTCGAGCGTCTCGAAGGAGTGGCGGAGTCCTCCGCCTACAGCGGAAGGTTGCGCGAGTCGGCCCGCCGGGACTCGGACCGGATCCGCGACCGCCTTGCGAACGGGGACTTCAAGGTGGGCGACCGGGTCACCCTGCGCATTGAGGGAGAACCGGATATTCCGCCGACTCTGCCTGTGGAGCCCGGACCCCGTATCACACTCCCGGTCATCGGGCCCATTTCGCTCGCCGGGGTTCTCCGCTCGGAGCTGCAGGATCACCTGACCCGTGAGCTGGGGCGCTTCGTCCAGAATCCGGTCGTGCAGGCAAAGGGCGAGATCCGCCTCTCCATCCAGGGAGGTGTAGGCGCGCCCGGATTCTATACCGTGCCGGCCGACATCCTGGTCGGCGAAGCCCTCATGCTTGCCGGCGGGCCTGGGCAGGGGGACCTCGAGGAGATGCGCATCGAGAGAGGCGAGCAGATCCTCTGGGAGGGAGACGAGCTCCAGGCCGTCATCGCCGATGGTCGCACGCTCGATCAGCTGAACCTTCAGGCCGGCGATCAGATCATGTTGCCGGTCGAGGTGGCAGGTGCGGGGCTCGGCATCGGCTGGGGGGACGTCCTCCGTTGGGGCCTCGCGATCGGGACGAGCGTCGTCTTCGGCTCGCAGATCTTCTTCTAGCTCCGGGGCCCGCGTCCCGACTTCGCAGTCGGTGGACCACTGGGCCGCGATCAGGTTAGAAGGACTTCGTGGGTCCAGCCCTGACCGGAGACCTGAACAGATGAGAACATCGAAAGCTTGCAGCGCGGCCCTCGCGAGCCTGCTCGTCGCGACCGCTCTTACCCCGTTCGCCGCCTCGGCTCAATCCCAATTGGATACCTCCGAGGCGCAAGCGTTTGTTGGCCTGTGGGATCTGGCCATTCAAAGCGAGATGGGCCCCTTCAACATCGACCTCGAGATCGCCGACCGGGCCGGGAAGGTCGCGGCGGTTCTCGGATCGCCCGACATGGGCTCGCAGGAGGTCACGGAGATCACGCGCCAGGGCGAAGGCCTGCTCCTCCGGTACGAATTCAATCAGCAGGGGCAAATCATCCCGATCTTGCTGACGCTGACTCGGGAGGGCGAGGCCCTCGACGCGGCGATCAATGTGGGCGACGGGATGTTCACGGCGACCGGGATCGCGACTCGGGCGGACTGATCGGCCGGCCGGACGGCGGTCGTTTCCTCCGCCCGCCGCCACAGCCCGTTCGGCCTTGACGCCCGGAGACCCCGTGAATAGCCTTCCCAGCGTCGAATCACGGCGGGGTGGGCGCGCTCGGTGGCCCGTTCGCCCGGCGGAAACGAGAGACGGCTCCGTGGACGCTCGGTACATGTGTCGCCTCGCCATGTGCGCCTCCCGCGAAACGGGAGGTTCGAAGGCAGCGGGCGTGTTCGGAGGAAGGCGGCTGTAGAGAGCCGATTCGACGAGTAGAGCGAGCCCCGGCCTTCACAATGGAGGTCAGGGCTCGCTTGTTTTTTGGGTGGTGCGCATGAACCAGGCTCAGATCCAGACGCGGGCACCCATGGCGCCGGAGATGCTCCGTTGCCGGATGTGCCACACTCCGGTGGAATCGGGGCCTGTGCACGTTTGCGAAGAGTGCTTCGGTCCCCTCGAGGTCGTTTACGATCTCGATCGTCTGAAGGGCGTGCTCACCCGTGACCAGATCGCGCGGAGGCCCACCGACGTTTGGCGCTATGTGGAGCTTCTGCCGATCCGCGAGGAGCCGACCATCGGCCGAGGCGTCGGTTGGACACCGCTTCTGCCAGCCCCTCGTCTCGGGAAGGCGCTCGGCGTTCGGGACCTCTGGATCAAGGTCGACTCATCCAACCATCCAACTCAGTCCTTCAAGGACCGGGTGGTCGCCGTCGCGCTCCAGCGCGCGATCGAATTCGGGATGACGGTCGTCGGGTGCGCCTCGACGGGGAATCTCGCGAACTCGGTGGCCGCGCAGTCCGCCTCGGCCGGGCTCCAGGCGTGGATCTTCATTCCCGAAGATCTCGAGGCCGAGAAGATCGTGGCCACCGGGGTTCACGGCGTCCGGCTCGTACGCGTCAAGGGCGTCTACGACGACGTGAACCGCCTCTGCGCCGAGGTCGCGGACCGGTTCTCGTGGGGCATCGTCAACGTGAACCTTCGGGCATACTACAGTGAAGGCTCGAAGACGATGGGCTTCGAGATCGCGGAACAGTTGGGCTGGACGACGCCCGCGAACGTGGTCGCCCCGATGGCGGGCGGGTCGCTCATCACCAAGCTCCGGAAGTCCTTCAAGGAGCTGACGACGGTAGGCCTCATCGAGCCCGCCACGGAGCCACGCTTCTTCGGGGCTCAGGCGGCGGGGTGCTCGCCGATCACGACGGCGATGCAGGAGGGATCGGACCGCATCCGCCCCGTGAAAGAGCCGCGAACGATCGCCCGTTCCCTCGCGATCGGGAATCCCGCGGACGGGACCTTCGCGGTCGAGACTATGCGGGAAACCGGGGGGTGGGGTGAAGGCGTCTCGGATCCCGAGATCATCGAAGGGATTCGGCTGCTCGCCACCCTGGAGGGCGTGTTCACCGAGACGGCGGGCGGTGTGGCGGTTGCCGCCACCAAGCGTCTCGCGGCGGTGGGCCGACTGGCGAACGAAGGCGCGACCGTCCTTTGCGTGACCGGGAACGGGCTCAAGACCTCGGAGGCGGCTCGCTCCACGTTCGAGCTGAGCGCCCCGATCGACCCGCGGCTGTCGGAGGTGGAACGTCTCGTGAGCGCCGGGTAGCCGACGGCCCGCTTAAGGAGCGACGAATGAGCGTAATGGTTCGAGTGCCGAGCGCGCTCCGGAAACTGACCAACGGTCAGGCGGAGCTCAGCGCGACGGGTGCGACGGTTCGGGAGCTGCTGCAGGATCTGGGGCGTGAAAACCCGGCGCTCCTCGAGCGAATCACCGGGGAAGACGGGGGGATCCGCCAATTCCTGAACGTCTTCGTGAACGGCTCGGACATTCGGTACGAGAAGGATCTGGACACATCAGTGAAGGCGGGGGACGAGGTCTCGATCGTTCCATCGATCGCCGGTGGCGCGGAAGGAAGGTGATCCGGGGGTCGACGCGGCGGGGATCGGCTCCGCGGGGAGCCGGGCGCGCGCGGTGCGGCTAGCCCCTTCGGTCGCGGAGGCGCTGATTGCGGAAGCGCGCCTGGCCGGGGGAGAGGAATCCTGCGGGCTCCTCGTGGGCGCGCGCGTGGCCGACTGCTTCGAGGTCACGAAACTCGTCCCGTGTGACAACGTCGCGCCAACGGCCCTCCGCACTCGGCGGTTCGAGATCGACCCTCGACGCGTGATCGAGGAAGAGCGGGCGCTACGGGGATCCGGGAGAGCGGTGGTCGGATTTTATCATTCCCATCCGCAGGGACTTCCGGTACCCTCCGGTACGGATCGAGATTACATGGCCCTCTGGCCGGAAAGCGTCTGGGTGATTCTAGGGAAGGAGGGCCCGTCGCCCGTCCGGGCTTGGACCCTCGAGCCGGGACGGCCGAGCGGAGCGATCGAGCTGGCAGTAGAGGAAATAGCATCGGACGCGGCGGGGACCGCGCCGGATGGATCTCAATAGGGAGCGTAGGGAAAGGGAGCCATGACGTATATCATTGCCGAGCCGTGCCTCGAGACGAAGGATGCGAGCTGCGTCGACGTGTGCCCGGTGGACTGCATCTACGAGGCTGCGGATCAGTTCTACATCCATCCGGAGGAGTGCATCGACTGCGGGGCCTGCGAGCCCGAGTGCCCCGTTCAGGCGATCTTCCCCGACACGGACGTCCCGGAGGAGTGGACGTCCTACATCAAGAAGAATTACGAGCACTTCGAGCTCACACCTCCCTGAAGCGGCGGGGCGGGGAAGGTTCTCCCGTCCCGTGAGCCAAACTCCCACGCCGGCCGCGCTCCTCCTCGTCGGCCACGGCTCTCATTACAGCCTCGATTCCTCGCGCCCGGTCCACGAGTTGGCCCGGCGCGCGCGTGCGGCCAGGGACTTCGCCGAGGTGCGGGTCGCATTCTGGAAGGAAGAGCCCTTTCTGCATCACGCCTTCCACCTGATCGAGTCGGAGACCGTGCTCGTCGTGCCGATCTTTACGAGCGTCGGCTACTTCACCGACCAAGTGGTGCCCAGGGAGCTGGGGATCGAGGGTTCGCTCGTGGAGAAGGACGGGCGCGTCGTTCGCTACCTGCCGCCCATCGGGTCGCGGCCCGAAATGGTAGACATCGTGCTGGACCGGGGGCGGGAAGCGCTCGAGGGGCGGGGGAAGTTGGCTCCGTCCGAGGCGACGCTCGTTGTCCTGGGCCATGGGACGGACGAGCACGCCGAGTCGGGCGGCGCGACCCTCGACCTCGCGGCGCGACTCGCGAGGGAGAGCGAATACGCCAGCGTGGTGCCGGCATTCCTCGACCAGCGCCCGACGCTCGCGGAAGTGCTCGCGGAGGTGCGGACACGAGGTGCCGTGGTCGTGCCGTTCTTCGTGTCCGAGGGGTGGCACGTCGGGACGACGATCCCCCGCGATCTCGCGCGCGCGACCGAGGGCGGCGCAGCCGGAGACCGGTGGATCGCTTACGCGAAGCCTGTGGGCACGCACCCGGACGTCTACGCGGTCGTGGCGGATCTCGCGAGGGGCGCCTGGAAGGAGCTCGGGGGGCGAGCCCCCGGCCGTGCGAACGAGGGCCGTGAGGGGCGCGGAGGGCGAGCGGCCCCCTCGGTTCAGCAGGCGAAGGCATGGTTCATTCGATGGGTAGAGAGCGCTCATGGACCTCGGTCGTTCCTCCAGACCGCGGTGTGGGCAGACCCAGGCGGCCGCTTCGAGGTCCGTCACGAGCGGGACGTGAGCGCACCGGCCGAGAAGCTCCGCGCGTTCACGGATCCGCGGGCCGCGCTCGACATCGCGAAGGCCACGGAAGACGGCGGGCCCCGCCCGCTTCGAACCTCCCCGGACCTGAAAGGGGGCTGGCGGTTCGTGGAGCTCGACGGCCGCGGGCTCTGGGAGGTCTACGCGAACCTCTATCCCGGGGCTCCCGTGCACGTCTTTTTGCATGGACGGGGGGAGCTCCCGGTCGTCCCGTTCGAAGTCGCGGCGGGGCGCCAAACGGGGATCTACGCGGGGGTTGGCCGACTCCAGGGCCCCGAGCTCGCGAGCCTCGTAGAGCGTAGGTGCGGTTCGGGGTGCCTTCGAGTGCCGGTTTGGGACCGTTCGGCCCCGGGTACCGAGCCCTTCACCACGCGTGTTCGATCGGGGGCCTACGTCGCCTGTAACCAGCCGTGCTCTCTTCTCATCTCCGAAGCCCGATCGACCCTTGACCCGTCCGGAACCCCTGGATAGACTCCACGCCATGGTGGTCAAGACCGAAATGTGCATGGCGATGTGTCCCTGTCCGGTCCCCCTCGGGAGGGGTGGGTCCAGGAGAGGCCGCGCCTAGCGTAGCGGTCGCACGAGCTCTCCGGCCCCGACTTCTCTTGAGGGAAGTCGGGGCCGTTTTCGTTCTGACCAGTCATGTGATCGAGGATGAGGATGTCGACATGAGCGTCACGACACCGCCAGCGACTCCCGCGCTCAAGCTCGCCCCCGACGAGGTGGCCGAGCTGAACCGGCGCTTCGAGAGGGCGGATCCGACTGCCATTCTGCGCTGGGCCGTCGACCAGGTCCCGACGGGACGACTCGTCGTCTCGTCCACTTTCGGCGTCGGTGGGATGGTCATCATCCATCTGCTCTCCGAGGCGGGGATTCGCCTGCCGGTGGTGTTCATCGACACGCTGTACCACTTCCCCGAGACGATCGAGCACGCGCTCCGCGTTCGCGACCGCTACGACCTGGACCTCCGGATCTACCGCGGCGCCCCCACCCGCAAGGAGTTCGAAGCGGTGCACGGGCGCCGGCTGTGGGAAAGGGATGAAGAGCTCTTCCATCAGCTCACGAAGGTGGCCCCCATGAGGGAGGCTCTCGAGGGCGTGGACGGGTGGATCACGGGGCGCCGACGAGATCAATCCGAGACCCGCGCCGCGCTGCCTCCCGTGGAGATCGCGGGAGAGCGCGTAAAGGTGAATCCCGTGGCCTCGTGGAGCCTCGACGTGATTTGGGGGTTCATACGGGCGAGCAAGATCCCGTACAACCCGCTCCACGACCTGGGGTACGCGAGCATCGGGGATGTGCCGCTCACGACGCCCATCCGACCCGGAGAGCAGGAGCGGGACGGGCGGTGGCGCGGGAGCTCGCGCGTCGAGTGCGGGCTCCACGGCATCTGACGCCCGGAGGGCCTTCGGCCTGGCGACCAAGCCCAATCCAGAGACACACGTACACATAGATAAGGGGTTACCCACATGAGCGCTGAGCCCCGCACCTGGAAGCAAGTCCTCGCGGATCGGATCCCTCCGGCCATGGCCGAGGAGATCGATGTCTTCGAGAGCCAGATGGAGCTCCGAAAGCAGCGGAAGCTCGAGGAGAAGGTCTTCGCGGAGCTCAGGCTTCGCCGGGGTGCCTACGGACAGCGTTACGACAATGGGCAGCGCTACGACGGCACCCGCACGCAGGAGATCCCGTTCCCGCGGAGGGGCCTCACGAAGGGGCCCGACACCGAGTTCGACGCCCCGGGCATGCAGCGGATCAAGATCCCGTTCGGGAAACTCTCGTCCGAACAGGTCGAAGTGCTGGCCGACTGCGCCGAGGAGTACTCGAACGGTGTGCTCCACGTCACGACGCGGCAGGACATCCAGCTGCACTTCGTGGACATCGAAGACACACCCGACATGCACCGACGGCTCGCGTCCGTGGGCATCACCACGCGCGAAGCCTGCGGGAATTCAGTCCGGAACGTGACGGGGTGCCCGAAGGCGGGAATCTGCAGGACGGAAACCTTCGACATCTCCGCTTATGCGAAGGCCGAGACCTGGTTCTTGCTCGGTCACCGCGACGTCCAGGACTTCGGGCGCAAGTTCAAGATCGCCTATTCGGGGTGCGCCCACGAATCGTGCGGGCGCGTCATGATGCACGACCTCGGCTTCCTGGCCGCGACTGGTCCCGCGGAGGGAGGTGAGGAGCGGGGGTTCAAGGTCGTGGTGGGCGGTGGGCTCGGACCCGTGCCCCACGTCGCCAAGGTGCTCTACGAGTTCATGCCCGAGAGCCGCATGCTCCCGGTGTCGCAAGCGATCGCGCGCGTCTACGCGAGGCTCGGCGAGAAGAAGAACCGGAACAAAGCGAGGATCAAGTTCCTGGTGGCGAAGCTCGGAATCGACGAGTTCCGTCGCTTGGTGGACGAAGAGCTCACCACGCTAGAAGCGGACGCCCGCTGGTCCGAGTGGTTGACGGACGCGCACCTGCCCGTCATCGAGGGGCTTTCCGAGCCGGCGACGAACGGCACGGCCGAACCGAAGCCCGGACTGGACGTCTGGTCCCAGACGAACGTCTACCGGCAGCGGCAAGCGGGGTTCGTCGCCGTGACGATCAACCTGCCGCTCGGCGACGTGACCTCAAGGCAGGCCCGACGGCTCGCGGACCTGCTGCGACAGTTCGCGCCGAACGCGATGCGGACCACGGTGGACCAAAACCTGTTCATCCGCTGGGTGCACGAGCGGGATGTCGTCGCCCTCTACAACGGGCTCTACGACGCGAAGCTCGTCGAGACGGGAGCGGCCTCGATCACGGACGTGACGGCGTGCCCGGGCACCGACACCTGCAAGCTCGGGATCGCGAGCGCACGCGGGCTCGGGGCGGAGCTTCGCGGGCGGCTCGAAGACCGGGGTCTCCACCTGGACCCGGTGCTGAAAGACGTGAAGGTGAAGGTGAGCGGGTGCCCGAACTCGTGCGGCATGCACCACATCGCGGACATCGGCTTCTACGGGTCGAGCCGGAACATCGGCTCCTACAAGGTGCCGCACTTTCAGCTGCTCCTTGGGGGGTCGATCGACGAGAACTCGGGGAACTACGGTCTCGCGGTGGGTGCGGTGCCCTCCAAGCGCGTGCCCGAGACGGTGGACCGTCTCCTCGACCTCTATACGAAGGAGCGCGAGTCGTCGGAGTCGTTCCGAGGGTGGGTGATGCGCGTCGGGAAGAAGACGATCAAGGACCGGCTCACCGACCTCCTCGAGGTTCCGACGTACGAGGAAGATCCGAGCTTCTACGTGGACTGGCACGACGCCCGTGCGTATTCGATCGGCGACATCGGGGTCGGCGAGTGCGCGGGCGAGGTGGTCACGCTCACGCAGTTCAGTCTGGCGAATGCCGAGTCGAAGGTGCTCGACGCGTCCATCGTGGTCGACGATCCGAGCTCGACCCCGTCACAGATCGCGGAAGCGGGGCAGGTCGCGTATGGGGCGATGATCCTCGCGGCGCAGGGGCTCATCAAGGTCGAAGACCCGGACGTGAAGGGGGATCCGTCGATCGTCTTCCCACGCTTCCAGAAGGAATTCATCGACAGCGGCCGCTTCTTCGAGCGCTTCATCGGCGCGCAGGAGTGGGGCTATCTGCAGACTCAGCACGAGGCGGAGGGGGCGGTGCGCGACCGGGACGAGGCCAGACGCAAAGTCGAAGAGGCCCAGCTTTTCATCGAGGCGGCCCACGCGTGCTACACGCGCCTTCTGCAGGCCCAGGCTGCCGGCAGCGGTGGAGTGAGGGTCGGCGAATGACGGAGGCGCGGGCCGAAGGGTTCTACAAGGTGTGCGTGAAGGTCTACGCGTCCGAGGCCAAGGTGGAGGACGATGCGGCGCTGTTCGTGCCGATCTTCCACGAGTGGATCCGGGACGGCGCGTTCGACATGGTGATGCTGGACGTCGCGGACTACGCCCACGCGCCCGACAGCCCGGGGATCGTCCTCGTGTGCCACGAGGTGAGCTTTTCCATGGACCGGTCGGACGGGCGGCTCGGCCTCTTGGCGCAGCGCCGGACGCCGGTCGATGGAACGCCCGAGGACGCGGTGGCCCGGACGCTCGGGCACACGCTCGAGGTGGCGAAGAAGCTCGAGGCGGACCCGCGCGTATCGAAGGTGCTCAAGCTCGACGTCTCGAAGGTGCGCGTCGAGTCGAACGACCGGCTTCGGCTTCCGAACTCGGACACCGGGTACGCGGCGTTCGCGCCGGTGGTCACGGAGGGCGTACGCCGGCTGACGGGATCGGGACCGGTGGTGAGCAGGATCGCGAACGACCCGCGGGACCGCCTCGCGGTCGAGGCGCGGATCTCTTGAGGAATAGATGAGCGAAAGGACAGTGGGCAAAGTCGAGCCAGCGGAGCCGGTGACCCCGCCGTGGGCCATTCCGGTCGGTTCACTGCCGAATCTGAGCAAAGCGGAGATCGAGCGTTATTCGAGGCACCTGATCATGCCCGAGGTCGGGATGATCGGACAGCGGCGCCTCAAGAACGCCAGCGTGCTCCTCGTGGGAGCGGGCGGACTCGGCTCGCCGCTCGGGCTCTACCTCGCAGCCGCGGGGATCGGGCGAATCGGAATCGTCGATTGCGATGTGGTCGACGCGACGAACTTGCAGCGCCAGATCCTTCACGGCACGAAGGACGTGGGGCGCTCGAAGCTCGATTCGGCCCGGGACCGGCTGAACGACGTGAACCCGAATGTGGACGTCGTGACGCACGAGCTGCGGCTCACGAGCGACAACGCAATGGAGGTCCTCGCCCCTTACGACGTGATCGTCGACGGCACGGACAACTTCCCGACCCGGTATCTGACGAACGACGCGTGCGTCCTCCTCGGGAAGCCGAACGTGTACGGGTCGATCTTCCGGTTCGAGGGCCAGGTCTCCGTGTTCGATGCTAGGCACGGGCCATGCTATCGGTGCCTCTTTCGGGAGCCGCCGCCTCCGGGGATGGTGCCGAGCTGCGCCGAGGGTGGGGTCCTCGGCGTCCTCCCCGGCATCATCGGGACGCTCCAGGCGCTCGAAACGATCAAGCTGATCATCGGCCAGGGAGAGCCGCTGATCGGGCGACTCCTCTTGTTCGACGCCCTCGAGATGCAGTGGCGCACGCTCAAGCTCAGAAAGAACCCGGATTGCCCGGTCTGCGGTGAAAACCCGACGATCACGGGGCTGATCGACTATCTCGAGTTCTGCGGCGTCCCCGACTACGAGGAAGGGACCGCCGCGGAGGACGCGTCCGTTCCGGCCATCTCGGCGACGGAGCTCCAGGCGCGCTTGCAGCGCGGCGATCCGCTCCGCATCGTGGACGTGCGACAGCCGCACGAGTGGGAGATCGTGAACTTGGAATCGCTCGGAGCGGAGCTGATTCCGCTGGACTCGCTCCTCGAGCGCATCTCCGAGCTCGACTCCGCCGACGAGATCGTGCTCCACTGTCAGATGGGGAGCCGGAGCGCGAAGGCGCTCAAGCAGCTCCAGGACGCCGGATTCCGGAAGCTCTGGAACCTGAAGGGCGGGATTCGGGCCTGGCAGCAGGAGGTCGATCAGAACCTGCCGCGCTACTGACGTAAGAAGGCCACTCTCGGATAGGGAGACCGATGGCGCATCCGCTGCAGAGCTTCGCGAACGTGCGTCGCGAGGAAGTGCCATCCGTGGTCGCTGCCGGGCTCTTCTTCTTCTGCGTCCTTACGGCGCTCATGGTCATCCGGCCGGCCCGTGACGCCCTCGGGATGCAGGCCGGGATCGAGCAGGTCCGATGGCTGTTCCAGGGGACCCTCGTCGTCACGCTCCTCGTGAACCCCGTCTTCGGATTTCTCGTGGGGCGGTTCCGCCGGATGGCCTTCATCTCGGCGACGTACCTGTTTTTCGCTGCGAGCCTGCTGGTCTTCCAGTCCATCCTCGTCATGGCGCCGCAGGCGATCGGGGTGCGGACCGGACAGGTGTTCTACGTCTGGTTCAGCGTGTTCAACCTCTTCTCGACGGCGCTCTTCTGGGCGCTGATGGCCGATCGGTTCACCCTCGAGCAGAGCAAGCGCTTCTTCGCGGTGATCGCGGTGGGGGGCACCCTCGGGGCGATCTTCGGCCCTTGGCTCGCAGGGGGGCTGGTGGAATCGATCGGCACGCCTAACCTGCTTCTCGTCTCCGCCGGCTTTCTCGTGCTCGCGATTGGTTTCGCGGGCACCGTTGCCCGGCTCCAGCCTGCACCGGCCGTGGCACCGGAGGCTCTCGTCGGGCCGGCGGCTCAGGCGACCGACGCCGCGCCGGGGGCGGCGATCGGGGGAAGCGCGTGGGGGGGACTTCACGCGGTGCTCCGCTCGAGGTACTTGCTTGGGATTTCTGCCTTCGCCTTGATCGTGGCGGTGATGGCAACGTTCCTCTACTTCACCCAGCTGCAGATGGTGGCCGACCTGGGCGAAGACGTGGATGCCCAGACCGCCATGTTCGCGAACATAAACTTCTTCACCCAGGTCGCCACGCTCGCGACCCAGCTTCTCGTCACGGGGCACCTGATGAAGCGGATCGGCGTGCCGTTCACGCTCGCACTCCTGCCCATCACGACCGTGCTCGGCTTCGTGGGCCTGGCCGTGCTCGGATCTTTCGCGGCCCTCGTCATCTTCCAGGCCGCGTTCAACGCGGTGCAGCGCGGCATCATGAGGCCCGCACGGGAGACGCTGTTCACCATCGTCAGCCGCGAGGAGAAGTACAAATCGAAGGCGTTCATCGATACCGCCGTCTACCGAGCGGGGGACTCCGTGACCGCGTGGCTGGAGGGCGGGATCAGTCGCCTCGGGGGCCTCATCGCACTCGCGTCGTTCGCGGTCCCGCTCGCCGTCGTGTGGCTGGGACTCGCGTTCTGGCTGGGGCGCGAGCAGGAGCGCGGCGTCGAAAGACAGGCGGTTCCGGAGATGGCCCGGACCTGAAGTTTCGCGGCGACCGGGCGGCGGCCCGCCCGCCTTTCAGTCCTTCCCGTCGGGAAGGATCACCGAA
>Ga0326597_10005502_pt1 | contig 17554 bp, 18 predicted proteins | sample RVTome_12_FD_203789 | JGI IMG/M metagenome (GOLD analysis project Ga0326597, IMG submission 203789) | Soil microbial communities from uranium-contaminated site in the Upper Colorado River Basin, Wyoming, United States - RVT100D185 | ecosystem: Environmental > Terrestrial > Soil > Contaminated >... | reverse complement strand
GCGCGGGGAGAGGATGACGCCGGGCGCCACCGCGTTCACGTTGATGTTGTGGGGCCCGAACTCCCGGGCCAGGTGGCGGGTGAGGCCGATGACGGCCGCTTTCGAGCTACTGTAGTGCGGACCCTGGAGGACGCTGGCCGACCGGCCGGCCACGGAGGAGAAGTTCACGATGCGGCCCGAGCGCCTCTCCATCATGTGGGGCAGGAGAGCCCAGCAGCACCGATAGACACTCTTCACGTTGAGGTCGAACATCCGCTCGAAGGCGGCTTCGTCGATCTCCAGGGCCTTGAGCGGGAGCCCGCCACCCACACAGTTGACGAGCCCGTCGACGGGACCGAAGGCCGCGATGGCTTCCCGCATGGCCCGCTTCACCCCCTCCGGGTCGGTCACGTCGAGGTGGGCCGCCACGCCGCGCCCGCCCGACGCGGTGCCTTTCCCGGTGGCCAGGCTCGCCGTCTCCTCCCGGCTGGCGGAGATGTCCATGCAGACGACGCGAGCGCCCTCGGAGGCCAGACGAAGGCACGTCGCGCGGCCGATGCCGTCCCCGGCCCCCGTGACAATGACGGTGCGGCCCTCAAACCGGTTCATGTCCAATCCTCCGGAGGAGACTCGTGCCGGGGGGAGGGCGGAATCATCCTAGGCCAGGGGCGGACTTTTGTCTCCCCGGCCGGCGGGTACGCTCGCGGCCGGGAACGGGCCGGGCGGCCCGGGATGATCGAAGAAGGACTTACGGCTTCTCTTCGGGGATGAGGTCCAAGCGCTGAACCCAGTAATAGCGGGAGAGGTAGCGCACGTTCGACGCGCTCACGGTGTAGAGCTTGGCGCTGTTGCCCTCGACGCCCCGCATGTTGCCGATCTTCTGATAGATGCGGATGTGGAACTCCTCGGGAGGAAAAGGGGTGGTGACCAGGATGTCCAGGGTGGCCGGGTTGCGGGCGAGGCGCTCGCCGAGGCGGGAGGTCAGGCGCCCCGAGGCGGTAGCGTAACCGTAGCCCACGTAGAGAGCGATAATCACGAGGCACACGAACAGGAAGCGGACCGTGGGATGCCGCCGCAGCCCGCTCAGGCTCGCCCCTCCCGCCACTGCTCCGGTCACGACGGCCTCCAAACCAGGCCCCACCTCTCGATCGTCCATTTCTCTAGCGGCACCAGAATGGTCCTGTCGGTGATCATCCAGATGATCCCGATGAAAAGGACGCCAAGGAAGACCTCCTCCACCTTATATTCCCCCGCCGACACGAAGATCATGAAGCCCAGCCCCTTGTTGCCGCCGATCATCTCGGCGGCGATGAGGGCCCGCCAGCCAAATCCCATGCTCATGCGCACGCCCGTCACGATGCTGGGCAGGGCGCCCGGAAGGTAGACCTGGAAGATGACGTGGCGGCGGCCACCCCCCAGGGTGAGGACGCTGTTCTCGAAGGTGCGCGGGACGCCTCGCACCCCGAGCAGCGTATTGAAGAAGACCAGCCAGAACACAGTGTTCAGGAGGATGAAAAGCGTGGTCATCCAGCCGACGCCGAACCAGACGATGGCGAGGGGCACCCAGGCGATGCCGGAGATGGCGTTGGCGAAGACGCCCAGAGGTTCCATCGCATTGCCAAGGCGGCGGCTCATTCCTGCCAGCAGGCCCAGGCCGATCCCGAGAGGCACCCCTACCGCCAGGCCCAGCCCCACCCGGCCCATGCTGGAGAGGACGTGGCTCGTGAAAAGACAGCTCTCATTCATCGTGAGGACAGCCCAGAGGCCGGGGCATCCTTCCTGGAGGGTGAAGATGGCGCTCACCACGGATCCGAGGGGAGGGATGTAGATGGGTTTCAGCCATCCCATGTAGGTATTGAGCTGCCACAGGCTCAAGAGCAGGAAGAACGGAATGGCGCCCAGGCCAATCCTGCGCAGGCGCCTCCGGTCGAGGCCCACTCTCTCCAGCGCGAGTGCGGATGCGGCTGCATTCATCGCTGCACGAGCCCCCAGCGCTGGATGGTGTCCACCTCCAGGGGGCGGAGGAGGTAACGATCCAGCACGATCCACAGGAGGCCAATCATGGCCATCCCCAGGATGACCTGCGCGGTCAGGTCCACCTGCTGGGCCGTGAAGATCATCCAGCCGAGCCCCTGCTGTCCCGCCAGCATCTCGCCCGCGATCACCGCCCGCCAAGCGAAGCCGATGCCGAGGCGGAGCCCGGTCGCGATCGACGGCAGCGCCCCAGGAAGGATGACGTCCCGGACGATGCGCAGCCGGGAGGCTCCCAGGGTGCGCAAGGCGTTCACATAGATGCGCGGGATGCTTCGCACCCCGACCAGGACGTTGAACGCGATGGGGAAGAGGCAGGTGTAGAGGATGACGAAAATGACGGTCTGCTCGCTGCTCCCCCACCAGATCATCACGACGGGGAGGAGCGCGATGCCCGCGATGGATTGGAAGAAGTTCAGGATGGGGTAGAACATGTCCGACACCATGCGGTTCAGGCCCAGGAGGATGCCGAACGGAATGCCGACCAGGATGCCCAAGCCGCTTCCGATGAGGAGGCGCCAGATGGTGTTCCAGATGAACTCAGGCAACAGCCCCTTCCACAGCATATCGAAGGAGGAGTAGACCACCGTCCCGGGGGAGGGGAGGTAGCGATCGGGGCGGGGGATGACGTGGGAAACCAGGGCCCACAGGGCCAGCCCCCCCAGCAGGACGCAGGCCAGCTCAAGGCCTCCCTTGTGTAAAAAGCGGTGGAGGCGGGGGAAGCGGAGCGTCCTCGGCCCCTGGCGGGAGGAGGCGGCCGGGGCGCTAGCCGTCGCCATCGCGCACCTCCTCGCGGACCATCGCGAGAATCTCGTCCCGCGCCCGGTTGAAGGCCGGGTCGGCCGCCGCGTTCTTCCACTGGCGGGCCTCCCGGGGCAGATTGATCTTCACGGTGGCCTTCAGCCGGCCGGGCCGCCGAGTGAAGATGAAGCAGCGGTCCCCGAGGAAGGCGGCCTCGTCCACGTTGTGGGTGATGAAAAGGATGGTCTTGCGGGTGGCGATGGCGATGCGGTTCAGCTCCTCCTGGAGGGTGATCCGCGTCTGGGCGTCCACGGCGGCGAAGGGCTCGTCCATGAGCATGACGACGGGGTTGGCGCAGAGCGTGCGCGCGAGCGCGACGCGCTGCTTCATGCCGCCCGAGAGCTCGTGGGGGTAGCGCCCCTCGAAGCCCGTCAGTCCGACCATATCCACGAATTCCTGCACCCGGCGGTTGCGCTCGGCAGCCGGCACCCCCTGGATCTCCAGGCCGTGCCCGATGTTCCGCGAAACCGTCCGCCAGGGAAGGATGGCGTGCTCCTGGAAGACCACCCCCCGGTCCGGCCCCGGCCCCTTCACTTCCGTGCCGTCCACTCGCACGCTCCCCACCTTGTGGGGGAGCAGGCCCGCGAGGATGTTCAGAAGGGTGGACTTGCCGCAGCCGCTCGGCCCGACGACGGCGGCGAATTCGCCCTCATGAACCTTAAAGCTCACGTTGTCGAGGGCGTGGACGTCCATCCCGGTGTACTCGTCCGGATAGTGGTGGCTCAGGCCTTCGACGATCAGCTTCTCACGCATCCTTCCCTTGCCCCCGGCGAAAATCCTTTCGCTCTGAACAAGAAGCCCGGCGAATAATATTCCGCAGCGAAAGGACAGATTATCCCTCCAAACCCCCTCCGGAAAGAACGATTCACGCTAGGAGCCCGGAGGAAGGTCCTTGAACCATTCGGGGTGCCGTTTCACGGTGCTGTCGATAAACGAAGTGTCATAATAGCGTTTTGGGTCGTACGCCGTCTTCATCTTCTTCTGGGATATGAGAAGCCTCACCGTTTGCTCGAAAGAGCGGAAGGTATTCTGCCCGATGCGGGGATCATAAATGAAATGGGGGAGCGTGCGCTTAATGAGATCGGGGCTCATCCCACGGATATAGCGTACGCCGATGGCCGCCACTTCATCCCGGTTCTTGGGGTCACGTACGAAATGAGCGGATTCCGAGACGGCGTCCACGAAGCGCTGGACGAGCTCCTTATTGCCGTAGACCCGTGAAGGAGGGCCGTGCATGGTGGCACAAAAGCACACATGACCTCCGCCACGCACTATCACCTTCGATCCCTTGACCTTGTCGACCATCGCGGTGAGAAAATGTTCCCACGCCACCATGGCCTCTATTCCGCCCGTGTCGAAGAGCGAAACGATATTGGCGGGCAAGACGTTGATGCGCTGGAGCGCTGAAGGCTCGATGCCGTTCTGCTTGAGGAGGACGAGCAAGTAGGCGTCGGCCGTCGTGCCGAAAGTGACGCCGATGCGCTTGCCCTTGAGGTCCGCGACGGAGTTGATGGCCGACCCGGGCCGGGCGGCGATCCCTACCGTGGCGTCATCGTTCATTTTGCTGTAGGGGGAGCCCAGTATGTTCACAAAGGCGCGCACGTCCATCCCCCGTTCCAGTGCGACGGGGAGGTTGGACATGGCGGCGGGCGCGAAGTCGATCTCGCCCGCCTGGAGCGACTTGCTGAGCTCGGGGCCCGTATTGCGGACGAACAAGCTTGCGTTTATCCCGTGCTTGGTGAAGATGCCCTTGTCCACTCCGATAAACATGATAAGGTTGCCCGTGTTGCCTCCCGCTCCGATCCGGACAAGGTCGGCGGCGGCCGATTCCCCGGCCGCCAGCACCGCCAAGGCCGCGGCTGCGAGAATCACCTTGATGGCCTTCAACATGCACCCTCCCTCTTCCGCTGAAAAACGCCGGCTCCACGAAGCGCCTAGGACTCCCCGGGCAAATCCTTGAACCATTCAGGGTGAAGCTCCATCGTCCTCTTGATGAAGGTTATGTCGTAGTACCTCGCCGGGTCGAAGGGCTTCTTCATCTTCTTCTGGGCGATCAACTGCTTCACCGAATCATTGAACGCCATAAAGGTGTTTTTCCCAATCCGCATGTCATAAACCCAATACTTGTGAGTGCGTTTGATGAGCTCGGCGTCCATGCCGCGGACGTAGCGTGCGCCGATGCGCCCAACTTCGTCGAGATTCTTGGGATCTCGCACGAAGGCGGCGGCCTCGGACATGGCATGCACGACGCGCTGGGTGAGATCCGGATCCTTATAGATATTGCTGGGGATGGCGTGCATGGAGGCGCAGAAGCATACGTGGTCGCCACCCCGCAGAATGATCTTGGAGCCCTTCACCTTGTCCAGGATGCTCGTCAGGTAGGGCTCCCAGATCACCATCGCCTCGGCCCCCCCGCCGTCGAACAAGCTGAGGGCGGTGAGGGGCGGCACGTTCATGCGGGTGAGGGCGCTCAGGGGGAGCTTGTTCTTCTTCAGGATCTCCTGAAAGTAGAAATCGGCGCTGGTGCCGAAGGTGATGCCCACCTTTTTGCCCTTGAGGTCCGCGACGGAGTTGATGGCCGAGCCGGGCTGGACCACGATGCCCAGCATATTGTCGTCGGTCGGCTTGATGTAGGAGGAGCCCACGAAGCCGACGATTGAACGCACGTTCAGGCCCCGTTCCAGGGCGACGGGCACGATTGCCAGGGCGGTGGGGGCGAAGTCGATCTCGCCCGCGTTCAGGGATTTGCTGAGCTCCGGCCCCGTGTTGCGAACCACCACCTTCCCGTCGATCCCGTGCTTGGCGAAGAAACCCTTATCGACCCCGACGAACGCGACCAGGCTGCCGGTGTTGCTCGCGGCCCCGATTCGGACCACACCGGCTGCGTCCGATATCTCCGCCGCGGATAAAATGAGCACCGATGCCGCAAGAATCGCCCTCACGCCCTTCCGCATTATTTTCCCCTTGAAACAGGAAGTAATGGCCTTTCGAACGTAAACATTTCGGACGAACAAAAATTCCTTTCGGGATAAACATTCCTGGCCGAGCGCGGCCTAGGACCCGCCGGAAAGATCCTTGAACCACTCCGGATGCCGCTTGACGGTGTTATCGATGAAGGTGGGGTCGTAGTACTTCATGGGGTCGAAAGGCGCCTTCATCTTCTTCTGAGCGATCAACTGCTGCACGGACATGTTGAACGCCTTGTAGGTGTTCTTGCCGATGCGGGGGTCGAAGCTTGTGTACTTGAAGATCCGCTTCGCGATGGTGGCGTCGAGGCCTCGGATGTAGCGCGAGGCAATCTGTGCCACCTCGTCCAGGTTCTTGGGGTTCCGCAGCCAGGCGCCGGTCTCCGCGACGGCGTCCGCGATCTTTTGGGTAAGGGCGCGGTCCTTGTAGACCCGTCCTTCCAGGCCGTGAACCTGGGAGCAGAAACAGACGTAGCCGCCTCCCCGGAGGAGGATGCGGGCGCCCTTTACCTTGTCGAGCATCATGGTGTTCTGGGGCTCGAACATCACCATGGCCGCGACCCCGCCGGTGTCGAACAAGCCCACGGGAGTGGCGAGGGGGACATTGATCCGGTTGAGGGCCGACAGCGGAATGTTGTGCTTCTTCAGGACCTCCTGGAGATAGAGGTCGTTCGTGGCGCCGAAAGTCACGCCGACCTTCTTCCCCTGGAGGTCCGCCAAGGTCTTGATCCCCGAGTCGGGCCGGACCACGATGGCCAGCAGGTTGTCGTCGGCCGGGTTGGTGTACGCGGAGCCGGTGAATGAGACGAAGGCACGGGCCTTCAGGCCGCGCTCGAGCGCCACGGGAATGTTGGACATGGCGGCGACCGTAATGTCGAGCTGGCCGGAGTTCAGCGCCTTGCTCATCTCGGCGCCCGAGGCGTAGAGCTGGAGCTTGGGGTCGATGCCGTGCTTGGCGAAGAATCCCTTGTCCACCGCCGCATAGAAGGGCAGATTGCCGATGTTGATCGCCGCTCCGAGATTCAGGGTGGTGTGCTCGGGAGCCGCATGCGCGGCGGAGAATCCCAGCGTCACGGCCGCGATCCAGACGAAACATAGGAATTTCCGCATGACCGTCCCCCTCAGAATGAAATCCGCATACGTCCCCATACGTCAATGGCGCTCCGGCCGACGAGGCTTCGAAACGAACAATCCGTGTGAAAAGTATTATAATGAAAGCCCGGGCGATTCACAATGGAAAGGACCGGGGGCGGCAGATGCCGGGGGCGGCGCGCCGGCCTGGGGAGCGGAGGCCCCTCCTCCGGCGCGGGCGCCGGCCCGAATCAACAAAAGGGGAGAGCACGATGGCTGTGGTGGTCAGGAATGCGAACCAAGACCCGGATTTGGTCTACGAGCCCGGCTTCGAGATGCACTACGGGCTGACCGAGGAAACCTGCGGCGTGAAGAGCGTCACGCTCTACCGCACCATCTTCCCCCCGGCCAAGAAGAGCCGGCCCCACTACCATGCCAACGGCGACCTCATCTGGTATCACCTCTCCGGGCCGAAGGCGCTCTGGTACATCGGGGAGGAGAGGCGGACGTTCGAAACCGTGCCGGGGGATTTCATCTCCATTCCCCGCGGGGAGATCCACTCCACGGTCAACACTTCCGACACCGAGCCCATCCACGGCGTGGGCGGCTACGGAGGGTGCGGCGGGCCGTACCAGAGCGGGAAAGTGTTCGTGGACTGACGGGGCGGGCACCCTGGGGCGAACCGGCCGGCCGGGGCCTCCCCGGCCGGCCGGCAAAGCTTCGGGCCTAGGACTCCCCCGGGAGATCCTTGAACCACTCGGGGTGGCGCTTCATCGTGTTCTCGATGAAGCTGGTGTCATAGTATTTCGCCGGGTCGAAGGGCTTCTTCATCTTCTTCTGATCGATCAGAATGTTCACCGATTCGTTGAAGGCCTTGTGGGAGTTCTTGCCCAGACGCATGTCGTAAATCCAGAACTTGTGCGTGCTCTTGATCAGGTCGGCGTCCATGCCGCGGATGTAGCGCGAGCCGATCTGCCCAATCTCATTCAGGTTCTTGGGGTCGCGCACGAAGGCCGCGGCCTCGGACATCGCGTCCACGAACTTTTGGGTGACGCTCCGGTCCTTGTAGACCGTCTGCGGCTTGCCGTGCAAGGCGGTGCAGAAGCACACGAGGTCCCCGCCCCGGCTGATGAGCTTGGCTCCCTTCACCTTCTTGAGCATGTTGGTGACGTAGGGCTCCCATGCCGCCATTGCGTGGATACCGCCGCTGTCGAAGAGGGCCGTCATCGCGGGGTTGGAGGCGTTGACGCGGTTGACGGTCCCTTCCGTCAGGCCGTTCTTCCGGATGAGCTGCACGAGATAGACGTCATTGATCGAGCCGAAGGTGGTGCCCACCTTCTTTCCCTTGAGGTCCGCGATGGAGTTGATACCCGAGTCGGGGCGGACGACGATGCCTAGCATGTTATCGTCCGTCGATTTGGAATAGGAGCCACCCACGTAGCCTACCACGGCCTTCACGTTGAGCCCGCGCTCCAGAGCGGCCGGGATGTTGGCGATGTTGGCGGCGCCGTAGTCGACCTCGCCGGTGTCCACGGCCTTGCTGAGCTCGGGGCCCGTGTTGCGCACGATGGCCTTGCCATCCAGGCCGTGCTTGGCGAAGAAGCCCTTGTCCGCCGCGACGAAGACCACCATGCCGCCCGTGTTGCTGACGGCCCCCACATTGAGCTTAGGCTGGGCCGCCTGGGCCGCCGTGGCGAGCGCGAGCGCGAATCCGGCCGAAAGGGACAACAAACCGATGCCGGGTTTTTTCATTCCAGATCCTCCCCCTGGCGCCTAATGACGGGCCTGCAATGCCTCCCGCGTACCCGAGGAGCGGGTGGACGGGAGGGCAGGCGATTAAAAGACATGAGCAGTGGCGAAATTCTAGGGAATGCCGGGAGTTTTGTCGAGGATTCTTTTTGCCGTGTCAAGGGTATCAGGCCCCGGGGATCTCGACGGGGAGGTCCGGGCGGTTCCCCCACTCGTTCCAGGAGCCCACATAGTTCCGCACGTGGGTGTAGCCCAGGAGCCGGAGGGCCAGGTAACCGTGCGCCGCACGGTAGCCCGTCTGTCAGTAGGCGGTGACTTCCTTCTCGGGCGTCACCCCAATGGCCTCGAATTGCGCCCGGAGCTCGGCGGCGGGTTTCATCTCCCCCTCCGGCGTGAGATGGTGGACCCACTCCTGCCAGACCGCACCGGGCAGGGCGCCTCCCCGGCCGGCGCGCTTGGAGGTGCCCCGCCATTCGCCCTCGGAGCGGGTGTCGAGGAGCAGGTGATTCCCGTCCCCGATGGCCGCCAGCACGTCCTTATAGGTCGCGAGGCAATGCCGGTTCAGGGTGTACTCGAACCTGGCCGCCTGGGGCACCTCGGCGTCCCGCGCCGTGGGGAGGCCCGCGCGCTCCCAGGCCTTGTATCCCCCGTCCAGGACATGCACGTCCGCGTGGCCGAAGAGCTCCAGGAACCAGAAGCCCCGCACGCAGGTGTTCCCGGTGATGTCGTCATAGAAAACGATGGTGTTGCCGAAGGAGACGCCGCGGTTCCCGAGTAGGAAAGCCCACATCCGCAGGAAGGACTGGAGCGGCGCCTCGTCCGTGTCGTCGCAGTTGATCCCGTACACGTCGAAGTGCCGGGCGCCGGGGATGTGGCCCATGGCGAAGCGCTCGCCGGGCCGCGTGTCGATGATGCGCAGGTTCGGGTCGCCGAGCCGCGCGTGGAGCCGGGCGGGAGTCCAGAGCAGGCCCGGGTTCGCGTACCCTTTGGGATTGTCCGTTGCCATGGCGTTTCTCTCCTGCAGAATGGTCAATCCGTCCAGAATCCGCCGTTCACGTCCAGGGCCTCGCCGTTGATGTGGGCCGCCTCCTCGCTGGCGAGGAAGAGGACCGCCTGCCAGACGTCGTCCGGCGTGGTGAGGCGTCCCATGGGATGGGCCTGCCGCGCCTTGGCGAGCATCTCGGGCGGGGACTCGAAATGGAGGCCGGTGTCGGCCGGGCCGGGGAGGATGCAGTTGACCGTCACGCCTGTCTTGGCCAGCTCGCGCGCCAGGTTGTAGGTCATGGCCAGGAGGCCCGCCTTGGCCGCCGCGTAGGGGAGGTTGGGGCCGATCCCACCCATCTTCCCGGCGATCGAGGCGAAGCTGATGATGCGCCCCGAGCCCGAGGCCTTGAGCGCCTCGGCCGTCTCCTGGATGCAGTAGTAGGGGGCGAGCAGGTTGACGCCCAGGATGGCCGCCCAGTCGCTCTCCTTGAGCTCCAGGGGCGGGCGGATAGGCATATAGCCCGCGACGTTCACCAGCACGTCCAGGCCGCCCAGCCAGCCCAGCGCCTCCCGCATCGCGCGCCGGATGTCCGGCACGTTCGTCAGGTCGCAGGCGCCTTTCTTCAATTGGCCGGAGGGGCCCTCGAGGGCGTCGAGGCGGGGACCCTCCCGGTCGGTGGCGTAGACGCGGGCCCCGGCTTCGAGGAAGCCCCTGAGGATGCGCCGGCCCATGTCCCCGGCCGCCCCGGTGAGGATGACCTTGCGCCCGTTGAACTCGAAGCGAATCGGCATGGAGGGATCCTTTAAAATATCGGCGGAAGGATGAAGTCAAGCCCTTGTAGCATGCGCCCCGCCGCGCCTCAACGCTCCGGCGTTTGCACGCCCGAAGCACGCTCCAGCCCGCCCAGGGCCGCCATCACCCGGCGGGTCATCTCCTCCCGGCCCTCCCGGCCCCGCCGCTCCGGCACGGTGATGGGAGGGCCCACACGGAAGACGAGCCGGGGGGAATCCGAAATCGCCTCGCGCCAGCTGAACAAGGTATTCGATCCCGCCAGGTAAACGGGCAGCACGGGGGCGCCGCTCATGGAGGCGAGGGCACCCATTCCCGCCTTCAGTTCTTCCCCCATCTTGGCGACGATGCCCCCCTCGGGGAAGACGACCACGGTCCCCCCCAGGCGGAGCAGCCGAAGCGCCACACGAAAGGTGCTTCCGCGGGCGGCTCCCCGGTCCACGGGGAACGACCCGAAGAAGCGGACGGCGGAGCCGAGGAGCGGGACCTCGAACAGCTCCCGCTTCGCCATGCAGTAGATGACGCGGGGCAGGAAGGCGCTCAGGATGATCGGGTCCAGATAGCTGCGGTGGGTGGGGGCGATGATGAGGGGTCCCTGTCGGGGGACGTGCTCCAGCCCGGCCACCTCCGCCCCCCCGTACGCCAGTCGGATGAGCCCCCGCACCAGGAACTTCGCCCAGCGCGGCTGGTGCCCCGCGGGCAGCCGGTCTTCTTCCCTCTTGTCCGTCATCTCGTCCGCCGCTCCGCTCATTCGTAGAGCTCGGCCAGGTCGATTGTCCGGTTTTCCCGGGTGGAAACGGTGATGCCCTCGAGGATGGCGCTGGCCCGAAGCCCCGCCGCGCCGTCCACCTCGGGCGCCCGGTTCTCCCGGATAGCGGCGGCGAACTCGGCCTGCCCCTCGGCCAGCGGATGGGTCACCGGGTCCCCCTCCACCGGGTAGCGCGTGACCTCGGGCTCCTTCGCGTCCTTAAGATGCAGGGTCAGGATCGTCCCCTCGCTCTCGGCCCAGGCGTTTCCCCCGGTGCCGTGGAGACGGATGTAAAAGACCTTGGGGGTGAGCATGTTGGTGCCGAGGTAGCCGACCGGCCCGCTCTCGAACTCGATCAGGACGCCCGTCACGTCGTCCAGGGGGGTGCGGGGGTGGACGGATCGGCTCAGGGCGGAGAGGCGCTTCACCGGCCCCAAGAGGTACTGGAGCGTGTCGGCGTGGTGGATGCCCAGCCCCGTCATGCTCCCGGCCGGGCTCTCGGCGGGGTCGGCCCGCCAGCTTGCGAGGTCGAGCCGGAAGCCGAAGTCGTAGGAGAAGTTCCCTTCGATCTGGACGATCTGCCCGAGCTTTCCGCTCTCGATGAGGCGCTTGAGCTCGCGGTGGGCGGGCTGGCAGCGGCGCTGGTGGCCCACCGCCAGGCGGACGCCCGCGCGCTCGCAGGCGGCGATGGCGCGCTGCCCGTCGGGGACATGGAGGACGAAGGGCTTCTCGACGAGGACGTGCTTCCCGGCCGAGGCCGCCTCCTCGACGAATCGGGCGTGGGTGGAGTGCGGCGTGGCGAGGATGAGGGCCTCGATCCCGGAATCGCGGAGGACGGCCTCCCAGCTCTCCATCGTGCGGCAGCCGTGCTCACGGGCGAAGGCCGCGCGTTTGCCGGAATCCCGGGCGAAGCAGGCGGTGACCCGCAGGTTCTCCACCCGGCGGGCGGCCTTGGCGTGCTCGCCCCCCCACCACCCCAGGCCGACGATGCAGGTACTCACAGGCCCATTCGGCATCTTCAAATCCCCTTCGTCCAGGATACGGGTTTCGCCGGATCGGTCAGGAAGGCTGGCTCTCCTCCCCCGCCATCCTCTCGTGGCGTGTCTTGCCGAACGCCGAGATGACGTCCTCGGCGGTGATGATGCCCAGGAGCCGGGTGGGGTCCTCGCGGCTCACGACGGGCAGGCGCGAGATGCGCCGCGATCCGAGCTTCGCCATGACGGAATCGAGCGACTGGTCCGGATGGGCGTGAAGGATGTAGTTGCGGGTGGCGGCGGCGGCGAGCGGGACATCGAGGCTCTGCTTGGCCCGGGCCTGGTTGAAGTCGTACTGGCTCACCATGCCGGCGAGCTTGCCCTTCTCGTCCAGCACGGGGTACCCGCTGAAGGGGAGATCGCGTGTCCGCTCGATGGCCTCCCGGACGGTCATGCGGGAGGGCAGGGAGAAGACGTCGGTCACCATCGCATCGGCGACGTGGATCTCGTGGAGCAGGTGCTCCGTCTCATGGTCGGGCAGGGCGACCCCATCCTGCAGGGAAAGAGAGGGATAGATGGACTGGGGGTGGAGACGCTTCGCCAGCCCGAAGGCGACGGCGTTCGCCACCATCAGGGCGAGGATGGTGTTGTAGTCCTGGGTGAGCTCGAAAATGATGAGCACCGACGTCATCGGCGTCCGGATGACGGCGGCGAAGGAGGCCCCCATCCCCACCAGCGCGAAGCTGCCCGGGTGCGAGATGAGGCCCGGCACGAGGAAGTTCGCGGTCTCGGCGACGAGCCCTCCCGAGACGGCGCCCAGGCAGAGGACCGGAAAGAAGATTCCGCCCGCCGACCCGGTGCCGTAGGATACGGTGGTCGACACCAGCTTGAACACGAGCAACATGGCCAGGAACCCGGGCGCGTAGCCGGCCGCCAGGGCCTTGTTCAGCGCGCTGTAGCCCGCGCCCAGCACCTCGGGCACGGCCAGCGCCATGAGCCCGACGGCGAGCCCGCCCAGGGCGGTGGCCAGGACGGAGAGCCAGCCGCCGCCCAGCTTCTTCCACTGGCCGCGGATGAAGAGGAGCGTCCGCATGAAGGCGACTCCCGCCAGGGCGCTGGCGATTCCGACCACTGCGTAGAGAAAAAGCTCCCAGGGGCTTCCCAGCGAATAGATCGGCACGATGAAGATGGGATCGCCTCCCAGGAGGGCGCGCTCCACCACGGCCGCCGAGACCGAGGCCAGGACGATGGACCCCAGGACGCGGGCGTTCAGGTCGCCCACCATCTCCTCGAGCGTGAAGGTCACGGCCGCGATGGGGGTGTTGAAGGCCGCCGCTAGGCCGGCCGCCGCCCCCACCGGGACCAGCGCCTGGATGCGCTCCCGGCGAAGGGAGAACAGCCGGCCGATGGAGCTGGCCAGCCCGCCGCATATCTGGACGGTGGGGCCCTCGCGGCCCAGGCTGGAGCCCGAGCCGATGTTCAAGGCGCCGATGAAAAACTTGCCGATCCATACCCGCGCGGGGATGTAGCCGTTGTTGGCGACGTAGGCGATCTTGGTGTAGGGGATGCCGCTGCCGCGCGCCTCGGGCACGAACAGCTTCATCAGGATCGCCGCGATCAGCGCGCCGCCCGCCGGAATGAGGGGAAGAAGATACCAGGGGCGTGTAATTTCGATGACGTTGCGGGCCCCGAGCAGGAGAAGCTGGACTTGATCCATCGCCATATGGAACCCGACCGCCGTCAGCCCGGCCAGGAGCCCCACCAGGATGGTAAGGACGTAGAACACCGCATCCGCGCCGAAGCCGAAGTGCATCAGCCAGCCGAGGATCCGGATCTGGAGGTTTTTCCAGGTCATATGCGGTGGCTCATTTTGTCCTCCGCCATGCGGAGGCGAAAGCCGGACGGAAGCGTGTCAGGGCGCGACGGGCCGAAAGGGAGGAGCGGGCGGAAACCGGGAGGGATCCTGGCCGTCCTGGCGGAGGCGCTCGGCGTACCAGCGGGGGTCGATTCCGTTGGTGCGGGGATCCATTTCGGCCATCTCGCAGAAGATCTCGATGCGGTGCCCGTCGGGGTCGCAGAAGTAGAGGGCGCGGTTCTCGCCCCAGGTGCCGTCCCCCTCGGGATGGGTGGGGCTGTGGACCACGGGGCCGCGCACGATGGCGATGCCGTTCTCCCGCAGCCAGGCCTCCCAGCCGTTGAACTCCGCCCTGTCCCGGACCCGGAGGGCGAAGTGATGGATGCCCAGGTCTTTCGTGGTCCCCTGGTCGATCTTGGGAAGCGCCTCAAGCTCGGGGTCCCTGCCGCGGCGGAAGACGAGGTTGATGTCGTGGTGCAAGCCGGTGCACCGGATAAAGCAGAGCCCCACATCGGGGAGGACCGGGTGCTCCCCCGGCTGGCGAATCTCCGAAACCGAAAATCCCAGCACCTCGGTGTAGAATCGGAGCGAGCGTTCGATATCCGACACCTTGATGGCGACGTGCTGGATGCCTTCAAAGGGGCGGGCGGGCCTGGCCATTTTCGCTCCCTCCTGGCTTGCGTCCGGCCCGGCAATCTTAGCGCATCTTCACCTGAGGAGAAACCGGCATGGCAAGGCTCGACGGCAGGCGGGCGATCGTCACGGGGGCCTCGCGGGGGATCGGGCGGGCCATCGCGCTCCGGCTGGCCCGGGAGGGGGCGGCGGTGTACCTGGCGGCGGATGGGACGGAGGCCGAGTTGAAGGAGGCGGCCTCGGAGGCCGGGGCGGATTCGGCCTGGGGCATGTTCGATCTCGCGCGAAAGGAAGCCCCCGAGGCCATGGTGGCCGCCGCAAAGGAGGCTCTCGGGGGCGTGGACATCCTCGTCAACAACGCCGGCATCCGTGCGCGGCAGGCTTTCGGGGATTTCTCTCAAGAGGAATTCGAGCGCGTGGTGGGGGTCAATCTCCGCTGCCCCTTCTTCGCCAGCCAGGCCGTGCTGCCCCTCATGCGCGCCCAGGGGGGAGGCTGCATCGTTCACATCGCGAGCCAGCTCGGCATGGTCGCCTCCCGCTACGGCGCCATCTATAACCTGACGAAGGCCGCCCTCATCCAGCTCACGCGATCCATGGCCCTGGAGCTGGCGGCCGAGGGCATCCGGGTGAACGCGGTGAGCCCGGGCCCCATCGGCACCGAGGGCTTCCTGGCGGGCCGCCGGCCGGGGGAGTTGGAGCAGCGCCTGCGGGACGTGCCGGCGGGGCGGTTCGGGACGCCGGAGGAGATCGCCTCCGCCGTGGCGTATCTTGTCTCGGGCGAGGCGGATTACGTCCACGGCCATAACCTCGTGGTGGACGGGGGCTACATCGTCCATTAAGGAACGCCCTTTACCCGGCGGGACGCGTGGTCTAGATTCGGTTCGTCATGGCGGCCCGGAATCTTCCGTCTTATCCAGGAGGAGCGCATCCGTGAGCATCAAGGTCGGGGTTGTGGGCTTGGGCGTGATGGGAGGGGCCTTCGCGGGCCATCTGCTGGACGCGGGATATGAGGTGGCGGGCTATGATCCCGCCGAGGCGATGTACGGAAAGTTCCAGGGCAAGAAGCTCCGCCGCGCGGCCTCCCCGGCGGATGCGGCCCGGGGCGCGGACCTGGTGATGACCTCCCTGCCCAACTATACCTACGTCGAGAAGGCGGTGGAGGGGCCGGGCGGGGTGCTGGAGGGCATCGGCCGGGAGGCCGTCATCGCCGACATGAGCACGGTGCCGCCCAAGTTCGCCCGGGCGATGGCCGAGAAGGCGCAGGGGAAAGGCGTCGCTTGGCTCGACTGCCCGGTGAGCGGGGTGGGGAAGCAGGCGGCGGTGAAGGATCTGGTGGTCATGTCCTCGGGCCCGAAGGCGGCCTTCGAGAAGGCCAAGCCGGCCTTCGACGCCATCGGGAAAAAGACGGTCTACGTGGGCGAGCGGAACGGCATGGCCGCCCAGCTCAAGCTGGTGGTGAACCTCGTCCTGTTCATCAACATGGCGGGTGCCGCCGAGGGGCTCACCCTGGGTCTCAAGGCGGGCCTCCCCGCCGACGTCATGCTCGACACCCTCTGCTCCGGGGCGGCGGCCTCGAACGTGCTGCAGGTGCGGGGGAAGGACATGCTGGCAGGCAACTTCCCCCCTTCGGGCCCCATCACGATCGTGATGAAGGACATCGATTGCATCATCGGCTCGGCGAAGGATGCCAACTCCCCGACCCCCCTGATCGGGCTCCTGGAGCATCTCTATATGTCCCAGCGGAGCAAGGGCCGGGAGATGGAGGATGGAAGTTCCATCTTTCGAATTTACAAGGAGTTGGCGAACCTATCTTGAGTTGGTTTGTGAGGCTCTGACGGGGGCGGATCGAGCACGGCCGAAACCGACTCCTCGCCGGGCGGGGCCTCTTCCGGAAGAAAGCCCTCCAACAGCTTGGCGAGGTCGCCCTCCATCTTCCGGTGCTCTTCGGCCGCCGAGGAGGCGAGGGCCCGCATCCGGCGGATGAGGGAAGCCCTCTCCAGTGGCCACTCGGCCCCATCCTCCCCCGTGGCGAGCCGCCGCTGCGCTCCGTCCAGGAGCTGGGCCCCTTCCGCGAGGAAGCGGGTCATCCTTCCTAACGCATCCCGGAGATCGAGAGTCTCGGCGGCGGCGCCGGATTCCTGCCCCGCCTTCAGCGAGCGGGTGAGGACGAGGGCGGCCTGGAGCGCCTCCTCCATCGCCGCGGCCGCGCGGGCCAGCGTGTCCTCCATTCCCCCAGGCCCGGGACCCGAGGCGTGCTCCTGCGCGAGCCAAGAGAGCTGCTCATGCAGGGAATCCCATTCCTGGCCCTGCTTCTGAGTCCAGGCCCTCATCCATTGGATCTGATGCGAGTGGCGGCGGGCCCAGGCCATCAGATCGGCGGGGAGGGCCCGGGCGGAGGCGGTGCGGGCGCCGGCGATATAAGGAAGGGTGCCGCCCGCCTTGGTCGCTTCGCGGAGGGCAGAGACCATGTCCCGCAGATCGGCCCGCTGGCGGGCAAGCTTCCAGGCCAGGACGGGGGCCAGAATCGCGGCAAATGCGAGGACGCCCCAGGCGATCAGGCGGGCATCGTGCGCGCCGAGGCGATCAAGCCCGAGGAGAAGGGAATCCACGGGAGGCGGGTTCTCCCGGGCGGCTCGGATAGGCGCGGCGGCGCGCACCACGGATTGGAACCGGACGCTGCGGTGAGGCGTTCATCGGCCTGCCGCGGCCTGGCGGATGATCTGGCGGAGTTCCTCGTCGTTCATGAGGCGGAGCTGATCGAAGGTGATGATGACGGAGGAGTCCTCGTCACCCCGCTCCCCCCACCACAGGCGGAAGCTGTCCTCGACATAGGTGAAGCGGATGTCCAGGTCGATGCCGGGAATGCTGCCAGACAGGATCTGGCTCAGCCTCTCGGCCAGCAAGCGGCCTTCCTGCCGGCGCCGCTGAACGTCGCTCAAACCCAAGGAAAACTCCTTCCGCCCAGGCAGCGGA
>Ga0326597_10005501_pt1 | contig 17556 bp, 20 predicted proteins | sample RVTome_12_FD_203789 | JGI IMG/M metagenome (GOLD analysis project Ga0326597, IMG submission 203789) | Soil microbial communities from uranium-contaminated site in the Upper Colorado River Basin, Wyoming, United States - RVT100D185 | ecosystem: Environmental > Terrestrial > Soil > Contaminated >... | reverse complement strand
CCGCTGCACGGGCTTGAGCCCGTCGCGAACGTCGGGGAGAGCCCGGGAGGTGATGACCGAGAGGGCGTAGCTCAGGTATCGGGTCTGCGCCGCCTCGTGGAGCTCGACCGAGACGCCGTCGCCGCTCCTCGCCCCGGGGATCGCGCCGGCGCCGCCGGGAGGGAGGACACCGTCGAAGGAAAGACGCCCCTGCCGGGCGTTCTCGCTGGCTGCCCTGGCCCGCTTTGCGCCTTTCGAAGAGGAAGCTTCGCCCCGCCCTTTACCACTCTCGCCCGCTGATGTCTCGGACTTCCGCGCCCGCTTTTTCTTCGGTTGGCCCAAAGGGCTCTCTTGCCTCCTCCTGAGCCTTCTAACCTAGAGAAAAGCGGCTCCGATGGCAAGGGCCCCTGCTCGGAACGAGTTCAATTCCCCGCGTCGACGACCTTGATCCGCTTGGGCTCGTTCACACCGATTATGAGCTTGTAGCCGTACTTCGCGACCTTGCCCACGGCCTTGATCTTCTTCCCGGTGTACTTGTGCTGGATGCCCCCGAAGGCATCCACGTTCGCCTTGGGGATCAGCAGGCGAACGAACTTCTCGTTGGCGCTGAACACGAGATAGACCCCCTCGGGAGTGCTTTCGGTCTTGAGCACCGTGCCTTCGATCCAGACGATGGAGTCGACGTAGCCCCCGGCGTCCTTGTAGGGGATCGTCGGATAGTCCTGGGCCGCCAGGACCGAGGCCCACCCCATCGACACCAGAAGCAGCATGAAGTCCCTTAGAGTCTTTCGAGTCATGATGCCCTCCCGGAAAGATACACGTAGGACATTGGCAAGGTACGAAGGGCCGGAGCCCGGCCCTGGCTCCTATGCGAGAGAAACTATTCCCGACCGATACGGGATGTCAAGCGCCCCGCGGCTGGGAGGAGAAGGGGATAAGGGGATATGAGGAGATGAGGAGATAAGAGCAAAGGTTTTGTTTTTATCCCCATATCTCCTCCCATCTCCACATCCCCTTCTTACACTCTTCCCTTCTTCGACGCTCACGTCAGGAGAAGAGGGCGCGGAACAGGAACATCGAGCCGACCATGGCGAGAAAAACGAGAACGAGAAAGAGACTGATGCCGGCGAGAAGAGCGACGACGGCGATGGACTTGCCCCTCGGGAGACTCCCCGTCCGCTCGATCACCACCGCGGCGACCGCCGCGAAATAGACCAGGGCGAGGCAGACGAGAAACGGCCCGAGCAGAGGAATCGCCTGAACCCAGAAAATCGGGGCCGCGACCCCGAGCGGGCGGTAGAGCTCGAGGAACTGGGCGTTACTGCCGAATAGACGCGACAGGACGCTCAAGAGCCCGACGAACACGAACGACAGAAGCGTCGCCACGATGGGACCGAAAACGATGCCGCGGAAGCTGAACTGGCCGGCGCCGTTGGCAAGGCCCGCGACGGCGAAGAAAAGGAGCGCCGGGAGAAGAGCTTCTTCGTCGCGGGAAACGTGCTCGATCGTCTTGAGATCGAGTTGCAGGATCTGGATCGCCTTCTGAAGGTAGCCGCCGAGATCGATCCGATCGCTCGTCTCGCCGGACGATTCGACTCGAGCCGCCTCCCGCGGAATCACCGTTCGCTCTTCCAAGGACCCTCGACCATGACCGTGAGATGGGGTTAACTATAACCTGCCCGTTCCATAGGCGGCGCGTCGATGCCGACGCATTCAGCGAGAACGCGCGATCCCCGGGATTCGGGTATCGTAACAGAAGTCGCCGCTGGCCGTCTTCACGAAGGGACCAGGTGCGTAAAAGATACAGACTTTTGCCATAATTGTGTCCTGGAAGACACAGTCGGAGGGGTTGCACGATCGGCGTTGAGCCACGTAAACTGTTGTTCAGACGCAATTTGACGCACGATCGACGCTAACCCCTCGGTGGTACGAGGATTGCTTAGAGTTTGCGGTCGGTCTCTCGAGACAGGGGAAAAAGACGTAGGAAGAATGCAGAAGCAGAGAACACTCAAGGAAGAGGCCACTTGCGTCGGGGTCGGACTTCATTCCGGCAGGAAAGTGAAACTGGCGCTCAAACCCGCGGGGGCGAACCGTGGGATCGTCTTTCGGCGGATAGACGCCGGTGGCATCGAGATCCCCGCCACTGCGGAATACCTCTCGCACATCAACCATGCCACGTGCCTCGCCAGAGACGGCGTGCGCATCGAGACCATCGAGCACTTGCTGGCGGCACTCCACGCCCTGGGCGTCGACAACGTCGTCGTGGAGCTCGACGGACCCGAGGTGCCGATCATGGACGGAAGCGCCGCTCCGTTCATCTACCTGATCCATGAAGCTGGCACCCGGAGTCTTTCCGCATCCCGGTCCTATATAGGCCTGTCGCGGTCCTTGTCGGTCGGCGATGACGGGCGTTTCGTGGCGGCGTACCCGTGCGATCGGCTGCGCCTGACCTATACCATCAACTTCGACCATCCCCTGCTGAAGCACCAGGAGTACTCCGTCGAGATCGACGAGAACTCGTTCGTGGAGGACATCGGTCCCGCGCGGACCTTCGGCTTTCTCAAGGATGTCGAGCTGATGAGGCAGGCGGGGCTCGCCCTCGGCGGTTCGCTGGACAATGCCGTGGTACTTGGAGAGACGGGGGTCCTCAACAACCCCTTGCGGTTCCCCGACGAGTTCGTGAGGCACAAGATCCTCGACCTCCTGGGAGACCTCGTCCTCCTCGGAAGGCCTCTCCGGGCCCACGTCGTCGCCTTGCGGGCGGGACACGCGCTCCACACGCGACTGGTGAAAGCGATCCTGGCATCGACCGAGCTGTGGGACAACGCGGCTCAGCCGATGGACGCGATGGTCGCGGCCGAGGTTCCCGCGCCCGCCTTCGCGCGAAGCGCTTCGGCGGGTCCGCGGTAGCCCGAAGGGGCGGAGGCGGACCGGCGCTCGCTCGAAGCTCCCGCTGATCGGCGCCGGACTTTGCCTTCAGGGCCTTCAGGGCCTTCAGGGCTCCGGCACTTCCACGAAAGCTTTTACCCGAACGGTCGCGACGCGCCTTCGGTCGTTCGATGCCACCGAGATGCTCCGCTCCAGCACCCCTTTGTACTTCCTCGTTTCCAGGGTGACCTGGAGCGCGGTCGAGCCTCCCGGGGGGACGATGCGCTCGGCGGGAAGGGCCGCGGTACAGCCGCAGGAGGTCGCGATCCGGAGGAGCTCGAGTTCTTCGGTTCCCGTGTTCTTCACCAGGAAGTCGTAGACGAGCTTCTGGTCCTGGCGAGCCGGACCAAAGTCGTGCTCCGAGGGCTCGATTTCCATTCGCGGTCCGCCGCTCTTGCTGGCCTGGGCGCGAAGAGGCTCAGCGGCCGAAAGCAGCAGCGTGGCGAGGGCGACTACCGGGCTCAGTCTCATTTCCGTTCTTCTTCTCGCTGGCGTCCTTCCCTCTACTCCAGCTTCGAATCCTTGTCCCCGCCGACTCGGCCGGTGAGCTTCTTCATATAGGCGCCGAGCCGTTCGTTCTCGTAGGTAACGGTGTTGAGGAAGATGCTCTCGATGAGATACTGCTTTCTAGCGTCCTCGTCCATGGCTTCGACGATGTTCACGACCTCGTTCATCATGTCGTCGAACGACGCCTTGAGCTCGCGCTTGAGCGATACCTCGCGGTATAGCGACTCCAGAATGTAGAGGAGATCTCCATCCAGCGGGATCTGGTGTCCGGTCAGCATCTTGATTTTCTTCATGGCATCCCGTCAAAAGCTATCGACGGCGGCAGTCTCGTCCCGATAGATTTCCATGAAATTGTGGAGGCCGGTCATGCTCACCATCGTCTCCACCCGCTCCTGGAGGCCGAGGAGCTTGATGGTGCCGGACTTCTCCGCCATCGTTCGATAGATGTCCATGAGACAGCCCACGGATGCGCTGTCGATGTATGCGACCGCGGACATGTCCAGCACCACTTTCATCGCCCCCGCCTCGATGAGCTTCGAGACCTCGGAGAAGAACGAGCCGAGCATCGAATAAACGAGCCGTTCCTCTCTCACCCGAATGATCTTTACGTCGCCGCGAGACTCGATTTCGAGGTTCATGACACCCTACCCTGCGACTGCGCGCCCGGAGCCGGCGCGTTCTTGAGGGCCATCAAGGCCCGCCCCAGTTCGAGCCGGCCCCGATTGATGCGGCTCTTCACCGTTCCTTCCGGCAGACTCAAGTAGTCGACGATCTCCTGGTAGCTCAAGCCCTTGATGTCCCGGAGAACGACAGCCTCCCTGAGCTTCTTGGGAAGGCTGGACATGGCCGCGAGGAGCATCTCCCTCTTGTCCCTGACTTCGATTCTCCGGTGGGGATCGAATCGGCCCGAGGCCAGCTCCTCGAGCTGGACCTCGTGCTGGACGAGCATTTCCCGCTCACGCCGCCCGCTTCGATAGTGGTCGATGCAGTGGTTGCGGCTGACGGAGTACAGCCAGGTTCCGAAGTCCGCGTTGCGGTCGAACTTGTCGAGCGAACGGAAGATTCGGAGGAAGATCTCCTGGGAGAGATCCTGCGACTCCTCGTACCTTCCCGTGAACTTGTAGGCGATCCCGAAAACCTTGCGGCGGTATCGCCGCACGATTTCCTCCCACGCCAGTTCGGTGTCCGCACCCTTGGCGAGGCACTGCTCGATGAGGTCGCGATCGCCCAGATCCCTGGGGTTCGGTAGCCGTTCTTCGTCCGCCTGCAATCCACTCGTCCTGAGGAACTGGGCCCATGGGGGCCTCCGAGATCGAGATTCGATGGGCCTGGTGAGGGCACGAGATTTCGAGCTCGCGTCAATTCTACCACGTGCGCGTAGCAACGCCGGGCGACCGCCTCTTCGATCAGCTCTTGGGAAGCTCGGGCTTTCTCGCCTCCACCCAGGCGGTATACCAGAAGCTCGCCGAGTCCTGCGCCGCCCCCGCGAGAAGCTGCTCGGTGGCCGGCTGCGCCCGCAGCCACATTCCCTCGTAGTAGAAGCGGTCGTAGCTCTGGACGCCCTTGCGGGAGAGGTAGTCGAAGTACAGGATGTTGTCGACGAAGATGAAGCTCTTCAGCGGAATGGAGACCGCGTACTCCGCCGGACGGTCGAGGAAGACCGCGCTCTGTGCGTCGATCTTCAGCTTCTCGCCGAACGCTTCCATCAGCCGAGAGTCGAAACGCTCGCGAAGGCCCTGCTGCCCCGTGGGCTCGCCGTCCCCGCTCTTGGAAACGTTCAGGGGGACGTAGAGCTCGCCCACGAGGAAAGCGATCTCCTCGGAATGCGTGACTGCGGCCTTGAAATCGCTCTTGCGGAACGCATCGACCAGGGCCTGGTACGACTCGATGAGCCGCCAGGGGACGTCACCCGCTTCCTTGAGTGTCTCCTCGCCGTACTTGCGCACCGCGAGCTCGCGATCCGTAGGAAGGTCGGCGAAGGGGAATGGCTCCAGGCGGTCCACTTCGAAGATCGCCCGGCCGAACCGGCTGGGGTCGCTGACCGCTTCGGCGAGCGAGACCTTGTGGGTCTCGTAGAATGCCTTCAACGGCTTCGGCAGCGCATCGATCGCCTTCTCCACGTAGAGTCGGCGACCGACGTCGTTCCAGCCGCGTCCGGTCTCGGTGCCCGCGGTCCAGGTGAGGGCAACCGCCGCTCCGATCCAAATCCGTCTCATCCTCATGTCCTATAGAATCTCACGGAACCCGCGCGAGAGTGAGAACGTCCACCGCTCCCGCTCCCGCCGCCAGGAGCGCCCGCGACGCGGCCTCTGCGGTGGCGCCGGTGGTGAGGACATCGTCGACGAGCAGAACCGCTTTTCCGTGAAGCGAACGCGGGAGGCGAGCGCGGTAGGCCGAGGCAACGTTCGTCCTGCGCGCTGCCGCGGAAAGCCCCGCCTGGGGCGGCCGCTCCTTCGTCTTCTTCAACACCCGCGCTCGAAACGGAATCCCCGCCTCGCGGGCGACGGCTCTCGCGATGAGCTCCGCCTGGTTGAACCCGCGCTCCCGCTTCCTTCGCCTCGAGAGCGGAATCGGAATCACCGCCGAGGCGCCTTCGAGCTCTCCCGAAGCGACCCAGGAGCGGCTGGCGCGACTCCCGAGGACCGACGCGATTCGACGGCGGCCTCCGAACTTCAGCGCGTGAAGGCAGAGGCGGACGTCGTCGACGTATGGCGACTCCGCGCGCGCGCGGCGGAAGTAGCGGGGCGAGCGCCGGCAGGGACCGCAAAGACCGGAAGCGACCCCCGCAGGGTAAGGAAGACCGCAGCGAGGACAAAACGGCTCCCGGATGCGGGGAACCCGATCGAGACACCCCCGGCAGAGCGGCCCCTCGAGAGGGAGTGCGAGCGAGGCGCGGCACAGGAGACAAACCGAAGGGAAAACGAGAGCTCCGAGCCCTTGAAGTCCGGCGCGGAGCGCGTCCGACCAGACCAGGCTCGTCCGACTCAAGGAATGGACCAGGTGGGTGCGGGCTGAATCGTCGGCTCGGGCGCGGCCACGACGGGAAGGTGGAGCCCGACGGTGTCCCAGCGCCGGCATCTCGCGCAGCGCTCGGTCCATTCCGAGGAACGAAAGTCGCAGGCGCTGCAGACGTAGTCCATCATCAGCCCCTCGACCTCGGCCACCAGCATCTTGGTTTTGGCGAGCGCGGCTCCGATCTTTCCCTGGTTCTCGAGGATCCGCGCGATGTAGAGGTGGAGCGAGGGAAGGCCGGTTACCCGGTCTTCGCACATCTGGAACTGCCGGAGGGCCTCATCCAGCATGAACAGCCGGTAGTAGAGCTTCCCCAGGCAATAACGAAGCGGCACGTCGTTCTCCGAAAGCATCAGTGCCTGTTTCCACACCCCGATCGCTTCTTCCGGTTGCTCGTCTCTGAGATAGAAGTTCTGGAGCGCGGAGAGAGGCTCGGTGGAGCCCGTCACCTCGAATCCTTTCCGCCAGGTGCGAATCGCCGTTTCGGTATCGTCGAGGGAGGCAAGCGCCTCACCCAGACGAATATAGGCGGGCACGAACCGGTCGTCTTCCGCCAGAAGCGTCTTGAAGATGTCCGCGGCCTCCCGGGTCCGATCCTTCTTCAGGAGCGAGACTCCGAGGCCCAGACGGATTCCCTTGGCCATGACCTGCTCCAGCTCGCGCTCCTCGGAGCTCACGATCATGCGCAGGAGCTTCTGCTGGACCGAGGCCGCCTCGTCCCACTCCTGCCGCCGTACCAGCAGATCCCTCAGCTTGCGATGAGCCGAGACCGTGGTTTCGGGGTCGAGCTCGATGATTCGCTCGAGCGTCACCCGCGCGCGCTCGTCAGCGCCGGCGTCGAAATAGACGTCCGAGAGCGAGTAGAGCGCGAGAAGGTTCTCGGGCTCCTGACGGGTCGCCCGCTCCAGAACCTCGGCCGCCTGGCGGAATCGCTTGAGCGCGCGCAGGCTGTCCCCCTTCTTGATGAGGGCGTTGGTATGACCCGGATCCCGATCGAGAACTTTTTCGAAGCCGTCGAGAGCCTTCTGGTGATGGCCGTTCATCAGGCTCTCGAAGCCGTGGATGTAGAGATCCTCGAGCTCTTCGTGGGCACGATGAGCTTGACGGCGGGCGCGATCGCGGGCGAATCGGCGAGCTCCTCCGGCGATGTCGAACAGAAGGATCAACCCCGCACCGGCGCCGAAGCCGGCGAGGAGAACCAGCCACAGCTCGAGCTGTAGAGGCTGGGCCAGGGGAAGCCGCACGGTGACCAGCCCCGCGTTCAAGCGGATGGTAGAGACAATCCACCAGACGAACGCAAAGACGCTGAGGATGGTGATGAGAGTTCTGGCTCGCATTACGTCGACGGCGGCGGTTTCCGCCTTCCGTCCTCCTGCACGACTACAAAATTCATTCTAGCGTGCATCGTCGAACTTCGCTTCCCTTAAGCTCTTTCTTTATTTTAGATCAAACCGTCGCCGGCGCTCCCATAGAGACTTTCGGCTGATTCCGAGAATCTCAGCGGCCCGCGTCTGATTTCCACCGACTTCCTCGAGGACCCGCTCGATGTAGTGCTTTTCCACTTCCCCGAGTGTCGGACGCTTGTCCCGGTTGCCGAGCCAGTCGGAGGCTCCGCTCTCGAGGAGGTAGGCGGGCAGATCGGAGCGGTCGATGGCGTCGGTCCGACTCATGAGCGCGCCGTGCTCCACCACTCCCTTGAGCTCGCGAACGTTGCCGGGCCAGGAGTAGCTCTGAAGCGCCTCGAGGGCCTCGGGCGCAAACCGCGCGGGGACCCGCCCCAGGCGCTCGGCCTCGCGCGAGAGGAACAGCTCCAGAAGCGGAACGACATCGAGGGCGCGCTCCCGCAACGGGGGCAGCCGGATCCAGAAGACGCCGAGACGATGGAAGAGGTCGCGGCGGAAGAGCTGACGCTCCACCGCCTGGGCCAGGTCGGCGCTCGCCGAAGCAACGATGCGGGCCTCGAGAGAGAGCGTTTCGTTCCCTCCGAGCCGCTCGAAACGCCGGTCCTCCACCACGCGGAGGAGCTTCCCCTGAAGCGCAGGGGAGAGCTCGCCGATGTGGTCCAGGTACAGCGTACCGGCGCCCGCCATCTCCAGCTTTCCCGCCTTGGTCGAGGCAGCGCCGGTGAACGCCCCGCGCTCGAACCCGAAGAGCTCGCTCTCCATGAGCCCCGCCGGGATGCTCGGGAGATCGAGAGTGGCCATCGGAAAGGGCGCCCGGGGGCCCCAGAAGTGGAGCGCGTGGGCAGCCAGGTCCTTTCCCGTCCCGCTCTCCCCGCTCAGCAGGACGCTGGTCGGAGCCTTCGAAAGCCGCTTGAGGAGCTTCACGATCGCGACCATCTGCGGGTCCCGGGCGACGAGGATGGCTTCCGCCGCCTTCAGCGGGGCTTGCCGCTTCGTCGCCGGCGAGGGCATGGTTCAGCTCGCCACCGCGAGACGCTTGGCGTCTCCCCAGAGTCTCTCGAGGTTGTAGTAGGAACGGCTCGTCGGAGTGAAGACATGGACCACGAAGTCGACGTAGTCCATGAGAATCCAGTCACCGCGGGGATAACCCTCGATATGCGAGGGCCTCCGCTTCGTTTCTCTGAGCTTCTCCTCGATCTCGTCGGCGATGGTCTCGATCTGGCGATGGCTTCCGCCGGTTACGATGAGAAAGTAGTCGGTGAAGCTCGCGATACCCCGGAGATCGAGCACCACGATGTCGAGAGCCTTCTTGTCGCGGGTCGCCTCCACCGCGAGGCGCAGGGCCGGGTCCAATGTGGAAAGGCTGAGCTTTCGTTCCTTCAACTCACCACCTCATCGATACAGACGATTTTCGCGGATGTAAGCCGCCACCGCGTCGGGCACCAGGAAACGGACGGACCGGTTTTCCCGAACCGAACGACGAATTTCGGTCGAGGAGATATTCAGCATCGGCCGGCGGAGGAACAGCACCCTCGGCTCGTTCCCGGGCTCGAGCTCCGACTCCTCGAGGATTCGGGAATCGATTTCCTCGGGAATGACGCCCTGGACGGGCCCGATCGGAAACCCCGGCCGCTCGTGCACCACGAACCAGTGCTCGGTCAGAAGCTCGCGCCATCTCTTCCAGGTTCGAATCTCCGAGAACGCATCGGTGCCGGTGACGAAGAAGAAACGGCTGTCCGTCGACCCGGCGGCGAACGCTTCGAGCGTATCGATGGTGTAGGAGCGCCCGCCCCGGTCGAGCTCCAGGCGCGAGACTTCGAAAAAGGGTTCCCCCGAGAGAGAGCGCTCCAGCATTCCGAGGCGGTGGTTGGCCTCCGTCGCCGGGGGGGACGCCTTGTGGGGGGGCGTCGATGCCGGGACGAACAGAACCTTTTCGAGCCTCAGGGCATCGCGAACCACTTCCGCCACGCGGAGGTGTCCGAGGTGCGGGGGATCGAACGTGCCCCCGAGGACGCCGATTCGCCTCAACTTCGCTTCTCCACCCGATCGCGGACCATGACCCGATGCAGCTTCTGCACCATCTCGCGGCAGCCTTCGCCGGTCGCCGACGAGACGGCGAAAAAGGAAACGCCCATCTCCCGAGCCGCGTCCTCGAGTCTCGAAAGGCGCCCGCGATCCGTGAGCGCGTCGATCTTGTTCGCGGCGACCGCCGCCGGCTTTTCGTCCATTCCCTGACCGTAGGCCCGGATCTCGTGCCGAAGGACCTCGAGATCGGACGCCGGCTCCCGCTCCGAAGCCTCGGAGACGTCGATGAAGTACACCAGGCCCGCGGTGCGGCTCAGATGCCGGAGGAAGCGATCGCCGAGGCCGGCGCCCTCGCTCGCTCCGGGAATGAGTCCCGGCACGTCGGCGATGACGAACGACGCCTCTTCCGAAACGTCCACCACTCCCAGATGGGGGATGATCGTAGTGAAGGGGTAATCGGCGATCTTGGGCCGCGCGGCGCTGACCCGGGAGACGAACGTGGACTTGCCGGCGTTGGGAAAGCCCACCAGGCCCACGTCCGCGAGGAGCCGGAGCTCGAGTCGGAGCTTTCGCTCCTGCCCGAGGCCTCCCGTCTCGTGACGGCGCGGGGCTCGATTGGTGGCGGTGGCAAAGGAGGCGTTCCCTCGACCGCCCCGGCCGCCGCGAGCGACGAGCAATCGCTGTCCTTCCTCCGTCAAGTCCCCCAGCAGCTCTCCCGTTTCCTGGTCGACAACGAGAGTGCCCAGGGGAACGGCGAGCACGAGATCCTCGCCGGATCGCCCGGTGCGATTGGCGCCCTCACCGTTGCGGCCTCGCTCGCCGCGATAGTGAGGTCGATAGCGATACCCGGCGAGAGTGTTCTGCTCCGGCCTCGCTTCGAGCCAGATCGACGCCCCTTCGCCGCCGCTGCCGCCGTCCGGCCCCCCTCGAGGGACGAACTTCTCGCGTCGAAAGCTGGAAACGCCGTTGCCGCCGCGGCCCGCCTCGAGCTCGATCGTGACCTCGTCAACCCACATTGGGCCACATTCGGCATTATCGACGCAAAGGGGTGTGGAGGAAAGTAGCAGTATCCGCGAAGTTTCGGCTTGCGGCGCCGAAGCCCGACCCGCCTTCGCGCGAAGCGCTACGGTGAGGTCTCGCCGTAGCCCGAAGGGGCGCAGGCGGAAGGGCGGAGGCGGAAGGGCGAAGGCGGGAGCTCACCCGCTGGCGAGAGGCTGGATGTGGATGAAGCGGCCCCTCTGGCCCCGGTTCTGAAACAGAACGAAGCCCGGGATCTTGGCGAAGAGGGTATCGTCCTTGCCCCGGCCCACGTTTCTGCCGGGCAGGAACTTGGTGCCCCGCTGGCGCACGAGAATCGAGCCCCCGCTCACCGTTTCCCCGCCGAACGCCTTCACGCCGAGCCGCTGGGAGTTGCTGTCGCGGCCGTTTCGTGAGCTTCCCTGGCCTTTCTTATGAGCCATTTCTTCCCCTCAACCTTCGATCGCTTCGACGCGAAGTGACGTGTAGGATTGCCGATGCCCTTTGGTACGGCGGTATCCCTTGCGCTTCTTCTTCTTGAAGACCAGCACCTTGGGCCCTCGATCCTGGGCCGTCACCTTCGCCGTCACCGAGGCCCCGTCGACGTAGGGTCTTCCGAGGGAAACCTGCCCGTCACGGCTCACGAGCATCACCCGGTCGAGACGGACCGTCTCCCCCACTTCGGCAGCAAGCCGCTCGACCTTGAGGGTTTCTCCGGGGACGGCCTTCTGCTGTTTTCCGCCGGTTTCGATGATCGCGTACAACGTGAAGCCTCCTTGGAAAGACCGCAGATCTCAATACTGTAGCTGGGCGATTGCGCACTGTCAAGACCGCAACCGGAAGGAACGCAAAGGCGCAAAGACTCGCAAGGGCGCGAAGAAAGAAATCCAAGGCAAAGGGGATAAGGAGACGGGAGGTGATTGTTTCTTCTTTGCGCCTTTGCGCCTTTGCGCCTTTGCGTTGAAATGGTTCAGAACATATAGCCGATCCAGAAGTCCGTCTTCCAGCCCGGCACCGTCGTGGTGAAGTCCGTCAGCCGCGACCAGTTGATGTTCATCGGCAGGCCGAAGAAGTTGAACGTCAGTCCGATGCCGAACGAGGCTACCGCGTCGTCGAGCCCGAAGCCGTCCGAGACGCACGGGGCGGCGTTCGATGGCCCGCACTGGGCTCCGAGGGACGAGAAGCGCCGGTCGCTCGTAAAGAGCTTGAAGGTCTCGCCGTTGTAGAAGGCGCCGCCCATGTTCACGAAGAACATGCCGCGGAGCGGACCGAAAAAGCCGATGGGAGTGATGGCCGCGTCGATGATGGGAAAGCGCAGCTCGGCGTTCGCGAAGAAGCCTTTGTTGCCCACGAACGAGAGGTACTCGTAGCCGCGCATGTCGCCGTTTCCACCGAACCAGAAGATGTCCGGGTTCTCGCCCTGGCTGAAGAGCCCGCGGAATCGCACCGCCAGGAGCCCGGCGGAGGTGAGCTGGAAATACTTCCGGGCGTCGAGGTTGAGAGTCCGCCGCGACAGGAACGCTCCTCCGGGGGAGTAGGTGAAGCCCGCGTATATCGTGCTCCCGGCGATGGGTCCGAAGTTGCGGAACCGGGTCGTCTCCTGGACGAAGGCCGCTTCGAGCGGCAGGACCGTCCCATTGGGATAGCGCTGCTCCAGCAGCCGAATGTAGTCCTCGCAGCTGATCCCGGCGGGAATGCCGATACAGCTCGGGTTCAACGTGGGATCGAGGAAAGGGTCCTCGAACTGCGTTGACTGCTTTACGATGCCCCCGGACAACTCCAAGCGGCGGAATCGGCTCAGAGGATAAATCGATGCCATGGTCGCGCCCGTCGACCGGATGGTGGCGAGAGAGTCTTCCCGCGTCTGGATCGGAAGGTAGCTCCCGTAGGGATTCGCGTAAAAGAAGCTCGTGGAGTCGAAGCCCGCGAGAGAGTACTGGAACCTTCCCGAGAGGTTGGTATAAGAGCCGTAGTACTGCCGGAACTCCCGCACCGACAGAGCCAGGAACGTGAAGTTCTGGTCGCCGAGCACGTCGGAGAAGCTGATGCCGCTTCCTCCGAAGAAATCGCCTCCCGAGGTCACGCCGACGGCGATGGGAGGCGCCCCGTCCACGAAGAACTTCTCGAAGGTGCTCTTCTCGCGCTTGTTCTCGGAGATGATCTGATGGCTCACCGGGGGCACGAAATCGATGACCGGCCCCTCGGTGCGCACGATCATGTCGGCGGTGATCTCCTTGACCGGCTCGTCCATGGGAAGCCGGTAGAGGCCGTAGTTGCCCTTGTAGTAGCTGGTGAAGAGCAGCACGTCCTCGTCGCTCTTGGGATCGTGGACGATGGAGGGGGAGAAGTTCCCGCCGAGGACGTCCGTATACTGGATGATGTCCCCGGTCTCGATATCGAGCGAGCGGAGATTATAGATGTCGTCGTCCTCGTTCGAGGTGTAGAACATGACCTTGCCATCGTCGGAGAATGTGGGCGATGCGTCGTCGTGGGTCCCGAAAGTGACCTGCTCCTTCTCCTCGGGCTTCTCGAGATTCAGGCGGTAGATTTTGTCGTAACCGCTGATGCGGCGGCTGTAGTAAAGCCACTTCCCATCCGGAGTGACGGTGGGAAACTTGTCGAAGAAGTTGTCTTTGGTGACGTTCTGGAACTCCTCCGTCAGAAGGCTCACGCGCCACACGTCGCTGATGCCGTCCTGAAGTGCGGTGAAGTAAACCCACTCCCCCTTGGGGTCCACCTGGGGAAAGGCCGCGAGGTCCACGGGAACCTCGATGCGCCTCACCACCTCGCTCTTCAGAGCGTTCACCAGGATGAGGGCCCGGCGTTTCTTGTACTTCCCGAAGAACACGACGTTATCGCCGTCCGGCGTCCAGCACAGGTTCCGCCCCACGAGGGAGTCCTCGCCCACGAGCCCGGCGATATTCTCGAACGCCCCGGTATAGCCGGGAGTGAGGTTCTTTATGATCTTTCCGTCCTTCGCCGACATCAGGACGATGTCGAACTCCCCCTCCCTCCGGTTCACGCTCATGACGGCGACGATCTCCTTGGAAGGAGAGGGAGCGGCGGAGAGCGCCGCCACGAAGTTCCCGCGCATGGGGTTGGGAGATAGATCGAGGCTGTAGTCGTCGGGGATTTCCTTGTCGCGGAAGGGCTTGTATTTCTCGGTGAGCCACCGTTTCCACTCGCGATAGAACTCCTCCGGCGTCATGCGGAAGGCCTGCTCGTATACCTCGGCGCCGACACCGCCCACCACCGCGCGGCGCAGGGCGAAGACGAACTGACGGACCCCCTCCTTCCCGAAACGCTCCTCGATGAACTCGAAAATCGACGAGCCGAAGCTGTAGGTGGAGCGGACGAACCCCACGTCGAGCGCTTCGAAGGTGGGGAGCTGGTCGGTCACCGCGGCGTCCCGTACCACCATGGAGTCCAGAGGATCCCATTCGTCCTCCATGTAGGTCGCCATGCCCTCGTCGATCCAGACGGGAACCGAGCGCCGCACGAGCGAACGAGGAATGATGTCGAACTGGAAGATGTGCGTAAGCTCATGGATGAAGAGCTCCTGGAGCTCGTCCGGAGGATAGTCGATGGGAAGGACCATCCGGTCGCGCGACGGCTCGGCGAAGGCGCCTACCCCTTCCGGGATCTCGATGGGGAACAGGTTCGTCTGGGCGAACTCGCTGAACGTCTTGTAAAGGATGAGAGGAATGGGAAACGAGATCTCGTGCTTCAGGTCGTTCGAGACCTTCTCGTACGCGCTCTCGGCGTAGCTCACCAGACGGCCGAGCTCCGGCTCGAACTCCGGGTAGTAGTAGACCTCGAAGTGCGGTGAGCGGTAGACCTGCCAGTTGTGCTTGTCGTACTTGACCTTGTTCTTGCCGTAGAACGGGGCGAAGGAAGCCTGCCCGAAGGCGATGGCGGGAAGGGTCGCGAGAATGGCGAAAGCGACAGCCGCTGATGTCGAACGACTCTGGTTGCTGGTCCTCATCGATTACCTCGTATCTACTTCATACGGCGACTTGGAGCTCGGCGGCGGGGAGCTTTCGGGTCGCAAAAAGCTCACGACGTCATTTCAAGAGAATCCTCGTGCCTCGGAACGTCTGGGGCGAGAGGATGCTGAGGAAGTTCGGCAGGAGCCGGTCCATGAGCTCGAAGTACGAGGAGAGGGCCGAGGTCTGCTCGTCGCGGCCGTAGATGACCTCCTCGGTGAACCGCTCGCGGTGGATGGTGCGGCCGGTCTCACCCTCGATGAAATAGAACTCGGCGTTGAGGACGTACCCGGTCCGCTCTTGAAACGTATTCGAGCGCACGAGCTGAGGGCGATTGAAAGCGTCCCTGGTGTAGCGATCGTTGCGCACCAGGCCCGAACGAGACTCGGAGCTGAAGGCGAGCTTGCCGGTGACGATCAGCGGGTTCTGGTACTCTTCCCCGATCTCCCTCCAGAACTCCTCGTCCTCGAGGATCTTGTCCTGCTCGAGGTCGATCCATTCCTGCCGTGAGATCTGCTCCTCGCCTTCGGACTTGGCCTTGTCCTCGACCTCCTTGAACTTCTCGAGCATCCCGCTCTGCTCCAGGGTTTTCTCGGAGAAGTCGCCCAGAGGCTCGATGTCGGCATCGAGCACCTGGAGCTTGCTGCGGGTGCGGAGCTGGTTGCGCAGGAGGCGGACGGTCTCGGCGTCGAGGTCGAGGTTCTCGTTGGTCTGGGTCACGAAGCCCGCGATCAGAATCCGGTTGTACTTCTCGACGTCGAGCTTCGCGGAGATGGGGACCTCGATGGGGACCTCGTAATAGCTGGTGCAGGCCGCCGCCAGCGCCAGCAGGAGCGCCGTGGCTGCCGCAGTCCCAAGACCTCTCTCAGTTCGACCCCGACCGCCGGTCGGTGCGCTTCTTTCGCTCATAGGCTTCCCGGAACAGCTCATAGTTCTGGCGTATATAGATATTACTCGGCTCGAGCTCCAGAGCTCGTTCGTACTCCTGATTCGCCTCGTCGAACTCGCCCATTTGCTCGTGAGCCACAGCCAGGTTGTTCCGGGCGCGGGCGCTCTGGGGGTCGAGCTCGACCGCCTTCGACCAGCGGTAGATCGCTTCTTTCCAGAGCCCGAGCTGGGCGACCTCGATGCCGAAGGCTACTTGTTCTTTGGCCTGCGCCACGGGCTTCTCTTCTCCGACAGCGGCCAAGGCGGCCGAGCAAGCGAGGAGAATCGCGAAAAGAGCGGGGGTCGTTGCGAAAGGACTTTTCGAAGAGGACAAGCCTACCTCTCCTCCATGAACGCGATGAACGAGGTTCCATCACAATCGTGATGGCGGCGGCTTGGGTATGGTAGCCCACCCCCCCGAGGGGTGCAAGCATCGAAAGCGAAGGGGCCTCGGGAGGAGGGAAACGAGGTCCGATCTCGTCTTGCCTGAGTATGTCCCGACTCCATCCGTGGCTTCTCGCGCGAGCGGAGCATATTCCTCTTCGTGAGCGGCTCGCCGTCCTGAAAGAAGAGGAGAGCTACGACTCTGCCTTGAGGCGGCTCGGGGTGAATCCGGATGGCCCGCTCGGAAGCCGGGCGGAAGCCGCTTTCGAGCGGATGGCCCGGAATGGCTACCGGCTCCTGGTTCTGGGCGAGCCGGACTATCCGCCGCTTCTCTCGGCGATACCGGATCCGCCGATCGCGCTGACCGTCCGGGGGGAGCTTCTCCGTGAAGACGCGCTCGGGCTTTCGATCGTCGGCTCGCGGCGCGCGACTCCGTACGGCCGCGACACCGCCCTGAGACTCTCGAGGGATCTCGCGTCTTTCGGGCTCACCATCGTGAGCGGTCTCGCGCGCGGAATCGATGCCGCGGGGCACGAGGGGGCCCTCGAGGCTTCGGGCCGCACCATCGCGGTTCTCGGCTCGGGACTCGACGACCTCTACCCCCGCGAGCACCGAAGGCTCGCGGACCGGATCGCCGAGCGGGGAGCGATCCTCTCGGAGCTCGACCTCGACGAGCCGCCCCTTGCCCGGAACTTCCCGAGGCGAAACCGCATCATCACCGGCCTGACTCTGGGGACCCTGGTGGTGGAGGCGGCGGCGAAGAGCGGCTCTCTCATCTCCGCGCGCCTCGCGCTGGAGCAGGACCGGGAGGTATTCGCCGTGCCCGGTCCGGTGAGCTCGCCTTCGAGCGAGGGAGTCCACGCGCTCCTGCGGGACGGCGCGAGACTCGTCACTCGGGCCGAGGACGTGCTCGAGGAGTTCCGGGAGGAGGTGCGCGCGGCGCTGAAGCATCGAGCGCATGAGCGCCGAGGCCGCTCCTCGGAGAGCGTCGAGATCGATGCCGAGGAGCGGGCGGTGGTCGCAATCCTCCTCGCGCGGCACCAGGCACTCGATCTCGACTTCATTCTCGACGAGCTCTCTCTTCCCATCGACCGCGCCCTCGCGGCGCTCGGCCGGCTCGAGGTCAAAGGCCGCGTCACCCGCCTTGCCGGCGGGCTCTATCACGCAAGGCGCGACTGAGCTCCCGCCTTCGCCCTTCGGGCTTCGGCGAGGCTCGCCGTAGCTTCGCGGAGGCGGCCGGCGAGGCCGGGTTGGCGGGTAAGTTCCCTTCCGCTACACTATTGCCATGCCGAAATCACTGGTCATCGTCGAGTCGCCCGCCAAGGCGAAGACGATCAACAAATTCTTGGGCCGCAATTACGTGGTGCGCGCCTCGATGGGACACGTCC
>Ga0326597_10005500_pt1 | contig 17556 bp, 13 predicted proteins | sample RVTome_12_FD_203789 | JGI IMG/M metagenome (GOLD analysis project Ga0326597, IMG submission 203789) | Soil microbial communities from uranium-contaminated site in the Upper Colorado River Basin, Wyoming, United States - RVT100D185 | ecosystem: Environmental > Terrestrial > Soil > Contaminated >... | reverse complement strand
TGGGGACCATGGGTTCCAGCATGGCGCTCAACGCGCGCACGAAAGGCGGCTACGAGATGGTCGTGCACGACCTGCGGCGGGACGCGGCGGGACCGCATCTCGAGCACGGCGCCGCGTGGGCGAATTCCGCGCGCGAGGTGGCGGAGGCCGCGGATGTCGTGCTCACGTCGCTGCCGGGGCCGAAGGAAGTGCAGGAAGTGTCGGAGGCGCTCATCGCCGGCATGCGCAAGGGCACGGCGTGGTTCGACCTCTCGACCAACTCGCCCACCGTGGTGCGGACCATCGCCGCGCGTTTCGCCGAGAAAGGCATCGCGATGCTGGACGCGCCGGTCTCCGGCGGGCCCGCGGGGGCGAAGAGCGGCAAGCTCGCGATCTGGGTGAGCGGCGACAAGGCGGCATTCGACAAGCACAAGCCGGTGCTCGACGCGATCGGCGACCAGGCGATCTACATCGGCCCGGTGGGCTCGGGCACTGTCGCGAAGCTCGTGCACAACTGCGCGGGCTACTCGATCCTCGCGGCGCTGGCTGAAGTGATGACGATGGGCGTGAAGGCAGGCGTCGAGCCGCTTGCGTTGTGGGCGGCGATTCGCCAGGGCGCCTTCGGCCGCCGGCGCTCGTTCGACCGGCTGGCGGAGCAGTTCCTGCCCGGGAAATTCGACCCCCCCGCCTTCGCGCTCGACCTCGCGCTCAAGGACGTCACGCTCGCGACCGAAGTCGGGCGCGAGTTCAAAGTGCCGATGAAGCTTGCCAACACGGTGCTGCAGGAAATGACGGAGGCGATGAACCGCGAGGGCTGGGCCAAGCGCGATTCCCGCGTCTTCATGCTGCTGCAGGAGGAGCGCGCGGGCGTCCACATCGAGGTCCCCGAGGCCAAGGTTCAGGAAGTCCTCAGGCGCGATTGAATCCGATAGACGCCGGGCGATAGACGAGAGACGGAACAGGGCCGAGAAAAGCGGGAGGATAGAAGATAGACGAGGGGCGAAAGACGAGAGAAGGCGGCCTTATGACGAAGAGGATCTCCGTCTATCGTCTTTTGCCCGGCCTCTCTCCGCTTCTCCTCGTCTATCGTCTCTCGCCTCGCGCCTGGCGATCTACTTGATGGCGACGGGCTTGCCCTTCGCCGCCGACGCCACGATCGCCTCCAGCACCGCGATGGCGTTGATCGCATCCTCGGGCGGCACCACGAAGTTCTTCTTCTCCGCGGCGGCGTCGGCAAAAGCCTCCAGCTCGGCCCGCTCCGTGTCCGCCGCGGGCAGCGTGATCGTCTCCGGGGCCCCTTCCAGGCCGCGGAAGGCGAGCCCGGTATCGCCGCGCATCTCGATCCAGCCCTTCGACCCGTAGACCTGCATGCGGTAGAGGTCGCCGGTGACGAACACCGTGCACTGGCTCCCGGTCGCGCCGCCCGCGAACCGCAGCAGCATCGACGTCGTGTCATCGATCTCCACCTCGGGCGCGAGCTTCCGCCTCTCGCTGAACGCGTAGACGCTCGTCACCGGCCCCGCGACCTGGATCATGCCGTCGAGCGTGTGGATGCCGCGCGCCGTCATGCCGCCCGCCGGGGATTCGGCCCGCGTCGCGCGCCAGTTGCCGGGGGCGAGCCGGTAGCCGCTGGGACCGCAGTGCGTCGCCTCGATGTGCAGCACGTCGCCGATGTCGCCGGCACGGATGCGCCGCGCCATCTCGACGAACGACGGCGCGTAGCGGCGGTTGAAGCCGATGCCGAGCGTGATGCCCGCGGCGCGCACCGCCTCGATCGCCTTCTCCGCGGTCTTGCGTGTGAGCGTCAACGGCTTCTCGCAGAACACGTGCTTGCCGGCCTTCGCGGCCTGCACGATCTGCTTCATGTGCGTCGAGTGCGGCGTCGCGAGCAGGACCGCGTCGATCTCGGGATCCTTCAGCACGCGCCCGTAGGAGGAGACGACCTTGATGCCCGTGCGCTGCGAGAACGCCTTGTGGCGCGCGGGATCGCGCGAGATGACCTTCGTGATGCGGACCTTCTCGCTCGCCTGCACGGACTCCACGAGCCGGTTGCCCCAGCGGCCCATGCCGTAGATCGCCATTTTCAACATCCCTGCCTCCGGCTGTCTCCAGTCGGCAGGACGATAGCACAATTGAAAAAGCCGGCGGCCGGCGGCGCCCTCGACCTCTACTGGATGCTGACGCCGCTCTCCCGGATCACCCTGTTCCAGACCGCCAGCTCCGAGGCGATGAACCGGCGGAACTCGTCCGGAGTGCTCCCGACCGGCTCGCCGCCGTCGGCCGCGAACTTCGACGCGATGTCCGGCGACCGGACCGCCCTGGCGTACTCGACCGCGAGCTTCTTCACGATGGCGGCTGGCGTGCCCGCCGGCACGGCATAGCCGTGAAACGTGGACGCGTTGTAGCCGGACGCCCCCTGCTCGGCGAGGGTTGGCAGATCCGGCAGCGCCTTCGAGCGCTCCGAGGTGCTGATCCCGAGCGCGCGCAGCTTGCCCTGCCTGACGTAATACCCGGAGCTGAGAACGTTGGCGAGCGTCGCGTCGATCCGTCCGCCGACGAGGTCGATCATGGCCACGCCCACGCTGCGATAAGGCACGTAGGTCGCCCGGATCTTCGCCGCGGTCAGGAACCACAGCGTGACGAGGTGCGTCCCGCTTCCGGTGTTGCCGGCCCCGAAGTTAAGCTTGTCGGGCTGCGCCCTCGCCGTCGCGATCAGCTCCTTCGCCGACCGCACGGGGAGCGACGGATTGACGACGAGCAGGTACGGCGCACGCGTCATCAGCGTGACCGGCGTGAAGTCCCGGATCGGGTCGATCGGGTAGTTCTTGTAAAGGGCCGGCGAGAACGTGAAGCTGGGCGTGATCGCGAGCAGCGTGTAGCCGTCGGGATTGGCCCTCGCGGCCAGCGTTGCCCCGACGACGCCCGCGGCGCCGCCACCGGCGCGGTTGTCGACGATGAACTGCTGGCCCAGGCTCTGGGTCATCTTCGCCGAGAACAGGCGGGCCTGGATGTCGGTTGCGCCGCCCGGTCCCTGCGGGACGATCACCCGCACGGGCTTGTTGGGAAATTGCGCGGCGTCCTGCGCATGCGCCGCGACGGCCAGCACCGACGCCAGAATCGCGACTCCCAGTGTACGGAATGTGCCGTTAGTCATCATGTTGTCCTCCTCGATTTTCAGTTTTCGCTCATTGCCCTTTGTTGCCCGCGCGATGACTTCGCGCCGGGGCGCGCGGTCCCACTCCATGCCTGACGCCATGTTCCACCACCGTACTAATCGACTTTGATTCCGGACTGCCGCACTACGCGGTGCCAGCGCGGGATCTCGGCCGCGACGAACTTCGCGAACTCCTCCGGCGTAGTTCCGACCACTTCACTATTGCTGTTCCTGACGGCCGCCACGATCTCCGGATTCCGGGCCGCCTGGATCAACTCGGCGCTCAGCTTGCGAATGACCTCGACTGGCGTTCCCGCTGGCGCGGCCCAGCCGTGGAAGGCACGGGCGTCGAACCCCGGCACCCCTTGTTCGGCTATGGTCGGGAGGTCGGGGAACAGGCGCGAACGCGCGGCCGTGCTGATTCCCAGGGCACGCAGCTTGCCCGATTTCACGAGGAGGGCAGCGGTCGCCGTTCCAAACCCCGCGTCGATCTGGCCAGAGGTGATATCGATAAGCGATTGCGCTGCTCCTTTGTAAGGGACGTAGGTTGCCTCGATCCCGGTAAGGGAAAACAGCAGCGCCGACATCAGGTGCGTGCCGGCACCGGTGATGCCGCCGCCGAAGTTGAGCTTGCCGGGGTTCGACTTGGCGAACGCGACGAGATCCCTGACCGAGGTCACGGGTAATGACGGGCTCACCACCAGCAAATAAGGCGTTTGGGTCATCAGCGAGATCGGCGCGAAGTCCCTGACGGGATCAACCGGCAGATGGCGGTCCAGGGCGGGCGCGTAGGTAAGATCGGGAAGCACTGCAAGCAGCGTATAGCCATCAGCCGACGATTTTTTCGCGATCAACCAGGCAACGTACCGACCCGGACGATTGTCGACGATGAACTGCTTGCCCAGGCGGTCGCTCAACCGTGTCGCGAACAGGCGCGCCTGCGCGTCCGCATTCCCGCCGGCGGTTTGGGCGACGATCACCCGCACCGGCCGAGCCGGATAGCCCTCGGCCGCGCCTTGCGCGCCGACGGCGCACGGAAAAACGGACACAACAGTCGCAAAGCCCGCGGCCAGACAGGTCGATTTCATGGGCGCCTCCACTTCATAGCGCATTCGCCGCCCCCAGCGGTCACTTCAGGCCGCAGCGGGTGTAGTAGCGCAGGGCGTTGTCCCAGAAAAGCTTGCGCTTGCGCGATTCGGGCATGTTCCAGGCCATCACCATCTCCACGGTGTGGGGGAAATGGCTCTCCCCGTGCGGATAGTCGGACGCGTACATCAGCACGTCCTCGCCGATGAGGTCGATCACCGCGTTGGTGAGCTTCTCGCCCTCCGGCGCCTCGATGCTCTGGAAGTAGCGGCCGCCGGTCACGTATTCGCCCGGCGCGTGCCGGAGCTGCGGCAGCGCCGAGCGGATCGTCTTCGCATGCTCGTTCAGCCGCTCCATCCAGAACGGCAGCCAGCCGTGGCCCGCTTCCAGCGTGCCGATGCGAAGCTTCGGATAGCGGTCCATCACGCCCGCGCCGATCAGCGCGGCCATGTTGCGCATGCCGCACCACGGGTGCGCCGCCGAGCGCTGCAGGAAGAGGTTGTCCCAGGTGTCGAGGCCGCCCGGCGCGTACGGCGGCATCACGGTGAAGGTGTGCAGCGCGACCGCGAGGTCGTGCGCCTCGCACGCCGCCCACACCGGCTCGAGATCCGGGTGGTCGAGCGGCATGCCGTACGGCGCGTAGACCATCAGCCCCCATGCCCAACGCGACTTGCCCCAGCGCTTGATTTCCTCGAGGCTCCCCGGCACGTCCCGCGCGCAGGCGAGGATCACGCCGCCCAGGCGCTCGGGAAACGCGCCGCAGTAGTCGTCCATCCAGCGGTGATACGCGCGGTACATCCCCTGCTCGAGCGCGACGTCGTCGCCCGCGGTCCAGGTGCCGAACCAGCCGGAGGGCAGGAGAAGGTTGACGTCCACCCCCTCGTAATCCATGTCCTCGATGCGCTTCGCGGGCTCGTAGTCCACGCGCGGGTGCGGCTTGCGCGCGCCGTGCGCGCCGGTGAAACCGGCCATGTACTTGCCGCGCGTGTCCTGCGGGTCCGACGCGCCGAGCCGGCGGCGGTAATGGCGCTGGCCCTTCGCGTAGATCGCGTAGCCGCGGTTGGTCGCCGACTTGTACTGCGCCCATCCGGCGAGCCGCGCCTTCTCGCCGTCCGTGAGGTAGCCCTCCAGGATGTCGACGTAGGGGCCGACGTGCGTGTCGGTGTCGAAAATCTTGTAGCCGTTCCTGGCCATTGACGCGCTCTCCCTATTCCATTTTCACAAATCCGGCCGGGATCGGCGCGATCGCATCGAGGGCCTCCAGCCGCCACAGGCGGTCGAGCGCCTCCCTGGCGCGCGCCGCGCCGAGGAAGGCCTCCGCCGTGCCGAGAAACTTTTCGCCGATCGCGGCGTCGCTCTTGGGCTGCGACAGGTCGCCGAGATCCCCGCCCGACTCCCCCACGAAACGCTCGCCGGCGCGGGTCACCACGTGCACGCGCGTGCGGTGCTCGACCGGGTGCCGTTCGTAGGCACGGGTGAACTCGTCGTTCGCCACCACCTCGATCCGGGCGAGCAGCGCGCGCAGGCCCGGGTCGCGCCGGTGCGCCTCGTCGAACTGCCGCGGCGTGATCCGGCCGTCCATCAGGGCCGCCGCCACCACGTAGGGAATGCTGTGGTCGGCCGTCTCCCGCGAGTCCGGGTTCCAGTGGTGCTCGCCCGTGCCCATGCCGGCCTTGGCCGGCCCGTAGGTTTCCACCGTGACGCGCTCGATATCCGCGATGCGTCCCCGCACCGCGGGCGCCACCTTCTCCGCGGCGAGTATCGAGGAGATCGTGGTCGCGCACGACGGGCGCGGCTTGATCAGCGTGTCCAGTATCCTGAAGGGCGTGCCGCCGCCGCCCAGCGCGTCGAGCGAGAAGCGCTTGCCGGCGACGTGATCGCACCAGCCCGATCCGCCTTCGAACGGCAGGTATGGCGCGTTCATGCCCTCGCGCGCGAGCAGCGCCGCGAACACGCCCGCGCGGCCCGCGTGGCCGGCCGTCACGGCCTTCCACATCGACAGGTGCCCCGTGCGGACCTGGCGCAGGATGCTGTTCGGAACGATCGCCATCGAGAGGCTGTGCGCGAGCGGCTCCGGCCCGAGCCCGAGGAGCCGCGCCGAGCCCGCCGCGACGCCGAGGCAGGCGAAATTGGCGACGTCGAACGCGGTCTTGCCGATCGCGTCGGACAGCCGCAGGTAGATCTCGTAGGCGAGCACCACCGCGGCGATGAGCTCGCGGCCGGAGGCCCGCGCGTGCTCGGCGACGCCCAGCAGCGGCATGATCACGTCGCTCGGGTGGCCGCCGGCGCTGCCGGGCTCGTGGTAGACGTCGTTGAGCTCGACGTAGCGGGCGGCCGTGCCGTTGGCGAAGGCGGCCATCTCCGGCGTCGCCCGGATCGACGTGCCGTAGATCGTGGCCCCGTCGGCGAGCGGGCTGCGCGCGGCCATCCGCCGCGCGATGCGGCACGGCTCGCCGTCGAATCCGCCGGCGAGCGCGGCGAGCGTGTCGATGACCCGCACCGTCGCGGCGTGCGCCGCCGCCGGCGCGAGCGCGTCGTAGGTCAGCGCGCTCGCGTAGGCCGCGAGCTGCTGCTGGATCCGGTCGGTCGTGCGATCGCCGCCGCTCAAGCCGCCTCCCTGCCGGCCGGCGCCCGCGCCGCGGTCACCACGACTTCGTCGCCGGCGGCCTCGAAGTGGTGGTCGAATCCTTCGGACGTCCATTCCATGTAGCGCACCATGTCGTCGAAGCGCGGGTCGCCCCGGCGCAGCACCTCCGGCCGGTAGAGGGAATCGATCATCATCGGCAGGAACCCGACCTGCTTGACGCCGGACCGGGAGAGCACCGCCGTCGCGAGCAGCGAGCGCCGGGCGTCCCGCCCGTACGGCAGCAGGGGCATCTCGGGATTCTGGTCGGCGTGGTTGCGCAGCGCGCCGTGCTTCCATGGCTCCTCCTTCCATTTCGGGGAGGGGAAGGGCTTCGTCATGCAGAAGTTGCTGAGGCTGTAGAAGATCGCTTTCCCCTTGTACATCTCGATCGCCTTCGGCACGTGGGCATGGTGGCCGAGCACGAGGTCGGCGCCGGCGTCGATGCAGGCGTGCGCCACCGTCACCTGGTAGTCCGCGATGACGCGCGGCACCCAGATCACGCCCCAGTGAAAGACGGGGATCACGATGTCCACGCGCCGGCGCAGCGCCGCGACGTCCGCGAGGATCATCTCCAGGTCGCGACCGTCGGGGCGGGTGAGGACCCGCGGCGGGGCGTGCGGCCCGCGCCCCTCGTATTCCGTCTCCACGCGCAGCGGCGCGATGCCGACCTTGTCCGGCCCCGCTTCGCCGCCCTCGGGAATCACGGAGCAGTAGCCGAGGAAGCCCACCTGGATGCCGTTCTTCTCCACGATCGCCGGCTCCCGCGCTTCGTCGAGGTTGCGGCCGGCGCCGGTCACCCGGATGCCCTTTCCCAGCAGCAGCGCGCGGGTATCGAGCAGCGCCTCGGGACCGTAGTCATACATGTGGTTGTTGGCGATCGTCGCGGCATCGAAGCCGCAGTCGGTGAAGATCTTCGCCATTTCCGGCGGCTGGCGGCCGTGCGGCGCCCGCTCGCTCACCGTGCCGCGCGACGAATACTGGCGCTCGCAGTTGGTGAAGCGCAGGTCGAACCTTTCGAGCACGGGCCGCACGAGCTCCGTGTAGCGCTCGATGGGAAACCCGTCCCGGGGCCCGTGCACCGGGCCGCAGTCGCCGGTGGCGACGAACGATATCTCGCCCTTGCCGATTGCCATGCTTTCGCTCCTTTCCCTTGTTGCCGGAAGCTCAGTCAGCCAGCAGCCGGACGACTTCGGTCGCGTCGGCCGCGTTTTCCAGATTCCAGATCATCTCGATGGCGCGCTCCACGCTCGCCGGCGCGACCGGTTTCGCGGAGAAGCGCACGCAATCCCGGAACTTCGCCTCGAGAAACGCACGCTCGGCCGGCTCGCGCGGATCGCCCGGCAGGTGCCGGGCCGTGCGCTCGTGCAGGCGCCCGTCCCGCGTGCGGATTTCGACCGTGGGGCGCGACACCGACGAGCTGCCGCCGATCACGTCCGGGAACGCGCCCGCCGCGCGGTAGCTCACGCGGTCGGCCATCGCCAGCACGGCGGGATCGCGCAGCCCCTCGTCGGTGTAATCGAGCAGGCTCACGTTGCCCTTGACCATCATCACCGCCGTCGTGAACGGGATGCTGTACTTGCCGTCGATGCTCACCCGCGGCCGGCGCTTGAGCGCGATCGGCTCCGACAGCAACTGGGTCGCGCGCGTGCCGCCGACCACCGTGATGGACTCGACGTCGTCCGGCCCGATGCCGAGCTCCCGGCGCAGCTCGAGCACCGCCGTGTTGACCGGGCGGGTGTAGCCGCACGCCGGCCACACCTTGAAGCCGTGCGTGTCGAGCAGCGGAAAGCGCTCGCCCAGTCCGCCCACCACGGCATCCCAGTCCGGCTCGTTGGTGCGAACGTAGGTCTTGAACAGGCCGTAGCGGCCCTCGAGCACGGCTTTCGAGCCGATGATGCCCCGCTGCGAGAGATCCGCCGCGAGCACCGCGCCCTGCCCCGAGAAGCCGGCCTGCATCGACCGCAGGTGCGTGGCCGCGCCGACCGCCATCTGGCGGCTGCCGCTCATCTGGTTGAAGGCGATGCCGAACGCGTTCTCGGTCCTTTCCTCGTCGAGCCCCAGCGCCCGGCCGGCCGCGGCCGCGCCGCCCAGGTATCCCAGCAGCTGGGTTGCGAACCAGCCCTCGGTCATCGTCCAGTCCGGTATGCGGATCGCTTGGGCGAGGCGGGTCATCACGTCGGCGCCCGCGGCGATGGCCGCGATCAGGTCACGGCCGCTCATGCCGCCGGCGCGCTCCGCGAGCGCGAGCACCACCGGCACGGTGGCAATGCTGACATGGCCCCCGCCCAGATCGTCGTAGTCGAGCATGTGGCCAAGGCTGCCGTTCGCGAACACCGCCCACGGCGCCGGCGCCTTTCCGCCGAAACCGAGCAGCGTGCTCTCCGGCCTGCCGCCGAGATCGCCGACGTAGCCTGCCACGATTCGCGCCTCGGGCGCGAGGCTGCTCGCGCCGATCGTGACGCCGATCGTGTCGAGCACGCACTGCTTGGTGAGCTCCACCAGCGCCGGCGGCAGGTCGTCATAGGCCAGGGTCGCGGCGTGGCGCGCGATCCGGCGCGTCGCGCCCGCGCCGCCCGCTGAAGCTTCCTCGTTCCGCATCGCCTCGCTCCGCCTCGCCCGTTCTTCGTCGCGCCGTCTCAACGCAGATCGATCCGGACGCCCGACGTCCGGATGAATTTCTCCCACATCGCGATCTCGTCGGCGAAGCGCCGCTTGAACGCGGCCGGCGGCGCCGGCGGCGCCGCTTGCGCGCCGTCCGCGGCGATGCGCCGCTCCATCTCCGGCGAGTGGATGATGCGGCTGATCTCGCGGTTGAGCGCGTCGAGAATCGGGGCCGGCACGCCGGCGGGAGCGTAAATGCCGTACATGTTCTCGAGCTCGAAGCCCGGCACGCCGGATTCGGACACCGTCGGCACGTCCGGGTACACCGCGATGCGCTTCAGCGACGTGACGGCGACGGCGCGCGCCCTGCCGTTCTTGACGTGCGGCGAGCCGGAAATCGTGCTCGTGAACATCATCTGGATCTGGCCGCTGACGAGGTCGATCAGCGCCTGGCCGTTGCCCTTGTAGGGGATGTGCTGCATGTCCGTGCCGGTGCGGGACTTGAAGAGCTCCCCGCCGAGGTGGGACGCGGAGCCCGCGCCGGCCGAGCCGTAGTTCAGCGCGCCCGGCTGCCGCTTCGCCAGCGCGACGAGATCCTTCACCGACTTCACCGGCAGCGACGGGTGCGCAAGCAGGAAGTACCACGATGAGGTCATCTGGGCGACCGGCGCCAGCGCGACGCGCGTGTCGAAAGGCACTTTTTTCAGCGGCGTCGCGGTCACGACCTGGCTGCCGCCGCCGTACAGGGTATAACCGTCGGGCGCCGCCTGCGCGAGCAGCGTCACCGCGATCGCGCCGCCGCCCCCGGTGCGGTTCTCGACGAGAAAGGACTGTCCCCAGCGCTCCGAGAGCTTCAGCGTCACGCCGCGCGTGATCGTGTCCACGCCGCCGCCGGGCGACGAGCCCACCATGACCCGGACCGGCTTCACCGGGTAGGCGGGCGCCCGTTCCGCGCCCTGTTGCGCATGCGCCGCCGCGGCGACGCACGCGAGGGAGATTGCCACCGCCAGACAGGTCGTAGCTTTCATATGCGATACCTCCTTCGTGTGATCCTGAGATTGCCGCTAGCGGCGGGCGCCGGCATCCGGGCCCGCCACGAGCACCTCGTCGCCTTCGACCGTGAAGCGATGGTCGACGTCCTCCGACACCCATTCCATGAAGCGCACCGCGTCGTCGAACCGCGGGTCGCCCGCGCGCAGCACCTCCGGCCGCAGCTTTGTGTCGATCAGCACCGGCAGGAACGACACGCGCGACACGCCCTCGCGCGTCAGGACGGCTTTGGCGATCAGGCTGCGCTTGCCGTCCGCCCCGTAGGCGAGGTGCGGGTAGTCCGGATCGAGCTTGACCCCGTAGGTCTTCTCGAATTCGGCAGCCTTCTCCGGTGACTTGGCGGTGGACGACATCATGAAGTTGCTCAGGCTGAAGAAGCACGTCTTGCCGCCGTACACGCCGACTGCCTTCGGCGCGTGCGCGTGGTGCCCGAGGATCAGGTCGGCGCCCGCCTCGAAGGCGGCCTTCGCGACCGTCACCTGGTAGTCGGCGATCATGCGCGGAATGAAGTGGATGCCCCAGTGCACCGACATCACGACGACGTGCGCCGCGCGCTTCGCCTCCGTGATGTCCTCCACCATGCCCGCGAGATCCTCCTCGTAGGGCACGGTAACGACCCGCGGCGGCACGCCCGCCTGGTAGTCGAAGGCCTCGTAGTAGGTGTGCGCGCGCAGCGGCGCGATGCCGGCGCTCTTGTGCCCCGCCGCGTATCCCTTCTGCAGCACCGAGCAGTAGGCAAGGAAGGCGATCTTCACGCCGTTCTTCTCGACGATCGCCGGCCGGCGCGCCTCGCGCAGGTTGCGACCCGCGCCGACGACCTGCAGGCCCTTGCCCCGGAGCAGCTCGATCGAGTCGAGCAGCGCATCCTCGCCCCAGTCCATCGCGTGGTTGCTCGCGACGGAAACGACGTCGAAGCCGTTGTCGGCGAAGATCGAAGCCATGTGCGGCTTGACGCGGCTGTGGGCGCCGCCCGAATGCACCTGCAGCGCGCCGCGCTCGGAGTAGACGCGCTCGACCTGGGCAAACCGAAGATCGGCGGCGGCGAGTACCGGTTTCGCCAGCGCGCCATAGGCGTTCACCGGCTCGTGGATCGGCCCGACGTCACCGCAGCCCTGCAGCGTTACCGAATTGGCAGCCATTTCCCTCCCGTTCCTTGTTCCTCGTTCCTCGTCACTGGTCACTGGTCACTGGTCACCGGTGGTCGGTCACTTCTTGTACTTCGCGAGCATCTCCTTCGAGAGGTAGCGCTCTTCCAGCATCCGCTGCTTTTCCCCGCCCTCGCCCTCGGGCCCGGGGTCGGGCCGCGGATAGGGCCGGTCCTTGCGGCTCGCCTGGAAATCCTCCCAGGCGGCGATGCCGCGCTTCTGAAAATCCTGCATGAAGTCGTGGAGCGCGGCCCACATCACCTGGTGCGTGAAGCCGGGATACCAAGCGATATTGATCCCCAGCGCGAGGTGCTCGTCGAGCCCCAGGTAGCGCGGGAGTTTGCCTTTCATGAAGGAGAGCGGCCCCTCGACCGCTGCGCGCGCCTGCCGGATCTCCTCCACCGAATGCGGGGACTCGAGCTGCACCCAGTCGACGCCCGCTTCCGTCCGGTACGCCTGCAGCCGCCGGATGCAGTCCTCGAGGCTGCTGTTCGCGGCGTCCCGCGCGTAGCACTGGGCCATCACCACGAAATCGGGGTCGAGCTCGTTCTTCATGTCCACCGCCGCGCGGTAGCGCGCGATCGCCTGCTCGATCGGCACCACCTCCACGCCCGCGCTCTGGGTGCGGCGCTTGCCCTCGATCGGCTGGTCGTCGATGCGCACGCCGGCGACGCCCACGCGGATGCACTCGCGGATCATGCGCCGCACGGCCATGATGCCGCCGTGCCCGGTGTCGCCGTCGAGGATGAGGGGAAACCGGACGCTCTGCGCGATCCACCCGGCGATCTGCACGCACTCGGTCATCGTCGCCGTGCCGACATCGGCGAGCCCGGTGTAGGAACCGACGACGCCGCTCGTGCCGACGAACCCCGCCTCGCAGCCCGCCTGCTCCATGATGCGCGCGTGGGTCGCCGTCGGCGGATGCAGCACGGCGAGGACCTTCTCCTTGCGGTGGATGAGCCGCCGCAGCCGCGTCGTCGCCTTCTCGGTCGTCGTCATGATCAGGCCACCTTCGATTGGGCGCCGCGCGCGTGGCCCGCGGCCTCGCGCCCGGCGATGCGCCCGAACACCGAGCCCGCCATGAGGCCCGAGCTGCCCGGGTAGTTGTAGTAGAACAGCCCGCCGACCAGCTCGCCCGCGGCGTAGAGCCCCGGCAGCGGCGCGTCGGCGATGTCGAGAACGCGGGTCGCCGTGTCGATCTTCAGGCCGCCGAAGGTGAAGGTGATGCCGCAGGTGACGGCGTAAGCGGAAAACGGCGGCTTCTCGATGGGGCTCGCCCAGTTCGACTTGTTGATGGCCAGCCCCGTCGTGCACTTGCCGTCCTTGATGTTGGGGTTGAACGCGACCTCGCGCTTCACCGCCGCGTTGAACTCGCGCACCGTCTCGAGGAACCGGCCCGGGTGCACGTCTTCCATGCGGGCGACCAGCTCCTCGAGCGTGTTCGCCTGCACCTTGGTGGTTCCCTTGGAGCGGTACTCCTCGTGCAGCAGGTGCTCGACCTCGGAGTCGAACACGTGCCAGGCGTAGCTGCCGGGCTGCTCGAGCACGGCGCGCCCGTACTTGGCGTAGGTGTAGTTGCGGAAATCCGCGCCCTCGTCGACGAAGCGCCTGCCCTCCGCGTTCACCATGATGCTGAAGGGATAGCCGTTGCGGCTCAGGGTGATCGGCCGTTCGAGGTCGCCGAAGTCCGGCGCGTATCGCTCCCACGACACCGAATGGCAGCCGGACCACTGCCCGTAGGCCTGGGCGCCGGCATCGAGCGCCATGCGGATGCCGTCGCCGGTGTTGTAGCGCGTGCCGCGCACCTTCGCCATGTCCCAGCCCGGGCCGAGGTAGCGCGTGCGCCATTCGCGATTGGCCTCGAAGCCGCCGCTCGCGAGCACCACGGCGCGCGCGCGCAGGTCCTCCTCGACGCCGTGAGCGCGTATGCGCACGCCCTCCAGGCCCTCGCGGCCGCGCAGCAGGGCGATCGCCTGCGCGCCGTAGCGGATCTCGACGCCGTGCTTCTCCGCGGCCTTGTATTCCGCCTGGACGAGCCCGCGCCCGCCGCCCGCCGCTTCGACCACGGTGCCGCCGAAGAACTTGAACTTGCCCTCGTGCTTGAACGCGTAGCGCCCGAAGCGCGGCACGAAGCGCACGCCCCGGCCGTGCAGCCACTGCACGGTCTCGGTGCTACTCCGCACGACCGTCTCGGCGAGATCGGGATCGCAGTAGTACTGCGTGACGCGCCCGAGATCGTCGAGGTACTGCTCCGCGGTGTACTCGCCGAAATCGGTGTTGGTGATCTCGCCCTCGGAGAGGTCCGGCACCACCGACCGCACCGTCTCCACCCCGTGGTGGACCATGCGGAATCCGCCGCCGGTGTAGGCGCTGTTGCCGCCGCGGCTCTCTTCCGGCGCGCGCTCGAGAACCAGCACGCTCGCGCCATGCTCCCTCGCCGACAGCGCGGCGCACAACGCGGCGTTCCCGCCGCCTATTACGATCACGTCATAGAATGTGCTCATGTGCCTCCTGTTGCGCGCTCCGCGAAGGAAGCCGCACGTCGCGCGCTTGGTTTTTATGCCAGCGGTACGGCCGGCACATCCGGCAACGCCTTAGCCGTGCGGCTTCAGCATGACTGGTGGGCATTTCGGGCTCGCGATGTTCCTATTTGCGGCGGACTCCCGCCACCTGCACGACCTTGCGCCAGCGCGTAACTTCATCGGCCAGAAACTGCCCCAGCTCCTCGGCCGAGCTGCCGACCGGCTCGGCCCCGCCGGATAACAATCGCTTGCTCAACTCGGGTGATTTCACGCCTTTCACAATCGCCGCATTGAGCCGCCCGATAATGGGCCGGGGAGTGCCGGCAGGAGCAAACCATGCGTACCAGCTGGCCGCTTGGTATCCCGGGACGCCGGCTTCCGAAACCGTCGGCAGTTCCGGCATGATGGTGGAGCGCTGGAGGCTGCTCACCGCCAGCGCGCGCAACCGACCGGAATTTACGTGCCCGCGGCTGGACAAAATGCTGGCGAAGGTCATCTGCACCTGACCGGCGACCAGGTCAATCAACGCTTGCCCCGACCCTTTGTAGGGGATGTGCGTCATCGTCACGCCGGCCATGCTGTTGAACAGCGCCACCGCCAGATGCACGGCCGTGCCCTGCCCCGCCGACGCGTAATCCAGCTTGCCGGGGTTGGCCTTGGCGAGGGCCACCAGCTCCTTCACCGATTTCGCGGGCACCGAGGGGTGAATCACGAGCATGAATGGCCCGCGGCCCACCAGGGAAATCGGGGCAAATGCTTTGAGCGTGTCGAAGGGGAGCCTGGCATAGACGGCCGGGTTGATCGCAAACGTGCTCGATGTCGCGAGCAACGTGTAGCCATCCGGCGCGGCCCGGGCCACCGTGGCATCTCCGATCGTGCCCCCCGCACCGGTAACATTGTCCACGATGAACGAGCGACCGATGCTTTCGGTCAGCATTTTTGCAACCAGGCGCGCGACGATATCGGTCGCGCCGCCGACCGAGTAGCTGGTTACGACCCGCACGGGTTTGGCGGGATAGGCGTCGGGCGCCTGCGCCAGCGCCGGTCCGGTTGCAGCCAATATCACGCCCCAAAAAGCGCAAAACGATCGTCTAATCATGATTCTCTCCTCGCAAGAAAACGCCCCACCGCGAAGCGCGGGCGGCAACACTTCATGGAACCCATCAGCGACACCGGGAACGGAAGCCTTACCATGGTCTTGCCTGGCGCAGGCTATCCGCAAAACCGGGCAGCTTCATGATCGCTTCCCACCTCGTCACTTCCCTCACCAGCAGCTTCGAACATGGCCGTGCCGCTATCACGTAATCGAATCCGGCGCCGCCCTCAAGTCCAGCCGGAAATCCTTGGTTTCGATGGTGACACGCGCGCGTTTCGGGCGCTTCATGGCGTCTTCGATCAGCCGGAGGAGCGGCGTCTCGTATACGTAGTCTGTCTTGATCGGTCCCGCCGCGAACATGTCCTCCACCTGCGTGCCCGCGTAGGCGTGGCGCAACAGCCGCTCCTCGTCGCTCATATTGGGATACTTCTTGCGCAGCGCCGGCACGCCCGGCTCGGGGGCAGGCGGCTTGGGCGCAATGGATTGCGAGCCATTCGTCATGATCTTGTCGAGGACGTTGGGCTCGATCGGGGCCAGCAGCTTGCCGTTGTAGCCGAGCGCGTATTTCTTGATCTCGTCGGGCACCACCCGGTAGCGCTCGCCGTTCACGACGTTGAGCACCGCCAGCGTGCCGACGAACTGGGAGAACGGCGTGATCATGATCGGCCAGCCGAGCTCCGACCGGACGCGGGCGCATTCATGCAGCACCTCCGGCAGCTTGTGGGACAAGCCGGCCTGCGCCAGCTGCGCCTGGAAGTTGCTGATCATGCCGCCCGGCACCTGGTGCTCGTAGTGGAATGCGTCATATTCTGCCGGCACGCCCACCGGCTTGCCTTCCTGCTCCGCCACCTTGCGGAAATGCTCGCTCACCTCGTCGACCAGGCCGTCATTCACATTGACCGCGTAGCCCATCGCTCGCAGGTTGCGCACGATAGTCTGCATGGCCGGCTGAGCCGCGCCATTGGCAAGCGGCGCGATCGAGGTATGCACCCTGTCGGCGCCGGCCTTCACGCCTTCCAGCACGGTCATCGGGCCGAGGCCGGTGGTGCAATGCGTGTGCAGCTCCAGCGGGATCTTGCCGAGCGCCTTCTTGATGGCCGGAATGAGCGTCTTGACGCGGTCGGGCGTCAGAAGGCCCGGCGCGTCCTTGAGCATGAAGGAGTCGATCTTCGCGCGCTTGACGAGCTCTTTCGCCTTTGCTGCATAAAGCTCGTCGGTATGGACCGGGCTGTGGCCATAGGCGAGCACCCCAGTGGTGTAGGCGCCCAGTTCCTTCGCGTAATTCAACTGGTAGATGTTGTTGTCGAGATCGAGCAGGGGGTCGAATACCCGGAAGATGCGCATGCCGTTGGCAATCAGGCGCTCGATCCAGAGCAGCTGGATGTCGTTGGGCACGACGTTGAAGCCGATGCCGCCGGTGCTGCGTATCGTGCAGATCATCGGCGTCTGCTTCACCTTGCGGCACATCAGGCGGATTTTTTCCCAGGGATTCTCCTTGAGGAAACGCACGCCGACGTCGAAATGCACCCCGCCCGCGAGGTCGATCGACTCGAAACCAATGCGGTCCATCTGCTCGGCAACCGGCAGCATCATGCCGGTCCGCATGCGCGAGGCCCACAGGCACTGATGCGCGTCACGGAAGGTCTGGTCGATGATGCGGATTTCTTTCATGCGGCACGCTCCGTGGATAATCCCTGTTTCATGAAGGTCTCCTCCACCCAGCGGGTCGTCACCCGCCCCTCGGCGAAATCGGGGCTGGCGAGCACGGCCTGGTGGAAAGGAATGGTGGTCTCAACGCCGCCGACCGTGAAGCTGGCTAGCGCGCGCAACAGGCGCGAGATCGCCGCCCCGCGGTCCGGGCCGTGGGCGATGAGCTTCGCGATCATGGAATCGTAGAACGGCGGGACGAAATAGCCCGGATAGCAGTGCGAGTCGACGCGAATGCCCTCGCCGGCCGGTGTACGCCACTCGGAAAGCCGGCCGGGAGACGGCATGAAATCGCGCTCCGGCATCTCGGCGTTGATGCGGCACTCGATCGCGTGTCCCCTGACGCGGACGTCGCTTTGCGCGAGCGACAGGGGCGCCCCCCCGGCGACGCGTATCTGCTCGGCGACCAGGTCGGCACCGGTGACCATTTCGGTTACCGGGTGCTCGACCTGGATGCGGGTATTCACTTCCAGGAAATAGAACGCCCGCGTATCCGTGTCGAAGATGAACTCCACGGTCCCGGCGCTGACGTAGCCGACGTGCCGGAGGAGTCGCACCGCGGCGTCCGCGATACGGGCGCGCAGCCCGTC
>Ga0326597_10005499_pt1 | contig 17559 bp, 12 predicted proteins | sample RVTome_12_FD_203789 | JGI IMG/M metagenome (GOLD analysis project Ga0326597, IMG submission 203789) | Soil microbial communities from uranium-contaminated site in the Upper Colorado River Basin, Wyoming, United States - RVT100D185 | ecosystem: Environmental > Terrestrial > Soil > Contaminated >... | reverse complement strand
GCGCGTGCGCTCCCGGTCGGAGGTGGCTGCGACAGGGAGTCGTGTCGGCGCGCGGGAGGTTACGCAAGAAACACGGGAAGGGCACGGTTGGAGCCCTCCCAGGACGCGCTAGTGCATGGGGAGCCGCCGCCGCGCATCGGGAGGTCTCCATGTCCGTTCCGCCCCGGGCCGGAAGCCCGTTCGTCGTCGCCCTGTTCATCGCGGCCATCGCCGGATGCACCAGCATCCACAACACCGAGCCGTCCCGCACAGCCACCGAGCAGCTCCTGATCTCGACCGCCGCCGATCGGGCGATCGAGCAGCTCCAGTTCCCGACCTCCGCGGGGGACCGCATGTTCCTCGTCGACTCCCGGTTCGAATCCTACGACAAGGGGTACGTCCTCTCGGCCATCACCCACCGGCTGCTTGCGCAGGGCGGGCGCCTGGTGGCCGAGGCGGCAGACGCCGACGTGACGGTGGAGATCCGCTCCGGCGCCCTCTCGACCATCCACGAGAAGTTCCTGCTCGGAATCCCCGAGCTGCAGATCCCCGTCCCTCCGCTCGGCTCCTTCACGCTTCCCGAGCTGGCGCTGTTCAAGCGCGACCATCAGGAGGGGATTGCCAAGTTCGCGATGCACGTCACTCGAAGGAAGGACGGTTTGCTGGTCGCGGGCTCCGGGCCGGTCTACGGCAATTCCGAGCTGACCAACTGGGCGATCCTCACGATAAGCTTCACGACGCAGGACCTGACGCCGGAGGACTGACAGCTCCCTCCGCCCCGCGTTGCGCCGTCCCAGATCCTGGAGGCGCTCGGTACCTGGCCCGACCAGACCGGGGTCGCCGCCACCGCCGAGCTCGACCGCCTGACCGGGCTCCCCCGGACGACTCCCTTCCAGATTCCCATTCGGACCGCCGACCTGGAAGACCAGCAAGCGCTGATCGCTCGCTGGAAGGAAGCCCTCCCGTGATCCGCGCGGCAGCGGGCAGGCAATGCCCCTGAACGATGGGCAGGGAGCAATCGTCAGTCAGCGGCGAGCGCCCGGGCGAACGTATCCATGTCGGGCACGGTGGCCGCGGTCCGGGTCAGGGTCTCCAGACGCTTCAGGTCCTCGATTGCCGACAGGGCGCTTTGGACCTCCTCCGGCACTGCACCGAAGCGGGCCTCCAGGAACTGGAGGACCGACTCGCGCTTCGACTCGAGCCTGCCCTTCTCCATGCCCTTTTCGATGCCTTTCTCGAGCGCCGCCTCCTCGATGCAATTGATGAACTCCACTTCGTTCTCCTGGCTCATGGCATGCACCTCGTCTCGAAAGCGCGTCTTCAGATCCGCCGGGAGGCGGAGCACCCAGTCGACCACCGTGAACAACAGCCGCACGTCCTCGGTGGAAAGACCCAGGGCGAACAGCCGCCGGACCAGCCGGAGCTTCCAGTATAGCCGCTCTTCCCCCTCCTTCGTCCGTTTCGCGGCGAGATGCGCCACCACGAAGAGGGCGAAGGGGTTGCCGCTCCGTTCCAGTTCGTCGATTCGGTCCTCCAGGTCGACCAGCTTCACCGGCTGGAAGTCGAAGCGGACCCGCGTGTAGTAGGTGGCCAGCTCGAAGTGGTCGGGGCGCCAGCGTCTGCTGGTGTCGGCCAGGATGACGAGACTGACGACCGGGAGGAGGCGGGCGTCGAAGAGGTGGTACCAGTATCTGAAGATCCGGCGGCCGAAGTTCGTTTGGGGATCGGCCTGGACCTCGGCGTGGAGGAGGATCCGGGACGGTTTTCCGCTCTTCAGGTAAACGCCCGCGAAGACGTCGACATGCCCCTTGCCGCTGCCCCCTTCGGGCAGGTACTGCGCGAGCTCCTTGTTCAGGAAGGCGATCTCACGGGTCCAGTCGATGTCCGCGTGGAGTTCGGGCGAAAGCAGCCGGAGCGCCGGCTCAAGGAATCGCTCGAGAGCCCGCTTCCACGGGCCGTCGAAGTTGTCGGCGGGTTTCTTGTCGCTGGTCACGCGCGTGCGCTCCCGGTCGGAGGTGGCTGCGACAGGGAGTCGTGTCGGCGCGCGGGAGGTTACGCGAGAAATACGGGAGGGGCATCGATCGGTGAAGCGCGCCGCCGGGCGGCTCGTGGTCCGTTTTGCCGCCACGGGAACGGTCGCGCGGAAGGCGTCGTTTCAGATGGCGGGCACGGCCGGATGCGTGCGGACGGGCCGAGTGTGCTGCGACTTCGAGGACTTCGAGGATGTGCCGGCGGCGATCGACGAACTGGTGGCGGCCGGCGTTCCGGAGGGTGGAGCGATGTTCGGGTTGCCCTGGAGCGCCAGACGAACGAATTTCTCGAGGGAGTACGTCACCTGATCTCCACCCTCACTCTGGTGCTGCTCAAACGTCGTGAGGCGCCCCGGGATGAGGTGCTAGATTAGACCCGGCTCGATCTTTCGGTATCCTACGCGCCATGACATGGGTCTTGCTGCTTCTGGCGCTGGTTCTGGCCGGGGAGCGCCCGCGCATCCGCGGGCTCGGCGTCGAGCCGGGCGTGCTCGCCCCCGGCGTGCAGAACGCCATCACCGACGTGGAGGGTGTGCGCGTCGGCCACGTCACCTTGATCCGCGGCGACGGCGTGCGGACCGGCGTCACGGCCGTGCTGCCGCACGGCGGCAACCTGTTCCAGGAAAAGGTGCGCGCCGCGGTCCACGTCGGGAACGGCTTTGGCAAGGCGGCCGGTTTCCTCCAGGTGGAAGAGCTGGGGACGCTCGAGACGCCGATCGTCCTCACCAACACGTTGAGCGTCGGCGTCGCCGTCGAGGCGGTGGTGCGCTGGACTCTCGAGCAGCCGGGGAACGAGGAGGTGCGTTCGGTGAACGCGGTGGTCGGCGAGACGAACGACGGCTTCCTGAACGACATCCGCGGCGGCCATGTCGATTCCGAGGACGTGGTGGCGGCGATCGAAACCGCCGCTGCTGGCAAGGTCGCGGAGGGCACGGTGGGGGCTGGGACCGGGACGGTCGCGTTCGGGTGGAAGGGCGGCATCGGCACGTCCTCGCGCGTGCTGCCCGAGGCGCTCGGCGGCTACACGGTCGGTGCGCTGGTGCAGACCAACTTCGGCGGCATCCTGACCGTCGACGGCGTCCAGGTGGGTGAGCGGCTCGGCCGGGTTCCGAAGGACTGGATGAACGACGGGTCGTGCATGATTGTCCTCGCCACCGACGCGCCGCTCTCCTCTCGCAACCTCGGCCGGCTCGCGAAGCGCGGCGTCCTCGGCCTGGCGCGCACCGGCTCGTACCTGTCGAACGGCTCGGGCGACTTCGTCATCGCGTTCTCCACCGCCGGCCGCATTCCGGACACGTCGGACGGCGCGCTGACGGGGCTCAAGGAGCTGCGCAACGACCGCATGAGCCCGTTGTTCCTCGCCGCGGTCGAGGCGGTGGAGGAGGCGGTGCTGAACTCGCTGACCCGGGCCACCAGCGTCACCGGCCATGATGGCCGCCGCGTGGAGGCGCTCGACATCGCGCGGCTGCGCGAGCTGCTCGAGGAGCGCAGGCGATGACGGCGCCCGATCGCCGAGGAGTTCCTCGCGCACCTCGAAGTGGGCGGCGCGCCTGCTCCCCGGCCTCGAGCTCCGCCAGACGTACGTCGAGATGCGGCCGCTCGACACAAAGCACTTTCAGCTCTGCAAGCAACGGCCGCGCTCGCTGGAGATCCGCGCCGGCAAACGCGGCCTCGGCCGCCGCCGTCACCCTGGCAACGTTCTGCCGGTGACGATTCTGTGCGATCTCCCGCAGGGCCAGGCGGGCCTGCTCATCGCCGGGATGCCGCGCCAGGATCCGGCGGGCGACTTCCTCGGCTGCGTCGCAGCGTCCGCCGGCGAGCAACTCACCCAGCTCGGAAAGCGCTCCATCGACGCGCCGCCGCTGCAGGGTGTCGAGATCTCGGCTGAGGGCGGCGACCTGGGGATGTCCGGGCGACCGGCGCAGAACCTCCAAGACGGCGTTCTTGGCCGTCTCCTCGGCCTCGCTGTCGAGAGCATGGCGGGCGATGGCGGCAAACACATCCGCCACTCGCGGCAGGTCGAGGCCGGTCACGAGGGCGAGGCTCGCTTCGATCTGACCACGGCGAGCCCGCGCGAGGGCCGCGAACAGGCGGATCTCACCATCTGCGCGCGCGGCCGCGGACAGCGTGCGCTCGAGCGAACTCGCGTCTTCGTCCGCCCCCAGGCTGTCGACCAGGAGTTCGAGGAGCAGGCGGGCCGCCTTCGTGTAGCAAGCACGCCACCTCCCGCTCGAGCCTTCGGATCGACTAGGACTCAGTGCTCGGGGACAGAGGTGCTGAATGAAACCCGGTTCGAAGTCACTCCGAAGTTGCTCCGCTACTGAAGGGTCAATTGCAGGCCGTTGGTCGCGGAGTAGCGTCCGTTTCCGGATCCGGCATCTTCCAGGAAGGCCTGCATGTAGAGGTCTCCGGTCAGAGGCGGACCCAGGTTAGCCGGAAGGGAGAGGTTGCCCGCCCCATTGAGTGAGATCAGGTGGCCCGACCCCCCGATCAGGTTGTCGACCAGGAGCACCGCGCCGCCCGGCAGCATCACCGACGTCTGCGAGAGCCCGATCAGAAACAGGCAGATTGCGTTCGGTCGGCCATGGCGGATCTCGGCGGAGATCCGACGGCCGGCGCCCGGCCTGCCGGCGCCCGAGAGGGTCGGAACCACCCCACCCGTTCCGGCGTAGCCGCTGCCGTACGGGGTGAAGAACCCGGCAATCTGATTCTGGTGCCAGGCGATCGTGTCATCGGTATAGGAGGCCGAGAGTACGTCCGGGTCTCCGTCACCGTCGAGATCGGCGGCCGTTACGCAGAAGGGATCCCGCGACCCGTAGCTGATGACGTTCTCCCACGGATTGAAGGAGCCCATGCCATCCGTGTTCTCGTACCAGGCGAGCTTGTCATCGCGAACCGAGGCCGAGAGGACGTCCATGTCACCGTCTCCGTCGATGTCGGCCGCGATCACGGAAGTGGGGTCGTCCGCGGAATGGGGGAGGACCGTCCGTGGCCCGAAAGTGCCCCGGCCGTCGGTATTCTCATGCCAGCCGATCGTCTCATCGGAGGTGGACGCGGAGAGCACGTCGGCGTCTCCATCCCCGTCGATGTCCGCCGCGAAGATGGAGATGACCAAGTAGGACTGAGTCCAGATGATCCGCTGCGGTCCGAAGGTCCCCCGGCCGTCGGTATTCTCGTACCAGGCGATCTTGTGGTCGCCCCACGATGCCGAGAGCACGTCCACGTCTCCATCGCCGTCGAGGTCCGATGCAAAGATGGAACGAAGTTCGTCGACTGCGGTGGAGATCACCCGCAGGGCTCCGAAGACGCCCTGACCGTTGACATTCTCGTACCATGCGAGCGTGTTCTCATAGGACGCGGACAGCGCGTCCTGGTCACCGTCTCCGTCGATGTCGATCGCGAGGACGATGTTCGCGCCAAGAAACGCTGGATCGATCACGTGACGGGCTCCGAAGGTGCCCATTCCGTCGGTGTTCTCATACCAGGCGATCACGCTGTCAACCGACGAGGCCGAGAGAACGTCCTGATCGCCGTCGCCATCCAGGTCGGCCGCGTGGACGGAAGCCGCACCGTCCGCCGTCGCGGAGATGATCCGTTGCGGCCCGAAGCTGCCGCGGCCGTCGGAGTTCTCGTACCAGGCGATGGTGTCGTCGAAGAATGACGCGGAGAGCGCGTCCCGATCTCCGTCGCCGTCCAGGTCCGCGGCGAACACGGACCGAGCGCCGTCAGCCGCGGTGGTGATCACGCTGGGCAGTCCGAAGCCGCCGGAGCCCCGCGGATCGTTCTCGAACCAGGCGATCTCGCCGAGACCCGAGGATGCGGCGAGCAGGTCGACATCGGCATCGCCGTCGATGTCCAGCGCGAAGACGTGGCTGGCGCCGCCTTGCTGACTCGTCACGACGCGCTGCGGTCCGAAGGTGCCCGTGCCATCGGTGTTCTCGTACCAGGCGACCTTGCCGTCGAGGTCGGACGCGGAGAGTGCGTCCGCGTCCCCATCGCCGTCCACATCCGCGGTAGAAACCGACTGAGCGCCGTCCGCCGCGGTGGAGATGATGCGCTGCCAACCGAAGTTGCCCCGTCCGTCGGTGTTCTCATACCAGGCGATCTTGTCGTCGATCGAGGACGCGGAGAGCACGTCCGCGTCGCCGTCCCCGTCGAGGTCCTTCGCCTGGACGGAGTAGGCGCCGTCCGCCGCGGTGGAGATGATGCGCTGCCAATCGAAGTTGCCCCGTCCGTCGGTGTTTTCATACCAGGCGATCTTGTCGTCGTAGAACGACGCGGAGAGCACGTCCGCGTCACCGTCCCCGTCGATATCCGCCGCAGAGACCGAGGTCGGGCCGCGCACCACGGCGGGGAGGACGCGCTCGGGACCGAAGCTCCCGCGGCCGTCGGTGTTTTCGTACCAGGCGATCTTGTCGTCGGCCGAGGAGGCGGAGAGCACGTCCGCGTCCCCGTCTCCGTCGATGTCGGTCGCGAAGACGGAGTAGGCTCCGCCGGCGGTGGTGGAGATGACCCGTTCCGGACCGAAGCTCCCCTGGCCGTCGGTGTTTTCGTACCAGGCGATCTTGTCGTCGAGCGAGGAGGCGGAGAGCACGTCCGCGTCCCCGTCCCCGTCGATGTCGGTCGCGAAGACGGAGCGCGCTTCGCTCGCCGCCGTGGAGATCACGCGTTGCGGCCCGAAGATCCCCAGACCGTCGAGGTTCTCGTACCAGGCGATCTTGTTGTCGTACGGGGAGGCGGAGAGCACGTCCGCGTCCGCGTCTCCGTCGAGGTCCGCCGCGAACGAGGACCACGCGCCCTGCGCCTCGGCGGAGATCACCAGCTCCGGCCCAAAATCCCCCTCCGCGCCCAGCGCGGTGCCCGTGGCCGCGAGCCCCTGACCGAGCAGGCCCACCGTACCCCAGAGAATGATCAGTTTCATGGCGCAAGCTCCTTCCACGGGAAGTCAACGAACACGGCTGTGGCGGCGGGTGGCACAGGAAAGGCCATCCCGTCTTCCGGTGGAGTCGACAACCCGGTCGAGTCCGAACAGGATTTCCCGGCAATCTCGGCTTTGGCGAGTGCTTCGCTGTCTTGTACGCCTGGCGTCGAGGACACGAGGCCGGGCGGGGGATTCCAAACGAAACAGCTCCGGCGGCTTGCCGAACGCCCTGGGCCTGGCAGGATCCAGACCAGGTCGACACGCGGCGCCTGGAGCTGGGCCTTCGCGCGCTTTCGGAGTACTTGAAGTTCTTCGGCGAGGTCGAGATCGAGCGGTGAAAGGTGTCGATCGATTTTTTCCGCGAAACGGCGCGCGGTCGAGGGCAAGAGAAGGTGCAGACCGACTGCCTGGCCCGCTGCCGCCTCGATCGGAGCTCGACATGAATGCGCACCGCTTGCTGATCCCCGCGCTGCTTTGCACCTGGACGGCGCTGGAGGGAGTCTCGCCGGCCCAGACCGCCCAGACCCTGGTGCCGCGCGTCCGGCTGCACAAGATCGCCTTGAGCGGCGAACTGGCCCCAGGCGCCGGCACGCCGTTCGTGCATTTCGACACCCCCTTCGGGTTTGCCGACACGACCGCCCCGACGCTCGACGCGGACGGGAACGCCGGCCTGTACGCAGCGGTCGTCGATCCTCTCGATTCGGGGAACGAGACTACCGGTCTCTGGAAGGAGGAGTTGGGCGTGCTCAGCCTGATCGCGCTGCGCGGCGACCCCGTTCCCGGCTCGGGAGACGAGTTCGTCGCCTTCCCGCACGTGTACTTCGAGCACGCCCCGCGGATCGTGTCCGGCAGCGTTTCGTTTCTCGCCAGCACCACGGCGAACGATATGGAGCTGTGGACCGACCGCCTGGGGATCCTCGAGCGCATCGTCCGCCACGGCGACCCGCTGCCGGGCGGCCCGCAGGGCGAGACCTTCTACTTTCCCACCGGAGCGCTGTTCGCCGACGGTTCGGTGCTGGTCGACTCGCGCTGGTCGACCTGGCGCGGCGACGAGGGAATGTGGCGCGACCGCGCCGGCACGCTCGAGCTCTTGATCCGCGCCGGCTCTCCGGCACCGGGTCTGCAGGACGCGGTCTTCCAGGACTCCGACAGCTTGCATCTGCAGGGCCCCTTCGACCAGCGGGACACCGACTCCTTGGGCCGGATCGCCTTCAACGGCACCGTCGGCGGACCCCAGGTGGATCGCACGAACGACGAGGGGATCTGGCTGGAATCGGAAGCGGGCGGCTTCGAGCTGCTGGTCGCGGAAGGTGATCCGGCTCCGCAGGTGCATTCGGGTTTCCGCTTCGGATACCGCCACGGCACGCGGGCGTTCGGCGGCGGCGAACAGGTCGGGCTGCGCCTCAACGAACGCGGGACGATCCTGTTCGGAGCGGGCGTTCACGGCAATGGCCACGACTACGTCCGGACGCTGTGGCGCCGGTTGCCCGAGGGAACGCTCGAGTTGATCGCGGCGGCGGAGGAGCCCTGGTCGGGCTTCCCGGGCACCGAGCAGCCGGGCACGGGCTCGCCGTTCATCTCCTTCCGCGAGCATGCCTCGATCAACGCGGCCGACCGCGTCGCCTTCCAGGACGTCATCCCGCACCCGCTGAACACGCCGTACAACCGGGAGACGGCGATCTTCTGGGACCAGCCGGGCGAGCTGTCACTCCTGGTCGCGACCGAGACCTGGATTCCCGGCTTGCTGCCGGGCGAGCTGATCGACTCCCTGAACCTGCTGGAACTGCTCGACGATGGCTCGCTCTATGCGTCGGCCGAATTGAAGAACGGGCCGCGCGGTCCGGAGCGCGCCCTGCTTCTGTTCGAGCCCGACGGAACGCCGTCGGTCGCCATTCGCGAGGGTGGGCAAGTCGACGTGGCCGGCGACGGCAGCGACCGGCGCACCGTCTCCGAGCTGCGGATCGGAGGGATCGACCGCCTTGCACGCGTTGGCCTGCTGCTGGTTTTCACCGACGACTCGAGCGGCGCGTTCCGCCTGCGGGTGATGCTGCGGAAGCTCCCGCGTTGAACTGAATCGGGCCAGCCCTCGCATGACGCGCGCGGATTCGTCGGCGTCTCGGCGCGGAGAACGATCGGCGGTCCAAGACGATCGGGTTCCGGCCATCCTCGGAATCCAGCATGGCCATTCGCAGGTTGCGGCCGGCGGGCTCAGCCCAGCAAGAAGAACTCGGCGCAGTAGCGGCCGGCGGTCATGAAACCGGACATCACTCCGATGTTTCCGAAGACGGTCCGATTTCCGTGGCCCTCGCCGTACGGCCCGCTTTGCCAGACGATGCCCGGAAACCAGGGCACGAACAGCGTCAGCCGGCCGCCCGCTCCCACCCAGAGCGACAGCAGCGGACCGAAGGTGAAGCCGTCCACGGCGCCGACTCCCAGCGATAGGCTGCCGATCGGGGCGTAGCCGCTGCCGTTCCAGGCGAATCCGTGGAGTCCGCCCGCGCTGTCGCCGCTGACGATGTAGGTCGTCGCGCCCACCGCCTGGGTCTGCAGAGAGAGGAAGGGCCCCGTCAGGATGGCCTCCAGGGTCTTGGTGACTCCATCGAAGACGTAGATGTCGCCCCCCTCGACCTGGCCGAGGGTCTCGGTCCGGCCGTCGGCGTCGACGTCATCGAGGGCCAGACCCGCGATCGCGTTCCAGTACGCGCCCATCTGCAGCGAGTGCCACTCCTCGTTCCCGCTGGAGTAGTCGTAGACGTAGATGAATACACCCAGCGCCCCCGTGTGCTCGCGGCTCCCCCCCGCCACGATCTCGAGCTGGCCGTCGCCGTCCACATCGAGCGCGTCCACCGACGCGAAGGGAGCTCCGAAGGGCTGGCTGGCGTTGCTCCACTTGAGAGTGAACTGGTTCGAAACGTCGAAGCCGTAAACCTCGATGGCTCCGTCGTAGAGCTCGTCCGCCGCCACCAGGATGTCGAGCGCCCCGTCCTGGTCGACGTCGCGCAACCTGAGTTCACGAAGGCCCGTAAAGCTCCGGCCGTTGACGATCTCGGGCGAGATCGCGCGCAGCTTGAGGTTGGATCCGTCGAAGACCAGGATCCGCCCGCTGCCGTATCCCGAGTCGGACTGGGCGCTGGCGAGCACGTATTCCTGGATCCCGTCGCCGTCGACGTCGCCCCGGAGCGGCCCGACGAACGGGCCGTCCAGGTCCGTGCTGGTCCATTCGACCGACTGGCTCAACCAGTCGCCGACGTGCAGATGGTCTTCTCCGGACGACGTCGCTCCGGCCCCCCAGATGATCTCCGCCACGCCATCTTGATCGACGTCGCCGAAGCCCACGTCGGTGACGCCGTGATCCGGGTTGGGAATGGCCCAGAGCTGCTGCAAAGTCACGAGATCGTACGCGAGCACGTCGCCCCACTGCGCCTCACCCACCAGCAGCTCGTTCACCTGGTCCCCGTCGACGTCGCCCACCCGGATCGCGGCCGTGTTGGAGGTCGGCAGGGACCACTTGGGCAGTTGGGTGTCCACATCGAAGGACCAGATGAAGCTCCATGTCTCGGCCGCGATGAGCTCTTGCATTCCGTCAGCGTCGAAGTCGCACAGGTCCAGGTCGAAACCGAAGCCCGACGGCCAGTTCCACTGGATCGTGCGGGTGGCGGCGTCGATCACGTTTCCATCGGTCAGCGCCAGCTCCATCCCCGGATCGGCGTCCATCTGACCCACCACGACGTCGTTCCCGCTGACTCCCGACAGGTCCCATTCCAGCTGGCCCGAGGGATCGTAGACGTACAGGTGCCCCGACCGGGTCAGGATCAACTCCTTCGTCGAGTCCCCGTCCCAGTCAGCGACCGCGAGCCCCTTGAGATACGTGCACGAGGTCTGGATCGAGCCCAGCTCCTGCCGGGTGATCTCGTCGTGGAACACGATCTGACCGTCGTTGAGCGCCACGACGATCTCCTTGCGGGAATCCCCCAGGACGTCCGCCAGCACGATCCGGTTGACGGGCGCCGGGTAGTAGCGGCTGGCGAAGACCTGCTGATAGCTCGACGTCGCGGCATCGCGGCGCAGCGCGTACCAGTACGGCAGGCTGGGGCTCGCGCCGGCGTAGATCACGCCGTTGGAGACGATGATGTTGCTGTCCCCGATGGCGTGGCCGAGATCGACGAAATGCCAGACCGGCGTGAGACCGACCGACGCCTGGGCGCCGGGAGTCGATTCGGGCGCCGCGGCGGTGCCTCCGGTCCCGGGGATCCGCCCGGCGGACGACCGGGCAGCCTGACCGGCCATCTGCACGCGATCGTACTCGATGCGCCGTCCCTGCGGATCGAGCACGGGAGCCCCGTGGGTGTTGGTGGGCGGGGAGCGGCGGGGGTTCAAAGGCCGGGTCGACTGGGCTTCTGCCTCTCCCGCCCCTTTCGCCAGGATCAGAACCAGAGACAGCAGCGCGAACAGTACGCTGGGACGGCGCTCGAGCTTCATGGTGGTTCTCCTTCTGCCGGATCGGCCCAGGTCCCGTGGGTGTTCCAGAGTTGTCGTTTCAACATAGCGGAAGGCGCGAGCTCCGGCAAGCCGGCGAAGGCGTCGGGTGTGGTCCTGATCGAGGCGGCCGGTGAGTTGCATCGGTGAGAGCCGCGACCCTTCCAGCGGAGCCGTCTCGCGAATACCCACCCTGGTGACACTGCCGCCCGGCGCCGCGGTCTTCGCCGAGGACCCGGCGACGTTCTCGCCGCGGATCCACCGGCAGGCGATGGGGACGTGGATCGCGAGGCTACCGGGATGCGATCGCACCGAACCCGACGAGCTGTCCGCCGCCGACCACGGAGATGGTAACGCCGCCGGGCTTGTTCAACGCGTCCATGGCACCCCAGGCGCCGTCCAGGAGGGCGGGATTCGTCGAGACATAGGTGCCCTCTCCCGGAGCGCCGGCGGGGACTACGGCCGTGATCGTGACGTGGCCTTCCGTATCGACCGAGATGCTCATGGTGGAACCGGGGGAAAGGACAATCGCCCGCGGCGCCGCTTCCGAATCGACGGTCCGGCAGGCCACGACTGCGATGACGAGGACGACGTGTGCGGCAAGGAGGGCGAACCTGCGCATGGTGCTGTGCTCCCTACACGGCGGGTGTTCGCTGCGACCGTCAGAGCGTAGGCAGCCACCATGGGCGTGTCAACGGGGCGCCGCTGGATCCAGCGGTTCCGCAACCGCGTGCTGGAATCGTGGCGGCGTCGGGTCCAGAGCGCGATTCGGCCTCCGAGCAGCTTCGCCTAGCCCTGGGGGGCGCGTGGCGCCGGCTTGGAAGGGGCTGGACAGTGCCGCAGGGGGGGGCACGCATCCGGCTCCTCGGGTCAGAGGTTCGCTGGCCCGAAGGGTAGGAGACCCTGTTGCCGCCGCTCACCGTGCCGGCGCTTGGCGGGCGGCAGCCCATGTTGCTCCACCCATCAATCAGGATGCCCGGAGAGGCTGCTTGGCTGGAAGTGTCGGTGGAGATCGGGTTCTGGTCGAGGGCGCAGAAGGGAGGACGCACAACTCTCTCCCGATACTAGGGGGCGCGGTCGTCCAGGAAGACTCGTGGTGGCTCGCGACTGTGAAAGGATGTAGCGTGGCCGCGGATGGATCGCATGTCACCAGGTTCTCTCGGACGAGGGAAAGGCGCACAGATGAAGGTCACCACCTTATCGCTCGGTTCTCTGCTCCTGCTGGCAGGGTGTGCGGGTGCGCCCAAGGATGGCAGCTTGCGCCCGACCGCTGGGGCCCAGGAACCGTCGCCGGCCACGAGCGAGAGCGAAACCGAATCAGAGACAGAAGGCTCCACCGGCAGGGCGCTGCTCCTCTACCTGCCGAACCGCGTCTTCGACATTCTCGACATCGTGCGGGCGAGGGTCCGGGTCGGTCCCGGCTGGACCCTGAGCCTTCGTGCGACGGAGTTGCTCGATCTCAACATGGGGGCCCATGCGACCGTCTTCGCGGGGCTGCGCGGACCGAGGCATGAACCGCGCATTCCCTGGCCATTCGGCGTCGAGACGATGGAGGGACTGGAGGGCAGCCTCGCCGATTCGACCGACGAACAGCGACCGGACGGTCCGAGCTACGGCCCGCTCGAGATCGGCGTCGGCGTCCAGGTGCTGATCGTCGGCGTCGACGTGGGCGTACCGGTCATGGAAATCGTCGACCTCGCACTCGGCCTCGTCTTCCTCGACCCGATGGATGACGATTTCTAGGCGGCCTATCGGAGCGGCCACCACCTTGGGACGAGGATCAGGGTCACCGCCATCGCGAGGGCCGTGAGCGGCAGGCCCACCTTGAAGAAGTCCCGGAAGCGGTAGCGTCCCGGCGCGTAGACGATCAGCGAGGCCGGCTCGAGCGGCGTGAGGAAGGAGTTCGAGGCCGCGACGCAGACCGTGATCGCGAACGCCCGCGGGTTGAGCTGGAGCTGGACCGCGGTCTGGATCGCGAGGGGGATCACCACGAGGGCCGCCGCCTGGTTCGACATCGGCTGCGTCAGGACCAGCGTGAGCAGGTAGAACGCGCCGAGCACGACGACCGGGTGCACGCCGGAGCAGACCGCGACGACCGCCTTCGCGGCCTGTTCCGCCGCGCCGGTGTCGTCCATGGCCTTCGCGAGCCCGAGCAGCGACCCGATCATGATGAGCAGCCGCCAGTCGACCGCGGCGTACGCCTCGTGCAGCGGGAGCTGCTTCAGCGCGACGAGGAGCGTGGCCGCCGCGAGGGCGGCGAAGGCGAAGGGGAGCAGGCTCGTCGACCCGGCGAGGATCATCGCGAGGAAGATGAGTCCGGTGAGATATCCCCGGTCGGGCGGCTTCGACACCTCGGTCTGGTCGAGCACGATCACGTCTCCGCGTTCGAGGAGCCAGCGCATCCGCGACATGTCTCCCTGCACGAGCAGGACGTCGCCGTCCTGCAGGCGAATCCGTCCGAGGCGGGCGCGTCGCGGTTCACCCCGGCGGTAGAGCGCGAGGACGGTCAGCTCGTAGCGGTTGCGGAAGTCGTGTTCCCGAAGGCTGCGCCCCGAGAGCGCGGAGTGGGGCGCGAGCAGGATCTCGTGAACCTGGATGCCTTCCGCGTCCTCCTCCCAGCGCACGTCTCCGACGAGGTCGAGGTCGTGGCTCGACTTCAGCTCGAGGAGGGTCGCCTGGTCCGCTTCGACGAGCAGCACGTCTCCCTCCTCGAACGGCCGGTCGAAGGGGTATCGCCAGAGGTTCTTCCCGTCCTTCACGTGGCCGAGCACGCGCAGATCGATCCCGCTCCCCTCGATCGTGTCGTGGATCGTCTTCCCCGTCCAGCCCGAGTCGGGCGGTACCGAGACCTCGGAGATGTAGCTCCTCACCCCGTATGCCTCGAGGGGTTCCTCACCCCGGTCCGGCAGGAGCCGGGGCGCGACGAAGAGCAGATAGAGGAGGCCGAGGACCAGGATGGGCACGCCGACCGGCGCGAGCTCGAAGAAGCCCAGGCGGGGCTGGCCGTAGGAAGGGAGCAGCCCGGAGATGATCACGTTCGTCGAGGTCCCGATCAGGGTGCAGGTGCCGCCGAGGATGGAGGCGTAGGCGATCGGCATGAGCAGGCGCGAGGCGGGGATCTTCAGCTTCCGGGCGAGCCCCAGCGCGATCGGCAGGAAGGCCGTCACGGCGGCGGTGTTGCTGAGGAACGCGGAGACCGCCCCGATTCCCGGGAGGAGGATCACGCCCGCCCGCCGCTGGCTCTGCCGCGCGGCGCGGCCGAGGAAGCGCTCGACGCGGATCAGGATGCCGCTCCGTCCGAGGGCGGTGGTGACGACGAAGAGGCTGCCGAGGAAGACGACGACCGGATTGCCGAATCCCGCGAGCGCGTCGCTTTCGTCGAGGATCCCGGTGAAGAAGAGCGCCAGCAGGACGAGGATGCCGACGAGGTCGATCGAGATCACCTCGGTGGCGAACAGCACCACCGTGGCGACCAGGATGCCGGCGAGGATCAGGATGTCCGGGTTCATGCGGCGCCTCCGCCGAGACTGTACTTCATCTGAAGGGTCGGCGGTCCAGGGGAGCTCGTTCAAGGATGCCGGGAGAGGCGGGAACCGATATTCGAACCGGATGTGTTCTTCCGGGCGATCTTCCACCGGTCGCCGAAGTTCGCCCTGAAGGAGGGAGCGCCAGGGTCGGAGGAGACTGGGAAGAAACCTGGTGTGAAAACTAGTAAGAAAACTAGCAAGAAAACTGGGGAGAAAATCCTTCACTTGATCCGGGCGAATCCGGAGATCACGGCAGCGGAACTGGCTGAGGTGATAGGCCTGACCGCAAGTGGCGTTCGATGGAACATCGGTCGGCAGAAGGAAACAGGGCATCTCCGTTGCGTCGGCCCGGACAAGGGCGGGCACTGGGAGGTGGTGGAATGAGGACGGGAAGTACGTGCGGCCAAGGGGGTGTTGAGGTGAACGCGGTTCCGACCGCCACTCACGGTCCGGGCGCGAGGTCCCAGGGAATCGCGTGGTCCAGGCGCGTCAGCGCCGTCGCCTCGGGCCCGGCGCAGACGACCAGCCCTCGAGACACCCGGAGGTCCGGGAAGGTCGCCCTGAGCGCAGCGATCCCGCGCGCGTCGCCTCGCGTGGGCCGGCTCTTCACCTTGATCTCGAGCGGATGAAGGACGCCATCCCGCTCGAGCAGGAGGTCCACCTCCGCGCCCCCGTGACTTCGCCAGTGATGAAGGGCGGGCCTGGGCGACAGCACGGAGATCAGCTTCCGGATCTCTCCGACGACGGCCGTCTCGAAGATCGCTCCCAGCGCCGGGTGATCGGCGAGCGCCCTGGGCGATGAGATGCGCAGGGCCGCGCAGGCGAGCCCCGAGTCGGCGAGGTATCCTTTGGGTCTCTTGCTGATCCGCTTCACGGTGTTGCGCCAGAAGGCTGGCACCTCATGCCACTGGAAGGTCGCCGTCAGGACGTCAAGCCAGCGCCGCGCGGTCTGTGGTGTCACGCCGATGTCCCGGCCGAACTGACTCTGGTTCACCTCCTGCGCGGTCAAGGCGGCCGCCAGACGGAAGAACCGGCCGAACTGCTGCCAGTCGGTGACGTCGCCGAGCTGTCTCGCGTCCCGCTCGATGTAGGTGCGCTGGTACGCCGCGTGGAAGTCGGGAATCACGTCTTCCGCCAGGAACTCCGTTTCCGGAAGCGAGCCTCGGAAGAGCCGCTCGTACAGCGCCCTCCCGGCCGGCAGCCTCTTCGGTCGGGAAGCGACGAATTCGTCCGGGTCGTCGAGCCACCGTTCGACCCATGATCGGCCTTCGATCCGCCGTGCACTTTCCGCAAGGCAGAACGCCTCGAGGTCGAGGAAGGCGACGCGCCCCGCGAGGCTCTCGGCAAGCGACTTGAAGACCTCCCATTGCTGCGGGCCGGTCAGCAGGTACTGGCCTGGCGTCCGGTTGCGATCGATGCGGCGCTTCAGGGCCGGCACGACTTCCGGGGCGTACTGGATCTCATCGAGAACCAGCGGCGTCCGATGGTTGTCGAGAAAGAGCTCCGGGTCCCGCCGGGCGTTCTCGATGTCCGTGACCGGATCGAAGACGACGATCTCCGCCCGGTCGCCAAGGACGTGCTCGGCCAGAGTGCTCTTTCCGACCTGCCGGGCCCCCGCGATGACCACCGCGGGGAACTGCTCGAGGAGCCTGTTGAGGCGTGATGTTGCCAGGCGGTCACAGTACATGCCTGATTTTTAATGGTTGCATCATTAGTTTTCAAGTTTTTATGGGTGCCGTGAGTGGTTCCGCCCATGGAATCTCTCCAGGCTGGGAGTCGGATCGCTCGTGTCGCGGTCTCGTTCCCTGGCTCCTCTTGGCCGCCGACATCAGACGGTGCATGGCGCAGTCCTTCCAGGAAGAGAGGAGACATGATGCATCCGGTCCTGCCGGACTCTGACCATCCTTGCGCAAGGCGAGATCGCCGCGGGCGCCAGGTGAACGAGAAAGAAGAACCGGTGTGCACGGAGCAACACCTGGCTGTGGGTCGTCCCGTCCGAGATCAGTGTGTGACAGGCGAAAGCGAACATGGCCATGCGCCTGCGCGCTTCAACCCTGGAGACCAGAATGGAGCGAGGACTTCTGGCGTGGGCGATTCGTGGCCGTTCAGGCCGCCAACAGTTCAAGTTGGGTTGCCTGCGGGCCGCGATCGCTCCGCGACAGGGGGCGCCGGTGGAAGGCCCGGGCCCAGGATTGCGGGTTGACTCCATCTGGCCTTTGTGGTCCGATTTGGTCTCTCGGGTTGCCGTGGGGGGTCACGGTCTGAAGACGGAGTGCAGGAATGGCGGATTCGGGACAGCCAATTCCTTCAAGATCGCCTGACAACCCAGAATCACTGGATGGCCGCGGGCTCGCTCTGCTTGCGCTGAGTGGATTGGAGGGTGTGCCCGAGGCCGAGCAGCTCCGCCGTCTTTCGGACGATGAGTTGATGGACCACCTGCTGGATCGGCGAGGCGCCATCGATGCCAAGCTCTGGCTCGAGTGCTTCTCAGCGCTGGCAGCGGGCCGCTTCGAAACCTTGACCCTGGAAGTTTGTCAAAGGGAGTACCTGCTGCTGAATCCCGTGGAAGTCGCCGACTTGACCCTGTCGAGACTCGTGGTTCTCTATCGTCTCGGCCGGCGCGTGC
>Ga0326597_10005497_pt1 | contig 17562 bp, 19 predicted proteins | sample RVTome_12_FD_203789 | JGI IMG/M metagenome (GOLD analysis project Ga0326597, IMG submission 203789) | Soil microbial communities from uranium-contaminated site in the Upper Colorado River Basin, Wyoming, United States - RVT100D185 | ecosystem: Environmental > Terrestrial > Soil > Contaminated >... | reverse complement strand
TTGAATTATGGAGGCAATTGGTCTAATCAGGACGCTCGACAAGTCCGGAAAAATCTTGAACAAACAGGAGCCCTTTCCAAACCCGTCCCACCAAAACCTCGCTAAACTTATCGCAGTGATTTTGTATTGACCGAAGTTGCAGTTTAGTCAGTTTTCCCCTATAGTTCTGGTCATGAATTTCTTGGTGCGCAGGGCAGAAATAGAACTGGGTCATTTTCGAGCTTTGGGCGAGGGTTTGCGGCGAATACTGTTGTCTTACACTTTTTTCTTATTGGCTAGTCCTCTGTTGGGTGTGTTAATTATTAATCCTGTTCGTTTTGGCGCTAGCTATACAGTGATTATGGAGGTAATGGATAGTGAGGATGGCTCCCTTGATGGGAAATTAAGTTACGCTCAGGTAATGGATAACGAGCTTTTTTTCAATCTTGGTCGGATCACTTCGATTTTATTTTTTCTGGCGGTAATGTATTTTTCGCTGGAAAACGCATTACGCTATGTGCCATTAGTGATTGCTCTGACCCAATTTTTGGCACTTTGGCCACTCAAGCGGTTGAAAGACTATGTGCTGAAAAGAAAACAAAAAATTTATGAAATAAATCCAGCGTCCACTGTTGATTTTGGCATTGATTAAACGCTTGTTAATTGTTTCTGGTGGGTATATATTTTTTACCCAAGAGATTTAAATGAAAAAAAACTTTCTGTTTGTTTCCTTTGACGCCCTGATCACCGACACTGCTTGGCAAGTAGTCAAAGAAGGGCATCGGGTTAAATACGCCATTGACGCGAAAGACTCCCGAGATGTAGGTGATGGCTTTGTGCCCAAGGTCAAAAACTGGCAAGACGAACTCAATTGGGCGGACGTGGTGGTTTTTGATGATGTGTTGGGTCATGGCAAGCTGGCCGAGAGTTTGCGCAAAAAAGGCAAGTTGGTTGTGGGTGGCACTGCCTACACTGACCGGTTGGAAGATGATCGCTCTTTTGGTCAAGCTGAGTTGAAACGTCATGCCATCAAGACTCTCCCCTACTATGAATTTAATTACTTTGATGACGCCATCAAATTCGTCAAAGCCCATCCAGGCGCTTATGTCATCAAGCCCAGTGGTGAAGCCCAAAACATCAAAAAATTACTTTTTGTGGGCCAAGAGGAACATGGTGAGGATGTTTTGCGAGTGCTGGAAGCGTATCGCAAAACTTGGAGCCAAGAGATTAAAGAGTTTCAACTGCAAAAGAAAGTTAGCTCTGGCGTGGAAGTGGCCGTCGGCGCCTTTTTTAACGGCCAAAAATTTATCTATCCCATCAACATTAACTTTGAGCACAAAAAGCTTTTTCCCGGCGATCTGGGAGTGGCTACCGGTGAGATGGGTACCAGTATGTTTTGGAGCAAACCCAATCGCCTCTTTAACGAAACTCTCAAAAAAATGGAGCCGACTTTACAGCAAGAAAACTATGTGGGTTACATCGACATTAATTGCATTATTAACGGCCAAGGCATTTACCCACTGGAGTTCACCTCGCGCTTTGGCTATCCCACTATTCATATTCAGTCTGAATCAATGATTACTCCGATGAATGAGTTTTTACTGAAACTGGCCAATGGCGAAGATTTTGAATTGAAAACCAAACCCGGTTTTCATCTTGGCACGCGCATCGTCGTACCACCCTTTCCCTACAATGACAAAAAAACCTATGACACCTTTTCCAAAGACAACGCCATTATTTTCAAAAAACCAAACCTGGAGGGCATTCATTTGAAGGACGTGAAGCTCAAAAAAGGAGAATGGACGATTGCCGGTGAGAGTGGGGTGATCTTGGTAGTCGCAGCTTCCGGCAAGACCATGAAACAAGCCCAAGCCCAGATGCGCCACCGCATCAAAAACATCATGATTCCCAACATGTACTACCGGATAGACATTGGTGACCGTTGGTACGAAGACAGCGACAAGCTTCATTCGTGGGGATATTTACGGGAGGTTTAAAAGCCCATTTATGTGTTTTTTACAACAAATAGGACAGAGTTCCCGAGGAATAAGTTGCTGTTATTTTGGGCTAACTCCTGAATTTTGGATAGCGACTCAAGTTCCAACTTTTTACTTTCAATAGTTTGTAATAATTCATCGAATTGTGCCGTTTGTTCTTGATTTAGTCTATCAGCTACTATTTGTTTTACCCCGCTTAGCAATTCCTTGATATTTCCAGTTTTGAGTAGAGCCATTAGGGGTTGAATTTTTGTGGGATTTTCTAGCAAGTAGTTATCAGTTTCTGAATCAAAAGAGCTGACAGCTTTTTTTACTTGTCTGAATAATTTTGCTTCAGAGAAAAAAACTTCATCAGTTAGTTCGGAGTCTTTTCTCGGTACAAATCTGGAGTCAAGCCAAGCAAGATATAGCAGTCCAGATAATATTCCGATAGGTCTTGATTGCTTTGAATCGATAGTAAGTCCATTTTTTTCAATAAGATCCATCCATTCTAAAAATGTTAGTTTGTTTTTATGAGATGAATATCTTTTTTTTTCAACGTGAGTTGCGTGTATCGCATCTAATTTATATAAAGACGGAACAATAATAATGGCCACACCATTTGGTTGAAGAACTCTCTTTATTTCTGACATTGCCCGACTTGGATTAGGTACGTGCTCAATTACGTCTGCTGAAACAACTGATTCTAAAGAGTTAGAAGCCATAGGCAATGCTTGTAAATCTCCCACGGCTCCAAATATGCTGGGGAAAATTGAGGCTGAGTTAACGCCCAAAGATTGAGCAAAAGCGCCACTAAAATATTCAGGAACTAGATCAACTGATCTATAATCAATTCCTCTGCTTTCCAGCTGAACTCTCAAAGAGCCTGGTTGTCTAATAAGTCCAGAAACATTACCTCCCAAATCCCATACGCAACTGACTTGAAGTGTTTTAAGTATTGTTGCTATAAGCTGATTTTTATAGGTAGTGTAAGGAGACGTTAAAGTTTTTTCAATGTATTTTTTAGCATAACCGGATGTGTATTCATGTTCCATAAGGAATAATTATTATAATACATGTAAAAGTATGTATTATATATTTCTTTGGGTAGTTAAACAAAAACCGCAACCGAACCAGGTTATAGTTAATCTGGTTGATTTATTCAATACTTTCTTTCCAGTTGTGAGACAACTCGGCTTTATTACTCACTAAGGGGAGTTGAACCAGTATAATAACTAGCAATGGAAAATAATCTCATCATACAATCTGCGACTGAAGCCGATTTTGAAAAGATCAGGCGTATTCAAAAAGAAGATGGCTATGATCATTCATATTATTTAACAAGCGATAGACTAAGAAGACTTTTTCAGAGAGGTGAAAGGTTTTTCATTACTTATTTGAATGAAGAGCCTGTTGGAATGTTTTCACTTGATATCGAAATCAGAGCAAAACTTCATTTTTTTTCAATAATTAAGCAACTACAAAAAAAGGGAATCGGAAGAGAAATGTTAAAGTTTGCTGTTGTGAAAGTCAAAGAAACTTCAAAAGAAATTAGTGTTATGTACTGTTACTCTGAAAAAAACGCTCCTCTTGCGGAATTTTTAAAGAAAAATAATTTTCAAGAAGTAGGTTTTTACAAGAATAAATTCATGAATGGAAGAGATGCTGTTGTTCTTGAAATAAAAATATAATGATATATCAATTATTTTGTGACCCCACGGGGAATCGAACCCCGGTTGCTGGGATGAAAACCCAGTGTCCTAACCGCTAGACGATGGGGCCATTATGGCCAAGTAACATTTTCAAAGTGTTCTACTCCTTGAGGAGTAACCGCTATGATATCAAACCGATAGAGATTTCGTAAGCCTCTGGCATAAAGGTAGCGGTGAGCGACAAATTGAAGCGAACGTAGTTTGGCGCGATTAACCGCCTGACTGGGGTTGCCGTAGAAGCTGGTTTGACGCGTTTTAACCTCTACAAAAACTATTTCTTGGAAGCGTTTGTCCAGCGCTATCAGATCAATTTCATGATTTCTAAAGGACAAGTTTTGCTCCAAGATTTGGTAGCCTTTGTTAATTAAAAAATCTCGGGCAATTCGTTCTCCGCTCTCCCCCATTAAGAAATGATCAAATTTATTCTGCTTTGGTGAAAGTACTCTTCTCTTTAACTCTGGTTGCCGCTTTGCCGATTTTGCCACGTAAGTAATATAACTTAGCTCTTCTGACATTTCCCTGACGTTTGACCTCGATTTTCTGCAAAGAAGGCAAGTGCACCGGGAAGATTTTCTCAACACCAATGGCGTTTGCGCCGATTTTTCGGACAGTAAAAGATTTACCAGTGCCACGATTTTTGATGGCGATCACCAGTCCCTCAAAGATCTGGATGCGTTTTTTACCACTTTCTAAAATTTCCTGATGAACACGGACGGTATCACCGGAACTAATTTGTTGGTCGTTAAAGTTAAAGTATTGAGCCATAATTTCTTTCTGTCAGGCGAGCATTGTATCATCCAGAGGTTAGCTAGACAATAAATGAAGTAGTTTAGTTTTTGTTTTTATCCTTATTTGCCTTTGTTGTCTTGGGCTGAGCATGTTTTTGGACAGCTTTTAGATACTCGACGTAAATGGGATGAGGATGGAGGGGTTTGGATTTATATTCTGGATGAGCTTGGGTGGCGAGGAAAAAAGGGTGATCTGTTAGGGGTAGTTCAATCATCTCGACAAAAAAATCATCTGGGCTGGTACCGGAAAAGACAAAGCCCTTTTTAGCCAAGGCTTCGCGATAAGCATTATTAAATTCATAACGGTGACGGTGGCGCTCGGAAATCAGGTGCTTTTTCTTGTTTTTGAAGGCCTTGTGTTTGCCATAGATTTTGTGGGCCAGCGTGCCAGATTTCAAGATACAGTCATAGGCGCCTAGGCGCATGCTGGCGCCCACACCCTTAATGCGCTGGTATTTTTTCTCGAAGGGGATGTCATGGATGATTGGGTGGGGCGTGTTTGGTGCTACCTCCAGGGTGTGGGCGCCCTTGAGTCCCACCACATTGCGAGCAAACTCAATTGAAGCCAACTGCAGGCCGTAACAGAGTCCCAAGTAAGGTACTTTGTTTTCACGAGCGTATTGGATAGCGTTGATCTTGCCCTCTACTCCCCGCTCCCCCCAACCTATGGGCACGATAATGCCATCAGCCCGTTTTAAATCCTTGAGGGCTTTTTTATTTTGTCGTTGAAGTTCTTCGGCGTTAATAAAAATAATATTGAGTCCAATGTCATTGGCCCAACTGGCGTGGCGTAAAGCCTCCAGTAGCGAAGTGTAAGAGTCTTGCAGTTCATAATCACCAGTGGCAATATATTTGGCAATGATCGCTACCGAGATTTTATTCTTTTTCTCGGTCATAATTTTTTTGACTAATTCTCGCCAATTTTTCAACTGAGTTTTTTTCACTGGTAGTTTAAGTTTGCTCAAAATTCGTTTATCAAAATTTTGTTGATGAAAAATTAAAGGAATTTGGTAAATGCTTTCCACATCAGGATTGGAAATGACGTCTTCTTTGTGAATATTGCAAAAGTAAGCCACTTTTTCTTTACGCTTATTATCAATGTAGGATTCAGCTCGTCCGACAATAAAGTCTGGTTGAATGCCCATGGCTTGTAGATTTTTGACCGACAACTGAGTGGGTTTGGATTTAAGTTCGTGAATGTGAGAGGGGGTGGGAAAGTAAGTGACGTGAACCAAGAGAACGTCATCGGGCAAAGATTGTTTCATTAGTCGGTAGGCTTCGTAATAAATGATGTTTTGGTACTCGCCAGCCGTGCCGCCCAGTTCAATTAAAATCACATCATAGCCGTCAATTGTTTCACGAATACGCCGGATCACTTCCTCTGGCACATAAGGAATGGCGTCAACTGTTACGCCCTCATATTCCAGGTTTTTAGCTTTTTCAATCACCGTGGAGTAAATTTGGCCCATGGTGACAAAATTTTTGAAACCCACCTCTTGATCCAAAAAGCGTTCGTAAGTACCCAAGTCTAAGTCTGCCTCTAAGCCATCTTCACACAAAAAAACATCACCATGCTCTACGGGGTTGATGTTACCCGAATCTAGATTTAAATAGTTTTCACACTTGAGGTTGGTAACAGTATAACCCTGCTCTTTGAGGAGCACACCTATTGAGGCGGCAGTGGCGCCTTTGCCCAGTCCAGAAAGCACTCCTCCTGAGACGAAGATGTATTTTTTAGGTTTCTTGCTGGAAAAATGTAATAATCCGTCTAATCTCACGGGAAGATTCTACAGCGAACTAGTTTAGTTTACAATTGAAGATCATGCTGAATGTTTCTACCAAAACAGGTGATCAGGGTAAATCATCATTGGCCGATGGGACGCGTTTGGCCAAAGACCAACCGGTTTTTGAAGTAATTGGCACCATTGATGAGCTCAATTCCCAGTTGGGATTAATAGTGGCTAGTTTAAAACAGCTCAACGCTCGGAAACTGATTGAGCAGACTGGTTTTATGGAAACTATTCAACACGAGCTGTTTACTTTGGGCGGTCAGGTGGCTGGAGCAAAGATCAAGATTAGTGCCAAGTTTTTGAAAACCCTCGAACAAAGCTCACTCAACTTACAAAAACAAATGGAAAAAGACTGGCATCACCAGTTTGTTTTGCCAGGCGGCCACGAAATAGCGGCACGATTAGACGTGGCTCGGGCGGTTTGTCGCCGGTTAGAGCGGAGAATCGTCACTTTGATCTCAAAACAGACTCTTCCCGCAGTAGTTTTACAGACGATCAACCGACTAGCTGATTATTTGTACGTACTGCGTTGTTTTGTAAATCAAACTTTGGGCAAAAAAGAGAAATATTTTACTCGTTTAAGGTCAGTTTCCGCTGAATCAAGCCGATAAGCTCATTGGCTCTACTAATAACTTGTGGAGCTACCAAGTTATTTTGGTAGTCGCTCACTCATTTTTTTTGGTTTAGTACCTGAACTTGCGGATCAAGCCCACCACCCTGCCTTGAATTTGCACATTGGTGGCATAAATGGGACTCATATTAGCGTTGGCTGGCTCGAGGCGAACTCTGGTCACTTCTTTATAAAAACGCTTCAGGGTAGCCAAACCATTATCCAGTAGTGCTACCACAATGTCGCCATTGTTAACATCTTGGGTTTCTTCGATCACCACGAAGTCACCATCGCTGATGTGATCCTCGATCATTGACTGACCTTTTACTTGCAGAATGTAAGCCCGTTTCTTACCAGTGACCATCTCTGGAGAAACCTTAAAAGTAGCCTCAGGATCAGTATAGGGTTCGATTGGCGAGCCGGCGGCAATAAAGCCTAAAATAGGCAGATCAATGCTGTCGGTGACCCGTAAAAAGGTGCGATCTACCATTTCAATGCCCCGCACCGTACCCTCATGACGTTTGATGACATTTTTGCGCTCCAAGGCTTGAAGATGCTCATGAACAGTCGCCAGTGATGAAACGCCGATGGCTTTAGCAATTTCTTTTAGTGTTGGTGAAAAGCCATTCTTTTGGATGTATTGAGCAATATAATCAACAATTTGTCGTTGACGTTTATATAAAGTGACTGCCATGGCGTTCCTTTTAGTTTTTAATTTATTACCAAATAAAGCCCAAAGATTACCCAGAGTATAGGCAAGAAAAGCCCGAAGTGCAACATGATCTTTAACGAAAAAAATGGATCAAAAGATATTAAAAGAACAATAGTTATGTTCGGGTAAAAATTTATTCAAGAGCGCCGATGAAAAAAACGAGTGATTTTGCCCCAAAGTGAGTTTTGTCTCAAGAAGCGCTCTTGAATGATCGGCAGTAAAAATTTATAAAAACCGACCGCCATGATCAAGACAATAGTGCCAATTAAGATAACCAAATCAAATTGATTTTCCAGGAACCAAGCAATATTTTCGCCAAAAATGGCGATAGAGCCGGCAATTAGCATGTAGCGAATTCCCCTACCCAGTAGGGCGGCCAGCAAAAAACGCTTTACCTGCAGATCAAAAACCCCAGCCGAAAGGGTAAAAACTTTGAAAGGAATGGGGGTAAAAGCGGCGAGAAAAATGGCTTTAGAATCATATTTTTGAAAAAGTTTTTGCACCGTCGCCACTTGTTCTGGCTTGAATAATTTATTGAGAATTGGTCGCCCGCCCACTTTGCCCAACCAGTAACCAAAAGCGGCGCCCAAGACTGACAAGAGAGTAATAAAGGCACCCAACCAAAGGGCATTTTGTGGCACGCTCAAACTCATTGGAATCACCATTACCTCTGGAGGAATGATGAAAAAAGCACTTTCCGAAAATGACAATAACCCCAAAATAGCCAGCGCATAAGGGTTAGTCATCCAAACCTGAATGGCCTCACTGGTAAAAAAACTCATAGTGATTTATCACCGGTGGCAGGTGGAGTAACTGACTCAACCGCTGGAGCCGGCGGGGCTGATGGAGTTGGTTGAGTGGCCCCGATTTCCTGCAAAGTATGATCAATCGTTTTTTGCACTTCTGCCTCGGCTGGCGGCTCTTGTGCCACCGGCTCGGCTGGTGGGGCGGGTGGTGTCATCGGTGCGGCCATGGGCGGAGTGTTAATTAGTGCCTCACCAGGCTTAGGCATGGCCGGCGCTGATGGCATAGATGCTGGCGGAGCGGCCGGCGCTGATGGCGTATTGGTAGGGTTAGTTACCGCATCAGTGTCACCCAGACTCACTTGCTCGTTGATGGCTGGAGTCTCGGCGGGTTTTTCTGCTGGCGCTGATGGTTGAGCAGTTGGTAGAGGTGGGGCGGACGGTGTCATCGGTGTGGCCGGTTGAGAATTATTAGTACTCGTTCCTGGAGAAGTGGGATTGTTCCCAGTGGGTTGATCGGTTTGCATATTAGTCCCTTTCTTAATATTTTCTTCTAATTTCAGATAAATATCTGCTAAGCGGTTGTATTTAGCCACTGCCTCGCCGCGATTAGTGGGACCAAATTTGACAAACTCGGCTCCAATTCCCACCGCCAGATCAGCCAAAAAGTCATCGTTGGTCTCACCAGTACGTTGGGAAACCACGATGCTCCAACCAGCTTTCTTAGCTATTCTGACGCTTTCTAGCGTTTCTGTCAAAGTGCCAATCTGGCTGGGTTTAACTACCAGAGTATTGGCTAATTGATTTTGGCTGGCTGACTGCACTAATTGTGGATTAGTGGCTGTCAAAATATCGCTGGCCACTCTTGCGGTTTTACCCAAATCGGCGGTGAAAGATTGCCAAGAGCGGGTATCTTTGGCCACGAATGGGTCCTCAAAGTAAGTCAAACTGTATTGCTTTTGTAAGTCTTTATAGTATTCAGCCAATTCATTTTCACTGTAAGCGGTGGATTTATCTTTAATTAAGTATTTGCTTTTATCCAGTAGTTGCTCCGCACCCGTATCGATACCAAAAAAGAAGTCTCGAGCCAAAATATAGGCGGTTTTACGGGCCGCCTCGACGATAAATTCAAAAACGTCGCTATTTTTTTGCAAAGAGGGAGTAAAGCCACCCAACTCTCCCATGGCGTAGTTGGCCTTCCGTTCTTTGAGAATATCTTGCAAAATGGTGCGCAGGGCGCTTTCTATTTCCAAGCTGACCCGATAGTCAATATGGCTGGCTGGAATGACCAAAAATTCTTGGATGTCCAAGTTGTCGGCGCCATACTGACCGCCGTTGATCAGGCCGTAGAGGCAAACCGGAATAGCAGTGTGGTCTGTTAGTTGGTATTTTTGCAGGAGATATTCGTAAAGCTCCAGTTGGCTGGCCACGGCTCCGGATTTAGCGACCGCTTGGGAAATGGCAATTAAAGTATTGGCACCCACCTGAGCTTTATCAGGTGTGCCATCCAGCTGGAGTAATAATTGGTCGATGGTTTCTTGTTGGGTGGGGTCTTGGCCAACAATTTGCGGAGCAAATGTTTGGTTAATCAAGTTAACCGCTTTTTGTACTCCCCTACCTCCTTTGTGCTCTGGGTCTTGGTCTAGTAGTACCTTAGCTTCACTCGGGTAAGGGCGGATGCCGTTGGGGACGCTGGTAGAAACTGTTTCACCACTATCCAGCTCTAAATCGACTTGGATCGTTGGGTTGCCCCGAGAATCAAGAATTTCTTTGGCAGTGAGGCCTTTAATAGTAGCCATGACTCCACTATAAAGGTTGTCGTCAAAGATGTGAAGAGAGGCAACTGCGTTCGCTATTATATTATAGGATTTTGATTAATATTTCCTAGTTGGGTCAAATGAGTTTTTCAGCAACTCGGCTGTAATTACTCCATCTTCCCCAGGGGGAATTCTACCGACAAAATAAGGAGGTTTTCCAACAAATGTTTTTCCCCCAGCTATACCAACAACCCATTTTATGCCCAGAGTGCCACTTACATCAAATATCCGTTGGTCAAACTCTTCCGTTCCTGGCACCGCAATCGCTCCGAAAGGCAAGATTAGAGTTTTGGGTGAGATGCCTATCTCTCTTGTAATGTCATTGAATGGATCTACTATCATAGTTTTAAGCGTTTCATTATCAAGCGCTGTGAATTGGAAGTGTTCTTTCCCATGAATAGCTATTTCCCAACCCTTTTCCGCAAGATTTTTCAGATAATGCCAAATTTCGGGATTACCATCTTTTCTTTTTCCAGTGATGAGTGCCAGGGTTCCAATCATGCCAGCCGATTCTAGCTGCTCAATCATCAATTTAAAATCTTTCCTTAACCATACTGGGCTCAAGTCATCTATAGACAAGAGTATTTGATTTTTTTGAGTTTTCCCACTTAGAAGAGAATCATAAAGCTGTGCATAGGTTGCTGTTTCCAATCCTTCCTTTTTAATTTCATTAATAAGTCCTCCTTCTATCAAAAGTGGAAGATTTGCGCTGTGGAGCATAAGAGACTGAGGAGTATATTCAGGTTCAATGAGATTAAGTTCAGCTTGAGCCTCATTTTCACCAGGGTCAGGAGTTCTTGGCAACATTAGTGATGCCGCGGAAAGTCCAGATAATTTTAAAAAATCTCGTCTGCTGATGATTGGTTTTTCATTCATAGTTCAATCTTTATGTTAAATTTAACTTTAATTTTTAATCCGATAATCCTATTATTAAGTTGTTCAAATTATAACAAAATCTGCAAAGAACGCCAATAATTTTGAATGAAACACTAAAGTTTTATAGACTAAGCCTTTCCCAACTCATCCTTAAACTGATCGACGAAAGGGATTGGGCTGGGGTCAATGCCCTCCAGCATTGCCGTGTAAAAATTAACGTAGGCCATGAGCGTAATTAACTCAAAAACCTGATTGAGCTTGGTTTCGGATTGCAGGTCAACTACCAAGGTGTCCACCCCATTTTCCTCCACTATTTGCTGGGTGATCTTCATCCGCTTTTGATTCCTGGGCAAATAAAGCTCGGAGTTGAAGAATAAGAAAACGTGGCTACCGACGTTGCTTTTGGGAAACTTCAGGCCTTCCATCAGGTGATGATTGAGTTCTGGCACTACTTTGTAGTCGGCAAAGATCTTGGCATTTTCGTTAAATTGGTTGGTGGCCACATGAACTGCTCCGACTAAAAACTCACTGGCCACCAAAATCGGTCGGCGCTCAATACAGGTGTAGGTCAAGATTTTGGCTTGATTGTCAGCTTGGGCTGTTTCTGGTCCCAGCTTTTCGGCGGTACGAATGATAGTAGTCACGACTTCTTCTATTTCCTGGTCAGTGATAGTTACCAAGCCTGCTTTGACTAGTAAACCAATCAAACCAGTAATAGCATAGCCAATGGCCATCCGGGGTTGATTGGAAGGATTATGCACAGGGTCAATGAGATAAGTGGGATAGTTTTCCAGGCGCGCTAGCTCACCCAACTTGCCACCGGCTGTAATGACCGCTACCTGAGCGCCCATCTCTTTGGCCTGCTTGGCACAAAACAACACTTCTTCGGTGCTACCCGAATAACTAGAAAGCACTACCAGTGTTTCATCATCAACGTAAGCGGGTAAGTTGTAGCCATTGTAAATTTCAAAAGGCACGTCCAGCTGATCTGCAAACAAATGCTTAAAAACATCAGCGCCCAGTGCCGAGCCACCCATACCAGCCACCACCACGTTATCAAGGTCATCGGGAAAGGAAAACTCAATCGCCTGGATCGCTTCCCAAGCGTGTTTGACTTGATCGGCTAGCGCCTCGATCGAGCCCAGGGCGTTTTGTTTATCTAGTTGAGCCATTTGCTCGCGAAAATCTAAAATTGAGGTGTCGTTTAGTTTATTCATGGTTGCCTTTACGATCTAATAATTGCTAATACTTCATCGCGTTTTTCGGCCATGATTGCCGGTGAAACAGCTTCCAAATTGAGTCTGAGCTTAGGCTCGGTATTGGAACCGCGGACATTAAACCAAAAATCATCATAAGTGATGGTAATGCCGTCTAAGTGAGAAATTTCTGCGTCAGAGTATTTTTCGGCCAACTCTTTCATTTTTACTTGAGCATCTTTTACTTCTGAGTTAATCTCACCTGAATGATAATACTTCATGTGAGGCGCAATGATTTGGGAAACAGATTTATTTTGCTCACTAAGATAGACCAAAAATTTCATGACCAGAACGGTTGGTGCCTCAAAAGTACCATAGTCAAAACGGTAAAAATAATGGCCAGATGATTCGCCGCCAAAGACTGCGTCTTCTTTGAGCATGGTTTCTTTGATCAAAGAATGACCAACCTTGGTGACTACGGCGTGTCCCCCAGCCTCTTCAATCAGATCCTTGGTAATTTTTCCCGGTCTGATGTCATAACAAACAGTGGCTCCTGGGTTTTCTTTGATCGCAATTTGGGCCATGATGCCGCGTAAAATTTCTTGACGAATCGGCTCGCCTCGGTCATCTACAAAAAAGTAGCGGTCGGCATCGCCATCCACCGAAATACCAAGATCAGTCTGGTGCTCTTTAACTGCCTCCTGGAGTTGCTGGAGATTTTCTTCTTTCAAGGGGTCAGCCTCGTGATTGGGAAAGTTCCCGTCAAGCTCCCAGTTGAGACGGATAATTTCACAAGGTAAGCCAGCAAACATGGCATCGACATCTAGTGATCCCATCGCATTGGCGACATCGATGACGATTTTAAAAGGCTTTATTTTTGCTAAATCAATGCCTTTAATTTGATTAGCAACCACGTCAGTCAATACATTTTCTTTCTGGGAGACGGTGCCTTTTTGGCCCACTTTCGGAAAATCACCAGCGATGGCAAGATCGCGAATGGTCATAATACCGGTGTCGCCACTAATTGGTTTGCCCTTGGCTCTGACCATTTTGAAACCGTTGTACTCTTTGGGGTTGTGGCTGGCAGAAACAGCAATTCCGCCGTCGTAGCCATAGTAACCCACTGCAAAATAGAAAGTGGGTGTGGAAGCCAGGCCGATATCAATGACGTTGACACCAGCATCAGTTAGACCAGCAATTAGTTTTTCTTTTAAACTCTCTCCTGATAAGCGCATATCGAGTCCCACCACGATTTCCAGGGTTTTGCTGGGGTTTTCTTGTTGCAGTAGTGTGGCGTATGCCCTGCCAACGGCATAAGCAGTGTTTTCATCAAGCTCGGTGGGATAAACGCCCCGAATATCATAAGCCTTAAAAATGGCTGGGTTTACTGCTTGAGACATACAACCTTTCTTTAATACTTCACTTTATAAGTTTGCTCCCAAGAGATCAAGCTCCTGGCCCACAGTCAAGAAACTACCGGAAGTTTTGGCTTTGATGTCGATGGTGAACAGTTGGCTGTGGATATTGAGCAGCTGGTCCAGTGAAAAGTCTTGAGCCTGTTTTTTGATTTTGCTGATCATATAAGGGTGCCCAGCGGGAGTGGTGCCGTCTTTAATTTGAATCAGTAGGCGCACCTGGCGGACTAGCATGGCAAAGCAAGTTTGTTCGCCATCATTAACTTGGGCTTTTTGTGATAATGCAAAGTAACGCGGTTTGGAAGTTTGCGGACTAAAGGCATCCAGCCAAGCAAAAATGGTGTTGGTTAACTTATAGTGCTCAACCATGGCTTTGGGAAATTTTTTGAGCATGGTGGGAGTTAACTCACGCTTTTCCCATAAAATGACCTCGACGTTGGCTAGGGCCACGATTTCAATCAGTTGGTTTTTCTTAGTGGAGCGAGGTAGTGAGTGCAGTTCTTCAATGACGACTACCTGCTCGGTGCCAAAAAGGGAAGTTTTTTGCAGGGCGGTTTCCAGCGTGGCGGGTGTGAGTTGTTTGGCCGTCAAGCGCTCAATTTCTTTACCCATTTGTTTAGCCTCGGTGATCAGAGTAACTAATTTTTCCCTGGATTTAATGATATTTTCACCGTGCAAAATTGTCATACAAAGATCATACTTATTTTTAAATCACTTGTAAATAAGCTCATTCTACCCCACCCCTACTCCTTGGCGTTTGAGCCAACCGCGGCTTAGACGATAGTCAGGCGAAAATTGTTCGACAAACTGCCAAAACTTAGCTGAATGATTCATGTGCTGGCGGTGCGCTAGTTCGTGAACGATGACATAATCGATAATGCGTGGCGGAAAATGAACCAGTTTCCAGTTAAAATTTAGGTTGCCTGCACTACTACAACTGCCCCAACGAGTGGTTTGGGCGCGCAGAGTTACTTTTTTGAAGCTAATGCCCATTTTTTTGGCCAGTTGATGAATACGTGGCACTAAGTAGTGAGAGGCAGTGTTTTTTAAAAATTTATTCAAAATTGCTTCGGCTGTTTGCCGACTGCCCTGATGAAAGTAAATAATAACAGTTTTGCCTTGGATTTTAACCGCTGAAGGTTGATCGCCTGATCGGGTTTCCAGTTGGTATTGTTTGCCAAACAAAGTTAAGTTCGTCTCAGAAATAAACTTGGTGCGAGCCTCTTGCCAGCGCTCCTGATGAGCGACAATCCAACCTTGGTGCTCCTGAACAAACTTTTTGACTAAAAACTGAGGGGTGAAGCGCGGCGCTGTCACCACTGGTTGGCCGGTTTTATCCAAGCGCAAGGTCAAGCGGCGGGCTCTGGGATGAGTATGTAATTGGTAATCCATATTTTAGATAAGCAGATAGATCAAGGGTTGAACGAGGATACTGGAATTTTGATTTTCAAAATAAGACCATAGCCAGGCATTAATGATAATCATGCCCAAGCTGACCAGAATTCGCAAAGCTTGTGCGGCTTTATTTTTGGAGCGGATAAATATGGTTACCAGAGAAAAACTAATAAATGCAGATAGCACTGTTAAAATAGCATCGTTAATTAAAAAATTGACGTCAGCTTGAGTTAATTGATCAGTTGCTAATTTAACCTCACCTTCTGGAATTTGGATAAAAATTAATTTAACTGATTGCCAGGTAGACCTGAGGGCTTGTAATCCCAAAATCCAAAGCAAGCCATGATAAATCCAGTAAGAAACTTTGGTAGCTACTTGGGAAAGACCATTAGTGGTGGTAAGCATCAATCAATCCTACCCCACTCCAGTAGTTCATCATAGGGGTTTTTGGTGCCAAAAGGTATAATTGGGTTTCATCGCCGGGGTGGCGAAATGGTAGACGCGCACGGTTTAGGACCGTGTGGAGCAATCCATGGAGGTTCAAGTCCTCTCCCCGGCACCATAATTAATCTAGAAGTCATAAAAAAATCCCGACTCGCGTCGGGACTCTTTTGTCTCAGAACGTACTTCCCGGTGAGAGAAAACCTTCTGAGTTATCCTCTAATATATCAAAATAGGTCACTTTGTCAAGTGTTATTGGGACGCTACTGGGCAAACTCGAGCACGTTGGTATTATCTTCCTTTAGTTCCAGGCCAAGCGCTCGGTCGTCATAACGCATCTCGGCCATGAATTGATTGACGCCGTCGGCCCAAGTCGGACTACTGGCATACTTTTGACCGACCATTTCGGTGGTAATCCTGCCCTCGTTGATGTAATAAGCGCGAATTTCTTTGGCCGCTCGCTCAAAGCCTTGCTCGTAGCTGTCAAAATCAAGCGTGCCTTCTGAGTGAATGCCAAAGCCCAAACAATTGTGCGGCGCGTTGGAATGAGTGTTTTTGCAAAGATTACTTTCCCGCATGGCAATGGCCGGCAAGAGCCGGAAGTCAAGGTTGTAAGTATCAGCTATCTCTACTAGCTTTTGACCATAATAATCATAAGGCTCCATGGGCGAGTTGTGTCGCTCTAAAAATTTAGCCACGATCGCCTGACGGGCATCATCCTGTTCCAAAATAGTTTGCACGCCTTTCACTCCCGGATTTTCCAAACCGGTGCCAGCAATCGGCTCGCCGGACTCGGTTTGCAAATTATCCTCAAAGGCAAACATTTTTTTCTGGATTAAATCAGAGTAATGCACTCCTGCCATACTGATCAGAATTACGCCAGCAGTTAGCAAAACCCATGCGTAAGTCAAAAATACTGATTGTAGGCGCAGTTTTTTAAGACTTTTCATTTCTTAACTTAGTATAACAGCCTTTAAAATGATGCTAAAAACAACATCCGATCACTATGTTTTATCGGCCAATGGTACAATTTGACTATCACAGCGCGGGTGTAGCTCAACGGTCAGAGCTTCAGTTTTCCAAACTGATGACGAGGGTTCGACTCCCTTCACCCGCTCATAAAGTGACAGAAGTAAATACAAACGTACATAAAGTTGCATAAATGAAAGATAACTTCACAATTCCTCAAGATGCAATCAAATCAATACTCCAGAAATACAACTTGGGTCGACTCTTCACTTTTGAGGAAATAAAAACGGGCTTAATTAATCCAGTTTTTATTGTAAATAAACAATATATCCTTCGAGTTAATACAAAGCAGACAAAAGAGAACAAGCAAAAATTTGAAAAAGAGGCGTTCTTATATTCACTGCTTTCTCAATTTGATATTCCAGCTCCAAAATGCATTGCTTATGACCCTAGCGGAGAAATAATAAAAGAAGGCTATCTTATTATTACTTATATCGAAGGGGAAACGCTTACCGAAGCCTTTAAGAAAGGAAACAAGGAAGTTCAATATAAGTTAGCGCTTCAGTTAGGTGAGGTTGCGAAGAAAATCCATTCTGTCAATATTGGCAAAATCTCATTAAGGAGTGATTTATTTGGAAATATAGAAGATTGGAATAAGATGATAGAATCAGAATTTGCTAAATACTTTGAGTTGGTTAAAAAAAGACGATTACTTTCAGAAGAAGTACTTGAACAGATTGAAGCTGTGTCGAAAGAATTTGCATCTTTAGGCAAGCTTTCCGAAAAAGTCACTTTAATTCATGGAGACTTTAGTTGTAATAATTTTCAAGTGAGAAATGGCAAAATCGCTGGAGTATTTGATTTTGAAATGGCCACACTTGGAGACCCTTACTACGACTTGCAAAAATTTCCTATCAAGTTCCAACTTGGTGATGAATTTGATCAAGATGCTTTTTTAGCTGGCTATGGGCAAGAAGTTATGTCTGTAGATGAAAAGACCAGATTAAGAAGATATGCGTTATCTCAAGGTCTCTGGGAGTTATGGGCAACAGAAACGCAAGAATTTCCATTTGGTGAAAAAGAAATTAAAGAAGGCAAAGACTTAATCCTTAAAACTCTTGAGATGTAAGTGGTTCTTTAGAA
>Ga0326597_10005496_pt1 | contig 17563 bp, 16 predicted proteins | sample RVTome_12_FD_203789 | JGI IMG/M metagenome (GOLD analysis project Ga0326597, IMG submission 203789) | Soil microbial communities from uranium-contaminated site in the Upper Colorado River Basin, Wyoming, United States - RVT100D185 | ecosystem: Environmental > Terrestrial > Soil > Contaminated >... | reverse complement strand
CATGAGGGGAGCATTCCCTCGTATCGTTAACGGTTCCTAGCGCTTGTGCGCTATGTTCACGAGTTGTCCGTAGGCCTTTTCATCCGCTTCGCCCTGCTTCCGTGTCGATTCCTTGAACAGCGCCAAAAGCTCCTTGATGTCCTTCGAGATTTCGGAAAGGCTGGCGATCACCTGCTGCGCTTTGGCTGCAGTCCGATGCAGGCCTCCTGGTTGACTGCCCGGCAGGGCCGGCCGCCCCGCCGCGTTCACCTGCTCCACACCGGGTCTTCGATCATTGTTCCCGGCCGGCGCGGGAGGCTCTGTACGGCAGCGCACACCGGGGCAGGCCGGGCGCCCGCTGCCGCCGGCTATGTACGCTAGAGTACATGGTGGAAGCCGGGAAAACCGGGACAGCCCGATGCCCGGCCGCCCCTTCTCCCTAACCCATGCCAGCGGAGGTTTCGATGACCGGAAATGCACCGGCTGCGCCGGACCCCGGCCGCGCGGACTCGCCATGGTTCGATCGATAATCCGTCGAATCGTCGATAGCGTCGCCGAGGGCCAGAATTGCCATCTCAAGGTTGTCTTTTCCGACAACACGCCCTACCACAGCACGCTGACCGGCGACCCGGATGTCACGATCGTCTTCCGCAATCGCGCCGCGGAATGGCGGATGGTGCTCGGCGGGATGTTCGAGTTCCTCGAGTCGTACTTCGACGGCGACGTCGATATCGTCGGCGAGCAGGGCCTGCGCCGGCTGGTCAACCTCGGGCTGCGCAAGCCGTTCGGGCGCATCGAGCACCCGCTGACTTTCGTCAAGCGGCGCTGGCTCGAGTGGCGGCAGAACAACCGGGACGTCGCGCAGGCGAAGCGCAACGCCGCCTTCCACTACGGCATGCCGACGGAGTTCTTCGGCCTCGTGCTGGGCGGGACCTACGGCTACACCGAGGGCTACTGGAAGGAGGACACTCGCACGCTCGACGAGGCGCAGCACAACAACTTCGACCTGATCTGCCACAAGCTCCGGCTCAACCCCGGCGACCGGCTGATCGAGGTCGGCCCCGGCTGGGGATACCTGGCCATGCTCGCCGCGGAGCGGTACGGCGCCGACGTGACTTGCTACGGACTCGTCCCTGGCCAGAACGACGGCATGCGCGCGGTGATGAGAGCCCGCGATTTCCGCGGCAAGCTCGCGCTCGTGGAAAAGGACCACCGCGAGCTCGCGGACGAGCCCGACCGCTACGACCGGTTCGTCTCGGTCGGCGTTCACGAGCACGCGGGACAGGACTGCAACGAGCAATGGATCCGGAGCATCGCCATCGGCCTGCGTCCCGGCGGCATCGGACTGATATCCGCGAATTTCAACATGGCCAGGGGGTCGACCAATTACTCCACGATCAAGCACATCTTTCCCGGCGGCTACATTCCGAGCCTCGCGGAAACGCTGATCCTCATGGAACAGCACGGACTGGACGTGAGGTCCATAGAGAACCGCTCCTATCACTACCACCGCAGCATCAACCACTGGCTGAAGAACTTCGAGACGAACTGGGAGCGGATACGCGCGCTCGATCCCGTCCGCTTCGACGAGAAGTTCCGCCGGACCTGGCTGTTCTACCTGGGGGGCAGCGCCGAAACCTTCGAGGCCGCGCGCGAGATCATCAACTGCTACCACATCACGTTCGTGAAAGGGCATTTCGCGCGCCGGGGCCGGTCCGCGCCGACGGATCGACTCCGGTGAACCGGCGCCGCCGCGTGACGCGCGTTCGCCGGTGCGCACGCACGCAGTCCCCCTCGCCCCGAGCCAACGGGGAGAAGGGGAAACTTCGTGACTGCTAGTCCGTGATGTTTTCCCACTGGTGGCCGAGGAGGCCGCCGGCCGCCGCGCCGCCGACGATTCCTACCGTGCTGCCGCCCGTGAGAAGGCCACCCGCGACACCACCGGCGCCCGCGCCGATCGCGGTGTTCCTGTCCTGCGTCGACATACCGGCACAACCGCCCAGGCCGAGCAGCATGGCCAGGGCAACCGCACTCACTGTACTTTTGTTCATGGTTTTCATTGGAAGACCTCTTTCTCGAACTTCAGTGATAAAACGACAATCCGTTGATCAGGATCCAGTTTGGCCCCCGCCCGGTACGCGGTCTGTGCGTCAGCGAGCTTAGAACGGAAATAATCCTTCGGGGCCGCGACTGGAACCGCGCTGTCACCCCATCCCAACATTCCCGATCAAAGGGGAAGGAGATCCGCAGCCGTGACGAACCGGGGACTCAGCGCCCGAGCAGCTCGCCGGCCGGCTTGAGCGAATCGACGCGGTCGCAGACGACCTTGGCGATGGCGACGAGCGGCGCGCCGAGCAGCAGGCCCCAGACGCCCCACAGCCAACCGAAGAGCAGCAGCGCGATGAACAGCACCGCGGCGTTCACGCCCGCAAAGCGGCTTTGCAGCCAAGTCATGAACGCGAATCCGATGACGCCCGCCACCAGCAGCGACACCCCCGCGACCGCGACTGCGCTGAGCACGGAGCCAAACTGCAGGAAGGCGGCCATGCCGACGGCGAGCGCGATCAGCACCGAGCCCAGGTAGGGAATGAAATGCAGCACGCCGGCGGCGACGCCCCATACGCCCGCGTGCTCCAGCCCCAGCGCCTCGAACGCGAGCCAGCTGCAGAGCGCCACCAGGGCGTTCGACACGAGCGTGGCGAGCAGGTAGCGCTGGACCTGCACGTCGATTTCATCGAGGATCCGCACCGCGTCTTTCTTGCGGGTCAGCGACGGCCCGACCAGGCCCACCAGCTTGTACCGGAAGTACCCGCCCGAGGCGAGCAGGAAATAGGCGAGCAGGGTCACGATCGGCACTTGCGCGGCAACCAGAAACAGCTGCCCGGACTGCGCGAGCGCGTAGTCGCGCAACCAGGCGGTGGGCTCGGCCGTCCCTGCCGCGGTCGCCCGCGCCCCCCGCTTCGCGCCCGCGTCGGTGGCGGCTCCCTGGATCTCGTCCGCGGCTTCCTGCATGTTCTGCAGCGCCGTCGGTCCGCTCGCGCGCGCGGCGCTCAGGTGCTGCCGCAACTTGCGCGCGGACTCGGGAAGCTTCTGAATCATCGCCGCCGCATCGTCGCTCAGCGAGAACGCGACCCAGGAGGACCCGCCGATCAGGAAAGCCAGCACCAGCGCCGCCCCCAGGGGACGCGGCACGCGTATCATTCTGAGCCACTCCACCACCGGGTTCAGCGTGTAGCTCGCCAGTATGCCGATCAGCAGCGGCACGACGAAAGCGCGCGCCAGATACAGCGATGCGACAAGCGCGATGACCGCCAGCACGACGACCGCCGGGTTCATGCGCCGGTCGCCGGCCCTGCGTTCCGCGTCCGCCACGGGCGGCGCGGCCGGGTCAGGCGCCCCGGAAACCGCACCGGGCCCGCCTGAAGCGTCGGACCGGTGCGCGGATTTGGCGCCGGCCGTCGCGGATCTCATCGGCGCAACGGGTCCGAGCCGGCAATGACGACCAGGCGTTCTCCCGGCCGCCATCTCGCCGGGAACGCGTCGTCGATCACGCGGCTCGATCCGTCGGCCATGCGGAGGCTGATCTCATAGCGCCTGACCGATTTACCCCTGGATTCGTCCCCATCCCGGTTGCTGGCCGTCGCTCCGCCTGCCGCGCCGGAGCCGGAATCGTCGACGGGCACTTCGATCTCCCGCACCGACACGATCGTGCCGCATTCGGCGCACAACAGCCTGGAGCGAGCCATGCTCTCCGCCGGCTGCGGGCCCGTCCGCTCGAGCGCGGACGTTTCGCCGGAGACTTCACCCGGACCCGCGCTCCAGCCCGTCACGCGCGCAAAGCCGGCCGTGCCGAACGCGATGACCGCGATCGCCGCGATCCAGGGCGAGATCGCCTCCCGCACCGCGCCGGCGCGCCTGAATACCGACCGTTTGCCGGGTTGCGTGCTCACGTAACTGCCGTCCTGGTCCCGGAGGACCCACCCGTTTCAACGCCTTGAGGCCAGAAAGCCGATCAACAGGCCGACGGCGGCGGCGGCCCCGATCACGGTCCACGGATTGCCGTGCACGTAGCCGTTGGCCGCGGCGGCGGTCCTCCTGGCCTGGTCGATGGCCGGTCGCGACGCATCGGCCAGCGTCTCCCTGGCGCGGCTCACCTTCTCGTCGAACTTCCCGCGCGCGGCCGCGAAGCCTTCGCTGGACACGTCCGCCGCGGCCTTGATCAGGTCTTCGCCATCGGCGACGACCGTTTTGATATCGCCGGCCATCTTGCTCTTGGCCCGGTTGAATTCATCCACTGTCTGTAATGTCATGACTGTCTCCGTTGTTTCGTTCATGGTTGCTCGATGCTTCCCGTTTACGGCGCGACCTGCCGGTTCTTGTCCGAGAGCGCCTGGATGAGGCCGGCGATCCCGCCGGCGCGCACCCTGCTCGCGAAACTGTCGCGATAAGTCGTGACCAGGCTGATGCCGGCGATCTTGATGTCGTAGACCTTCCATCCCGCCGGCGTCTCTTCCATGTCGTAGTCGATGTTCATCGGTTGCGCCCCGGGCTGCTGCACCTCGGACTTGACCGTGACTTCGGTCGCTCCCGGCGCCGCGCGCAGCGGCTGGTACTCGATCACCTGGTCGCGATAGCTCGACAGCGCCACGGAATAGGTGCGCACCAGTAGCGTCCTGAACTCCGCGGTGAGTGTTTGCTGCTGCTCGTCAGTCGCCTGGCGCCAGTTGCGCGCCACCGCGATCCGCGTCATGCGGTTGAAGTCGAAGTGCGGCAGGATCCGGGTTTCGACCAGGTCCGCGACCTTCGCCAGGTTGCCCGCACGGATCGCCCCATCCTGCTTGATGATGGCAATCACCTCCGCGGTGATCGAGCTCAGCAGCACGTCCGGCGCGACGTTCCGGGCGAGAGAGAACGGCGCGGCCAGCGCCGATACCAGCGCCAGCGCGGACGTGAAAGCGATCTTGTGCATGGCTTTTGCCTTGATCCCCTGCGATTGAGGCCGGCCGCGGCCGGATGCCGCTCGAAAGCGGAGCGCTGCGCACACGGGCCGTGACCCTTGCGTGGATGATGGCCCTCCCCTCCAGAATGCGCTGTACGCTGCCACACGTAGGGAGAGGCAAATTCCGCGGGGCGGGCGGCGGGCAAGGCGAGCCAGCCCCCGGCGAATATGTACGCTACCGAACAGATAGAACGGATTCCGTTCGATACGCTTTCCGGGCAGGACCGGTGCGTGCGAGCAACCGGCACGTGGGAGAGCGTGTCACTCGCTTTGAGGAGAGGAACCCAATGCATGAACGGCTTTTGTTTCGGCATCGCCCGACGGCGCGCTTCGCGCCGCCGGGGGAGCGCGCGCCCTCCGCGCCGCACACGCCCTGGCAAAACCGTCTGCTTGCGGCGCTGCCTCAGGACGAGTACCTGCGCCTGCTGCCGCGACTCGAGCCCCTGCCCTTGCCGGCGGGTGAAACCATTTACGGTGCCGGCCACCGCGAACGGCACGTCTATTTCGTCACCGCGGGCATCGTTGCCCGGTTCTGCATGACCGAAAGCGGGGCGTTGGCGGAATCCGCGGTCACGGGCAACGAGGGCGCCATCGGCGTCGCATCGGTCCTGGGCGGCGAAAGCACGCCGGGACAGGCGGTGGCGTTGACCACCGGCCACGCTTACCGGCTCAACGCGGCGGCGATGCAGGACGAATTCAAGCTCGGCGGGGTGCTGCTGCGCGTGCTGCTGCGCTACGTCCAGGCGCTGATCGTGCAAACCGGGCAGACCGCCGTGTGCAACCGGCACCATTCGGTGGAGCAGCAGCTCGCCCGCTGGCTCCTGTTGAGCCTCGACCGGCTGCCGTCAAACGAGCTGGCCATGACGCAGGAGCTGATCGCCAACATGCTGGGAGTGCGGCGCGAAGGCGTGACGGAAGCCGCAAGCAAGCTGCAGGCGGCCGGGATGATTCGTTACTGCCGCGGCCGCATCACCGCGCTGGATCGCCCGAAGCTGGAGAAACGGGTCTGCGAATGCTACGCGGTGGTCAAGAAGGAATACGACCGCCTGCTGGAACACAGGATCGCGGGCTGAATCCGCTTCCGGTCAATTCCTGCCGGCGGCGGAATCCGGTTGTTTCCGGATCAGGACCATTGCGCCCACGCGGGTTCGGGCAAGCTCGTCGGCGTAGTCGCACGCCTCCTGCAATTCTCCGAACGACGCCTGCGGCCTGTCGAAATCCCGCTGAAACACCCCCCACCGCCCATCCGGCGCGCACGCGACGAGCACAAAAGGGCAGTCCCGTTGGTCGACGCGGCCACCGTGGCCGTCGGCGGCGTCACGCTCGCCGCGTATCAGGCCGAATGCGGACATCGTCCTGATCATGAGACGGATCACGGAGGGGTGGACGATCATGAAGGACTCCCGCCGCCGCGCAGCTCATTCCGGACAGGTTTTGACGCCGGCCATCGCGTGAACGGGGAGGATTTCATCGCGGGTCTGGTGCACGAACAAATACTCCGAAATTTCTGCCGGCAACGCGGTGCCGTCCTCTCCAGCGCCCGGCCCCGCAGGGGCGACTGGCCAGTCCAGGCGCTGCGACAACTGACCCGGCATGCCTGCAACCTTGTCGTAGGCGAGCATCAACAGCATCGACATCAACCCGAGCAGCCATATCGCCTTCACGTTTTCCCCTTTCCGCCCCGGCCTGATCCTTGACCATCACACGACTGCCGCGCCCGGGCTTCGGCACGCCTACCGCGTGGAGGAATCCCAGTCGCGGTTGCGGCGCAGGAAGTCCCTGAGCTCGCGCTCGTTCTCCTCCCTGGTGCGACCGCACTGCTCCTGGTACCGGCCGGCGAGCTGATCGTGCTTGCCGGCGACCACGCTCAGCGGGTCGTGGACCAGCGAGCCCCACCGTTCTCTCAACGTTCCGCTCAACTGCTTCCACTTGCCTTCCAGCCGGTCCCGGTTCATGTCAGCCTCCTGCCGTCACGCGCGAATGCCGCCATCGTCCCGCGGATGGTCCGGGCGGTCCGTTCGCTAGCGTACATACCGCACCGGGCCTACCCGCTAATCTGCTGCAAAGACCCGGCCAGCCGTGGCCGGTCGGGCCGAAAGGAATCCCCCATGAATATCCCTAACTTGCCGAACCGGCCCGACCCCTCGCGCGCCCCTTCATCCGGCATTCGGTACGAGGCGATCGTCGCGCCGGAAAATGCCGGTCGTCTCGCGCTGCAGCAGGCCGTTGCGCGCCGTTCCGCGGCCATTCAAATGCGCCGCCTTATGGCAAAGGAATGCCGCGTCGCTTTGGCGACATGGGAAGACGAAGGCGGCCGCACGGCGCCGCTGCGGGTGCAGCCATCCCGGAATTGACGGCGGTCGCGCAGGCGTACGCCGGCACGTACCGCAATCCGCGCGCGCGTGGTCGTGGTGAGATACAGGGATGGCGCTGCAATTGACGCCCGCCGTGCTGCGGGAGTGGCCGCTGCTGATGAACCTGGCGACCACCGCGCTGTTCCTGGCGTACGTGCTGCTCATTTTCCAGAGATGACCGGAATGCGCGGAATCGGCGGCTTCGGGCTGCATCGAGAACCGCGTTTTTCCCCGCGCCTCCATCTCGGAATCGCGGGCTGAGATGTCCCGATCGGTTTCAGGATGGTTCCGCGCCTTCGGGCGCGCCCCCCGGGCCCCGCCGTGGGACAGCGAAAAGTCCATCCGTGAGGAGCTCTTCAGCATCGAGCGTCTTGAGCAGCATGCCGCGAGCCTGGCGGCGGCCCAACCCGTCCCCGCGAGGCCGGTGGCCGGGCGATCGCTCGCGGTTCGCCTCCGGGACAACGAATCGGTCCTGCTCGAAGCCTATCGCGCGATCGCCGCCGCGGCCGGCGAGGGACGCTTCATCACGCCGGCCGCCGAGTGGCTGCTCGACAACTACCATCTCGTCGAGGAGCAGATCCGGGAAATTCGCGGCGACCTGCCGCCGCGCTACTACCGGCAGCTGCCGAAGCTGGCTGCCGGGCCCTTCGCCGGCTACCCGCGGGTCTTCGGCCTGGCCTGGGCGTTCGTCGCCCATACCGACAGCCGTTTCGAACCGGAAATGCTGCGCCGGTTCGTGCGCGCCTACCAGCGCGTTCAGCCGCTCGCGATTGGGGAGCTGTGGGCGGTCGCGATCACGCTGCGGATCGTGCTCGTGGAGAATCTCCGGCGCGGGGCGAGGCGCATCGTGACGGCCCGCGCCGCGCGCCAGGAAGCGGATGCACTGGCTGATCGCCTCCTGGGCGTGAACGGGCGCCCGGGCAGGCCGATGCGCGCGGTGCTTCAGCGTTACGAGCAGGCGCCCCTGGCGGGACCTTTCGCCGTCCAGCTCGTGCAACGGCTGCGGGACCAGGACCCGAAGGTCACGCGGGCGCTCGCGTGGCTCGAGGAGCGGCTGGCGGCGCAGGGCACGACCGCCGACGCGATCGTGCACGACGAGCACCAGAGCCAGGGCGCGACGAACGTGACGGTCCGCAACATCATCACGAGCATGCGCCTGATCTCCGACGTCGACTGGACGGAGCTGTTCGAGAGCGTCAGCCTCGTCGACGATATTCTGCAGTCCGGCAGCGGCTTCGCGGACATGGATTTTCCGACGCGCAACCTCTACCGCAGCGCGATCGAGGCGCTCGCGCGAGGCTCGAAACTGACGGAACTCGAAATTGCGCGCGCGGCGCTTCGGGCCGCAGGCGAACCGGATGGCCGCGAGGGCGATTCCCATCGCGTTCCCGAAGGCCGCCCCGATGCCCGCTTGCGGGATCCCGGCTATTACCTGATCGCCGCAGGGCGCCGCGCGTTCGAGGCGACGGTCGGATACCGCGCCCCTTTTTGGAGCTGGCCCGGTCGTTTCAACGCCGCGATGGGCATCGGCGGCTATATCGGCGGTGTCATCCTGGTCGCCGCGATCGTTCTCTGCCTGCCCTTGCTCGCGCTGGGGGAAGCGGGAATCGGCGGCGGGTGGCTCGGTCTCCTCGCGCTGCTCGGGCTGATTCCGGCCATCGATGCGGCAATGGCTCTCGTGAACCGCGGCGTCACGGGAAAACCCGGCGCGACGATCCTGCCGGGCCTGGCGCTGCGCGACGGCATTCCGTCGAGCCTGCGCACGGTGCTCGCCGTCCCGACTCTGCTCACGACGCCGGCCGCGCTCGACGAACAGATCGAGCGGCTGGAGGTCCACCATCTCGCCAACCCGGACGCCGAGCTCCATTTCGCGCTGCTGTCGGACTGGACGGACGCCGCGACCGAGACCGTCGACGGCGATGACGCGCTGCTCGATGCGGCCGCCGCGGGCATCGACCGCCTGAATCACCATTATGGACCGGCAGCGGGAGGGAGCCGCTTCCTCCTGTTCCATCGCCGGCGGGTGTGGAACGAAAGCCAGCGGCGGTGGATCGGGTGGGAGCGCAAGCGCGGCAAGCTCCAAGAGCTGAACCGGCTGCTCCGCGGCGGCGCCGACACGACCTTCGTCGCCGCCGGCGGACGGCTACCGGCGGCGCCGGCGGGCGTGCGCTACGTCATCACGCTCGACGCCGATACGCGGATGCCGCGCGAGGCGGCGCGCCGGCTGGTCGGCAAGATGGCGCACCCGCTCAACCGGCCGCGGTTCGACGCCGTCGCGCGGCGCGTGATCGAGGGATACGGCGTGCTGCAGCCGCGCGTCACGCCCTCGCTGCCGGTCGGCCGCGAGGGGTCGCTCCACCAGCGCGTCTTCTCCAGCATGAGCGGCATCGATCCGTACTCCGTCGCCGTGTCCGACGTCTACCAGGACCTCTTTGGCGAAGGCTCCTACACCGGCAAGGGCATCTACGACGTGGATGCGTTCGAAGCTGCGCTCGACGGGCGCGCGCGCGACAGCACGCTGCTCAGTCACGATCTCTTCGAGGGAACCTTCGCCCGCGCCGGCCTCGCGTCCGATATCGAGGTCGTCGAGGAATATCCATCGCGCTACGACGTCGCGGCGGCACGGCAGCACCGCTGGGCGCGGGGCGACTGGCAGCTGCTGCCGTGGATTTTCGCGCCCGGGCTGCCGCTGGTCGGCCGCTGGAAGATGCTGGACAACCTGCGGCGGTCGCTGTCGGCGCCCGCGAGCGTCATCGCCCTGGCGGCGGGATGGGCGCTGCCCCTGCACGCCGCCCTCGCCTGGACCGTCTTCATCCTGTCGACGATCGCCGTGTCGACGCTGCTCCCGGTTCTCTCGGGAATCCTGCCGCGGCGCGCCCGGGTCACGGCGCGCAGCCATCTCCGCGCGCTCGCCGCGGACCTTCGGCTCGCGCTGTGCCAGACCGGCTTGCAGATCGTGTTCCTCTCGCACCAGGCGTGGCTGATGGCAGATGCCATCGCACGAACGCTCTATCGCCTGTTCGTGAGCCGCCGGCACCTGCTCGACTGGGTCACGGCGGCCCAGGGGCATGTCAGTCCCCGGCTCGACCTCGCCGGGTTCTACCGGCAGATGAACGGGGGCGTCGCCGCCGGTGTCGCCGCCGCCGCCACCGCCTGGTGGGCCGGGAGCGACGCCTGGCCGGCGGCGGCGCCCTTCGTGATCGCGTGGATCGCGGCGCCCGCCGTCGCCCGGTGGACCAGCCTGTCGCCGCTCGTTGCCGGGCGCGTTCCGGTTTCGGCCGAAGACGCCGGCGCGCTGCGCCGGGTCGCGCGCCGCACGTGGCGCTATTTCGAAACTTTCGTGACGGCAGACGACCACTGGCTTCCGCCGGACAACTTCCAGGAAGACCCCAGGCCCGTGGTCGCGCACCGGACCTCTCCCACCAATCTCGGCGTCTACCTGCTCTCCGCGGTCAGCGCCCGCGACTTCGGCTGGGCGGGAACGACCGGGACCGTGGAACGGCTGGAGGCGACGCTCGCGACCATGGGCCGCCTGCAGCGGTTCCGCGGCCATTTCTTCAACTGGTACGACACGAAAGATCTTCGCCCGCTCGACCCGCAATACGTCTCGTCGGTGGACAGCGGCAATCTGGCCGGGCACCTGATCGCGCTTGCCAATGCCTGCGGGGAATGGATCGGCCGCCCGGCGGCGCGTCCCGAGCTGTTCGCCGGCATCGACGATGCCTTGCAGCTCACGCGCGAATCCCTTCAGGGACTTCCGGACGACCGGAGGACGCAGACGATCACGCGGCGGCAGCTTGAAGAGGCGCTCGATGGGCTGACCGCCGCGCTCCGCCGGGCGCCAATGCCAGCGGAGGACATCGGCGCGCGACTGGCGGAACTCGTTTCTCTCGCCGCCGCCATGGCCGACATTGCCCGTACGCTCGCCAGCGAACGAGGCGACGACGCTGGCGCCGAAATGCAGTACTGGGCGGAGGCCACGATGGCGGCGATCGAGAGTCACCGGTGCGATCTCGCGCCGGCCGGCAACGCCGCCCGCTCTCTGGAACAGCGCCTCGCGACGCTGGCGGCGACGGCGCGGACGATGGCCGGCGCGATGGCGTTCGGATTTCTCTTCGACCCGGGTCGCAAGCTGCTTTCGATCGGTTACCGGGTGGCGGACGGCAGTCTCGACCCGAGTTGCTACGATCTGCTCGCCTCCGAGGCGCGCCTGGCGAGCTTCGTGGCCATCGCCAAAGGCGACGTGCCGTCGCGGCACTGGTTCCGGCTCGGGCGCGCCGTCACCCCGGTCGGACACGGCGCGGCGCTCGTCTCCTGGTCGGGGTCGATGTTCGAGTACCTGATGCCCGCGCTCGTCATGCGCGCGCCGGCCGGCAGCCTGCTCGAGGAGACGAGCCGCCTCATCGTGCGCCGGCAGGTGAACTATGGCGACACGCTCGATGTGCCCTGGGGAATCTCGGAGTCCGCCTACAATGTCCGCGACCTGGAGCACACCTATCAGTACTCGAATTTCGGCGTCCCCGGCCTGGGCCTGAAACGCGGTCTTGGGGAGAACGCCGTCGTCGCGCCCTACGCGACGGCGCTCGCCGCGATGGTCGATCCGGGAGCGGCGGCGCGCAACTTCGTGCGGCTCGCCACCGCCGGCGCGCGCGGGCGCTACGGTTTTTACGAGGCGCTGGACTACACGCGCACGCGCCTGCCCGAGGGGGAAAACGTCGCGATTGTCCGCGCGTTCCTGGCACACCACCAGGGCATGACGGTGATCGCCATCGCCAACGCGCTGCTGGACGGGGCGATGCGGGCGCGGTTCCATGCCGAGCCGATCGTGCAGGCGACGGAGCTGCTCCTGCAGGAACGCACGCCGCGCGACGTCGCATTGGCTCATCCCCGGGCGGAAGAAGTCGGGACGGCGGCGGCGGTTCACGACCTGGAACTCCCCGCGGTGCGACGGTTCCGCTCTGCCCGCGGCGCCACGCCGGAGGTGCACCTGCTCTCGAACGGCCGGTACACGGTGATGCTGACGGAGGCCGGCTCCGGCTACAGCCGCTGGGGCGATACGGCGATCACGCGCTGGCGCGAGGACGCCACCCGCGATGACTGGGGCGCCTACGTCTTCCTGCGCGACGTGGAGAGCGGCGACGTGTGGTCCGCGGGCTACCAGCCGCGCGGCATCGAGCCGGACCATTACGAGGTCACGTTCACCGAGGATCGCGCCGGGTTCGTCCGTCACGACGGGCCGATCACCACGACGCTGGATGTCGTCGTCTCACCGGAGGACAACGCCGAGGTGCGCCGCGTCTCGGTCGCGAATGCGGGCAGCCGGGCGCGCGATATCGAGATTACCTCGTACGCCGAGCTGGTGCTGGCGCCGCCCGTCGCCGACGCGGCGCACCCGGTCTTCTCCAAGCTGTTCGTGCAAACCGAATATCTCGCCAGGATCGGCGCCATCCTGGCAACGCGGCGGCGGCGCTCGCCCGGCGAGCCTGAAATCTGGGCGGCGCACCTTGCCATCGTCGAGGGCGAAACGGTGGGCGAGCCGGAAATCGAGACCGACCGGGCGCGCTTCCTCGGCCGCGGGCGCGAAGTCCGGGAGCCGGTCTCCATTATGGATGGCCGGCCGCTTTCCAATACCGTCGGCACCGTTCTCGATCCCGTGTTCGCGATGCGCCGCCGCGTGCGAGTGCCGCCGGGGAGGACGGCGTGCATCGCATTCTGGACCGTCGTCGCGTCGTCCCGCGGGGGGGTGCTGGACCTCATCGACAAGCACGAGGACACGACCGCCTTCGACCGCGCGGCCACCCTTGCCTGGACCCAGGCGCAGGTGCAATTGAGCTATCTCGGCATCGACGCGGAGCAGGCGGGACAGTTTCAGAGTCTCGCCAGCCACGTGCTCTACGCCGATCCGTCGCTGCGTCCATCGCCCGAAACCCTACGCCGCGGTGGCGGCGGGCCTCCTTTGCTCTGGGCGCAAGGCATTTCCGGCGACCTCCCGATCGTGCTGGTGCGGATCGACAGCATCGAGGACATCGCCATCGCCCGCCAGATGCTGCGGGCCTATGAGTACTGGCGCATGAAGCACCTCGCGGTCGATCTCGTGATCCTGAACGAACGGACATCTTCCTATGTCCAGGACCTTCAAATCGCGCTGGAGACACTGGTTCGCTCGAGCCAGGCGCGCCTTCAGGCCGGCGCGGACCTCGCGCGTGGCTCCGTGTTCGTGCTCCGTGCGGATCTCATTTCGGTGGAGACACGTGCCCTGCTCCTTTCCATGGCCCGGGCCGTGCTGCTGGGAGGACGCGGAACGCTTTCGGAACAGCTTGGCCGTCTCCGGGACACGAACCATGAAGCTGCGCCGCCGCCACGCGTGCCGCCCGCGGGCGCGTCGTGGACCGTTCCAGTGCCGCCGGACCTTGAATACTTCAATGGGTTCGGGGGATTCGCCGCGAACGGACGCGAATATCTGACCATCCTCGGTGCCGGGCGGTCGCTGCCGGCCCCGTGGATCAATGTCATCGCCAATCCCTCGTTCGGCTTTCAAGTCGCGGTCGAAGGTGGCGGCTACACCTGGTCGCTCAACAGCCGCGAGAACCAGTTGACGCCCTGGTCGAACGACCCCGTCACGGATCGGCCGGGCGAGGTCATCTATCTGCGCGACGAAGAGTCCGGCGAGCTGTGGGGGCCGACGGCCCTGCCCATACGTGACGAAGCCGCGACCTATGTCGCCCGGCACGGCCAGGGCTACAGCCGGTTCGAGCACAGCGCGCGCGGCATCGCGCTCGATCTCCTGCAATACGTGCCGCTCGACGATCCGGTCAAGATCTCGCGGCTGACGATCCGCAACACGTCGGGGCGGCCGCGGCGGCTCTCGGTCACAGCCTATGTCGAGTGGGTGCTCGGCCCGTCCCGCAGCGTGTCAGCCTTCTCGATCGTGACGGAACTCGATGGGGAGACGGGCGCGATGCTTGCGCGGAACCCCTGGAACATGGCATTCGGTGCCCGTGTCGCTTTTGTGGATCTGGGCGGACGGCAGACCGCCTGGACCGGCGACCGGCGGGAATTCCTGGGGCGCAATGGCACGCTCGACAACCCGGCCGCGCTGGCGGGGGACGCGCCACTCTCGGGCCGGGTCGGCGCCGGCCTCGACCCCTGCGGCGCCTTGCACGCCCCGGTCGCGCTCGAGCCGGGCGGCACCGCGGAAATCGTCTTTTTCATCGGCGAGGCGGCGACCGCGGCCGACGCGCGATCCCTGATCGCCCGCTACCGGGCGGCCGATCTCGACGCGGTTCTGCGCGAGGTCGTCGGGTATTGGGACGGCATGCTCGGCACCGTCCAGGTGAAAACGCCCGACCGGTCCATGGACATCCTGCTCAATCGCTGGCTGCTTTATCAGGCGCTCGTCTGCCGTGTGTGGGCGCGGTCGGCGTTCTATCAGGCGAGCGGCGCTTATGGGTTCCGCGACCAGATCCAGGACAGCATGGCGCTCGCCGTGTCGCGGCCGGCGCTGACGCGCGAGCATCTCCTGCGCGCGGCGGCCCGGCAATTCGTCGAGGGCGACGTGCAGCATTGGTGGCTGCCGCATTCCGGCCAGGGCGTCCGCACCCGCATTTCCGATGACCGGATATGGCTCGCCCACGCCGCCGCGCATTATGTCGAGACGACCGGCGACAGCGCGGTGCTGGAGCAGTCCGTTGCCTTTCTCGAAGGCCAGGTGCTGCGACCCGGCGAGCACGACGCCTACTTCCAGCCCATGGTCGCGGACGAGAACGCAACGCTCTTCGAGCACTGCGCACGCGGGCTCGACGGGAGCCTCGGCGTCGGCCAGCACGGCCTGCCGCTGATCGGCACGGGCGACTGGAACGACGGCATGAACCGGGTCGGCGAGGGGGGCAGGGGCGAGAGCATCTGGCTCGGCTGGTTCCTGCATACGACGCTCGCGGCGTTCGCGCCGTTCGCAATCGCTCGCGGCGAGCCGTCGCGTGCCATGAAATGGAACGCCCACGCGGCGGCGCTGCGAAACGCCCTGGAACAGGACGGGTGGGATGGCGGCTGGTACCGGCGCGGCTATTACGACGACGGAACGCCATTGGGCTCGTCCACGAGCGATGAGTGCCGGATCGACTCGATCGCGCAGTCCTGGAGCGTGATTTCCGGGGTGGCGGATCGCGCGCGCGCCGTACGCGCGATGGCCGCCGTCGACGAGCAGCTCGTTCGCGGCGCCGAAGGCCTGGCCCTGTTGTTCGCGCCGCCCTTTGACCGGACGCCACTCGACCCCGGATACATCAAGGGCTATCCGCCCGGCCTCCGGGAGAACGGCGGCCAGTACAACCATGCCGCCACCTGGTCGGTGATCGCCTTTGCCGCGCTCGGCCAGGGTGACAAGGCCGCCGAGGTGTTTTCGCTCATGAATCCGATCCGGCGCTCGAGCACGCGAGCCGATGTGCGGCGCTACAAGGTCGAACCCTACGTCGCCGCCGCGGATGTCTATTCGGTCGCGCCGCACGCCGGGCGCGGCGGATGGACCTGGTATACCGGCACGGCCGGCTGCCTGTATCGGGCCGGCATCGAGGCGATCCTCGGATTTCGCCTCCAGGGCGCGGTCCTGCTCCTCGCGCCCTGCATACCCCGGGCGTGGCCGCGATTCGAGATCGTCTTCCAGTACCGCTCCGCGCGCTACGAAATCGCCGTCGAGAACCCACAGGGCGTGAACCGTGGCGTCAGCCGCGTGGAACTGGACGGCAGGGCGCTTCCCGGCGGCCCGGCGCGGGTGCCGCTCGCGGACGATGGCCTCGCCCATCAGGTGCGCGTGGTCCTCGGGCAAGGCTGACGGCGGGCTGCTGCGCCCGGTCGCACAATGTGCGGCACCGCACGGCGCCGGGCTCCGTTTTCGAGGAAGCTTGAACGCGTATTCCCGTCCATGGGAGGCAAACATGAAGATCACGATCCTGGCTGCATCGGCCCTGCTGTTGGCATACGGCGTGAATGTCGGAGCGAACGATGATGAAGCGAGGTACAACCGGCGCGCCGCGCAAACCGACATGTCGCTTTTCCGTGACCTGGACCGCCCCGGCACGGGACGCCTGGCCAAGGAGGACGCGCGGGGTGACTTGAACCTGGGGCCGCGTTTCGACGACATCGATACCAACCGCGATGCAGTGGTTACGCTGCAGGAGATGCACGACTACATCGAGAAAACGTACGGGGTGCCGCCGGTGCCGGGCTAGGCAAGACGACGACGCCTGCCCGAGGAGGGGAAATTCTCCCCGCGTTTTCCTTTGTGTCCCCGGTGTCGAGGCCTTTGGCGTTCGCCGCAACGCCGGCGGCTACAGCAGCTTGACGTAATTCCGCGCCAGCGCCGCCTCGCTGCCGAGCGGCGACAATTCGAACCGGGGGCTGCCGCCGGAGAGGTCGGCCACCTCGACGATCAGGTCCTTCTTCTTCAACTCACGGGCGATCGAATACACGGAGATCTCGTCCGCGTTGAGCGCGCGCGCCAGCGAGAACAGGTTCTGCTCCTTCCCTTCGGCGCGCGCGATCTGCTCGAGCAGGCGCTCCTCGCCCACCGAGAGCACGACGCCGCCGGCCTCGACGTAGAGCGCGGGTTTCGCGCGACGGCGCCTGACGCTCACGATGAGGACGATCGCGCCGATGACGACGATCCCCGCCGCGACCAGCGCGAACAGCAGCTCCCAGAATTTAAGCTGAACGTCCAGCCCCAGCATGGCGGCGAGCCCCCCTACTCGTCACGGCGGCGCGCTGCGCAAGCAGCGCGCATTCTTCTAATGGTTACCGCACCGCCATTCTAATCGCAAAGACCGGCAGTCATCCTACAGCGGCGCGAATGTCAGGAACATGACATTTTCCCGATTTCGGCCTTCCGATTCCGCCTTACTTCCAGTGAATCGCGGCTCGCGGCTCGTGACCGGGCCCATCCGCCAGCCGCTGTCCGCGCGCCGCGCCTTTCCCTTTCCACCGGCTACTTCGTGACGGCGGGGACGTTCATGCCCTTCTGCACTGCCGGGCGAGCGGAGATCGCGTCGAACCAGCGCTTCACGCCGGGGAAGTCGCCGAGCTCGACCTTGTGCCACTCGTGGCGGGCGACCCAGGGATAGGTCGCGATGTCGGCGATGGAGTAGGCGCCGGCGAGACATTCGCGGTCCTTTAGCCGCTCGTTCATCACGCCGTAGAGGCGGCGCGTCTCCTTCGTGTAGCGCCCGATCGCATACGGCACGGG
>Ga0326597_10005495_pt1 | contig 17564 bp, 20 predicted proteins | sample RVTome_12_FD_203789 | JGI IMG/M metagenome (GOLD analysis project Ga0326597, IMG submission 203789) | Soil microbial communities from uranium-contaminated site in the Upper Colorado River Basin, Wyoming, United States - RVT100D185 | ecosystem: Environmental > Terrestrial > Soil > Contaminated >... | reverse complement strand
GAACCTTCAGCGCCGCGCCGATGCGCCCAACCGATTCGCCGTCCCGTCCCGCCTCGACGAGCAGGCGAAAAATCGCTAGCCGTGTTTCCTGCGCCAGCGCGGCCAGAGTCGATACCGCCGTCATTATTTCCATATTTCTAGTATCATCGAAATAATATTCAAGTCAAGTGAGGCTTTCCACCGAAGCCAGCCCAGACCGAAGCGGCTGACGGCGCAACCTAAACACAACCGGCGATTAATCGACAATTAGCCGGCCCGTCATACGGCGGCAAGTTCGAGACAGCCGTCGGTCTCCGGCCCAACGGCATGTCTAAAAATCCCCCGCAACTCGACACTTAATCATTCGATAACCTGGCGTTAACCGATGGCAAGCATCATCGCCGTCAAAGCAAATAAAGGAGAACCTAATGGAGAAAATAGACTTTGCAATCGTTATTCAAGAAACGATTTTCCGGTGCAGTCAAAATAGAATCGGCGAAAAGCCGGCGGTGTTCGTCACCCTGGCGCCGGTCTTGACTCGCGTGCCTTGGCAGAATCAAACCGCGGAAGAATTTGTCCGCCGTTTTCTTTACGAGGCGCTGCTTACCAGCGATGCCGACGCGGCCGTCGAAGTGTCACTCAGGCGCAGGGCCTTGCTCAACGACCTCAACGCCTTCGTTGGAATCAAGCCAAGCTATTGGATTCAGCTTCGCGTCGCCGGCCGAGGCATCCGAGTCGCGGAAAACTTGATCGACGATCTATTCAGTGAAGTCGGCCTGCGCGCCGAAGAATGGCTCGGCATCGCCGGATCGAGCACGCGCCTGGGCATCTTCGGCACCATCGATGCGCCAAAAATTAAAATGGTCTTTTGCATCGAATCGGTGCGGCACAAGCAGAAATGCGACTTGCTGCTGCCGATCGCCGACGACGATCCGGCGCCCGAGCTTCTCGCCGCCGCTGCGACAACCCGATCGGCGCAACTGTAACCGACAAATCATCACGCCGTCATTTGCCGCTAACACGACGGTGTTAGTTTTACCCCAGCAATATCAAAAAGGAGCATTTATGAAACAATTGAGCAAAATTTTAGTCCCGACCGATCTCTCGGAACACTCCCGGCGCGCCCTCTTATACGGCACCTGGTTGGCCACGGAACAGAAGACATCTCTCATCATACTTTACGTCGTCTCCGATACCAATGTTTGGCAATTGTCCTCGGAATTCGAGCTCTACGCCGACTACAACCGCGATGTCTGGCCACTCGATCGCATTCTTGCTGAAGCCACCCTGGACCTGAACCATTTCCTGGAACCGCATTTGGCGAATCTTAAACAGGTTCCATGCGCCACCAAGCGAGTGCTTCTCGGCGCCGTCGCCGAACGAATCGTCAGCGTCGCTGAAGAGGAAAATGCCGACTTGGTGATCATGTCGCCGCGCCGCAACCGCGGCCTGCGCCATTGGATCAACGGCGGCATCACCGACCAGGTCACCCGCAAAAGCCCTTGCCCGGTGTTGTCGATCACTCCGCCGTTGCCGTCGCAACCATGGCGCAAGAAATTCGTACCGTTTTTCTTCGGCTGGTCGCGCCAAACCACCGCGACCTTATGAAGACTTTTGACAGCCGCGAATCGGTGCCGCGGCCGGATTGGCAGAGCATGTGCCAGCGAGTTTGGAAACGCTTTGACGCCATCGCCTTTTTCAATCAGGTGATGGATGGCTTTTTCAAGCTGCTGATCTTTTTCGTCGTGCTGGTTTTGACGGTCGGATTGGTGCGCTTGTTCTGGGAAGTCTGGCACATCATGGCCACCAGTGAACTTAAAGAAGCTTTCGGTTTTACCGTCACCAGCTTGCTGACGTTCTTCATCATATTGGAACTATTTAAGAGCCTGGTTGAATACTTTCGCGAGCACCGCCTCAAACTCACCTTTATCGTCGATGCCACGTTGGTATTCATCCTGCGCGAAGTGATGATCGGACTCTACCAGCACCAGGCCGCGCCGCTCCAGGTCGCGGCCCTGGCGTTGTTGGCCTTGGTGCTGGGGGCCGTGCGCACGCTGGCGATCATCTATTCGCCGATGGAAAAAACCATGGTCGAAGGTTTTACCGATCGAAAATCACAGTCAGCGGAGCCGGGCGACGAACAAGCCAAGATCAACGTGAGCGCGGCGGGGGTTTCGCCGGTGCACTAAAACCCAAAGGAGCGAATATCCAATGGCAACATTTCCCGTGGCGACAAGATCCAACCGCGATGAATTATCCAACCAGCGCGTGTGCCAGCTCGATGCGAATGATGGACGTGAAATCGTTCACGACCTGATGAACCAGTTGACCGTCATCGATCTTTGCGTCTTTCAACTGCGATCCACGGTCAATCCGTTCACGCTATCCGCGCTGGAACGGGCGGTCGAAAGCGCCTTGCGATCGGCAAAACGGCTGGCCGCTGAGATCAACTCATCGACAGTAAACCCCAGCTAAAAAAACGGCGCCCGACCACAGGCGCCAACGCGATTGGCCGAAAGTCGCAACGCCGATCGATGACCGCCCATTTAACCGAAATTTAATAAAAATTTAATTATTCATTAACCCCGATCGAGTCCTTTGAGCATCGCTTTGTGATATGAAGCCTTGCCATGGCTGATCATTTCGCGGTGATTGACGTCGGCAGCAACGCCATGCGTTGCCAAGTCGCGGTGGTCGATCACCCCAAGCACTATCGTGTCCTTGAGCAAGACCGCCAACCGGTTCGCCTGGGACATGATGTTTTTCAAACCGGTAAACTCAATCCCCAAACCATCGACGCCGCGCTTAAAGTCCTCGCCGATTTCAAGAAACTAGCCGACCGCTTTCGCGTCAAGGCGCTCCGCGCCGTCGGCACCAGTGCCTTGCGTGAAGCGTCTGACAGCCGATCGTTTGTCAAGCGTGCGGCGAAGCTCGGCGTGCCGCTCGAAATTTTATCCGAGCAAGAAGAGGCGCGTCTGATCAGCCTCGGCATCATGAGCGGTCTGCGCTTCCATTTACCGTTGGGTCTATTCCTCGATATCGGTGGTGGCAGCGTCGAGTTGGCGGTCGCCAACACGACGAACACCTTCTGCTTATTCAGTCTGCCCTTGGGCGCGGTGCGGTTAACCGAACGGTACATCGCCAACGATCCACCGCGCCGGAAAGAAGTCAGAGAGATTCGGGAGTTTGTCCAAGCACAACTGAAGCCGGTAGTGCGCCGCGTCCAGCGCGAAAAATTTACCATGGTGTTCGGCAGCGGCGGCACCATCACCGCGCTGGCGGAAACCCATACCCGAGTCACCGGCGATGCTAACAAGGCCGGCTCATTGACGGTGTTGCGCCGCCAGCGGCTCAAAGCGCTCTTGGAAATCTTGACGAGCAAGCCGGCGGCGGAACGCGCCGCCATTATCAGCGGCGATCCCAAACGCGCCGACATCATCATCGCCGGCGGCTTTGTGCTCTACGAAATTATGTCCGAGTTCGGACTTGATTATCTTTTCGTCTCGCACCGCGGCCTGCGCGACGGCTTGATGGTCGATTTGCTCCAGCGTCACTACTCGGAAACCGGCCCCTGGCACCCCGACGCCGACCGGGCCGAGTCGCTCGATCAAGTCTGTCAGAAGTACCTGTACGATGCCCCCCATGCGCATCACGTCAGCCAAATGGCGTTGAATCTTTTTTACCAGTTGCACGATCTGCATCAGTTGCCCGAGAAATACGCCAGTGTGCTCAACGCCGCGGCGCTGCTGCACGACATCGGACTGTTTATCGCCGGCCCAAAACATCACAAACATTCTTACTATCTGATCAAGAGCTCGGGCATGAAGTCGTTCAACAAGCTCGACCTCGAACTGGTCGCGAACATAGCCCGCTATCACCGCAAGGCGCATCCGAGCCCCAAGCATCTCGGCTTCAGCCAGTTGGCACCGGCCAATCAAGATGCGGTGCGCAAATTGAGCGCGCTTTTGCGAGTCGCCGACGCTTTGGATTTTCGCCGCGAGCAACGCGTCGAATCGGTCAGCTGCGCTGTCGACAAGAACAAAACCTTGACGATCGCGGCGGCATCGAGCGCGAACATTAGCGATGAGATCGACTGGGCCCTCGAAAAAGGTAAACTGATTCAAGAGGTTTTTAATCTCTCTCTTCAGCTCAAACAAACCAAGACCAACCGTGCGAAATGAATCGGATGAAATCCAGGAGGTCATCATGCGCCGTGAATCCATCGAACGAAACATTCTCTTTCTTTGCGAAGACAACGCCTGCTTGAGCCAGATCGCCGAAGCCAGCGCCAAGCACCTGGCGCCGCCGCGAACGCGAATTTTTAGCGCTGGGATCAAGCCCGGAGTCATACCGCTTCATGTGGTGCAATTGGTGCAAGAGCTCGGCATCAGCATGCGCGGTCAAAGTAGCAAAGGCTTGGCGGAAGTGCCGATCCAAGAGATCGACCTGGTGGTGAGCTTCGGTGGCGCCCATAAAAAGTGCGCGAATTTACCGGGGCGCGCCAAAATCGCAGACTGGAATATGGCGAATCCGCAGGCGAGTAGCGATGCTGCGGAGCCTACGCTGGCGGCTATTCGCGAAGATCGCGATGAAATCGATAAACGAGTTTTCGCCCTCTTCCTCGACCACTGGCGCAATGCGTCATAGAATATCGCGGTCAATCGGTAGAAACGCGCGATGAATCTCTATCTGATGCGCCACGGCATTGCCGTGGCGGCGGACGATCCCACCATGACACACGACAGTGAACGGCCGTTGACCGGCAAAGGCGTCCGTCGAATGCGCCGCGCCGCGCGCGGTCTGCGCCGTCTCGAAATCCCTTTCGATGGTATCTTGACCAGCCCGGTCTTGCGCGCGCGCCAGAGCGCGGAAATCGTCGCCACCGCGCTCGGTCTGGAATCCCGTCTCGAAGCAGTCTCTAGCCTGGCACCGGAAAGCACCGTGGAGCTTCTGCTGTCCGGCTTGGCTCGCTATCACGATCGGGAACAGCTGCTGATGGTTGGCCATGAACCTTTGTTGAGTAAAACGATCAGCTCGTTGCTCGGCGCTGGCCATGGCTTGGAAATCGATCTGCGCAAGGGCTCGCTCTGCCAAATTGAAATCGATGGCTTGCCGCCGTCGAGCCCGGGCATCCTGCATTGGCTCTTGACGCCAAAACAGCTGCGGCTACTAGGAACTCGTGCGGCGAAAGATTGAGCCGGCCATGAATAAAACGGCAACGACCTCTGGCGCGGCGCTTTCGAACCAGAAAAAGTTGCTGACCCTCGCCCGCAAGCGCCTTCAGCGGTTCGCTACCCTCATGCCCAAATTGTTGGTCAGCGAAAATCCGGAAACGGTCCACGATTTGCGCGTCTGGAGCCGTCGTTTACAGCAGGCGCTGCGCGTGATCCATCCGACATCTAAACCGCCAAAAAGCAAAAAAGTACTCCGTGTATTGCGCCAGGTGCGGCAAGCGCTTGGACCTTGCCGCAATCTCGACGTCAACCTAGATCTAATCAAGGAGATGCACCAGCATGCCGGCGCCGCCGCCGTCCTACGCGCGTGGGGTGCAGTGCGAGCTAAGCTTGAAGCGAAACGCGGCCCGCTAATCGAGCGCGCGCGCCGCGAAATCGCGCGGCACGATTTGTTTAACTTCATCTCCCGCGCGCAGGCGCTTATCGAAGCCGCCGACGGCGATGCCGATCCGCTCGAGATTCTCAAAAACCCAATCCAGAAATCGATGAAGGCTTGGCAGCAAGCGTTCGCGTCGGCGACCGAGCTGCGCGATGAAATTCACCTCCATCAGTTCCGCGTCGCCGGCAAGCGTCTGCGCTACCGGGTCGAATTACTCGCCGAGTTGGGCGAAAACAAGGCCAAGCCGTTGGTCGAAGCGCTCAAGGAATTACAGAACGCTCTCGGCGCCTGGCATGACCGCTCAGCGCTCATCGATTATGTCGCGGAATTCATCGGCAGGGCCGATTTTCTGGCCGATCATCCCGACATCGGCCGGGCTCTGCTCACTGAAATGGAAAAAGAAAAGCTCCGTAACGAAACCAATATCAGTCAACTTCTCGCCGACGCCGCCAAAGTCCCTGAAACTTGGGCGCACTGGAAACCGTTGACAGACGAACCACACCAATCCGCCAAGCGCTAGTCGCCATCGCGCGCTACTACGGCATCGACTCGGTCGCGTAATTCTTTGAAAACTTCTTCCACCGAACCCGACGCATCGATCGGCTGAAAGCCATAGACCTCGACCATCTTATCGAACTCGGCTAAAAGCCATTTCTGGTAGCGCACGAAACTCTCGTACATGTCCTCGCCCATGTGCAGATCCATGCCCGACTCCCAGTATTCGAAACCGGTACTTTGCAGGACGCGGGTCACCAGGTCGTCGATCCCCACCCTTAAATAAAAAATCGCGTCGGGCTTGAGCGCAAAGCCGTAAACTTCACGCAACCATTCGGGGTCAGCGCCGCGCACGATGGCGCGCGCCATCAGCGAATAAATGTAGCGGTCGGTTAAAACAATGAAGCCGGCACGCAGCGCGGGGATGATCTCGTTTTCGAGGCGATCAGCTAAATCCGTCGCATAGAAAAGGCTCATCGTGATACCGCCAAGCGTGTGACCTTCCTTGGCTTGCTTGAGCCGTTTACCGGCCAAGGCGGAGCGAGTCATACCCGTGTCCAAAACGGCATGACCGTGATTCTCCAGCCACTGCTTCAGCAATCCGATATGGGTTGAACGGCCAACCCCGTCCGTGCCTTCCAGGACAATGAGTTTGCCCTTCAACTCTTCAAGGTCTATTTCTGGGAGCGCTTCGCCAAAGAAGCTAAATCGAGCCATCTTCTCACCTTGGTTTTCTTCGTTCCGGTCAGCGCCTCGGAGACGATCCGGCGCACTTCCGCCTGCTGCTCCTCGATGGAGCGAGTGGCATCGATGGCGACCAGACCGAACTCAGCCACCATCTTTTCGTATTCCTCGATAATCCGTGCTTGAAACAAACCGAAACTTTGCTCGATATCGTCGCTCAGCCCGAGATCCATGCCCGCTTCGTAGTACTTGATCGCGTCGCGTCCGCCTAGAATTCGCTTCATCGCGACATCCAACGGCGTGCGAAAGTAGAAGGCGACGGTGGGCTTGACCGCGAAGGCGTAAAGTTCTCTGACCCACTTCGGGCTTACGCCGCGCACGACATCGCGGGCAAACGCTGTGTAACTGTAGCGGTCGGCTAAAACGACGGCGCCCGCTTTGAGGGGTGGAATGATGTGATGCTCGGTGCGGTCGGCGAAGTCGGTGGCGTGGATCAGGCTGAAAGTCATCGGCGTCAGCATTTTCTTTTTCTTGCCGCGCTTGGTGACATCTTGCACCAACGGAGAGGAGTTCCATTCGCTGAAATAGACGACGTAACCCTCGGACTCGAGCCACTTCTTGAGCAGCATCAATTGCGTGCTCTTGCCCGAACCATCGATCCCCTCGACGATGAACAATCGCCCAGGAAAGCGATGCTTGCCATACATTTTCATGCCGCCAGCCATGATCTCACACCCCCCACCGTGCATCGGAAATCGAACGGGGACAACCTATCAAACGTTGCCTTTGTGGCGCTAGTAGCGCTAACCCGGCCAATTGTTAAATTCTTGTTACGAAAACCGCTTCCAGGCAGGGCTTTGGTGATGCTACCGAACCGGCTTATTCACCGGAGCGTAACTCAGCTTTAATAATGCTCAGCTAGCATCGCCAGGGCAAGATGAAAAAGATTCTAGATGCGCTGCTTCGGAATATTTTGGGCCTCGCTTTGGGCATGCTGATGCCAGCGGCGCTCCAGGCTCAACCGATTAGAATCGACGCTTCCAGCACGGTATTTCCGATATCCAAGAAAGCCGCGGATGACTTACAAAAACTAATGCAGGGTTCGATTAGAGCGTCAGTTGCGATCTCTGGAACCGGTGGCGGCTTTAGAAAATTCTGCCTGGCTGGGATCGACATCAACAGCGCGTCCCGGCCGATTCTGACGCGAGCGAAGACGTCGCGATCGCCAGACGTTTGGTCCTCTTAACCGACTCTTAATCATACCGTCATAAATCCTTTACAACCCGTGTCTAAGTTCACCGTCGAATGATCAGTATGAAAGTTCGACACGCTCGTAAAGCGAAATCTAATTCACGCTGCCGGGGTCCGTAGTCACTTCATGGAACGTTCAACAGTTTGTAACATGTTCGTAACATTGGCCCACTAACAATTAGAAAAAGGAGAAAAACATGAAAAAATCATTCTTGGCGTTTTCGCTGCTTGGGCTCCTGGCTACCGCCCCGCGGGCAACCCAGGCTCAGGTGATCCAAGTCGACGGATCGAGCACGGTGTTTCCGATTACTGAGGCTGTCGCCGAAGAGTTTCAAAAAGCTAAAAAGGGTAAGTTCAAGGTCACTGTCGGCATATCCGGTACCGGCGGTGGATTCAAAAAATTCTGCCGCGGCGAGATTGATATCAGTGATGCGTCGCGGCCCATCGCAGCCTCGGAGATCAAGCTGTGCAAAGAAGCTGGCATAGAGTACGTAGAGTTGCCGGTAGCCTTCGACGCTCTGACTGTAGTGATAAACCCTAAGAACAACTGGGCTGCTACAATGACCCCAGCTGATCTAAAGAAGATGTGGGAACCCGGCGCGCAAGGCAAAGTTACGAATTGGAATCAAATCCGCTCGAGCTGGCCGAACGCTCCGCTAAAGCTTTTCGGCCCGGGTGCCGACTCGGGGACGTTCGAATACTTTACCGAGGCCATCGTCCATAAATCCAAATCGAGCCGGGGTGATTTTACTGCTAGCGAAGATGACAACGTTTTAGTTCAAGGCGTTGCAACGGATCGCAATGCCCTTGGTTATTTCGGCTACGCCTACTACGCCGAGAATATCAACAAGTTAAAGGCAGTATCGATCGACGACGGGAAGGGACCGGTTCCACCTTCGTCAAAGACGGTGGAAAACGGTACCTACCAACCGTTGTCGCGGCCAATCTTCATCTACGTCGCCAAGAAGTCGATGAGCAAGCCCGAAGTAAAGGAATTCGTCGAATACTATATGAAGAACGCGCCGCAGCTCGTAAAGCAAGTCAAATACGTCCCCCTTCCAGCCAAGGCTTACTCCCTGGCCATGGACCATTTTAACAAGGGCAAATTCGGCACCGTTTTCGGTGGCAAATCGGAAGTCGGTGTCACCATCGAAGAATTGCTGAAACGAGAAGCCAAGTAACGCTTCAACAGGCACCGAAGCAGGGCGTCGAATAGACGCCCTGCTTCTTTTACGCACCGACGGCAAGGTACTACGAGGGACTTTAAGTGCAAATTGATCGAATTGATGCTGGCTATATTGCCGCACAAAGCCAAGTTAAGAACTTGGCCGGCGGCGCAAATCTACGAAAAGTTCGCGAGCGCGTTATTGAAATAGGCTTGTTTGCCTGCGCTGTTTTCTCGGTTGCGATCACGGCCGGTATCGTTTGGGTCTTGGTCTATGAGTCCTGGCACTTCTTTGAGAACGTATCGGTCGTTGATTTCATCACCGATACTCAGTGGACGGTGCTGTTCGAGAACCCGCGCTACGGCATCATGCCGCTGGTGACCGGAACCCTCGTGACCTCGGTCATCGCCCTCTTGGTGGCGTTACCGCTGGGAACGACCATTGCCATCTATTTGAGTGAATACGCCAACTCCACGGTTCGGGAAATCCTAAAACCGATCCTTGAATTACTGAGCGCCGTGCCGACTGTGGTTTTCGGTTTTTTTGCTTTGCTGTTTGTCACCCCGTTGCTGCAGCGCTTGATGCCCGAATTGCCGGGATTCAACATGTTAAGCGCCGGCATCGTCATCGGCATCATGATTGTCCCCTATGTCAGTTCCCTAAGTGAGGATGCGATGAAGGCCGTCCCTGTGCATATTCGCGAAGGCTCCTATGCCATGGGCGCAACCCGCCTTCAGACCGCGCTTCGTGTGCTCATGCCTGCGGCGTTTTCAGGTATCGCCTCAGCCTACGTGCTGGGCTTCTCCCGTGCCGTCGGCGAGACCATGGTGGTTGCCGTCGCGGCTGGAACCCAACCCAACCTGACGCTCAACCCAATGGAAGGCGCCGCCACGATCACCGCCTACATCGTGCAAGTGAGCCTGGGCGATCTACCCCATGGCAGCATTGCTTACCAAAGTATTTTTGCCGCGGGTTTAACTCTGATGTGCATAACCTTGGTCTTTAACATCGGCGGCTACCTACTCCGAAAACGATTCCGGGAGATTTACTGATATGCAGCAGCCCTCTCAGTCCGAAATTGAAAAGAGCGTTGCGGGCAATAAGAATCGCGATAAGCTATTTGCCGTGCTCGGCTTGCTCGCGACCTTCATCGGCATGCTTACCTTAGCCGCCTTGCTCGCCGATCTAGCCATTGATGGCCTGGCCCGCATAAAGCCTCATTTTTTTACCTCGTTCCCTTCGCGTTTTCCGGCTCAAGCGGGCATTCTCTCAGCTTGGGTCGGCACCAGCCTGGTCATGATCGTCACTGCTCTAACCGCCATCCCAATAGGTGTCGGCGCCGGTATTTATCTCGAGGAATATGCGCCCAAAAACTGGTTTTCGGCGATGATTGAGATTAACATCGCAAACCTCGCTGGCGTGCCATCGATCGTCTACGGCTTGATGGCGCTTGGCCTGTTTGTTTACCAATTCAGATTCGGACAGAGCATCCTTTCGGCCGGGCTCACCCTTGCGCTCCTGATCTTGCCCATTGTGATCGTTGCCACGCGTGAAGCCATCCGCGCAGTTCCAGGAAGCATGAGAGAAGCGGCGTACGCCCTCGGCGCGACCAAATGGCAAACCACTAGCGATCACGTCTTGCCCTACTCCATGGGAGGGATCTTAACCGGTGTCATTATCGGCCTGTCCCGCGCGATCGGTGAAACGGCGCCCCTTATCACCATCGGCGCGTTGACCTTCATCGCGTTTCTCCCTGACTCTCCAATCAAGGGGGAATTTCCCTTTGTCTCCTTCGACTGGATTTGGTCGCCATACTCAGTTATGCCGATTCAAATGTTTAACTGGGTTTCGCGACCGCAGGCCGAGTTCCACCTCAACGCGGCGGCCACGGGTTTAGTGCTGATGGTTATGACCTTAGCGATGAATGCCATTGCGATTTATTTTCGCTATCGCTTCCGCAAACGGATCAGATGGTAAGGCGGATGAAAAACTCAACAGATGGAGGTAAGATGGACTTACAGGAGACGGTCGAAGCGATTCGACTCGAGACACCGAAAGTGAGAATCGACGGAGCCTTGCAAACCAGTCCGCTAATTCAGACCGTATCGCCAATTTTCCAGGTCGACAATGTCGACTTTTATTACGGTGATAAGCGCGCTCTGAAAAACATCAACGTGGAGATCGCCGAGAAGAAGGCGACCGCCTTCATCGGCCCCTCTGGCTGCGGCAAGACCACCTTGCTACGCTGCTTGAACCGGATGAACGACCTGATAGTCAACACCCGCGTGACGGGGGAGATCAAGCTCGACGGCAAAAACATCTACGATCCCGCCACCGACGTGATCCAACTGCGCCGCCGCGTCGGCATGATCTTTCAGAAGTGGAATCCCTTTCCGAAAAGCATTTATGAAAACGTCGTCTACGGCCTGCGCATCGTCGGCATCAACAATCGCCGCTACCTCGACGAGGTGGTCGAAACCAATCTCAAACGCGCCGCGCTTTGGGACGAAGTCAAAGACAGCTTGCACAATAGCGCCGCCGATCTCTCCGGCGGCCAACAGCAACGGCTTTGCATCGCCCGCGCGCTGGCGGTGGAGCCGGACGTTTTGCTGATGGACGAACCCTGCTCAGCCCTGGACCCAATCTCAACGGCGAAAATCGAAGAGCTGATTCACGAATTGAAGGAGAGTTTCACCATCGTCATCGTCACCCACAACATGCAGCAAGCGGCGCGGGTGTCGGATTACACGGCTTTTTTCTATCTAGGCGAGTTGGTAGAATTTGGCGAAACGGGCAAGCTCTTCACCGCGCCGGAAAAGCGTCAGACTGAAGAATACATTACCGGGCGGTTCGGATAAAGGAGATAGCGATGCTAACCGAGCATACCGACAAGAGATACGAAGAAGAGCTGACAAAACTCCGCGAAGAGATCCTCTACATGGGGGGTTTGGTCGAAGACCAGATTCAGAAAGCGGTCAAATCTTTAGTCGACCGCGATTCCGACCTGTGCAATATCATCATCGAACGCGACCATGAAGTGAACCGTCTCGATGTCAATATCGACGAGCAGTGCATCAAACTCTTAGCATTGCACCAACCCGCGGGCCGCGACCTGCGCTTCATTACGACAGGACTAAAAATCACCACCGATTTGGAACGCATCGGCGACATGGCCGTCAACATTTGCGAGCGGGCGCTGGAGTTGAACCAAGAACCGCAACTCAAACCCTATATCGATATTCCGAGAATGGCCCGAATCTCTCAGCGCATGATTCGTGAAAGCTTGGACGCATTCGTGCGGGAAGACACCGATCTCGCCCTCAAAGTTTGTAAAGACGATGACGAAGTTGACCAGCTCAACGTCCAGATCTTTCGCGAGACGCTGACGTTCATGCTGGAGAATCCTCAGGCCATCAGCCGCGCCACGAAAATAAGTTCGATCTCGAAATATCTGGAGCGTATCGCCGACCATGCAACCAACATCGCCGAAATGGTGATTTTCATGGTCAAAGGGAAAAGCATCCGCCACATGAAGGAGTTGCCACCATCGGTTTAACCAGTCATGGCCAACACAGCACAAAAGATTCTCGTCGTCGAAGATGAGCCGGACATTCGCAAGCTCGTCCAATATAATTTGCTTCAAGAACGCTACAAAGTGCTTGAAGCCGAAGACGGCGAGCAAGCGCTCAAGATCGTTCAGCGCGACAAGCCGAATTTGGTGATCCTTGATCTCATGCTGCCGGGCCTCTCCGGCCTGGAAGTTTGCAAGCTGCTGCGCGAGCGGCCCGACACGGCGAAGCTGCCGATACTAATGCTGACGGCGAAGGCCGGCGAGGCCGATCGAGTGGTCGGGCTGGAAATGGGCGCGGACGATTATTTGGCCAAGCCCTTCAGCCCGCGCGAATTGGTGGCCCGAGTACGCGCGATTCTGCGCCGTGCCAATGTCGCCAGCCAGCCGGAACATATTTCCGCCTATGACAAAGGCGGGCTCAAGATCGATTTCACCACCTACGAAGTATTCGCACGCGGCCGGCCCATCAAGCTGACGCTGAAGGAATTTGACCTGCTAAAATTCCTTGTCCAAAATCCCAATCGAGTCTTGAATCGCGATCAATTACTCGACCGAGTGTGGGGCGGGGATACCTTCGTCACGCCGCGCACCGTCGACGTGCATATCCGCCGCTTGCGCAAAGCGATCGAAAAGGACGATAGTCATCCCAAATGGATTCTCACGCTGCGCGGGGTTGGCTACAAGTTCGATGAAAAGGCTTTGGAACACTAGTCTCGCCGCCAAGGTTTTTCTTTCCTATCTTATAGTCGTCGCCCTGCTCTTCACGGGCTTCTATTTTTCCTCCAGCGCGACCCTGAGGAAATTTTATCTCGACTGGTTGAGCGGCCGGATGGAGCGCGAGGCCCAGCTAATCGCCCGCGTGCTACCGTTCGATGTCCAAGGAAACTCCCTCGACACACAATGCCGCCAACTCACGCAGGACCTTGGTCTACGCGTGACGGTGATCGCGCTGGATGGCCGAGTCCTTTGTGATTCGGCGGAAGCTTCGGTAAAAATGGAGAACCACGGCTTACGGCCGGAAGTCGTTGAGGCGTTGAAGACCGGCTCGGGAAGCTCGATCCGCTACAGCACCACCGTCGGTTACGACCTGTTGTACCGCGCGTTTCGGCACGGCAGCTCCGGACAAGAACGCATCGTTCGCGTCGCCACACCGCTAAAGGATATAGAAGGCGCGGTGCAGAGCTTTCGTGTGGCATTATTGACGGGGCTTTTTGTCGCGTCAGGTGTGGGGCTGCTGTTGGCCTGGCTCTTTTCGCGTTACTTGAGCCGACGCTTTCAGCCGCTCGTGCTGTTTTCCGACCAGGTGGCGCGCGGCCAGTTTCCCCAAGGCATCTTGCAGTTTCGCAATAGCGACGAAATCGCCCTGCTGGAACGGCATCTCAACGACATGAGCCTCAAGATTCGCAATAATCTCCGGCAAATCACCGGCGAAAAAGAAAAGGCCGATTCGATTCTGCGCTGCATGATCGAAGGCGTGCTGGTGCTCGATCCCAAAGGCCAGGTGCTGGTCATCAACGATCAAGCAAAGGCCATGTTTCACGTCGCTGAGGGGAGAGACATCCAAGGCGTCTCGATGCTCGAAATTTCGCGCCATCCCGAAGTGCACAAGATTTTGGAGGAGGTTTTGGCGTTTGATTTTTCCGCCCAGCGCTATTCGAAAGAAGTCGAACTGGCCGAAGAGCGTTGGTTTCGCGTGAACGCGGTCAGGCTTCGTGACAGCGAGGGCCATCGCCTCGGTTCGATCCTGGTGTTCCACGACATCACCGACATCAAGAGACTCGAAACCATACGATCCGACTTCGTCGCCAATGTGTCGCACGAGCTGCGCACGCCGCTCACCGCGATCCGCGGTTACGTCGAAACACTACTCCACATGCCACCGGACAATGGCGAAGATCGTCAGCAGTTCTTGGCCATCATCGACCGCAATTCCGAACGGCTCAGCCGGCTAACCGAAGATCTTCTCACCCTGTCAGATCTCGAAGCCGGAAAGATACAACTCTCACTGCAAGCGCTCAACGTGCAGCAATTGCTCCAGAGCGTCTTGGAAATTTTCTGGGATCAGGCCGCGAAGAGAGACGTCAAGCTCACTCAGACCGTCGATACTGGCTTGCCAACAATTCTCGGCGACGCCGATCGCTTGCAACAGTTGTTTATCAATCTGGTCGACAACGCGATCAAATACACACCGGCGGGCGGCACCGTAGCTCTGACCGCAAGCGCGGTCAGAGATGAAACGGAGCAACCGCAAGTGGAAATAGCCGTCACCGACACCGGTCTAGGAATCCCCGATAAAGATTTGCCGCGCCTCACCGAACGATTTTACCGCGTCGACAAGGCCCGTTCGCGCGATCTCGGCGGCACGGGCCTCGGCCTCGCCATCGTGAAGCATATCGTCCAAGCGCATAGAGGCGAGCTTAGGATCGAGAGCGCAGTGAATCGAGGAACCACCGTGCGCATTCGCTTGCCAAGCGTAGAGCCGAAACCAGTGGCGCAGACGATTTTGTTTCTCTGCACCGCCAACTCTTGCCGCAGCCAAATGGCCGAAGGGTTTGCGCGGCAATTGTCCGATGGCCGGTTGCGAATCTTCAGCGCTGGAACCGAACCAAAGGGAATTCATCCCCTCGCCGTGCGCGTCATGCGAGAAGCCGGCGTCGACATTTCGACTCAATCGTCCAAAGGACTCGATGGCGTTCCGCTTAAAGATATCGATCAAGTCATCACGCTTTGCGGTGATGCGGCGGAAACTTGTCCCACACTGCCGGCCAAAGTCGCGCGCACTCATTGGCCGCTTGCCGATCCCGCGCTGGCCACCGGCGATGATGAAGTAGTCATGAAAATATTTCGTCAGGTTCGCGATGATATTCGAGCGCGCGTTCAAGCCCTATTATCGTAGTCCCATTATCAGACGATTGAGCCTACTTCGTTCGTAACATTGCCGTAATATTCTCGTAACATTCCTTGAATTCCCCGCTGGGAGCTGTTATCTACAGGCCTTCTGAACTTCAGCGAAAGGGCGATTCATGTTTAATTTTGTCCCTCATAAGGAAAAATTCTTCGATCTGTTCAAAGAATCGGCCCAGAACGCATTGGCTGGCGCCCGCGCGCTTAAAGAAATGCTCGATCATTACGACAATCCCCAGGACTCATGGAAAAAGTTGAAGGACCTCGAACATGAGGGCGACCGGATCACCCATCGAACGATTCGCAGCTTGAACCAAACGTTCCTTACGCCGATCGATGCTGAAGATATTCACGACTTAACGACGGCTCTCGACAACGTCATGGACGCCATCGAAGCCGCCGCATCAAGAATGGTTCTTTTCCGCATCGACAAGCCCACTGCCGAAGCGAAGGAGCTGTGCGAGACCATCGTCACCTCCACTGAACAATTAGTTAAAGCCGTCTCTCATATGCCTCGCCTGGACGACATCGACGAGTATTGCATCGAAATCAATCGTCTCGAAAACGCCGCCGACGACATCTACCGCAAGGCGATCGGCCAACTGTTTGAAAACGGCACCTCGCCCATGGATGTCATCAAGTGGTTGGACATCTACGAGATCCTCGAATCCGCCACCGACCGTTGTGAAGATGTCGCCAACACCCTTGAAACCATCGGATTGAAAAATTCCTAAGACTCCTGACTCGGCACCATGTTCGACGGCAACTTGCTACTTTTCTTGGTGTTGGCGCTGATTCTCGCCGCGGAGTTTGTCAACGGCTGGACCGACTCGCCCAACGCCATCGCAACGGTCGTGTCCACACGGGTTCTCTCTCCCTACCAAGCCGTAGTGGTCGCCACTATCTTGAATGCAGTCGGCGCGATGTCAGGCACGGCGGTGGCGGCCACGATCGGGAAAGACATCGTCAACCCGGAGGTCATCAATCTCACCACGGTCGGCGCGGCCATGATCGGGATCATCTGCTGGAGCACCCTGGCGTGGTATTACGGCCTGCCGACCAGCGAGAGCCACGCGCTCATCGCCGGGCTCACTGGCGCCGGCCTAGCGACCGCCGGACCGTCCAGTCTCATCGCAACGGGCTGGAATAAGGTTCTTATTGGATTGGCATTTTCATCGTTCCTCGGTTTTTTTGGCGGCCTCCTGATCATGGGGGCGCTCTACCGTTGTCTTGCCCATAGCCGGCCCGGCTCTGTGCGTCGAGTGTTCGGCCGCTTGCAAATCCTTTCCGCGGCATTCATGGCGTTTAGCCATGGCTCCAATGACGGCCAAAAATTCATCGGTGTTTTTGCTCTGTCGCTTTTGCTCGGCGGGGTGATACCGACGTTTCAAGTGCCGCTGTGGGTGATTCTCCTGTGCGCCGTCACCATGGGCGTGGGAACGGCCGTGGGCGGCTGGCGCATCGTCAAGACAATGGGACTGCGTTTGACCAAACTGGAACCGGTTCACGGATTTGCCGCGGAAACGAGCGCTGCACTGACCATCGAATTGGCGACTCGGTTAGGTATCCCTTTGAGCACCACGCACACGATTACTACGAGCATCATCGGCGTGGGGGCGACGAAAAGGTTTTCCGCGGTGCGCTGGGGCGTGACATTTGAAATCGTCGCCGCCTGGATACTTACCTTTCCGATCTGTGGCGTGATCGCCTGGCTTGCGACAAAGTTTTTTCTGCTCTTCAGTTAGTCCTACTCACGCGAACCGGCCCTTCCCCGTTAGATTTCCCGTCGCCCTTCCAGGGCTTTTCCCAAAGTCGCCACGTCCGTATATTCCAAGTCGCCGCCCATGGGCAGGCCGCGCGCGATGCGCGTCACCGACACGCCCAGCGGCTTGATCAGCTTC
>Ga0326597_10005494_pt1 | contig 17565 bp, 12 predicted proteins | sample RVTome_12_FD_203789 | JGI IMG/M metagenome (GOLD analysis project Ga0326597, IMG submission 203789) | Soil microbial communities from uranium-contaminated site in the Upper Colorado River Basin, Wyoming, United States - RVT100D185 | ecosystem: Environmental > Terrestrial > Soil > Contaminated >... | reverse complement strand
ATAAGGTCATCGCGTCCCCCACGTCTACAGACATGGGGCACGCCGCTGAAGGCGATTGGTGGGCGATGCCCACCCTACGAGCTGGGGAGGTGGTAAGGTGAGATAAGGTCATCGCGTCCCCCACGTCTACAGACATGGGGCACGCCGCTGAAGGCGATTGGTGGGCGATGCCCACCCTACGAGTTGAACGCGTTTGTGGTGGGCGATGCCCACCCTATGAGCTGTCGGTCGCGTCAAGGACGGTCTTGTTATGTTTCCTAAGTACAATGCCTGACGAACGACACGCACGGTATCCGTGGCGCTGCCTTGGAACGTCCCAACGGTGGCTGGTGGGGTGCGCAGTTCTCGCGGGGGCGGCTCTGCGCTTCTATGGCCTTGGCGGCCGTGATTTCTGGTTCGACGAGAGTTGCACGTTCATCTACGTGCGCAGTCTCTTCTGCTGGCCGGATACGTCCGACTTGCTGCGCGAAAGCACGAACCTTCCATACTATTTCGTGCTGCGCGGCTGGGTGGCGGTGTTCGGAGAGTCGGAGGCGGCATATCGGGCGCTGTCGGCGTTTTGCGCGACGTTGACCATTCCCGTCTTGAGCCTGGCCGCGCGGCGGCTCGGTGGACCACCGGCGGGCGTGGTCTGCGCCGTGGTCGTCGCGCTGCACCCGCTGCACGTATACTACGCACACGAGGCGCGGGCATACGCCCTATGGGTATTGTTGTTGTCGATTGCGCTGTGGCTGGTGATAAACGCGGCGCTGGAAGGTGGATGGAAATGGTGGGCGGCTTACGCCGTAGCGCTGCTGGCGTGTCTGCACGTTCATTACTTTACGCTTTATTGGCTGCCCGCGAGCATAGCGTGCGTGTTGCTTGACGAACGCCGCGGTCGCGCGTTTCGCAGGTGGGTGGTCGCGCACGCTGCGGTGGGGTTGTTGTTTCTCCCGTATTTTTGCGCGGCGGTGTGGCCGGCGGGGCGCGGTGGGGGCGGCGCGTGGCTCTCCGACGAGTCGTCGGCGGAGAATCTTTTCGCGCTGATTCCACGGTCTCTGTGGGCGTTCCTGCCCGCGGGAGGGTATCCCGCGCACTTGCGCGGCTTGTCGCTCCTAGCGCCGGACACGGTCCGGGCGGGGCCCGACTGGTTGGCGGCGCTCGCCCGGTGGCTGCCCGCGGTGACCGTGGCGGGGATCGGCTCGTATCTGGTCATAAAAGGTGTCAGGATGAATTTATGGGGTCCATGCGGGATCGGGGTCACAAAAGGCTTCCACCTCCACCGCCGAAGCCAAGAAAATCATCCTGACACCTTTTCGACGCACGTATTCCTGGCCGGAATGACGGTATTGCCGCTGTGCCTGGCCTGCGCGTACTCGGTCCTGGTGCGTTTCAACTACCTGGTCGCCCGGTATGACCTGGTGGCCTGGCCGGCCTTTGTGGTGTGGACCGCGGTGGTAATCGCGGCGTTTTCGCGCACGGTCTCTCCCGGACGGGCGGGTCGGGCCGCCCTCGCGATATGCCTGCCGCTGGCGCTGTGCGCGGCCGTGCCGAACCGGCGGATGGCCGCGTTGAAGCCGCCGCCCACGTTTCACAATCTCCGGGCCCAACGCCTGGCGGAGATCGCCGGGAAGGACGATCTAGTGGTCGCGTTCTCGTACGACCGGGACTACCTGCTTTACTGTTTGGATCGCGCGCACTTCGCCGGCCGGATAGTCAGTTTCCCCTCGTGGCTGGACGACCAGATCGGCTGGGTGGATACCGCGGCGGACCGCAGTCCGGAAAAGGCGGAAGCGCTCGGGGCAGACGCGGATTCGCTCGTCGGCGAGATAGAGAAGGCCGTCGATCGCGGGAATACCGTGTGGCTGCTCGGGGACTCACACGAACGCGGCGGCGACTGGCCCCGGACCTCGATCAATCGGCGGCTCATAACCGCCCTGGCGGAGTCGGGCTACGAGGGGGAACCATTTGACATGCGGTACCTGATATACCGAGTGCGCCGCGCTTCCGTTCGATAGCAGCCTGTTGAAGAAGTCTGTGGGACGGACTTTCCAGTCCGTCAAATGGCTTTGTTGCGGGCAAGATGACCGACTAGAAAGTCGGTCCCACATACGTGGGGACTTCTTCAACAGGCCGATAGGACCCGCGGTGGACCGGCCTGCGCTTTAGCGTATTCGTATTGCCAGCAGCGTCTGATCGTCCTGGGGCGTTGACGAGCTCGTGAAACCCTGGAGCTTGTTGACGACGCAGTCGACGACGTGCTGAGCGTTGGGAACGTCGGCGCGGACGCAGCTCAAGAGGCGCTCACGGCCGTACATCTCGTGGGCCGCATTGGTGGCCTCGGTTATGCCGTCGGTGTAGAGCAGCAGCGTGTCACCGGACTGGAGAGTCGTGCGGCCCTCGCGAAACTCGCAGAGCGGTTCCACGCCCAGGGGCAGCGTTTGCGCTTCGTCCAGTTCGCGGACCTTGGCGTGCCGGTCGACGAGGAGCGGAGGATTGTGCCCCGCGCAAGCGTAATGGAAGGAGCCGTCCGCGGGGTCGTATATGCCGTAGAAGGCGGTTATGAACGTATGGTCCAGCGAGGCGAGGTGGTCACAGAGTTGGGCGTTGGCGAATCGAAGTAGCGCGCCGGGCGCGGTACATTGAAGGCATTGCGTTCGGAGCATGGTTCGCAGCACGGCCATGACCACGGCGGCGGGAGTTCCGTGGCCGCTGACGTCGGCCATGAGCACGCCCAGGCGGCCCTCGTCCAACTCGAAGAAGTCGTAGTAATCGCCGCCCGACCGCGTTGCGGTCGTGTATGAGACGGCCACGTCGAGCTTATCGGACTTCGGCAGGCGCCGGGGAAGCAGAGCTCTTTGAATCGCGGCCACTCCGCGAAGCTCGCGGTCCAGTTCGGCGTTGACCTTGCGGACCTGATCGGCCAGCACCAAACTGCTGGTCGCGCGGCCGAACAGGTTGCCCACCAGGACGGCGTCGGCCACGCTAATCCCATCGAAGGCGTCCGCGGCGGAGGACATGCGCACGACCATGTTCAACGCCACGCCCCTGTCATACAGAGGAAGAGCGACCAGGGAGCGGGCCGATTCAAGATAGTCGAATGCGGGGTCATCGCGGTTGACGCAGACGTTTTTGAGAATCCGCGGCTCGTCGCCGTAGAGAAGCTCGCCCAATATTCCGCCGCGGAGCTGCGGCAGTTTATCTTTCTGCTTCCAGGGATTGACGTCGTTCTTCCAGCGCGTGCTCCGCGTGATCAAATAGTCAGGCGGGTCGAGGCCGCGGCGGCTTAGTGACAAGGAGTTGTCTCCACCGAACAGCTTGAACGCCCGCTTGCGAAAGATGGAAACAAGTGTCTGGGGGTCGTCCTGGCTGCTCAACTCGCGGACCATTTCCACGACCAGGGCGAGGCGGTCATCGGGGTCGTGGACGAGATCCGCCTGGGCAAGTCGTGCGACACGAATCGGGCTGTCGTCCGGCTCGGGCATGCTCTGTATTATTGCACTTTGGACGCCCGGCGTCGAGCGCCATCTCCGGCGTCGGGTGCATCCCAATTGGGGTGGCAAATCGGTGGAGCCAGTGGCGCCGCCAGGAATGGGATGCACCGACCGAGCGTGGCGCGGAAACGGCGGCGTATCAACGCGCGGAAGCGGTTCGTGGATCTGCGGCGCTCAATCATCGGGTCCCCCACGTCTAAAGACATGGGGGCACCGCGGCGTATCAACGCGCGGAAGCGGTTCGTGGAACTGAGGTGCTCAATCATCGGGTCCCCCACGTCTAAAGACATGGGGCACGGCGGCGTATCAACGCGCGGAAGCGGTTCGTGGAACTGCGGTGCTCAATCATCGGGTCCCCCACGTCTAAAGACATGGGGCACCCCCACGCTCCGCCCGAAGAGGATCGCCCTTGTTTTTTCGGGTCGTGACCCCACCCAGCGGTTCGTGGAACTACGGCGCTCGATCATCGTGACCGCATCGTTCGCGCAGCGAAGGGTGGGCCACCCAGCCTGCGACGGCTCGGAACGCGGGAGTGCGCCCGGGATTAAGGCACTCTAACATAACGCCTCTTTCAAGCACTGGTGCCTCGGGGCGTTTGCGCAGGCTAAAGCCTGCGGTCGGTCTTGTCCCGGTCTTGTTAGAGTCCTTAAGTTGGATTGTTGGCTGCGGCGGGCGCGGTACAATGGCGGTTTGTGCTGTTTTGCAGGGAGGTTGACCGACTGGAAAGTCGGTCCCACAGAACGAAAGTCGGTCCCACAGAACGAAAGTCGGTTCCACAGAACGAAAGTCGGTCCCACAGAACGAAAGTCGGTTCCACAGAACGAAAGTCGGTCCGACTGGAAAGTCGGTCCCACACAGGTTGAGGGGTTCTTCAGCGGGCTAAAGGCTTGGCCTAGAAGCCCTTCGGGAAAGGCCGCTGAAGCGGCCTGCTCGACGATTTGGCGTAGTAGTATTAGCAAGAGGATGAAATGACGCAGGCACCGCACGAGTTCGCCGAGAGAATCAAGCCCCGGCCGCTGATCGAGGAGATGCAGGAATCGTACCTGACGTACTCGATGAGCGTGATCATGTCGCGCGCGCTTCCCGACGTGCGCGACGGGCTCAAGCCTTCCCAGCGGCGGATTCTGGTCGCGATGAACGACCTGAAGCTCGGTCCGCGGGCCCAGACCAAGAAGTGCTCGAAGATCAGCGGTGACACGAGCGGAAACTATCACCCGCACGGCGACGCGGTGATCTACCCCACGCTGGTGCGTCTGGGCCAGCACTGGAACATGCGCGAGAAGCTGATCGACGGCCAGGGCAACTTCGGCTCTATCGACGGGGATCCGCCGGCGGCGATGCGTTATACGGAAGCGCGGATGACGGCCGCGGCGACGGCCCTGCTCGAAGACATCGAGTATGACACCGTAGACTTCATTCCCAATTACGACAACTCGCGCAAGGAGCCGACGGTCCTGCCCGGAAAGTTCCCCAACATTCTGGTGAACGGCGGCACGGGCATCGCGGTGGGGATGGCGACCAACCTTCCGCCGCACAACGTCGCAGAGGTTTGTGACGCGTTGCTTGCGTATCTGGACGATCCGTCCATAGCGCTGGCGGCGTTGATGAAGCTGGTTCCCGGTCCCGACTTCCCCACGGGTGGGCAGATCTGCGGGCGCCGGGGGATAGTCGATGCGTACTCGACGGGCAAGGGCAGCATCACGCTGCGGGGGCGCTGCCACGTGGAGGAAGGGCGCGGCGGGCGCGAGACCATCGTCATTTCAGAGGTGCCCTTCGGCGTGCTGCGCAGCACGATCACCGAGAAGATCGCCGAAGGGGTCAAGTCGGGGCACATCAAGGACGTGGCCGCGGTCAACGACGCTTCCGACCGCAAGCACGAGGTGCGCATCGAGATCGACGTGAAGCGCGACGCGAACGCGGAGTTCATCATCAACCAGCTCTTCCGCTACACGCCGCTGCAGACCAAGCACCACATCATGAACATCGCCCTTTCCGGCAAGCAGCCGCTGACGCTGACGCTCAAGCAGATGCTGGGGCTGTACGTCGATCACCGCAAGGAGGTCATCAGGCGTCGCACGCAGTTCCTGCTCAAACGGGCGAAGCAGCGCGCCCATATTCTCGAGGGTCTGATCCTGGCGGTGGGGGACATTGACGCGATCATCGCCCTGATTCGCAAGTCCGCGGACCCGGCGTCCGCGCGGACGGAGTTGATGGCCAGGCCCCTGCGGCTTACGGAGCGCGCTGAGCTGCGCAGGCTGTTGCCGTCCGCTTTTGTGCGACTTTATTCGGAAGGAGACTGCCACCTGACGGCCGTCCAGGCCGACGCGATTCTGTCGATGCAGTTGCAGCGGCTCACCGGGCTGGAGATCGAGAAGCTGGGAGGGGAATACTGCAAGCTGGTCGAGGAGATCGGAGGATACGAAGCGGTCCTGCGCGACGAGAACCTGCTGTTGGACATAATCCGCGAGGATTTACACGAGATCAAGACGAAGTTTCACGACAAGCGGCGGACCGAAATAGTCGAGGACGTTGCCGACTTCAGCATGGAAGAGCTGATCCCCGACGAGCAGGTCGTGGTGACGATCTCCCACGCCGGGTACATCAAACGCACGGATGTGGACTCCTACCGCAAGCAGGGGCGCGGGGGCAAGGGTGTGCGCGCCGGGGCCATGAAGGAAGGGGACTTTCTCGAGTATCTCTTCGCCGTTTCGACGCACGATTACCTGCTCGTGTTTACGAACCGCGGACGCGTGTACTGGATGCGCGTCTATGATCTTCCCGATCTCAGCCGCACGTCGCGCGGGCGCTCGATCGCCAATCTCTTGCAGATGCAATCTGGCGAGGAGCAGCGGGCGGTGCTTCCGGTGAAGGAGTTCGAGGAATCGTACGTGTTCTTCGCCACCTCGAAGGGCACGGTGAAGAAGACGCCCATGGCCGCCTACAGCCATCCCCGGCCGGCCGGGATAATTGCGATCACGCTCGACGCGGACGACGAGTTGATAAACGTCGAGCGTACCACGGGGGACAACGAAATCGTTCTGGGGACCAAGGAGGGCATGGCGGTCAGGTTCGACGAGACGGACGTACGCGCGATGGGAAGAAGCGCACGCGGCGTCCGCGGCATGTCGCTGGCGAAGGACGATGCGGTTGTCTCGATGGTGGCGATCGACCCGGGCTCGTCGCTGTTGACCGTGTGCGAGAACGGATTCGGCAAGCGGACCAGCCTGGATGAGTATCGCAAGACCCGCCGTGGAGGGAAGGGAGTTATCAACATCAAAACGACGGACCGCAACGGCCGCGTGGTGGCTATCGAGGCCGTTGCCGACAGCGACGAGCTCATGCTGATAACCGCCAATGGAATGATGCTGCGGACGGATCTTTCCGCGGTGCGCGAGATCGGGCGAGCTACGCAAGGCGTCCGCCTGATTCGCCTGGATTCGGCCGACAAGGTGGTTGGAGTGGCGAAGATAGCGCCTGAGAACGATACGGCAAGCTCGGAGAACGGCGCCGCCGAGCGTGAGGAATCCGCTTGTGACCCTGGCGATGCAGTTGCCGCGGACGGCTTGCCCACCGAACAAACACCCGAAGGCAGCGCCGAATCAGACCAATAAACATCGGTGCGGCGGATTTCCTGCCGGCCGGCGGGCAGGCACGTGCGGTCCGTCTAAGGGCTTTGTTGCCGGAATAATGACCAACCGGAAAATCGGACCCACATGAATAGCAATTCTTCCGGCGGGCTGCTGTGCGGGTTGGTACGGCCGTCCCGTCGGCGCGCCGCAATTCGCGTTTTCCCATTGCCTTCGGGACAAAGTTGCCGAATAATAGCAAGCGGCCGCTTTGACGTGGCCAGCGATTAACTTGTTGTTCCCTATAGTGTGTTTGGAACGGAATTGGCAATCTATATGGTCTGGCGGCGGTGTCTAAATCGAAAGTCCGTGGTCGCTGTGGCCGCGGTGTTTGGCGCAGTGCTGTTTTCCTGCCCCGCTTTCGGACAGACGATTTCGCCGCCTCAAACTGCACTTCAGGCCGCCGGCGGTGGCGCGGTGCGAAGCCGATCGCCAGGGAGAATGGTCGACGCCGGCGTGGTAGCGGCGCTTAATTTTTCGGATAGGGCCCGCGCGGGGGTGGAAATCACCGAGACAGAGCCGCCGACGTCGATCCGGGCACAACTCTTGGCGGATGTCATCGCCGAGGTGTTTGAGCAGATAAATCAGCTTATCACGTTGTTTGATAACCTTTTGCGGGCGCGGGCGGGGCAGCCGCCGGTGATCTCCGCGGATACGGTGTCCATTTCGGATACCGACAGCGAAACGGGAGCTTCCGGCCGACGCTAGAACGGTTCGCTTCTAATGAGGGCGTGGGCCGAGTCTTGCGATGAAGGGCGGGGTTTTCGTGCCGTTCCTCCGCCCCATCCGGGGCGGGACGTTCGGGCGTGTAAGGACACCACGGGTTCCGCTTCGCTGCTCAAGAGCAGTGGTATATCGCGGGGTTTGATCATCGGCTCCCCCACGTCTGAAGACGTGGGGCACCCCGGCCATGCAGGCAAGTTTGTTTGTGCGGTTCCTCCGCCCCATCCGGGGCGGGACGTTCGGGCGTGCAAGGACACCACGGGTTCCGCTCGTGCCTGTCGCGTCCGCGACGCAGGCAGGTCGCTCCACGCGTGGCTACAGTCCTTTGCCCCTGTCGGGGCAAGGAAAAGGCAGCGTAGTCGAACTAGGAGGCCTATTGAGGCGATCGCAGTCGGCGGCTGAAGGCGACATTTACGGCGCATATCTTCCGATAACTGTTTTCAGTGAGAGTGATGATCTTGGGTGGGGACGTAACCGGTGCGTGTTGCAGCTTTGGGCGCGTACCAAAACGTGCCAATAATAATGAACAAATTGCTTGACTCCCCAGGATCGTTCCGGATACAATGCCAACGGTTCCGGTAAGGGAGGCCTTAGCCTTACGATTGGATAGGCGGAATACATAATATCCATAGCGTACCGATTATACCAGAGATTCATTCTGAGCGAATTACCGCCATCTTTTTCCTCCTAACCTGATAGTCCGCCATCCAAGTCCGTTGTTCCCTACTGGAAAGTTAGTACGCGCACTCGTTTTGTCGGCATGGCTCTGAGGCCGTGCGCAATGGCGAGTTCTGCGGATGTGTTGCGAGAGCATGCACATGAGTAGAAGCGTGCGGGACAATACTTTCGAGTTCTGCCGGCAGGGGGTGCCGGTTTTGAGCTGTGCGGGAAGCGCGGCCGGGCGTGAAGGACGTGGGTCGCCCGGCCGGGAATTGGGTGCCGGAGGATCATTCAAAGTAAGTGAGTGCGACGGGCCTTTGGGGACGTGCGGCCCTCCGGCGCATGAGTGAACGCCATGCCAGTAACAAGAAAAGGGAGAAACGGAACCTAAGCGTGGTTCGACCGGCGGGGGCGCCAACTGCAAAAAAGATGCCCCGTTTCGACGCGGTGGCTGATCGGTTAGGCCTTGGGGGTTGAGGCTTCCCGCCACGCACCTGCGTCGGTCTATCACGGCATGGCGTTCACTCATTTTTCACTTCTGTTGTTTCGGCTGCCGGGCGGGGGCCGGCGGCGAGCTTGTCAGATTGGGGGATCGTAGACAAGCACCGTCCGGTCGTTGCCGCAGCGTTGCGTGGCGCTGGGGGTCGATTTCAAATCGTCGATTTCCGCGCGGCTGCGGCGAAGTTGCTCGTGCGCCGCAAGCAAGTCCTCTCGCACTACCGCGAGACCCGCGCGTATCTCGGCCCTTAGCGACCCGTCCGCAATCCGTTCGGTGCGTTGAAGAAGCGTGCCAATTCTGTCCAGCCCTTTCATTCTGAAGCCCCCTTGCAGAAAAGCCTTGTTCTCGAAAAAAAACTCTACTCGGCGTCAAATTTACAATATGGCCGCGTCGGCGGCTTCGCGGCGGGCGATTTACGCAGGGACATTGCACGCGGCGTTTGCGTATGGGACGGCCGGCCGACTTATCGGGCGATGCGGCGCATGATCGAAATTGTCGGGCTGATCTTGCCGGGAATGGGCGTGCCCCATCCGGCGACTGACAGCAAGTGCGACCAGGTTCCGAGGAAGCGTTTTTGGAATTCCGCGACCGGTTCGTATCCGAGCCGGCCGGTAACGAGGTCTGTCATGCAGGCACGTTGCTGCTCGTCGAAGTCCTCGTAATTGTAGCTGGTAAGGACGAGGAATTCCGGCTGCGGGACGTCGAAGGTCTCGCGTTTCATGGACACGGGGTAGGTGGCGTAGCCCATCTCGTGGAGGCGCGGCAGGTATTGGGGGTGGGAGAAGGCGCCGACGCTCGAGGGCGGCTCGACGTTGGCGCGAAACCATTGCTCCGCCGCGTAGCGCGAGTCGGTGAGCATCTCCAGGTCCACCGCGGTCGCGCAGCCGAGCGTTAGGAAGAATATCACGCATGGAAGTCCGAAGCGTACCTCCGGCCGGATGCGCGTACCCCTGACCAGGGCCGCGCCGGCGATTCCGACCAGGACGCAGGCGAGCGCGATGGCGGGAAAAAGGAAGCGCTCGTAAACAAAGTCAATCTGCACGATGACGAGCACGTAGTGACCCGCGGCGGGTATCAACATCGCGAGGGCCGCGGCCGAGTGACGCCGGAGCGTGAAGAGGATCGATGCCGGCATGGCGGCGAGCAGCGGCCATCCGACGGCGCCGGCCGCATACCATACCGCGGCGATCAGAAGCTGCACCTGGTTCGAATAGCGGTGCTGCGCGGCGTGAACGGTCTCGGCATCCGGCGCCAGCCAGTAGCGCATGCGCTCCAGATAGGAATGCGGATCAAGGAAGACGTTGTAGAGCAGGGCGTAGGGGAGTACGAAGGCCGCCGCGCCCGCAAGCCATTTGGGCTGCAAACAGGCGTGGAGCAGGGCGGGCACAAAACGTTCTTCGCGCATGCGGCGGCTCGTCTCGCCCGCGAGCAGCACTATGGCCATTCCCGGATACGCGCCCGCGGTGGCATCCTTGGTGCAGATGGCGAGCGATCCGAGGAGCCCGAGGAGCACGGCGTCCGTTGTCCGGCCGGCGTTCAAGAGGCGCGCATAGAAGTAGAGGCTCCAAGTAAACCAGCACATCGAGGGCGCGTCGACGTTTCCGAGGTGCGCAAAGTAGGTGAAGGCCGGCCCGATCGCGAACGCGGCGGCGCCCAGCCCGGCGGCAATCTCGTCGCCGGTGAGGATGCGCACCGCGGCGAAGAGCCCGAGTGCGGCCGCGATGCCCATGATTACCGAGACGACCCGAGCGATGAGGATGAGCAGACCGATCTTCTCGTCGTGCGGCGGAGCGAGGCTGACGTTGCCGGTTTCGGGATCGACGGTTCTTTCTCCGGTTCGGTCCCAGTGCCGTAAAACGGGCGTATAGGCGGCCCTGAGGATGAGATAATGCAGGGGCGGGTATCGCCCCTTCCACTCCTGCGGCCATTGCGCGACCGCGCCGAGTGTGCGGGTTCCCGCGATCGTGTCCTGACTCCAGGATACGGTGCCGGGTAGTCCCCAGCCGATTCCCGGAAGATACAAGGCGAGTCCGAGCGCGATTATACCCAGCGGGGCCCGGACCCGGCGCGACCGCCGGCCTGAACGTCCTGGGGAAGAGAGATCTCGTAGTTTGTCGGTGTGGTTCGTCACATCAAGTCGTGATTGAGCGCTCAACTCCGCGGGGCGCGTCCGCGGATTCTTGTGGCGCGCCTTGGATGCGGCGGGCCTCTTGCCGACAGGCGTCCATGACGCGCAGGACGTTCTCACCGAGGATCATTTTCAAGTCCGCCGCGCCGAAGCCTCGGGCCATAAGCGCGGCCGTGAGGTTGGGCAGCATTGAACAGTCCTGCATCCCGTCCGGCAAGGTGAACACGCCGTCGAAGTCGCTTCCGATGCCCACGTGCTGAGGGCCGACGAGCTGAAGGGCATGCGCGAAGTGATCCACGAGGACTTCGAGCGGCGTAACGTAGCCCGCGGTCCATCCACGCGGAACCCTGCCGGTCTTTAGGAAACGGTGCACGGCGTGCGGGTCCGGCTGGGGATGATGGGGGTCGATGAACACGGAGCAGAAATTGATCTGCACCGTCCCGCCGGCGGCGGCAATGGCGCGAATCATTTCATCCGACAGGTTGCGGCGATGAGGCGCGACGGCGCGGCAGGACGAGTGCGAGGCGATTATCGGCGCGGTCGACGTGTCGAGCACGTCGCGGAGCGTCGCGTCGCTGACGTGCGACACGTCTACGATCATTCCGAGGCGGTTAAGCTCTCGAACGACATCGCGGCCGAAGGAAGTCAGCCCGCGGTGGCGCGGGCCCGGATCGCCGTGTATCCCGGACGAGTCCGCCCAGGCGGTGTGGGTCGCGTGCGTGAGCGTCAGGTAGACGGCGCCGGCGTCGCGATACGCGCGCAGGACGTCGAGTGATTCGTCGATGAGGTGGCCCCCCTCGATCGCGATTACGACGGCGATCTTCCCTTCGGCCTTTGCGGCTCGAACGTCCGAAGCGCTGGCCGCCGGTGCGACTTGAGCGGCGTGCCTGGCGACGGTCTCGCGAATTCGGGCGATCTGCGCGCGCGCGGCGGCGGCGTTATGCCCCTTCGCAGTGCTGGCAGGGGCGAAGACGGCGAAGAAAGCGGCGTCGATGCCGCCCTCGCGCAGTCTGGGTATGTCGACGTGTCCGCGGCGATGCCGCCTGTCGAATCGCCACCTGCCCGTTACGAGCTTCTGCGTCGTGTCACAGTGCGTGTCTATTACCAAGGCGTCGCGATGGAGTGCGCGCGCTTCGGAAACGTGGTGTTGTCGGGGCACGTTCATGGCCGCGAATTGTATCAAACCGCGCCGCGCCCGCACGGGTGTGCCGCCGGAACCGCCCGCACTCCGCGGTGAACCTCGTTCGCTGTATTGGGCCTCAGATCATTATTGGACCGTCGCGCGCTCATGCCCCCGCATCGGGAGGATAGGTGCAGCCCGATAAATTACGTAAGGTTCCCTCAATCTCTGCTCGATAGTTATGGGATGACTGACGTGAGAAGTGGATCGTATTCTTACCCTGGGTGCGCATCGTACGTACTCGAGGTGCGGGGGAATCCACGTCCAAGGAGAGAATCCATGTACGGTAAGATCGGAAGTTGTTTGTTTGCTCTGGCGGCGATCTCTTTCGGGGCTGCCTGCAACAAGCCGTTGACCACGACGCAGCTTCAAGAGGAGCGTATGCAGGAATCTCGCGAACGTCCGCGGCCGCACATGGACGATATGGCGGACAACGCGATGGCGCGGGACATGTCCGTTGCGGACTTCCATTTCGTCGGCCACACCGCGGAGTTGAGCGGAACGGGCACCGTGCGTCTGGACCGCATGGCGCAGTTTCTCGACACGTACGGCGGGATGGTTCGGTATGAAACGGTACAAACCGACGAGGGGCTGATCAATCAGCGTTTGGAGCACGTGCGCGAGTATCTGGCGTTGACGGGCTGCGACATGGAGCGTGTCGAGATCAAAGCCATGATGTCCGGCGGGCGTGGGACGCCGGCCGTCAAGGCCATCGAAAGCGAAGAGAAGGCGGCCGCGCAGCAGAGCACGCCCCAGCAGAGCCTGGGTTTAGGGATCGCGCCCTCCTAACGGCGCGGGCGAGCGCCTTGCGCGCGGAAGCTGATCAACCGGATATTGTCTGAGGTGAAGCTTATCATGCTACGGAACGGAAGAACGACGGCGGCGGTGCTGTCGGTAGTGCTTCTCGGCGGCTGTTCACAATTCGACCGGTCAGTTTCCCAGGGGTGGGAGCGCTCGCGACTGCCGGGAAAGAGCCGGGTGTCGGCCAAGCCGAACATCCTCCCGGAAACGTACTTCGCCGCGGGCGAGCTGTTCGAGGCGCAGGGCCTGCTGGGCAAGGCGATCACACAATATCGCAAGGCGGTGGCGGTGAACCACAAGTTCGCGGCCGCTCATCATCGGCTCGGCGTGTTGCTGGGAAAAATCGGAAGACACGACGAGGCGGCGGACGTGCTGAGACAGGCGACGAAGTTCAACTCCGAAGACGCCGTGCTGCGAAACAACCTGGGGTTCGAGCTGGTGCTTCTGGAGCGTTGGGATGAAGCGGTCGGCGAGTTCCGCCGGGCGATTGAGTTGAATCCGCAGTTTGCCCGCGCACACGTGAATCTGGGTCTGACGCTCAGTCAGTTGGACCGTTTCGACGAGGCGCTCGCGGCGTTTCAGCGGGCGCTGCCGGAGGCGGACTCGTACTACAATCTCGGTCTCATGCTGCGCGGCAAGCGGCGCTACGAGGCCGCAGCGGCCGCGTTTCGCCGGACGTTGGAAATAGCACCGGCGTTCAGCGCCGCGGACAAGCAACTCGCGGAAATGGCGCCGTTTCTGGAGCCGATGGCAGGGCCCGTTAAGACGGCCGAAGCGAACCAGACGAAGGAATCGGCCGCGACGCCCGTCTCCGCGTCCCCGCGGAGTGCCCCCGGCGCGGTCGTGACGCCGCGGCGGCCTACACACGCGGCGACCGTACACGTGGACACCGCGGCGCCGCCACGGCGCGAAAAGGAAATGCCGCCGGTGCCCGCCGTGAATGCGGAAGCGCAGGCGGAGTCCGTCCACGCCGCACACAAGAACGGAATCGAAAACCCTTTTGAGTACCCGGCGCCGCCCGGATACGGCCTTTGGTTTGAGTTGAACACGGCCGCACCCGGCCCGGAGGTTGCCGGCGGTGCGGGCGGTCCGATCCCGTTTCGCCGGGACGCAGCGTCGCGCATTCCGAGCGATCCGCGCACCGGACGTGCAACGCCAGGGGAGCACGCCGCCGGGGCCGGCGCGCCGCAATCCGACTACTATGAACACGTGGTGGACCTGACGGCGCCGCCGGGCAGGCCGGTCGATGGCGCGCGCACGGCCGCAGCCTACGACACGGCGCGCGCGCCGAGGATCACGTGGTCCGACCGGACGCGCCGAGACGTTGGTCCGCGAGACCTCGCGCATTCGATTGCTCCGAAGCCAGCGCGCGGCCGGCGCCCTGCTTTGGACGAGCTGGAGGGAGATCTCGCTCACATCCGGCAGGAGATTGACTGCTGGACTAACGTGATCGCCGAGCATTCCCCACCGAAAGACACCCGCGCTGCGGAACGGTCCGAGCGCGAGATCGCGTTCGTTCCCGTTTCCGACAACGAGCCGGCTTACTACACGCCCGTTCCTCCGTCGGCGTATCCCTGCCCGGGGCCGTTTCAATATAGCGGCGAAGTCGTACCCGGCCGGACGCCGGACCGTGCGGGCGGCGGCTCCGTGCCCAACGCCTCCCGCCCGACGCTGTCCGCGACCGTCGCGCGCAGTGCGGCGGAGAGCTCGGCCGATCTGTCCCATGATCGGCGCGGGGACGATGACTCCGGGAGCGCACGGCCCGGCGCTTATTCCGCCGGCGCGCGCACGGCGGCGCAGCTAGTGGATGAATGGGATGACCAGTTTGGAAACGTGGAAGACCTCTTCTCCGTAGTGCGCAACGAGTTCGAGTGCTGGGAGACGCTGGAGACGCGGCAGCGCGGCGGCGTGGAGTCCGGCGGGCCCGATTCCCAGGCCGCTCCGATATCGCCGCTGAGCGTCTTCGGATGGGAAGATGATCCTTTCAGCGACCCGGCCCGTTAAGGCACGGCGCGCGAGTCAGCCGGGCCATGCCGCGGACCGTGAATGGCGCACTCCTTGCGTCCGCGCAATTCCAACGGGTCGGCAACGGACGGGGCGCGGCGAAGGCATATCCACGGTAATCACGATCTAGTGTAGCTTCTCACGCTGTTTGCACCTTATCCGAGGCGCGACCGGCTGCGCTTTACGTCGTCCTGCCCTTGACGTTGCGCAGCAATGTCAAGGGGCGGCGATGTCAAGGGTGAGGGAGCGGACGTGGCTCGGCCGCGCAGCGCTGCTTCCTGACGAGCGCGACTCGGTTTTGCGAAGGTGCATTGTTTATGGTGGACCACCCTAGTACTACTACGCTAGCTTCCCTGCGACGGTGATTCGAGAAAGCCCGTTGAAACGGGCTCAACGGAGCTGAGAGCGGAAGCGACGTTAACCGGCCCTACAAGGGCCGGCCTAGCCCGTCTTTCGCACGAAGGTGATTTCAGCACTGGAAACGCTGGTTTGTAGTGCAGACTTTCGGTTTTCCCAGTACTGAAAACGCGGAGTGTGTACGCAATCTGCGAAAGTCGGGCTAGAAGCCCGCCTACGGCGGGGAAGGCCGCTCAAGCGGCCTGCATCGCGGGGAACATTCCGTGTGGTGTAGACCGATTCCAGCGTAGTAGAACTAAGGAGCAGCGACGTAAACGCCGTCAGGTTCCGGTCGGGGCAAGGAATAGGCAGCATAGTAGAACCAACAGCCTGTTGAATAAAGTTTGTGGGACGGACTTCCTGCCTGCGGGCAGGCGGGTCCATTCCGCCAGACGGCTCTGTTGCCGCCAGAATGACCGACTGGAAAGTCGGTCCCACATGAGTGGGGAGTTCTTCATGAATGGGGAGTTCTTCATGAGTGGGGAGTTCTTCATGAGTGGGGAGTTCTTCATGAGTGGGGAGTTCTTCAACAGGCCGCTAGGCAGTTGATTCCCGCACGGTACACGCGGGCTGTTCCGCATTCGGGCCGTACCCACCTATACAAGCGGTTCCATTTCCGTTAGACGTTGAGACATGAGGCCGATCGTCCTTTTCGAAGATGCGGGGCACGCGAATCTCCAGCCCCTGCTCTACTGGCGCTCTTTGCCTGAACTGCGCATCGGGCGGAAGATCGTGCTCGACCGGACGGCGCAGCGCTTGGGCTCAGCCGTGTGCGGGGTTTGGACGCGCGCGTGGATAGCGGCGGTCGCGGCGCAGAGATGTGGAGCGCCTGCCAACCAACCGCTCGGCGACGATGGCGTGCTGGTGAACGCGCGCTGGCTGGCCGGCGGTGACGTGTGTACGGCGGAAGCTCCGTGCGTCGGAACCGTGGACGGGGAGGTGGCCTACATCGCGTGCGATGCGAGGCTTTCCGAAAGACTCGAGCCGGAGATCATGCTGGACGCCGCGCGGCGCGACGCGGCCCTGCGGGGCGTCACCCGAGTGGACGCCGGAGGGGCCTTCATAAGATACCCGTGGGACGTAATCAGCCGTCTTGCGGCGTTGCTGGAGGAGGATTGGAGGGAAACCGACGCCGGCGTGGAGAGCGCGGTCGACGCGCGGTCCATGATGGGACCGGCGGAGCGCATCCACGTGGGGCAGCGGGCCGTAATCCATCCCGCCGCGGTGATTGACGCATCGGCCGGACCGGTCTTCCTGAGCGATGATGCCCGCGTCGGTGCGGGTGCGGTCGTAGAGGGACCGATTTATGTCGGTCCCGGCACGCACATCCACCCGCACGCCTGGTTGCACGGCGGCAATGCTCTTGGCCCGGTGTGCAGGGTGGGCGGCGAGCTCCACGGCTGCATTGTGCAAGGATATACCAACAAGCAGCACGAGGGCTACCTGGGCCACGCTTACGTGGGAAGCTGGGTCAACATCGGCGCGGGCAGCGTGAACTCCGACCTGAAGAACACTTACGGCAACGTGCGCGTGCCCATAAACCGAAGGGAAGTGGACACCGGGCTGCGCTTCTTCGGCGCGATAATCGCGGATCACGCCAAGATCGGAATCAACGTTGCGCTTCCTACCGGCGCCGTCGTGGGAGCGGCGGCGACGATATCGGGCTCGAGAGGCGTTGCCAAATTCGTGCCCAGCCTGGGATGGCTCACCGACGACGGGCTGGGGCGGGCCGACGCGGGGCGGCAGTTGGACGCGGCCACGCGCATGATGGTGCGCCGCGGCGTGGACATGTCCGACGAAGAGGTCGAGCTGTTCCTGGCGATAGAAGAGCACGTCAAGGCCTACGAGGCCAAGGGCGCGACCGCGTGATTCAGGCGGGTGGCCCAGGTCCTTTGGACCTGGGGGAGCCGATGAGCTACGCTTCGCATTGCCGTTAGTGTCATCGTGTCCCCCACCTCCACAGGAGGTGGGCCACCCGTCCATCGTGTCCACCCGTCGCCTAGACGGGGCGAATTTCGCGCGGGGGGTGGCCCAGGTCCTTTGGACCTGGGGGAGCCGATGAGCTACGCTTCGCA
>Ga0326597_10005492_pt1 | contig 17566 bp, 15 predicted proteins | sample RVTome_12_FD_203789 | JGI IMG/M metagenome (GOLD analysis project Ga0326597, IMG submission 203789) | Soil microbial communities from uranium-contaminated site in the Upper Colorado River Basin, Wyoming, United States - RVT100D185 | ecosystem: Environmental > Terrestrial > Soil > Contaminated >... | reverse complement strand
GTCGAACAAGATGGTGATCATCAGCTATCACGACCCGGATCATCTTCCGCCCACCGGCAGCAGAGCGACGAGAGTGGTTCCACTGCCCATCTCGCTTTCGATCGCCAAAGTTCCCGACAGAAGCTCAATGCGCTCCCTCATCCCGAGAAGGCCTAATCCCCCTCCATCGTGGTGCTCAAGGGCGAAGGAGTCCATGCCTTGGCCGTCATCCTTCACCACCAGCTGAACCCATGCACCTGGGTTGGTGAGGCTCACCTTTATCGACTGAGCCTGCGAATGCCTGGCTGCATTGGCCAATGCTTCCTGCAAGAAACGGTACAGACATATCCTGACCGCATCGACGGGCTCCTCCAGGCCGCAACCACGATATGAGATGCTGAGATCGGTTCGGCGTGAAAAGTCGTAACAAAAGCCTTCAAGCGCAGCATTGAGACCCAGAGTGTCAAGAGCCGGCGGGCGCAAGCCCTGGGCGAGGAGGCGGATGTGCTCTCGTGTCTGCTCGACGAGTGCCACAGCATCTACCAGTCCCTGCCGTACCTCATGAGTGTCAGTCTCTGTTTGCAGAAGCTGCAGACTGATCTTGAGTGCGGCCAGAGCCTGGCCGGCTTCGTCGTGAAGCTCTCGGGAGACCCTGCGACGCTCCTGCTCCTCGGCCAGTACCACCCGGCGTGCAACTTCTTGAAGTGAACGCTCGGCGCGTCGGCGGGCGGTGACATCATGCGCATAAATGCGGGTCACGTCGCCGGTGGGAAGAGCCAGGTAGCAGATCCGTTCTTCGAAGACGAAGTCGGCCAACTCCACGTCACGTTCGATGTGGTCGCGACCGTCATCGCGTAGACCTGCCGTGATCTCGGCAAGGCCTGCCAATATCGGATGGATTCCGCCTAGATGGCGAAGATCAGGAAACGCCATCTCGGCAGCAGGGTTCAGATAAGTGACCTCTCCGTGCCCGTTCGTCTCGATTACGGGATTGGGATTCTGCTCGGGGAACGTGGCCAGCGAGGCGATTCGGAGCAACGTAGGAAGCTCTTGATCCGGCGCTTCCACGGCGCCCGACGTTTTGCCCGGCGTCCCGACGGAACCGACTCCTTTCCCCTTATATCTAGGCATCATTTTTCCAGTAGTGGCCGTCGCGACTCCTGTCGGCTAAGGAAGCGCAGCTCATCGCGGCACCCCCAGGCCTCGGAAAAGATCCTCCTTTATCCAACGCAAGTCGCGCGATTCGGTCCTTGGCCGGAAGAGCCCGTCGGCCTCCCACCGTGAAGGATCCATGCCTACTGCCCAGGCATCGACCCATACCGGGTCGAGAAATCGCTCTCGATGCTCGGGGAGCTGATCTTCAACCGCCACCAGGAAAAGCGCCTGCGCGAGCTCCTCAATGACCTCCATGTTGGCTCGAGCATCCTCCGTCAGCTCATCGAGCCTCTTGCCCGCCTTGAGATTTCGATCGCGAAGATCGAGCAGATATCGGAGCGTGAAATAGTCGAGAAATCGATACTGGCATCTGCCCGATCCGAGAGCGGCCCAGTCGGCAAATAGCCGTTGCATTCGTACCTGTAGGAAAATGAATCTGCTGGTGACTGCCCTGACGGGGCCGAATGCATCCAAATCGAGGTAGGTGACGTTAAGCAACTGCGGAGCCTCGTAACCCCAGGCGGCTGCGAAGTCCCACAGTAGCTTGGCGCTCGCCGGAGTGGTCGTGCCGAAGAAGGGATAGCCGTTCTGGATGTTCACTCTGAGCGCGTGGTTGAAGTTGATGAACCATTTGCTCCATCGATCCACATCGCGAGGGTCAAGCAGATCGAGCCGCTCTCGTTTGATCATCTCGACCGTGATGTTGTTGCCGACCCCGATCATGTCGATCCCGGGGGCGTAGAAAGGATCCGCGAATACCGCGGCCTCGCCAACGCACGACCAACGATCAATCGAGAATACCCGCTTCGATGTGTAGCTGTAGCGCTTCATCACGCGGAAGTCGAGCACCGGGAAAGCTTTCAAATACGCGGCAAGCTCGGGCTCGTGCTCGTTAAGCCACGACATCGTCCGCTCTTGGGTCGAATAGGTCGAGAAAGGATGAATCCTTTCATCGGCAACGATGCCGATGCTGGTCGCTTCCGAGGAAATTGCGATGATCCATACCCAGTAGCCATCACCGAGGAGGTGCACCACTGCTCGGTGCCTTAGGCGCTCGGGAACGCGGGAGTGCCATTCCTTGTTGGCCTGTGGAACAAGTCGGTCGACATCCACGCGACCAGTCACACGAAACCAGGAAGCGCTGCAATAGGTGTCCTCCTTGAGGCCAAGGTCGAGCTTCCGTTGAAGCATTCGCCGACGGCCCGTGGCGTCGACCACCCACTGAGCCTGGACGGTTTCGACGACAGATGAATCCTTGCGCCGGAACCGTATGAGGTGCGGCTGCCCGTCGTGAGAGAGCTGGATCTCCTCCACAATTGCTCCTTCAGCCAGCGAGACCCCATCGGCCGCATTCATTTCCCGCAGGTCGTTTTCCAACCTACCTCGATCGATCAGGTACGAGTTGAAGAATGGGGGCTCCGTAAGGCCCATCTCTGATCGATCGGCAAACGAGCCTTCAGCATCGCCAAAGAAGTAGCGAAGACCGTATTTCAAGACATGACGCTTCTCAAGATACGAAGCCAGACCGAGGACCACAGCCAGATAGTGCGCCCCCATCTCAACGGTTGCCTCACCTACCTTGAATGCCGCCTCGGGGAGCGGCCGGTCAAGCATGTCAATCACCAAGATCGATTGATCGGGGAGATCACGCCCCACCTGTCTGGCCAAGCATTGTCCCGCTAGACCACCACCCACGACCACGACGTCATACAAGTCGTGAGTAATGGCCCCCGCCGCACCACCTTCAATCGCCAAGTGCAACCACCCCTCAATTCGGATTCTTGCCTAGGTGCTCAGGCGTTGTTCAACCTTGGCCTCCACCATCCGAGCCATGTCACTGATGCTGGTGAAGTTGTCGATCACCAAGTCGTCGTCACCGACCTCAACACCGAATTCGTCCTCGATGAACTGGACAATCGCGAACACGGCTAGGGAGTCGATCGTCTCGGTCTCAAGAAGCGGGTAGTCGTCGGTGAGGACTTTCTCGCTCAGCCTGGTGTTCAACTCGGTCAGGATGAAACGGCGCAGTTGATCCGGCACTGTCATGGGGACGGCTCCGCACCGGTCTGCCTGTTGTCCTTGAACCGGCGAGCCTTCAGATCGAAGCGCGGCAATGTGCCAACAGGCACCGGGTGAACCTGCGCCCTGATACCCAGGGCATTGTGGATCTCCTTGCCCACCTCGGCCGCCACAGAATCCTCGTTTCCTGAGGGCACCTCGATGCGAATGTCAAGCTGATCCATCTCTTCGATACGGTAGACCTCCACAGCAAATTCCCCTACCTCGGGAACCTGACGGATGAGGTTCTCAATGGCGGACGGAAAGACGTTGACCCCACGGACGATCAAGACATCGTCAACCCGTCCGATCACTCCTCCTGCGAATCTCGCATATGTCCGTCCGCAACCACACGGCTCAGCCGCCATTTTCACGCGATCACCGGTTCGGTATCGGATCACCGGCATTCCCACTCGACCCAAGTTGGTTATGACGAGCTCACCCTCGTCGGCAGGCTCTCCTGAAACAGGGTCGATCACCTCCGCGATGAATTCACCCTCGTTGACATGTACACCGGACTGCTCCATGCACTCAAAACCCCAAGCTCCAACCTCGGTGGCTCCGACATGGTCGTAGCAGCGTGCCCCCCAGGCCTTCTCAATCCTGGCCTTGGTTGAAGGAATGCTGGCTCCTGGCTCGCCAGCGTGGATCGTGACCTTGACATTGGACGCCACCAGGTCAATGCCTTCCTGGTCGGCCACCTCGGCCAGGTGGAGCGCATAGGTTGGCGTACACACCAGCACCGAAATGTCGTTGACGGCGATGGCTCTAGCCCGCTGCACCGACGACATACCGCCACCCGGGAACGTCAAGGCTCCGATCAGTCGAGCGCCGTCGTATCCGCTCCAGAATCCGATGAAAGGTCCAAAGGAGAAGGCGAAGAAGATCCGATCCATTGCCGTCACCCCGGCCGCCCGATAAACGGATGCCCAGCATTCCGTCCACCATCGCCAGGAGTCGTCCGTATCGAGACAACGGAGCGGTTCACCCGTCGTTCCCGACGTCTGATGAATTTTCGTGTAGGCCTCGGCCGGGAACGTGAGGTTGGTGCCGTAGGGCCGATTGCTCAATTGATCGGCTGCAAGTTCTTGCTTGGTGGTGAACGGAAGGCGGCGCAAGTCGTCGAATGTTCGGAGCTGTTCCGGTTTGTTCAGACCAACAGCGCCTAGCTTCTTCGAATAGAACCGGTTCTGACCAAGGATCGCACCCAACAGCAATTGGAGCCGGCGAAGCTGGATGTCGGCAAGCGCGGCCCGTCCGAGGCTCTCAGTAAACGAGCCCAGATCTTCTTGTCTCATTGCGGACCTCCGTTATTCGTGGGATGGAAGCAAGTCCTCGGCCATGGGGAATTGCTCATTGATCAACATCAGGGGATGACCGCCGGAAATAATTCGATAGGCCCGGCTCAGGAGTTCACGTCCGGCCAATTCGTTTATACGGGGTTGGTCTGAGCGTTGTCGGCCATACCACAACACCTCGCGGCGGGTTTCTAATTTGCTATCGAGCAGGATCCGGCCCAGACCACCGGGGTTGGTGGTGAGGGCTTCTTTGACCGTGTCCGGTAGGCGATCGATCACCAACAGTGAGGCGGCGAAGGCATAAAGTGTGCGGTCATGTCGCCCTCTCAACATCACTTCGCGAGCGATTGCCGACGTATCGGCCTCCACCTCTAACCAGTCGTGTCTCTCTGGAAGCCGGCGAATCTCATGGGAAACGATGACCACGTCAATGGGTTGCATGGTGATCGCCTCTAAGAATTTCGTGACGGTGCCGTCGATTACCAGAAGGGCTCGTTGATAGGGACTGAGGGTCCTCAGATTGACCGGCATCAGATCAGGCGGCCTGGCGAATTGAGCCACAAACAAATCAGAAAGCGGATCGAACCCAGGGACGCTCTCTGTGGGGGTCAATGCAGTCATCGCTCCCCAACCTGAAGACTCTGGAGCTCACCAAGGTCATAGGCGCGGCGAAAGTGGCGATGGCGGCGCTTGCCGCTCGACGTCTTGGTGAGGGTGCCGCTGGGAACCAGCAGGATCTCAGCCGACAACCCCAGTTTCTCGAGAGTAGATCGCCCGATCTGCTCCCGCAGTTCGTCCAGAGACGTAGTCAGGTTGTCGATCACCTCGGAAACCACTACCACCCGCTGGGTGCCAGTCACAGGCTCGTCCACGCCAAACGCGGCGAAACACCCCTTGCGCAAGCCCGCTATGTCAAACAAGACCGGCTCGAAATCGCTCGGGTCGACTTTGCGACCGCGAACTGTTATTCGCTCTTTGGCCCTCCCCACCCAGAACAACTCTCCGTCACGCATGTATCCCAGGTCCCCGGTGCGGAGCGCCCCGTAGCGGAAGGCTCTTTCGGTGCTGCGGGCGTCTCCCAGATAACCGACCATGGCCGACGGTGTGTCTAAGGCGACCTCACCCACATGGCCGTCGGGAAGGGCACGACCTGTGCGGGAGCGGACGGAAATCTCCATCATTGGATGCGCCATCCCGGCGCCAACAACCGGTACTGCAGCGGGCGAATCGGCTGGGACGGGCCGAGCAACTCGCCGGTCCAAAAGCAGGTCGCCGTCGACGTACTCGAAAGAAAATGGTTTTCCGGCCTCGGTGAAGGTGGCACCTCCGACGTTCTCGGCACAGCCGAAGTTGGTCTTGAGTGCGTCCATCGACACCCCGCAAGGGCCGAACCTTCGATGGAACTCGAGCATCGTCGAGAGATGGATGCGCTCTGCCGCGTTCCAAAAGCTGCGGACATGATGGAGACTCAAACCCTCCAGCTCGTGATCGTCGATGCGTTGGCTCGCCAGGGCGAATCCGAAGTTGGGAGACCAGGTGACGGTCGCCTCCGTATCGGCCAATCCTCGCAACCACGACACCGGCGCTCGGACGAAATCGTGAGGGCTCATCAGCACTAGTGGAATGCCGGAGACGAGACAGGTCAGATAGTTGTTGACTAGACCCATGTCGTGATAGAGCGGTGTCCAGTTGAAGAACACGTCATCGTCCCCCACCGCCATCGCCGCCGTCATGCCATCAATTGCCGAGAGCACGCCCCGGTTGTTCCAGACGCAGATCTTGGGCAGACCCGTGGTCCCCGACGTCAGCTGCAAAGCCACCAGGTTCAATGCTCCAGGTCGAGGGGCATCGAAAAGGGTTCCTGACGGGTCCGCCAACAAGCTCTTCTCGCCAAACACAATCCTGGTTCCCTTGGAAACCGATGAGTAGGTGTCAGCTTCTTCTGCCATGGATTGCGGGCAGATCACCAGCTTGGCCTTGGTCTTGCGGATGCAGGCTCGAAGGACGCGTGAGAGATCCGAGCCCGACCCGAGGATCGACGGTGGAGCGATCAGCAGTGGTATCGAACCTTGCAGGATGGCGGCTAATACGAGTCGAGCGGCCGCCGGTCCGCTCGGCAGAACGATGATGCACACATCACCGGCTTTGCACCCCAATTCGGCCATGACCCCGGCAGTCGCCGACGCTTCGGCGTATATAGTCGTGAAGTCCTTCCACTCGCCGACCCGCTGTCTGGGCTTATAGAAAGCCAGGGCCCGCCCTTGGGAATCATCGTCGAGTCGATTCTGAAGGCGGCCGGCCAGCGTCTCGCCCACCGGTCTCCGAAATACGGCTGATCGAGTCATAACGTGCGGCCCACGGCAGTCGCTACCTTGCCGCAGTCAGCGATGATGCGCGAGAGCTGTTCGGGAGTCACCGACTGTTCACCATCACTGAGAGCCTGATCCGGCCGTGGATGCATCTCGATCAACAGACCATCAGCTCCCGCGGCCACAGCCGACCGACACAGCGCTGGGACCAGACTCCGACGCCCAGCGGCGTGGCTCGGGTCGATGATCACTGGAAGATGGGTGAGCTCGCGCAGAACAGGCACCGCGCTTATGTCAAGGGTGTTGCGGGTGACCGTGTCGAACCCTCGCACCCCCCGCTCACACAGCACAACCTGGTGATTGCCCTGAGAGAGGATGTATTCGGCGCTGAGGAGCAGTTCCTCGATCGTCGACATCATCCCCCGTTTGAGGAGGACCGGCTTGCCGGCCCGGCCCACAGCCATGAGGAGCGGAAAGTTCTGCATGTTGCGGGTTCCGATTTGGAGCATGTCCGCATACTCGGCCACCATCGGAACGGTCTCCGGAGCAATCACCTCGGTCACCACCGGCAGCCCAGTCGCCTCGCGTGCTTCAGCCAGCAACTGCAGACCCTCTTCCGCCATTCCCTGAAAGCTGTACGGAGAGGTTCGAGGCTTGAACGCTCCCCCGCGGAGCATCCTTCCGCCCGCTTTCTTTACCGCATCGGCGGCTTCGAGTAAGGCCTCGCGACCTTCCACGGAGCACGGTCCGGCCATGATCACAACTGGAGCGTCGGCTCCAATCGCCACGCTACCAACCCGGACAATGCTGGACTCGCTTCGATACTCCCGGCTGGCCAGCCGGTAGGCCTTTCGGATCGGAAGGATCTCCTCGACGCCCCGTAGGCCACTTAGCGCCGCAGAGGCAGAGATGTCGATCGAACCAACCACTCCCACCAGCGCCCGGCCTACGTCGGTCGACACATGAGCCCTGAAGCCAAGGCTGGATATCCGAGCCACGACGTAGTCGATGTCACCCTGAGTTGCCTGCGGACTCATCTTGATGATCATTTTTGTGGTCGGACGATTTGGGGATTGATGCCCCCCCTAGCGCGCGGCCATAAGGGCCGTACGGCCCGCAAACCCAACGCTTGCCGAGAAGGATTAACCCCACCCACTCCAAAACTCCCAGTCGCATTACCCCGCCAACACACTATTGCGTTGGACTATGGGGATCAAGGGCCTGAAGACTCTGAGTGCCTCACAACACGCCGGCCGGGGCGCTCACAGAAGTCACGGGGAGTTATCAGAGGACAATAATGAGCCGAGATCCCTGATGACAGGCCAAACAGTGTGATCTAGATTGCCGGCGGGGATGGAGCGGTGAGGGAGAGGGCACGGAATGTCAGTGGCTGCGCGGATCGACGGGGCAACAGGCGTGGAGGAGCGACTCGAACACCTGGTAGGTCCCCGGGGGCTCCTCTACTCATGGTCAGCCTGGCCTCAGGGTGCTAATTCGCTGGTGGTGATATGTAGCTCGGTCCTGGGGGATTTCGTGTCCAACTACCACCGCGAACGGCAGCTCGGCCGAGATCTTGCCGCTCACGGGCACGGCGTCATCCGGTTCCATTACACGGGGGAGGGCAACAGTCAGGGTGATCGCCGCGACATGACTTTTGAGTCAATGTGCGCCGACGCCGAGGCAGTTCTGACCATTTCAGCCTCAATGGGATATTCCAAGCTTGGAGTCGTCGGAACCCGGGTGGGTGCCCTTGTGGCGGCAGCTGTTGTGGCCAACAGTCCCCAGGTGCCTTTGGCCCTGTGGGAACCAGTCACAGATCCAGCTCGCTTCATCCAAGAAGCTGGCCGGGTACGAAAAATGAGCCGTCTAACCCAAGAGCAGTCGATTGCGGCCCCGAGTTGGCGCGAGGAGCTGGCCAAGCACCAGGTTCTCGACATTCTCGGATACGACCTCTACCCCGCCTTTGTAGAAAGCCTCGGCAATGTTGATCTTTTGACCCTTCTCGGGACCAGCACCCGCAAGCTTCTGGTTGCGCGATTCGGGAGTGCCGCAGATTCGCTCGCGTCGCTTGCAGCCAATCTCCGCGACCGCGGCTTTCAGGTCACCACCGGTTCATTCGGATCGCAGGAGGCATGGTGGCTGGACAAAGAGACGGTGGCGGACAGCGCCAACCTCATCACTGCCACCACCAAATGGCTGACCGACGTCCTGGAGAGCGAGAAGCGGCCATGACCCACGAGGAACAACTGGCCTTTTTCCCGGGCGACAACACCAATCTTGCTGGGATTCTCACAGTTCCCAGCACGTCCAACGGACTCGTTGTCCTGCTGCCATGGGGAGCAGGGGCCTATCCATCTTCGGCCCGCAATCGAATAAGGACCCGGTTGGCACGAGCGCTTGCCGACAGGGGCTATCACAGCTTTCGGTTCGACTACCAAGGTGTTGGCGAAAGCGACGGCGAATACCGGGTTGCGACGATGGGAAACCCTTACACGGGCGACGTCCTAGCGGCTAGCGAATGGCTGCGGACTCAGGGCTTGGACCGACTGATGGTTGTGGCTAACTGCTTTGGGGCGTGGTCGTCGTTGTCAGCCGCGCCTTTGATCCGCGGATTGGAGGGCATGATTCTCGTCAACTGCCCCGTCCGCCGTGACCACAAGGAGGTCAATGCTGCTCATCGGCCGTGGCAATGGTGGGTGCGCCACGTGAGACGGCTTCGAGTTTCCAAACTGCGGAGCGCGCAAAGCCGAGCAAGATATCGGAGATTGGTCACCACCAAGGCTGGTGCGCTCGTGCGGATCCGTCAGAAGGATGTTCGCTTTACCCAAGCCATAAGCCACCTCATCACCGACGGGATCCCATTGCTACTGATGTACGGATCAGATGGCTTCCGGCCAGACTTTGAGGCCGAACTGGGCCGCGAACTCGGACCCATTCTCGATTCCGCGGCTGCTCCCACCAGGTCTCTATTCGTCACAGAACGCGTTGAGGGATTCGCCACCCTTGCATCACAAAACCTCTTGATCGAAACCGTGACATCGTGGCTTGACGAAGTGGTGAAACGAACACCCCGTCCCACCGAGCAGGCGAGTTAGGTAGGCGGGTCGGTCAGGGCTTAAACGGCTTGGCTGCTCATCCGGGTGGCCGCAGTTCGGACCTCCCCAGCGTGATACGACGACCGGACCAGGGGGCCTGAGAACACGTAGGGGATCCCAATACGTTCCCCGTACCCCTTGAAGGCAGCGAATTCTTCGGGATGGACATATCGGTGAATGGGGCGGTGTCGAGCCGTGGGCCGAAGGTACTGGCCGATGGTGACGACGTCGATTGCTATGGCTCGCATGTCAGCCAGAGCCCCCAGCACCTCCTCCCGGGTTTCACCCATCCCAACGATCAACCCCGATTTGGTGAGACCCTCCGGTCTGATCTCTTTGGCTCTGGCTAGCAAAGCCAGGGAGCGTCCATAGTTGGCGGAGGTTCGGACATCCCGCTGCAGACGAAGAACCGTCTCCGTGTTGTGGTTGAGGACTTCCGGCTCCGCCTTCAGGACCGTGGCGAGGGCTGTCCGATCACCCTTGAAATCCGGGATGAGCACCTCGATGTCGCAGTCGGGGCTGAGCCGTCGGGCCTCGCGAATAGTGGCTGCGAAAATCGACGCTCCCCCATCTTCGAGATCGTCGCGGTTTACCGACGTAATAACCGCGTGTCGCAGTTGCATCTGTCTTATGGCCTCGGCTGCTCTGAATGGCTCGAGGACGTCGACCTCGGTCGGTTTGCCAGTGGTGACATTGCAGAACCCGCACGCCCGCGTGCACCTGTCACCGAGAATCATCAGGGTGGCCGTCCCCATTCCCCAACACTCGAAGATGTTGGGGCATCCTGCTTCTTCACAGACAGTATGGAGTTCAAGACCACGCATGAGCTTCTTGAGGGCGAGGTAATCCCCGTCCATTCGAGCCGTCACCCTCATCCACTCCGGCCGAGGTGGCTCTCCCGGAAGCCTGCCATTGAGGAGGAGAGGCTCGGTTCGCTTTCTATCAGGGGAAAAAGTGCCCGCCGCGAGCAACCGATCGACCTCGAACGCCTTGGGGCGGCCCTGGCCCCGGACGAAGGCGCCCAGTTGAACCTCGGAGTCGCCATATCCGAAGTTCGCCTCGAAGCACCCGATCAAAGCTTGCACCGCCTCCTCGATAGAGATAGTGCGGCCGACCAATTCCGATAACGAAGCCACGGGGCGATTGGTTATCCCGCATGGGTTCATGCGCCCGAAGTAGGTCATGTCGGGCGAGAGGTTGAGGGCAAAGCCGTGCATGGTGACCTGACGGGCAACCCTCACGCCGATGGCAGCGACTTTTCCTTGCTCGGTCCAGACCCCGGTTAGACCCGGCTCGCTCCACCCCTGCACACCCCAAATGGCAAGGGTGTCGATCAGGGTCGACTCCAGCTTTCGCACATACGGGACCACCTGCTTGGGATCCGACAGGCGGATGATCGGATAGCCGACCAACTGACCGGGACCGTGATAGGTGATGTCACCACCACGGTCCACATTGAAAAGCTCGGCGCCCAGAGCACCCAAGGAATCTGGTGACACCAAAAGGTTGGAGCCGTCCCCATTCCGACCGACGGTGTAGACGTGTGGATGTTCGACCAGCAGGAGATAATCATCCGCCCGGTCGTGAACGCGGCCATTCCAGATCGCCCGTTGGAGATCCCACGCTTCGGCGTAGGGCATCCGCCCGAGCCATCGGATTCGCAGCCGTGCACTCACGCTTTCACGCCAGTTCTTGTTGCCAATCCCAGCCTTCCAAGTTCTGGCGAATACGTTGCAGGAAGAGGACGGCGGTTGACCCGTCGAAGGCCCGGTGATCCCACGACAAGCCCAGGTATCCGATATGGCGGATCGCCAGCGTGTCTTGTCCTTCGGGAGTGGTCACCACTGCTGGACGCTTGCTGACTGTATCAGTGGAGAGAATTCCGGTGTTGGGCACGTTGATGATCGGGGCGGACATGAAGGAGCCATACGGTCCCGGGTTGGTGATCGTGAAAGTCGACCCCGAGACATCATCGGGGTCAAGCTTTCCTGCTCTCGCCCGTTCTGCCAAGTCCCGTATTTTTCGAGCCAGACCCACGAGTCGAAGGCCATCAGCATTCCGGATGGTCGCCACAATGAGTCCTTTCTGGTTGAGATCAATGGCGATCCCAAGATTGACGGTCCGGTGGTAGACCGCCTTCTTCTCTTCGAGATAGAAGGAGCTGTTCACGACCGGGAATGCCTTGAGAGCGTCGATGGTCGCTCGAGCAATGAAGGGCAGATAGGTGAGAGAGAATCCCTCGTCCTGTTTCCACTGAGCCGAACGATCCTGGCGCACCCGCTCCACGCGCTCGTAATCCACTTCTACCGAGGTCCACACATGGGCTGTGCTTTGCTTCGCCTTGAGCATGTTCTCGCCAATGCGGACCCGGAGGCGGTCGAGAGGGATTTCCTCGGACCCGCTCGCCATCACCGGGGCGGGAGGAGCCATTCGGGCTGGGGCCTCAGGGGCCGGCCGCGAAGACGGCACCGGAGCAGGAGCCTGGGGGGCAGCGGCGCTGGGGGCTTCAGAAGCCACCGGGGCTTCCTCCCCGGCGGGCGCGGGGGTCGCAGAAGCCGTAGCGGCTTGTTGGCTGACGTATTTCTCGATATCGCGACGAGTGATGCGACCGCCATCTCCGCTTCCTTTAACCTGGCGAAGGTCAACGTCATGTTCCCGGGCCAATCTCCTGACCACGGGCGAAAGCACACCTAGGGATGCTTGGGCGGCGCCATCACCACCGTCTTCTGTCCGAGCAGGTGCCGGCGGGGCCTTCGGTGGTGCCGGCGCAACGGCCTCGGCTTGTGGAGGCGATTCCGGTTGACGGGCCGGTGGCTCGGTGTCCTGTTTCTCCGCCTGCTGGCTGGGTTCCACGGGCGCGGGAGTCGCTTGGACCTGTGGCGGCTCTGGAGTCGAGGCCGGCGATGGTGGTGGCTCCTGGCCCGGCGCCGATTTCTCCTCACCGGCTTCTCCGATCACCGCCAGCGCTGTGCCCACCCCGACCGTCTCCCCCTCGGGAACCAGGATTTCAAGCACAGTCCCCGCCACTGGGGATGGAACCTCAGTGTCGACCTTGTCCGTGGATATCTCGACGAGAACCTCGTCGGTTGCGATGCTGTCGCCGACCTGTTTGGCCCATCGAAGGATGGTGCCCTCGGTGACGGTCTCTCCCAGCTGGGGCATGGTGACGTTGGTCGCCATGGGTGCGGCCTCCTAGTGCAGACTTCTTCCGGCGGCGGACAGCAATGTCTCGCCGACCGCTTCGGACAAGGTTGGATGGGCGTGGATGAAGGCGGCAGCCTCCGATGGGTAGGCCTCCCATCCCACGGAGTACATGAGTTCGTGTATGAGTTCGCCTGCCTGGGGGCCCACTACCGAGGCTCCCAGGATCGCCCCATTTTTGGCAGCGACAACTTTGACGCTCCCTCGATTTTCACCAATGATGATGGCTCTTCCCACACCACCAAACCCGTGAGTGGTCACCTGAACCTCAACCCCCTGTTCAATCGCTTGTGCTTCGGTGAGACCGACCTCGGCGAACTCGGGGTGGGTGTAGGTGACACGGGGAATTGCCTGGTAGTTGACAGGTGCCGGAACCCCGGTGGCGATATGGGTCACGGCCGAGATGCCTTCTGCGAAACCAACGTGGGCCAATTGCGGAGTGCCGGCGACAATGTCACCCACCGCATAAACACCGGGGGCAGCTTCCATGGTGTTCAGATTGACCTCGATGAAGCTCCGCTCGATCTTGATGTCAGCGGTCTCGAGGCCAACGTCTTTGGTGTTTGGTCCGCGACCAACTGCGACCAGGACGACATCGACTTCGACTTGCTCGTTGCCAAACGGAACCACCACCGAGGAGGGACCGATCTTTGGTGCCTCCACGCTCCGTTCTAGATAGAACCTGACCCCCTTTCGCGTCATTTCTCGTTCAAGGAGGCGAGCAGTGTCGGAGTCGGAACCGGGAACGATCTGCGGAAGCAGCTCTATGACGTGCACCTCGGATCCGAGGTCGGCCAGCAGGCTGGCAAACTCGCACCCAATCACCCCCCCGCCAATGATGGCGACCCGCTCCGGTCGGGCGGGCCAATCGAGGGCATGGTCGGAGGTAACGATCCGGTTGCCGTCAATCGGGTAGGTGGGCAGGCTGCGGGAGTGAGAGCCGGTGGCGATGATGACATTCCGACCCTCCAGCCGGCGCTCATCGTCGCCAGTTGACACTACAACCGCGTTGGGACCCTCCAGCCTCCCTCTCCCCGTCACCACCTCCACATTGCGTTTCTTGAGGAGGCCGGCTACTCCCCGCACCAGCGCATCCACCGTCTTGTCCTTGCGGGCCAAGGCTGCCGTCCAGTCCAACTCGGGTTCGGGAACGTTGACCCCGAAGTCAGAGGCGTGACGAATCGAGTCGTAGACCTCGGCGATCTGGAGCCATTGTTTGGCGGGTATGCAGCCCCGAAGCAGACACGTGCCCCCGACTCGCTCATCAGTCACCAGGGCGACCGACAGTCCGAAGTTATGGGCGAAAAGAGCGGCGGAATATCCGCCCGGCCCCCCGCCTAGAACGACGATGTCGTGCAACTCGCTTCTTCCTGGTCTGAGCTTGAGAAAACCACCCTCGAATGGAGCCTAGTGGCGGGAAAACCGGTGCATTTGGGGTGGTGGATCGCGAGAAGCGGAAAATCTCGCGAAAACCGCTCAACCCTGGCCAACTTGAGCCGAGGAACAGAACTTGGCATTGCGCGCTCGCAGAAGTGCGGAAGGCTGATTAGTTTGGCCCCACAGGGACGTGGAGGACGACCCGGCCGATCCTGATCAGCGGAGATCGACCGAGCGTCTGGAGGGAAAGATGCAAATCACACGCCGCGACGTACTTCGTCGCCTCGCCGGTGTCGCTACCGCGGCCGCAGTCTGGGCTTCGACGCTTTTCGTCCTGGACGATGAGATACCAAGCGTGGTTGCTGGACGCCAGGCGCAGAACAACAATCGTCGGCCCAGCGATGTGCCCCGAGGCGGCCCGAATGCACCCTCGAGCACTGCGGCGCCTGCCACCACAGGCAACACTGCTGAGTCCACGACCTCGACATCGACTGGTGAGGGTGCAAGCACCACCACGCTGGCGGATGCCCAGACCACGACCACGACCGCCACTCCGTCGACCACGACAACGACGACACCGACGACAGCGACGACAGCGACGACGCAACCTCCTGCCACAACCAAAACGGGCACCTTCACGATCATGCTTCGCGGGCTCGAGCCCAATCGTTTCTGGTGGGATGCGGCCTATCGGCGTAGCCTTTCCTATACCCCTGGGGTCGGCTGGGTGGATGGCGACCGCCTTGGATACCGGTGCGCCTGGATGTTTCTCGAGCGGGACGGGAAGATCGTTGGCCGAGCCACATTTGTTCGAATCCCAGATGCCACCTATGCCCTGGTTAGCGATCGGTACATGACCGAAGGCGTGCGCTACTTCGATGGCACGGTGGCTCCATCAGGGACACAACAGACCGTCCACGTTTCGTTTAGCGAGAACATAGTTGACCAGGCCTACGAAGCGTTCACAGGTGCCGATCAGCGGCCGACCATCAAGTTCGTAGCCGGAGGCGACGTGCTCGAGGTCCGCGACTACAAGAAGACTGTCGTGGAAAACGGAATCAAATTCCGTCAGGTTTCTGCCTCCGACAGCCGGATCACAGTCGTGGCCTACGAGAATGACCTGCCCGTGATCGTCGTTTATTACGACTCGCTCGATTCATCGGTCAGGCTCGACACCGATCTTTAGCTCCGAACGGGGCGGTTCCACCTGGGCCTTGTGGGATCGATAGCGATGCCTGCGACCGATCGACCCCTCTGGTCATTGCGCCCTGGCCGGGTAACCTGTCGAGGTTCTACCGGGTGCACTCAGTAGGGAGGAAGGTGGGAGGTGCTCCCAACATTCATGTTGATCGGGGCGATGAAATCTGGAACGACGAGCCTGGCGCGCTACTTGTCGTCACATCCGGATGTCTTCATGACCAAGCCCAAGGAGCCCGGGTTTTTCAATCCTGCTCGTAATTGGACCAAGGGCCAGGAATGGTATGAGGCACTCTTCGGGGGCGCTCGGCCCGATCAAGCCCGGGGCGAAGCGTCAACCTCTTACACGATGTCGCCTCACGTTCCCGCGGTGCCCGAACGGATCGCAGGAATGGTGCCCGATGCCAGGTTCGTGTATCTGATCCGGAATCCCGTCGATCGGATCCGGTCGATGTACATGCACCTGGTGGATCGAGGCGAAGAACTCGTTCCAATCTCGGATGCCGTGGAACAGCGACCTACCTATTTGGATATCAGCCGGTACGGCTATCAACTTGATCAGTATCTCAAAGTGTTCTCACGTGACCGGATCCTGGTGGTCTCCTCCAATGATCTCAGGCACAACCGACTTGACACTCTTGGGTCCATCTTCGGGTTCATTGGGGTCGACCCCAATGTGGCACTACCTGACGTCTCCGAGGAGTACCACCGGGGCGACGACAAGAGACGGATCTTGCCCGCCATGGAAGGAACTCGCACGGTTCTTCGACGCACAGGATTGATGAGACGAATTCCCAAGGATCTCAAGTGGAAGGCCCGATCAGCACTGTCGACCGCGGTACCAACCGATAGGGCTGGAATCGACGAAGAGCTGGCGGACAGCATATGGAGATCGCTGGCTGATGATCTCGGGCGCCTACGTGAAATCGTGGGGCCTGACTTCTATCTGTGGGGCAAGGCTTAGTTTGCCGGTACGGGCCTGGAGAAGGTTCTATCGGCGTTTGGCGTTTCTGTCATTTGTGTGGTGTACGTGAGTTCAGACACTGGAGCTGCGGTGATCATCCGGGGCCTGCGCAAGGTCTACCGGCCTTCGCCTCGTTGGATGCGCTTTTTGATGCGCAGTCGGATCAAAAAGCCGATCGTGGCGCTTGACTCCATCTCGTTCGAAGTCAAGCCCGGTGAGATCTGCGCTGTGGTTGGGCCCAACGGCGCCGGCAAGAGCACCACCTTTCGCATCCTGGTGGGGCTCACCACGCCAACCGCAGGCTCCGCCACCGTCCTCGGCTTCGATGCCGAACACGAGTCGATGGCCATCCGGCGCCGAGTCGGTTGGATGCCGACTGACGAGCGTTCACTGCACATGACGCTCAACTGCTATGACAACCTGGATTTCCACGGGCGGCTCCAGGGGATCAGAAGCTCCCAACGCGACGCTCGAATCCGTGAGGTGATCGAAACGGTCGGGCTCCAACGACAGATGAAGAACTCGGTGTTCTCCCTTTCAGCCGGTATGAAGGCGCGACTGCAACTGGCGCGGGCACTACTGCACAGCCCGGAGGTTTTGATACTCGACGAACCCACCGCGTCAGTTGACCCGGTCGGGTCGTACGAGCTGCTCGCCACGATCCTCAGCCTGGTCGAAGAGCAGAAGCTGGCGGCACTCATCAGCTCTCATCGACTGGACGAGATCGAAGCCCTTCACTCCAAGGTCGTGTTGCTCGACCAGGGAAAGGTCCTTTACGACGGCGATCTCGACTCGATGAGAGCCGAGCTTGATCGGCCCCATTACGAGATCACGTTCGCCAGCAGCCTCGTCGCCGAAGAGGCCGAGCTCGCACTGCGACAAACTCCCGGTACCCAGCTCGTTACGAGAGACGGCGCCATGATTCGATACGTC
>Ga0326597_10005491_pt1 | contig 17570 bp, 14 predicted proteins | sample RVTome_12_FD_203789 | JGI IMG/M metagenome (GOLD analysis project Ga0326597, IMG submission 203789) | Soil microbial communities from uranium-contaminated site in the Upper Colorado River Basin, Wyoming, United States - RVT100D185 | ecosystem: Environmental > Terrestrial > Soil > Contaminated >... | reverse complement strand
CGGGACGATGTTGGGGAGCTCGACGTCAGGTTGCAGGGTCTCGTCGAGCGGACCGAACGCGTGGAGAATATGCGGCCGGCCGTCAACGAAGTCGCGCGCGAACTGGCCGCCCTGAACGGCACGACGGAGACGGTTCGCGATGCGCTCGAGCAGGTGCGGATCGCCTCATCCGAGATGGCGCGGCTGCGAGAGATCCACGCAGAGACGAGCGCCTGGCTGACCGATGCTGACGAGCGCGTGCGCTCTCTGCGGAGCGGGGTCGACGAGCTGGAGCGCGCACGCCCGGCCGTCGACGCGCTGCGTCGCGACGTCGAGCGGGTGAGTGCATCGATCGTGGCAATCGACATTCGCGGATCATCACTGGATAACCTCCAGATACGGTTGGCCGCGATGGAGTCGACGGTCGCGCAACTCGACGAGCGCAGCACCAGCGTTCGGTCGAGGATCGATGCGGCAGAAACGCGTTTCGTGGATCTGGCCCGACAGGCCGGTGAGGCGGAACGCGTCGCGAGCACGATCGCGGGAGTGACGGCCGAGGTCCAGGGCGTGGAGCGCCGTATGGAAACCATCGGCGTGTCGATCGAGACGCTCGAGGAGCAGGCGCAGCGGCTGGATGGCTTTGGCGAACGGATGCGGGTCCTGGGGCAGGAAATCGAGCAGCGTCAGGGTGCGCTCGAGAAGGCGGCGGAGCACCTCTCGCGGGCATCGGATGAGCGCCGCGAAGCAGCGGACACGGCACGACAGCTGGAAGAGATCACCCGCGAAATGGCCGAACAGCTCGGCGAGGCCGAGTCGCGGTCGGAGAGCGTGGCCGAGATCGCGCACCAGCTGGAGGCGCGCGCCGCATCGCTGGGCGACGTCGACCGGCGGATGACGCACTTGGAGGAGCTGCTCAGGCGATGCGAAGTCGCACAGGCATCGACCTCACAGGCGCTGGAGCAGATCGTGGGTCGGCAGGCCACCGTGGACGCCGTGGAAGCGCAGGTCAAGCGCGTCTTCGAGGTCGCGGAGCGCACCGCGAAGGACCTCAAGGACATCGCGTCGGCGCGACGGGACATCGAGGGCGCCCGTGCGTTGCTCGACGATATGCAGGAGCGGCTGTCCACCACCACCGGAGCCATGAACGACTTCGTGGAGCGGAAGCGACAGATCGAGCAGCTGGAGCAGCGGCTCGCTCGCGCCGAAGCGCTTGCGCGGGACGTGCGTTCAACCGTGCAATCGATCTCAGCGCAGCGTTCGGTGATCGACCAGGTGCTGGAGCGCTCGGGGACGCTGGCGGTGCAGGCGAGGCAGGCCGAGGGACTGATCGAGGCATTGCGCGCCGAATGTACGCTGGCGACGACGTTGCATGGTACGATCCGCGCGCAGCGGGAGCCGGGCGAAGGCGACGACGAGGAGTGATCGGCCGGCGTAAGCCGTGGCTTCCGGTGCTGGTCGGCTAGTGCCGATCCAACTTGATGTCCCGAATTGGTGCGAGGCACGGCACATGGTCCGCCGACTGCACGTAGTCGCACCTTTCCAGGCGGGGCAAGTTGGAACGGCGCTAGCGCGAGGTGTGCACCTGAGCTCCGGTGGTGACGCGGACCGGCATATCCGCCAGCCGCTCGAACACTCTTGCATCCGCGCGGATCGGCCACCAGTCGTAGAGGAAGATCTGAAGGGGACGCCACATGGCGACCCAACCCCCGATCGCGAGGCTTTCCTGCAGCACGCGGCCGAAACCCTCGACGTTCGATCGGCCGCCGATCAGCTGCGCCGCAATCGTGAACAGCACCAGGACGGCGAACCCGATCGCAAGACTCGTGCGCCCCGACTGGAACAGGCGTCGCAGTCGCCGCCTGGCCGCGATCGCTCTCCCGGTGAAGAACCCGTGGACGGCATCGCGAACGAGCCCCACGACCTCGGGCGCATCGTCAGGCTGAGCGAGGCGCACCAGCAGCGCGGGTGGCATGTCGCGCGGCAGTTCCCGGCCCCAATCGACGATGAACTCCTCGATGCGCGGATCGAGATCCCGCTCCCGAATCGGAGCTGGATCGATCGCGTTGAAGAGCTGCCGGAGCTCCGCGACGTGCACCTCGAGGATCTCAACACCGGCAGGAAACGAGTCGCCGCCGATCGGGGTCTCGGACATGGTCCAAACCTACCCCGCGACGTCAGAGACGGCCGGCCCGATCGAGCATCGGTCGGGATGGTTGCGCGCGCCTCACCGGAACCGCCGACGACAGTGCCATCGATCCCGCCGCCTCGCTCGTGCGGCGCGGATACTCAGCGTTCAGTCGCCGGGCAGTAGTGCGTCCAGCCCATTGACGTCATGGCCCAATGGAAGAAGGATTGGTGCACAGGTTTACCAATCCCCAGGTCCAGGACCACATGAGAACTGCCGTCGCAGCACTTGGCCTCGTCGTCGCCCTCGCCGCGTGCGCGAGTCCCCCGCCACCTCCCCCAGCGCCCGATCTCGCCGCCGCCGAGCAGGCCATCCGAGCGATGGATGCGACCTGGATTGCCGCTGCCGCGGCTCGTGACGCCGCCGCCGAAGCCGCGGTGTTCGCCGAGGATGGGATCGCGTACCGCGACATGGCCGACCCGCTGGCGGGACCAGCCGCCTATCAGGCGTACTCGACCAAGTATTACGCTGACAACCCGAAGTCGGTGAGCACCTGGACCACGCGGTCCATTCAGGTTGCGGCGTCCGGGGACATCGCGGTACAGACCGGTACCTTCACAGAGACCGGCGCCGGCCCCAAGGGAGACAAGCAGAACCGGGGTAACTTCGTGACCGTCTGGAAGAAGGTCGGCGACCAATGGAAGGTTGCGGTCGACATCGGTCAGCCGTTTCCACCGCCGGCAAAGCCATAGTCGTTTGAAGGCCGGGTGAGGTGGCTCAGGCCACCGCGCCCCACCTCCTCGGCGGCTCCGTAAGTGGCCGCCGCTACCGGTCCGTCGGCGTCGGCGGCGCCAGGTCCTTCGATTCCACCGCCCGACCGGCGATCGCATCGAGTCGCTTGTCCTGGTTATTGCGAAGCGCCCGCAGGTTGCGCCGAGTTCTACGGTAAGCCGCGTGCACGAACACTCGCGCGCAATCGACTTCATTGGCGACCTTCGTCTCGTCGCCGTCAACGCGCTCCAGCTCTGACGTCGCCCGCGACAGAGTCGCCGTCGCCAGGAACAGATCCATCGCGGCATTCGCCAGTCGCTCCTGCACGTATTGCCGGTCGACGATCTTCTTCCCGTGCCGTCGCAGGGCACGCTCCACCGCGCGCCCCAGGTCGTACACCTGGTCTGCCACCAGCTCGGCTTCGTCCGCGAGCGTCTTGTGCACGCGCTTGAAGTCCGGTCGGTCGATCGTCCCCTTGGCCCGGCCCTTCAGGTAGTTGCCGATCGCACCCAGCGAGTGAATGGGATCCTGCAGCGCCTTCCCGAGTTCGCGCAGGCGCTCACCGGGTTGCTGGAGCCCCATCAATGCAACCAGCGCCCGCAGGATCTCGTTCGTCCCCTCGAAGATCAGCATGATCCGTGAGTCACGGACCGCCTGCTCGTACGGGAACTCCTTTGAATACCCGATCCCACCGGCGATCTGCAGCGCCTCGTGTGTCGCGCGATATCCCATCTCCGACGCGAACACCTTGCACGTCGCCGTCTCCAGCGAGTAGTCGACGCCGCCGCGATCCATCATGCCCGAGGTGAGCATGACAGCGGCCTCGGTCGCATAACAGTCTGCCGCCAGCAGCGCGATCTTCCGGCGGATCATCTCGAACGACGCGATCGGCTTGCCGAACTGCTCGCGCTGCGCCGCGTACGCGACGGCCTCGTTCATGATGCGACGCGTGCCGCGCGCCGATCCCGCCGACAGTCCGAGGCGCCCCGAGTTCAACACCTCGAGCGCGATCTTGAACCCATGCCCCACCTCGCCCAACCGGTTCTCCGCTGGTACGCGCACGTTCTCGAAGAACACCGCCCGCGTATCCGATGCCTTGATGCCCATCTTCTCTTCGAGCTTGCCGAGCTTGACGCCCTCACTCGCCGCCTCGACGATGAACGCCGTCACACGTTCCTTCGGCTTTCCGTCGATGACGATCGGCACCTTGGCGAAGACGGTGAACAGGCCTGCATAGCCGGCGTTCGAGATCCAGATCTTCGTGCCGTTGAGCACGTAGTGCGTCTCATCGTCGCTCAAGACAGCACGAGCGGCCATGGCCTGCGCGTCTGAGCCTGAACCGGGCTCCGTGAGGCAGAAGGCCGCGACGAGTTCGCCGCTTGCGCAGCGCGGCAGCCATTTCTGCTTCTGCTCCTCGTTGCCGAAAAGCACGATCCCCTTGCAGCCGATCGACTGGTGCGCGCCGAAGTACACGGCCAGCGCCGGATCCGTCCCGCCGATCTCACCGAACACGCGATTGAAGACCTTGGCCGAGGCGCCGAAGCCACCGTATGCCTCGGGAATGTTCATCCCCATGAAGCCGAGCGCGTGAAACGCCTCGCGCATCGAATCGGGAAAGCGTCCATCGTGATCGTTCTTCGCGGCGTCAACATGATCGGCCGCGAACGATCGGAAGGAGTCGAGCACCATCGTCAGGCTTTCGCGCTCTTCCGGAGCCAGCTCCGGGAACGGAAAGACCAGGTCCTCTCGCAGTTCGCCGAGGAAGAGTCCCTTGATGAACGATGGGTTTTCGTCAGGCGCCGCGAGATGCGGAGCGTCAGCGGGAGCCGTTTGGGACGTCGTGGCGGTCATGCCGAAGCGTACCGCAATGAGATGTCAGAGGGGAGATGCGAGCGGGCGGGACGGGGCTCCGCCGCGGCGGCACGCCGCATGAAACGAATCAAGGGTCAAGGATGAAGAGTCGGCAATTCGCCCATAACTCTTCGCCCTTGACCCCTGATCTCTTACCCCAGCATGGCCACGGACCTTCACCACTCTGACGCGGCCGTGGCGGCGCCTGAGCACAAGTACACGATCGTGCCAGAATTTGTTTCAGGTGACCGCGATCGCTTCTGCGATCGACATATTCTGTGTCGGACGGCTCCAATCTCTGGACGAGCATCTCGTCCTTCCGGTACAACCAGACGTAGCTCTTGCGGAGGGGGCCCTCGATAAGGGCCCGGCACGCCGGCGGTCGCAGCCCGCGCCGGAGTCTGGTCCGTTCTTCCACGAGGGAAGCTCTGCAGAACTCTTGTTGTGCTGAGCCGAACCTGAGCCGGCGCCGACGACCGCCCAGGGCCACCGAAAAACGAGCAGGTCACCGGCCAGATGATCACGGCGTCCCTTCGCGTGCACTCGATACTCGGGCCGGGGCTGCTCGAAAGGGCGTACCGTCTCTGTCTTGCTCACGAACTCACGCAGCGTGGAGTCCACGTGCAGTCGGAGATTCCCGTCCCGATCGTGTACGACGGCCTGGTGATCAACGTCGGCTATCGGATCGATTTGCTGGTCGAGCAGTGCGTCGTGGTGGAGTTGAAGACCGTCCGTGCGCTGATGTCCGTACATCATGCCCAGCTTTTGTCGTATCTCCGTTTAAGCAAGATGCCGACTGGGCTTCTCATCAATTTCCACGTGGCTCGTTTGCGAGACGGCATCAAACGCATCGCCAACTAAGATCGGGACTAACCGATGGATACCAGGGTTGCCTCCGTGACCCCCGTGACCCCCGTGTTGAAGTCTTCGCCGCAGTCCGGAAGCCGCGATGTTCCTTGATATCCGTTTTGCAGAGCTTCCCTAGAAGAAGAACCCTCGAGTGTTCTGCGTAAATCGTGGATTCACGACGTTCTGGAAGACGGAACCGAACGTGTAGCTGATGCCCACGCTCCCGTAGTAGGCATATCCGGTCTGGAGTTGGCGCAGGCGCAGCAGGACTTCCTGTTCTGTGGCCGTTCCCTTCTTCAGGTTGATCTGATCGCGGAACTTCGTGTACCCGATGTCGAAGTTGAGCCTCAGCCCACGGGTAATTCGCCACTCGGCGTACATGAAGCCATCGATCCGGAACTTCGACGGGTCGGATAGATACTGGCTCGTCGTCACGCTTCCGAAAACCGAGCCCCAGGGCTGCGTGGCCTCCGACGCAATGATCAGGCGATGGTCAGGCAGCGTCTCGCGGGTCTTGTCGTAAATGGTAAGCGAGTCGTACGTGAGCGACTTGACGCCGACACTATAGCGAAGGATGAGCTGACGACGCGTGGATTGACTGTAGGGGAACAGGTCGAACTCAATAGCCGGGCCGATGCGCGTTCCGAGCTTCAGGTTTGATCGCAGCGACGAGGCGGCATTCGCCTGGATGCCGAGCGACCAATGCTCGTTGAGGCTTTTTGCAACCAGTGCATCGGCGTTGTAGTTCTTGCGCTTGCTGTCAACCGTCACGAGCGGCGCGAGCGCGCCCGTCGTGCTGGTGTCATAGCTGAACCGTTCCAGGCTGCGGTTGTAGTTGACTCCCAGGGCGATCTTCATGGCTGCAGTAGTCCGGTTCGCGCTGACGTTGCCGTTCACGTTGTAGTACTTGTAGGTCTGCTCCCCATTGAAGAACGAGTTGCCGCCGATCCGGAACACCCAGAGATTCCATTTATCCGTGGCTCCCCGTGTGGCCGACACCGTCGTTCCGGCAGCGGGCGCGCGGTAGTTCACGCTGAGTCTCGACGCGAGCGGCGAATTGGCTACGAAACGCAGCATGCCGTGCGAGATCATTCGGCGAATCAACTGCCTTCGCTCGTCCTGCACGTCGCTTTGCTGCGAAAAAGCGACCACCGTGTCCTGGCGCGCACTCTGCGGGCCGAGCCCTATGAGAGCGACCGTTACTTCGGTCCCGCCCGACGCCGTCGACTGACTCGTGACAAGGATGTGCACCATGGCCAGCGTCCGGTCGCGAACGAAGTTCAGCCACGTCAGCTCGGTGCGCATGTAGTCGCCGTCGCATCCGTTCGCCTGGCAATCCAGGAACACGCGAGGAAGATCGTCCCTGAGCGAATCGGACGGCGTGGGGTTCTGGGCGCTCGCGCCTGACGTGGCGAGCATGACGGCGACAAGGCTGCCGATGAACGTCCGAGACGCGAGCATGCAGTCCTGGGGCTTGAGATTGGGATCAAACCACGCCTGTACTACGCACCGCGAACCGCCTGGTGTCCGACAGAGGAACCGGAGTTTGACACCGGTTTGCGCGCCAATGTTGCGATCGGCCGGATACCGGGGTGTTTGTCGTCAAGTTGACGCCTCCCGATACCCCGGGTATGATGCTCAACTCCCGCGCCTCTCCATGGAACAGCGCGCTGCGCGGGGACTCTGGAGACGTGGCCGAGAGGCTGAAGGCGGCGGTTTGCTAAACCGTTATACGGGCTTAAACCTGTATCGAGGGTTCGAATCCCTCCGTCTCCGTTGAAATCCGGCGGGGTCGGGAGACGGAAGAGGCGAGACGTGCCGCGGGGTCTCGTCTCCCATCTCCCATCTCCCATCTCCCATCCCGAGTGCCCCACCGTCTTCGTTTCGCGCCGTCACCGACCGGCTATCTCCACGTCGGCGGCGCGCGCACCGCTCTCTTCAACTGGCTCTACGTCCGTCGTTATGGCGGCCAGTTCCTGCTCCGCGTCGAAGACACGGACCGCGCGCGGAGCACCGAGGAGAGCACGCGCGCCATCTTCGAGGGTCTCCGCTGGCTGGGCCTGACCTGGGACGAGGAAGTCGTGTACCAGGGAGCGAACATCGAACGGCACCAGGCCGATGCGCGCCGGCTGCTCGACTCAGGTCACGCCTATCGCGACTTCACGCCGCCCGCGGACCTGGACCGGATGCGCGCCGATGCCGAAGCGCGCGGCAAGGCGTTTCGTTTCGATCGGCAGATGGCCGACCTCGATCCTGGCGAGGTTCAGCGCCGACTGGAACGGGGTGATCACTTCGCGATTCGCTTTCGCGTCCCCGAGGGCGAGACCAGCTGGGACGACCTGGTGCACGGGACCATCACGTTTCCGAACAAGGACGTCGATGACTTCGTGATCCTGCGCTCGGATGGATCACCGGTCTACAACTTTGCCGTGGTCTCCGATGACGTGGCCATGCGCATCACGCTCGTCATGCGTGGTGACGACCACATCTCGAACACGCCGAAGCAGATCATGCTGTATCGGGCGCTCGGAGCGGAACTGCCCGGCTTTGCGCACCTGCCGATGATCCACGGCATGGACGGCCGCAAACTGAGCAAGCGGCACGGGGCGACCGCGGTTGGCGATTACCAGCACGAAGGCATCCTGCCGGCCGCGATGTGCAACTTTCTCGCGCTGATGGGATGGTCGCCTGGCGGTGATCGCGAGGTGATGTCCATGCAGGAAATGATCGACGCGTTCAGCACCGACGGGCTTCTGCGCAAGGCATCAGTCTTCGATCCGAAGAAGCTGGAGTGGATGAATGGGCAGCACCTGAGCCTCACGCCCGCGGCGGAGCTCGAGCCGATCGTCAGTCCCCTGGCGGTGCAGGCCGGACTGGCGACTGCCGAGGAGCTGGCGGCTCGGCGCGACTGGTGGCTGAAGCTGCTCGACCTGCTTCGCGTGCGCGCCCGCACGACGCACGACATCGTGCGACAGGCGGCGACCTACCTCAGCGAGAAGGTCGAGTATGACGCTGAAGCAGTCGCCAGGCATTGGAAGGATCGCACCGGCGCCGCCTCGATTCTCTCGGCGGTGCGCGACTGCCTTGCCTCAACGGACTGGGAATCAGCCACGATGGAAGAAGCGCTTCGAAAACTCGCCGAAGAACTGGGTCTCTCGAGCGGCAAGGTCTTTCAGCCGCTGCGAGTCGCGCTCGTTGGCCAGTTGGCGAGTCCGGGAATCTTTGATGTGTTAACGGTTTTGGGTCGTGACCAGTCTCTTGCGCGTTTGGATTCGGCGATTTCGTTCCTTGGCGGGCAGCGGGCAGCGGGCAGAGGGTAGCGGCTTCACGATTCACGATCCACGATTCACCTCGATGGAATCGCTGACCACCCTCGAGCGAGACGTCTACCACTACCTGCTCGACTTCCTGGCTGAGAACACCTACCAGCCGAGCGTCAGGGAGATCGGGCGGCGGTTCAGGATCAAGTCGACCAAGACCGTCGTCGACATCCTCCAATCGTTGGCCCTGAAAGGTTACGTCGCTCGTGAGGCTGGCCGATCGCGTGGCCTCCGCCTGCTCGGCTTCTCCGCCATCGGCCGCACGCAGCCTGTTCCACTTTACCGTCGATTGAACTCGTCCGAACCCGTCCTGATAGACGCGAACCGCGAGCGCTTCATCGCCATGGACCGGATGTTCGTCCCGTCCGACGACGCGTTCTTCCTGAGGGTCGAGGATGACGGGATGATCGATCGGGGGATTCAGCGCGGAGACCTGGTGCTCGTGAACCCCGCCGCCCGCGCGCACGATGGCGATGCCGTTGTGGCCCGGGTGAACGATCAGGTCATGGTGCGGTTGCTCGCGCACCGCGGCGCCGAGCTCGTGCTCACGCCACTGGCGCCGGATCTGCGCGAATTCGTTCTGGGTCCCATGGACGATTTCGCGATTGCGGGCACCGTAGCCGCTGTAATGCGGCCGCTTTTGGACAAACAGGAATCAGGAAGCGGGAATCAGGAATCAGGGAATGAATGAGGGCCCTCGCTGCCGCTGGGGCCCTCAATATCAAACGTTTCGTTCCACCCCTGTTTCCTGTTTCCTGTTTATTCCGGCGGCCGCCTCTCGCCCGGCGAACTCAGTGGCCCTGGCGAGTTCGGCGAAATGCGCTGTGATTGACGCCGTTCGCGCTCCTTCCGGTCGCGAATCGCGCGCACCGCTTTCCGGAACTGCTCTTCGTTCATGGCCGCCTGCGCGTGCATCAGGATGTCGGCGCGCATGTACGCGGCGTTCCGGTCGCGCTCCATGGCGATCGGGTTCCCCTGCATCCGGTTCAACGGCAGAAGCGCGAGCAACGCCGTGGGAATCTGGAACCGCCCCAGCCGGATGTACTGCTGGTCGATGCCGTACTTCTGTCCGCCCTTCTCGAACGTCCAGTCACCGCGCTCGAACCTGTTAGGCGAGTAGGCGCTGGCGGCCACGGAATCGACATGACGGAGCAGCGTGGCGATGAGCGCGCTGTCGAGCCGCTCCTTGTCCGTCTTGGGCGCGTAGATGAATTCCGGATCGCTCGTCCAGACGCGCGGATCGTCGTAGTTGGGCTGAACGCCGCGCGTTGGGCCATTGCCGCCACGCAGCGGTCCGGTCACGCCACCAGGAGTTGGCGTTGCGGCCGCGGGTGCCGGGGGCGGAAGCTGGGTCGGCACTTCCGTTGGGGCGACCAGCGGCACGGCGGCCGGCGGAGCACCAGCCGCGGCTGAAGGCGCGGTGGAGCGCCTCGTTATGCGCTCAGGTACTGCAACGGCCGAGGGCGGCACGACCGTCACGTACTCGACGCGCTCGGCGACGGGCCTGGCCTTGCTGTCAACCCGCAGAAAGCGATCGAAAACAGCGGGCATCTGGACCGCGTTCCACACCAGCACGAGCACCACCACGTGCACCACCACAGAGACCAGCGACGCCGAGCTCGGCCGACGCCACAGACGGCGTTTGCCAGTGCTCGAAGTTTGCTGGTTCCGTGCTTCCATCAATCGCTCGCTTTGCAGTGAAGCATCACCCCATATCCGCTGAATCTGTGCGATCCGTGTCCACGCCGTTGAAGTTGCCGTATCGGTCCGTATCGCCTTGTTGGTCTACCCCTTGAAGCCCGGTGGTTGCCCGGTTGGACCGGGTTTCCCGCCGACCGCTACTGAACCACATCCCTCACCGGATTCCTGACGCGGCTGATCCCGGTAATCGTGACCTCCACCGTATCGCCAGCACGCAACGCGCCTATTCCCGACGGCGTTCCCGTGGCCACCAGGTCGCCGGGCTCCAGCGTCATGATATGCGAAATGAAGGACAGGAGCATCGGGATCTTGAATACCATGTCAGAACCATGCGCGCGCTGTCGGACTTCTCCATTCACCTTTGTGATGAGTTCCAGCGCGTTGAAGTCGACCGGGCCCTCGTGAACGTTGCCAACCGGGCAGAAGGTGTCGAATCCCTTCGCTCGGGTCCATTGGCTGTCCTTGCGTTGCAGGTCCCGCGCCGTCACGTCGTTGACAGCCACGATTCCAGCTATCCCTGACAGTGCCTCCTGTTCGGACACTCGCCGAAGGGGCTTTCCGATCAGGACCCCGATTTCACCCTCGTGCTCGACCTGCGTCGATTGGGGCGGGCGCTCGATCCAGGCGCCGTCGGGAATCACGCTGCTGGGCGGCTTGAGGAAGATGAGGGGCTCAGTGGGGACTTCGTTGCCGAGTTCACGGGCATGCTCGACATAGTTCCGGCCGACGCAAACGATCTTCCCGGGTCGCTTCATTTGAGGGTGCGGGGTTCGGGGTGCTGGTACAGTGAAACCTACGACCCGAACGGGTGGGAACCAGCAGGAAAGCCTACTCTGCGGCTCGTGAGGCGACTTTGGATCGGCGCGGTTTATGTGGCGCCTCCGCGGCCCTCGGCTGGAAGAACGGAACGAGTTGCCGGCGCACGCCTTCCCACGGGCCCACGATGCGTTTTGCCGGCGGCAGCGTGTCGAGCAGCATCTCCCCGTAACCTCGAGTCAGGACGCGCGGGTCCATCAGCACGATGGCGCCACGATCTGTCGAGCTCCGAATCAGGCGCCCGAAGCCCTGCTTGAGGCGAAGCGCGGCGTCGGGAAGCATGTAGTCGGTGAACGGATCGCCTCCAGCGCGCTCCACCCGCTCGCAACGCGCCGCGACCAGCGGCTCCGTCGGCACGCGGAACGGCAGCTTCGCCAGGAGAAGCGCGCGAAGCGGGTCGCCCGGAACGTCAACGCCTTCCCAGAAACTCGCTGTGCCAATCAGCACCGCCGATCCGGTTTCGATGAATCGGCGCAATAACGACTGGCGTGAGTCTTCGCCGTGAACGAGCAGCGTGTATCGCTTGCCGATGCCCGCCTCGCGCAACGCGGCAGCAGCGGCGCGAACGTCGCGATGGCTCGTGAACAGGCCGAACACTCCACCGCGAGTCACGTCGATCAGGTCCGCCAGCACCCGGCAGACCGTGTCGAGATGCCGCGCGGCATCAACGTTAGGCGCTGGTCCGTCCGTCGGAATGGCCAGGACGGCCTGCGACGCAAAGTCGAAGGGCGATGGGTGGATCGCGCACGACGGCTCGACGTCGTCCTCATCGAGGCCGAGGCGCGACCGGAGGAAGCCGAACCGGCCATCCACGGCGAGCGTGGCGCTGGTGACCACGCACGTCTCGATCTTGCGGAACAGATCCTCGCGCAGGATGGGCGCCAGATCGAGCGGGACGGCAGACACGGCGATGTTCCGCTCCTTGCCGCGGACTTCGATCCAGCGCACAGCGGGAACTGCATCGTCAGGCGGCTGGAGTGCCGCACGGAGGGCGTCTCCGGCGTTGACCAGCCGCCGGGTTACGGCCCGCACTTCGCCCAGGAGCGCACCGTAACGCTCCTGCGCTGCGTCGTCGTCCTCCATGCGATCGCGGACGAGCTGCAGTCCCTTGGCCAGAATCTCGATTTCGCCGAGCAGGTCGGGGAGCGCCGCATTCAGCCCGCCGCGCCAGATCGGATGCGTGGCGAAGTCACCATCAAGACGCCTGACCGCGATCGATTCGGAAGCCAGCAACGTGTCGAGCAGATCGAATGCGAAGCCGCCCTTTTCGCGTCCGGCGCGGGTCGACGCGGTGAGGCGCGCCTGAACGAGATCCAGGCTCGCCACACTGACGAGGTCGCGCCGGCCATGCAGCCTGGCCACCAGCGTTGGAAGCAGGCCTTTGCCCCGCCGTTCCAGTCGCGCGAAGAGTCGATCCAGTCCGCGCCGCGTGATGGTCGATCCCAGGTGCGCACCCGCCGCGTCTTCCAGGTGATGACCCTCGTCGAGGATCAGGCGTGTGTACGGCGGCAGCACCGCGGCGTCGTCCCAGTTTTGCGTGATGCGCCTGACGGCGATATCCGACAGCAGCAGGTGGTGGTTCACCACGATGACATCGGCCTGCGCCGCCTTTCGTCGCGCCTGAAACAGGAAGCATTTGTCGAAGAACGGGCACTTGAGGCGGGTGCAGAGGTCGGGCTCCGCCGCCACTTCATCCCACACTTCGTCGCCCGGCTGGACCGCCAGGTCGCTGAGCGATCCGTCCCTGGTCTTCCCGGCCCACTCGATCAGCTCGGCCAGGCGTTCCTCGCCTTCGCCCGGAAACAGCGTGGCGTGCGCGCCCGCGGCCTGGTCCAGCCGGTTCAGGCAGAGGTAGTTGCGCCATCCCTTCAGGAGCGCATAACGAACCGGCTGGTCGTTGAGCGCGTCGGCCAGGAACGGCAGGTCCTTCCCCACCAGCTGCTCCTGGAGGTTGATCGTGTTGGTGGACACGACCGTTCGTTCACCGTTGGCGGCCGACCAGCGCAGCGCCGGGATCAGGTAGCCTAACGACTTTCCGATGCCGGTCCCTGCCTCGAGCACGCCGATCCCGCCGAGGTTGTAGAGCCGTGCCACGGCGCGGGCGTAGTCGCGCTGTCCTTTCCGATCTTCATACGCGCCGTGGCGTTTCGCCACGGCACCATCGGGACCCAGATCGGCGTCGATCGCGTCGAGATCCAGCGGGACCAGCACCTGGGGCGCGGGAACCTCGACGACCACATACAGCTCGGAGGCGTCGTTGTTGGTGATCGCGAATCCCACACCGAGGTCGTGGATCCGCGCCGCGACCTGGAGATCAGGCTCCGAGGGCTCCAGTCCCCCCGAGGGGTGATTGTGCAGCAGCAGCTCACCTGCCTTCGCGAACCCGGGCAGGGCCAGCACACTGGCCGCGTCGCCACGCGCCACCACGCGGGCCGTGGCGATGTTGCCTTCAGGGTCGATCGTGCAGGTGAAACAGACCTCGCGCCCACCGGCGAGCCGGATGGCAGCGCGAACCGCGCCAGCAGCAACTGCACTCAAACCGGCCATCAGCCTGCGTCGGACTCCGTGAGCACGATTCTCCTCCGAACGGAAGGTAAATCGCGCGCATGCTGATCGCTGATCCCGTTTTTCTACCGACTCAGATTCGCGCCGGAGATCCGATAAACACTGACCTGATCTACATCGTCAGGACCAAGGGTGCAGAGGTAAAGGCGATTGTCACGTACATCGAGCAGTGTGGACTCTGGGGGAAGTTGAAGGCGTCCAAGATACGCACCGGTGGGCGCGAAAACGTCATAGGTCGTTCGCTCCCTTCAGCTCAGCGGCCACCGCCACGTCGCCCAATGAGGCGTTCGAATCTTCCGTTCGCATCGTAAGGGCGGATCTGTGACTGCTTGTAGTCGTAGATGTAGAAGGCTCCGCCGTCCTCAGCGGCCAGAAGTCTCACCATTCCAAATTCATACTCGGGCGGGCCGTCGAGCTCACCAATGGTGAACTCGTGGACAAGGCGAACGTCGGATCCCCATTGCCCCGGGCCATCGCTCCTCACGCGTCTCATATCCTGCGCGCCACTGACGCTGGCCGGCTCGGGAGCCCCGACCGAAAAAAATCGCTGCTTGGTGTCGTGTGCCGCGAAGAATTCTCGTTTGCAGGTTGGACGGCCAACTGGCTGAGTTGAAATCCTGTCTGCATCCGCCCCGCTCGCGCAGAAAGTCGTAGGACGACGGTCGTTTAGGTGGTACGTTGGACTACGCCAAGGCCGCGCGAGAACCTGGAGCCCTACCACCCGGGAGTTTCTCCCATGCAACAACACATCACGAATCTGGTGGCGCTGGTTTTCCTTGTCTCACCTATTGGCGTCGCGGTCATCGCGCCACGCGCTGAAGCGCAGGGGTGCGAACCGATCCGGTTCAGCACACCGGTGAACCTTGGTGCCGAGGGCCAGGCGTACCAGCGGGCACGCGAGTGGCAGGTCACGTTGGCCTATCGCCGCCTCACGTCCAACGAATGGTTCATCGGATCTGAAGACAAGTCGTCGTTGGCGCCGGGGGGTGAGTCTCCAGTCTTCAAGGTTCACACGCTCGTGGCGGACGTGGCGTACTCGATCGACGAGCGATTCCGTGTGCGACTCAGTGTTCCGGTATCCACCGCATCGTTCTCACGCATCTGGCCGGACCAGCTGCGTCACAAGCAGAGCGCCACTGGAATCGGCGACGTGAGTGTCACGGGTGAGGCATGGGTGTTCAGGCCGCGCACGCATTCCCGCGGCAACATCTCACTCGGCGTTGGGGTCAAGGCGCCGACCGGCAGCAATACGCGCTCGAGCCAGTTCTACTCGGCGACCGGCACCGTGGACTTCCCCGCGGACCAGACGATCCAGCCGGGCGACGGCGGGTGGGCGCTGCTCCTCCAGAGTCAGGCCTTCCGGCAGATCACCGAGCGGACGTTCGTATACGCCGGCGGCTCGTACATGGTGAGCCCCAGGGCGCGGACCGGTGCACGGTTGAACCCCACGTCAACGGTGTATTGGTCAGTGCCGGATGTGTATTCCGCGCGTCTGGGCGGTGCGTTTTCGGTGCTGCCCGATCAGGGACTGTCGCTGAGCCTCGGCGGTCGGATTGACGGTATTCCCGTTCACGACTTGTTAGGCGGCGGCGATGATTCAACGATCAAGCGGACGGCCTACGTAGTGTTCGCCGACCCCGGATTATCGCTGACCCAGGGCAAGAGCACGATCACGCTGAGCGTGCCGTACCGCCTGAAGGTCAATCGGCAGAAGAGCCTTCTGGAGCAGCGCACGAACGGGGTCAACGGTGGGGGGTTCGCGAAGTACCTCCTGTTCGCCAGCTACTCGCATCGCCTGTAGTGCGTCTGGAGCCACAGCGCCCCGGGACGATGGCTGCGGCCGCGCTGGCGCTCGCGCTGGCCGCCTCGCCGGCCGCGACGCAATCCGTCCGGCAGGGCGGTATCGCGCCGGAGATCAACCTGCCCACCTTGGCCGGCGGCCGTGTGCAGCTCTCCAAGCTTCGCGGTCGTCCCGTCGTTGTCTCGTTCTGGAATACGTGGTGCGCGCCGTGCCGGACCGAGTTTCCCGAGTTGGTCCGCGTCCACCATGAGCATGTCTCGGCCGGGCTGTACGTGCTGGCCGTCAACGAACGCGACCAGGAACTGCGCGCGAAGGATGTGCAGGAGTTCGTCGACGAGTTCTCGGTGCCGTTCGCCGTGGCCCTCGATCAACGCGGTCGTTCGCGGCGCACGTATCTCATCTTCGGTTTGCCAACGACCGTGTTCATCGACACGGGCGGCGTCGTGCACCGCATTCACCGCGGACCGATCAGTCGCGAACAACTGGATCGCGGAATCGCCGCCATCCTCCCGTTGCGCTGACCGCGTGGTGCGGCGAGTGATCTCGTCGAAGAACCATTACGGAACCAGGCGCACTCGCTGGAGCAGAGCCTTGAACCGCGCGCTCTGGCGAATCGGGTCGTTAATCGGATCGACGTAGGATTCTAGAACACCCCAGATCTCCCCGGCCTCTACCGCGCGCTCCAGAGCGGACAGCGCCTTCGCGGTGTCTCCAAGCCCAAGATAGGTATAGGCCCGGCGCTTCTCTCCCAATCCGGGCTGTGGCGACTCGGCATCCTGTTCCCGGAGTCGGCGCCGTGCCGTCACGGTGTCGCCGGACTTCGCGATCACGTAGGCGATGAAAGGCGATGTCTCGGGTGCTCGCTCGATGAGCTTCCGAGCCTCGTCCGGACGGTTCATCGCGAGTCGCACAAACGCTCCCAACACGAGGCTCGTCCTGTTGAGGGAATCGGTCTCCAGCGCCCGTTCGCTTTCCGCCAATGCGCTGTCCAGCTGATGATCCAGGTAGTAGACGTAAGACAAATGACTCAGCACAGCCGCCGACGTGGGGTCCTCCGCCCGCGCCGCCCGCAACTGGGTCAGAGCTTCGTCCAGCCGCCCCCGATTCCTCAAGTATCGTCCGTACTGGGTGCGGGCCTCGACGTCATGGCTGTCGAGTCGGACCGCAGTCTGAAACTCCGTGGCTGCACTGTCCCATTGATACGCGAACCCATACGCCATCCCGAGCGCGATGTGGGGTTTCGCGAGCGTCGGGTCGAGCTGGAGCGCGCGCCGGGCAGCCCTCACCAACTCGTCGTGGATGTCCTTGACCGCGGACCCCTGATGACTCGGATAGAACGCGAGCGCCATGCTCAGGCCTGAATGTGCGCTCGCGTACATCGAATCAAGACTGATCGCCTTGCGAAAGAGATCGGCGGCTACCGCGACACCCTGGCTCCGCTGGTCGAGCTTCAAGTGACCCAGCGCAGTCAGGCGGTACGCTTCATTGTTCAACGTTTTCTGGTTGGCGGTGAGCGGCGGGGCCGGGCCGATTGATTTTGGAAACCGGCTACGCAACGCTGAAGTCAGGCTCGCGGCAATCGCGTCAGCGGCACTCGCATGCTCGTTAGGGTCAAGCGCGAACGATTCGCCCCAGATGCTTGTCCCGTCAGCGGTGCGCGCCAGGTCCGCCGAGAGGACCCAGCGCCCACGCTCCTGCCGCGCCACACCGGTCAGGAGATACGCTGCCTTGAGCTTGGCACCTGCCTGCGTTGCGTCCACATTGAGCTGGCCTCGATAAGCCAGTGCCCCGG
>Ga0326597_10005490_pt1 | contig 17574 bp, 13 predicted proteins | sample RVTome_12_FD_203789 | JGI IMG/M metagenome (GOLD analysis project Ga0326597, IMG submission 203789) | Soil microbial communities from uranium-contaminated site in the Upper Colorado River Basin, Wyoming, United States - RVT100D185 | ecosystem: Environmental > Terrestrial > Soil > Contaminated >... | reverse complement strand
CCTTCGCGCTGTCGCAGCTCGCCGCGCTGCCCGACGCGCTCTTGCCGCTGTGGATCAAGTTCCTGGGAGAGGGCGTGCTCCAGCGCGACCGGCGCCTGCTGCTGGCGTCGGCGCTCGGGCTGGGCGTGTCGGCGACGGCCACGTGGTTCCTGGGCACGCTCAGCACGCGCGTGCAGCGGCGCTTCCGCGACAAGATCACGATCGCGCTCGAGTCGCACGTGGCGCGGCTCCTGGCCTCGGTCGCCACGATCGCCCATCAGGAGCGGCCGGAGTACCTCGACCGCCTCTCCGTCCTGCGCAACCAGGTGTTCGTGCTCGACCACATGTACATGTCGCTCTTCTCGACCTGCGGCTGGATCCTGCGGCTGGGGGTCGCGATCGGCCTGCTGATGTCGATCCAGCCCGCGCTGGTGCTGCTCGCGCTGTTCGCGCTGCCCACGGTCTTCACCTCGACCTGGCGGCCGGCTATCGAGCGCGCGGCCGAGGAGCGGCGGGCGTCCTCGTTGCGGCTGGCCATGCACCTCTTCACGACCGCCACGACCGCGCCGCCCGGAAAGGAAGTGCGCGTCACCGGGATCGGGCCGCGGCTCGTGGGGGACAGGCGCCGGGCGTGGGAGTGGTGGTACGGACCGGTGGCGGCCGCGCGCTGGTCGAGCGCGCGCTGGCACGCGCTCGCCTGGGCGATCTTCGGCGCCGCCTACGTCGGGGCGATCGTGTTCGTCTCGTCGTACCTGCGCGCGCCGGCGGAGGACGTGCTGCTGGTGCTCGCCGCGGGTGGGCGGTTGTCGGCGTACGTCGGGGCGACCGTGGGCGAGATCGGTTTCCTGCGCGGCATCTGGATGGACGGCTCCCGGCGGCTTTGCTGGCTCGAGGACTACGCGGCGTCGCTCGTGGCCTCGGCCGATCAGCCCGCGCCCTCGCGTCTCGTGGAGGGCCTGCGCTTCGAGGGCGTGTCGTTCGCGTATCCCGGCAGCGACCGCCTGGTGCTCGACTCGGTGGACCTCTCGTTGCCTGCGGGCGCGGTGGTGGCGCTCGTGGGGGAGAACGGCGCGGGGAAGACGACGCTCGTCAAGCTGCTGTGCAAGCTCTACGAGCCGACCTCCGGCCGGATCCTGGTCGACGGCGTGGAGCTCGGCCGGGTGCGGGCGGACGCATGGCGCAAGCGCCTCGCGGGGGCCTTCCAGGACTTCTTCCGCTTCGAGCTCAAGGCGCGCCACTCGGTGGGCGTCGGCGACGTCGCGCGCGTGGACGACGAGCAGGCGGTCACGGCCGCCATCGAGCGGGCCGGGGCTGACGACGTGGTGGCGCGGCTGCCGGCCGGCCTCTCGACCCAGCTCGGGCCGACCTGGCCGGGCGGCGTCGAGGTCTCGTTCGGGCAGTGGCAGAAGCTCGCGCTCGCCCGCGGCTTCATGCGCGAGGAGCCGCTGGTGCTGGTGCTCGACGAGCCCACGGCGGCGCTCGACGCCGAGACCGAGCACGCGCTCTTCGAGCGCTACGCCGCTGCTGCGCGGGGCGGCGAGGCCTCGGGCGACGGCGGGGGAGCCGCCGGCATCACGATCCTGGTGTCGCACCGCTTCAGCACGGTGCGGATGGCCGACCTGATCGTCGTGCTCGACGGGGCCCGCGTGGCGCAGGTGGGCGGCCACGAGGAGCTGATGGCCAAGGGCGGCCCGTACGCGGAGCTCTACCGGATCCAGGCCGCGGCGTATCGATAAGGCATCGAGGGTGGCGGCGGGATCGGAGTCGAGGGGATGCCGGTCGCGAAGGTATCGCTGCGAGCGGGCTCAGAGGAATGGGTTCACCGCGCGAACGGTGCCGTAGAGCCGGTCGTGCTGGAAGTCCTCCGACCAGAGCTCCGAGAGTCCGTAGACTTCGGCGTACGCCCACATGTGCGCGTCGAACCAGGACAGCTCGTACATCGCGGCTCCACGTAGAGCCGTGCGCACGACGGAATCGTTGGGGCAGAGGATCGGGAAGCGCCGTAGCCGCCGCCGAGCGGCGCATGATCGTCTTCTGGCACCGATGCAGCCCGGTTCCGCTCTTGCCGCGGGGCGTCGGGGCGAGAGTGACTCGCGACGACCCGCCGCTCGGAGCCGGAGAGGCGCTGGCGGTGCTCGACGTCGACGGGCGGCTGCTTTCCTTCCAGGGCCCGACCACCGTCGACGAGGCGGGCCCGCGGATCACCGAGCCACTGGGCACGTTCTTCCAGCTCGCGGGGCTCGGCACGCCCCCGGCTGCGCGCATGCCTGCTGACGGCGGAACCGCCGTGTTCGACGTCCAGCTCGATGGCGGAGTGCCAGCCAGCGTCGAGGCGCGCCTCGGCCCGAAAGGGCTCGCCGAGGCACGGGTGATTCCTCCGTGGACGCCTCGCGCCATGCCCCAGGCGGTCCAGTTCTTCGGAATCGCCGACGTCTTTCGCCTCTTCACCGTCAGCTTGCTCCTCACGTCGTTGCCGCTCGCACGCCGCAACCTTCGGGCCGGTCGAGGCGACCGCGACGGTGCACTGCGGCTGGGCGGGCTCGTTTTCGGTTGCGAGATCGTCGCCATCGTCGCCGGCGCCCATCACGCGGGGACGTTCGAGGGCGAGTTCCGCGTCCTGACCCAGGCCGTGGCGTGGGGCCTCTATCACGGCGTGACCGCGGCCCTCCTCTACGTCGCGCTCGAGCCGTTCGTGCGGCGTGTCTCGCCCGAGCGCCTCGTCTCGTGGACAAGGCTCCTGGCGGGCGACGTGCGCGACCCGATGGTGGCTCGCGACGTGCTCGTCGGCCTCGCGATCGCGTTCGCCAACGTCGGACTCGCGCTGCTGCCCATGACGCTGCTCGCTCGTCCGCCGCTGCTGCCGATCGAGACGGAGCTCGAGCCGTTGCTCGGTCCGGAGCTCATGGGCGCGGCCGTGGCCGGGGTGGTCGTATTCGTGGTGCGCAGTGGACTGTGTCTCTTCCTCCTGCTCCAGCTCGTCGTCCGCGCGTTCGGACGAATCCACGGACTGGCGCCCGCCGCATTCTTCGCCATCGCGTTCGGTCTCACGCTTGCGAACATGCGGGCGATGGGCGTCGCCGGACCGCTCGCCGTGCTGGTGAGCGTCACGAGCGGTGCGGCGTGGGCCTTCCTGATCACACGCTTCGGAATCCTGGCCATGCTCGTGCGCGCGCTCGGATACAGCTTGCCCACGACGTCGTCCTGGACCGGGTGGACGGCGCCGAGTGTCTGCTGCTTCGCCGGAATCACCGTGCTGCTCGGCGTGTACGGCCTCTACTACTCGACGGGCAGCCGGCCGTTCGGCGACTGGAAGCCGCTCGAGCTCTGACCCTCTGCGGCCCTAACGCCTCACGCCGACGCGCGATCTCGAACTCGGTCAACCCTGGTCTACAGCGTCTCGCGGGGCGACGGCGCTGGACACGGCGCATAGAATGATCGTCTCGGGAGGTGCGCCATGAAGCGTCGCGATCTCGTCCGCCTGGGTGCCCTGGCCGCCGGCACTTCGTTCCTGGACGCGGGGCGGTTTCCCCACGCTCTCTTCGCCGCCGAACGCCGGAAGGCAGCCACCGATACGGTCACGCTCGGGAGGACGGGCATCGCCGTCTCGCGTCTCGCCCAGGGGACGGGGACGCACGGCTACAACAAGAGCTCCGACCAGATCCGCGGACTCGGCTTTCGCGGCCTCGCCGACCTGCTCGAGGCGGGTGTCGACGAGGGGCTCGCCTTCTGGGACCTGGCCGACGGCTACGGAAGCCACCCTCACGCCAAGGAGGCCCTGAAGTCGGTGCGGCGGGAGCGCGTGGTGATCATGACCAAGACCCGGGCCAGCACCGAGAGCGAGATGCGCGCCGACCTCGATCGTTTCCGAAGCGAGATCGGCGTCGACCGGATCGACATCGTCCTGCTCCACTGCATGATGGAGGACGACTGGCCACGGCGGAAGGCGGGCGCCATGGCGGTCCTGTCGGAAGCCAAGCAGAAGGGCATCATCCGCGCCCACGGTGTGTCGTGTCATACGCTCGGGGCCCTGAAGACGGCTGCTGCGACCGACTGGGTCGAGATCGACCTCGCTCGCCTCAATCCCGCGGGGGCGCACATGGATGCCGATCCGGCCCCGGTGATCCCGGTGCTGCGCGAGATGAAGTCCAAGGGCAAGGGTGTGATCGGCATGAAGCTGCTCGGCCAGGGCGACCTGCGCGCCCGCGTCGACGAGGCGCTCCAGTACGCGCTCGCGCAAGACGTGCTGGACTGCTTCACGATCGGGGCCACGAGCCGCGCGGAGCTGCGCGGCCTGATCCAGAAGATTCCGGTAGCGAGCGTCCGCGCCTGAGCGCGAGCGTCAACTCCGTCTGGACGGAGTTGGATCCAAAAGAGCTGAATCAGTACCCGATCGCCTGTCCGTCCTTCCGCGGGTCGGAGCCGCCGAAGTAACGCCGCGGATCCTCCTCGCGCCAGATCGCCTGGTAGCCGCCGAGCGCCTCGGGCGTCTTCGAGATGCGGTGGCCGCGGGCGGCCAGGCCCTCGAGCACCTTGGGGTCGAGGCCGAGCTCAGGGATCACCTCGCCACCGTCCGTCATCTCGCCGCCCCAGGGTGCCGAGCTGCCCTCGTGGACGATGCGCGGCACGTCGGTGGCCTGCTGCACCGAGAGGCCGAAGTCGAGGATGTTCATGACCACCTGCGCGTGGCCCTGCGGCTGGACGTCGCCGCCCATCACGCCGAACGCCATCACGGGGGCCCCCTTCCGGGTCAGGAAGGCCGGGATGATGGTGTGGAACGGCCGCTTCTTCGGCTCGAGCCGGTTTGTGTGGTTGGGGTCGAGCGAGAACGCCTGGCCGCGGTTCTGCATCGCGAAGCCGACGCCGTCGGGGCAGATGCCCGAGCCGAAGCCCGCGTAGTTGCTCTGGATGAGCGAGACCATGTTGCCCTCGCCGTCCGCCGCGCACAGGGAGACCGTGTCCGAGTCGAGCGGCGGGTCGCCGGGCAGGGCGCGAAGCGCCGCGCGCTTCGGGTCGATCCTCTTCGCGCGCTCGCGCGCGTACTCCTTCGAGACGAGCCACGCCACGGGAACCTTGGCGAAAGCCGGATCGGCGTAGTAGCGGGCGCGGTCCTCGAAGGCCAGCTTCTTGGCCTCGACGAAGAGGTGCAGGTAGTCGACCGAGTTGTGGCCGAGGCTCGGGACGTCGAAGCCTTCCATCAGGTTGAGGATCTGGAGCGCGCTGATGCCCTGGCCGTTCGGCGGGATCTCCCAGACGTCGTAGCCGCGGTAGCTCGACGAGACCGGATCGACCCAGTCGGCGCGGTGCGATCGCAGATCCTCGAGGCTCATGTGGCCTCCGAGCTCGCGCGACTTGGCCACGATGCGCTCGGCGGCCTCGCCCTGATAGAAGCCGGACGCGCCGTCCTTCGCGATGCGCTCGTAGGACGCGGCCAAGAGCGGGTTCCGGAAGACGTCGCCGTAGCCCGGGACCCGGCCGCCGGGATGGAAGACGGCGGCAAGCTGTGGGTTGTCCTGGTCGCGCCAACCGGCGAAGTGCGAGGCGATGATGGGCGAGACGGGGAAACCCTCGCGCGCGTACTCGATCGAAGGCTCGAGCACGCGGGCGAGGCCGAGGCGGCCGAAGCGCTCGCTCAGTGCCTGCCAGCCGCTGACGCAGCCGGGCACGCTCCAGGACAGCGGGCTTTCGCGCGGGATGCGCTGGAGGCCGAGGCTCCTGGCCTTCTCGAGGGTCCAGGCCGCGGGCGCGCGGCCGCTCGCGTTCAAGCCGTAGAGCTTCTTCTCCTTCTCGACCCACAGGATCGCGAAGAGGTCCCCGCCGATGCCGCAGCTCGCCGGCTCCATCAGGCCGAGGGCGGCGTTCGTGGCGACGGCGGCGTCGACACACGTGCCGCCGGCCTTGAGCACGTCGACGCCGACGAGGGCGGCGAGCGGCTGGCTCGCGCAGACCATGCCGCGCTGGGCGATCACGGCCGAGCGGTCGCGGTTTCGCGCGACGAGCCGGGCGGGATCGGTCGGAGGCCGGCCCGCCTGCACCGCTCCTTCGGCCTTCACGAGTCCGGATCCGGCCGCCGCCCCCGTGAGGGCGAGGAAGCTGCGTCTGCGCATGGGGCTCCGCCTCCTGGTTCGTGGCCGCGTGGGCGCTTCATGGCGGCATACGGACTCTAGCACCGGACCTGCTCGCTGCCACGTCATCCCAGCGGGTGGGGGCGATGTCGTTTCGCTTAAGCTACAGGCTTCGAGGACTGTGCGGGGGGTCAGGAGCATGTGCAACGTTCAGGCACGCTGAGGGAAGCCGTGATGATGACGAGCGATATGTGAGCGAATCCCACTACCCGGCCGCCCGCCGCTTCGCCGCCCGGCTGGAGGCCCACTTCGCAGGACACACGGCCTCGCGGACTTCGCCAGCCGGCGTGCCGTTGCCCGATGCGGGCGCGATCGAGGCACTGATCGACGCCGGGTTCTGGGCGAGCCTGCAACGCGAGGAGGGTTACGCGCCCGAGATCTCGCTGGCCTTCCTGCCGCCAGAGCGGGCCGTGCGGCCGCTGATGTTCGCGCCGCCCTTGCCGCTCGGCCCGCGCGCCCTCGCGCAGCTGGCGCCGGCCGTCGAGCGACCCGGGATCCATCTCGGAGTGTGGCGGCAGGCAGGCGAGCTCGTCGTGTGGGGAACCACGCGGGCGATCCCTGCCTTCTGCTTCGTGCTCGAGGTCGTCGCCCCCGGCTTGCTGGTGGTGAAGCACCGCATGCGCGACGACTCCGCCAAGTTCCGGAACGTCGCCGTGTTCGAGGGAGAGCAGGTCAAGATCCTCAGCCGGCAGACCAAGGGCTCGCTGGACTATCCCGAGCCGCTCCGGTCGCTGCTTGAGCCCGAGTCGTCGGACGCGAGGGACGAGCCTGTCGACCTGCTGCTGCGGCTCGCCGTGTCGATGCGGGCGCACAAGCGCGGGGGGACGCTGCTCGTGGTTCCCGCGGGGACCGAGGCGTGGCGGGAGTCGATCGTGCGGCCGATCGCCTACGCCGTGGAGCCCCCGTTCACCGAGCTGGCCGATCTCATGCTCGAGCCGGCGGCAGAGGGCGAGTCGCCGGACTACGGAGCCCTCGGCCGGGCCGTGGATGCGGTCGCGGGCCTGACGGCCGTGGACGGCGCGACCTTGATCACCGACCGCTACGAGCTCTTGGCGTTCGGCGTCAAGATCGGACGGCCCGACGGTCGGCTGCGCGCCGAGCGGGTGGTCGTGACCGAGCCGATCGAGGGCGGCGCCCCGATCGTCCTGGCGCCGCTCCAGCTCGGCGGTACGCGCCACATCTCGGCCGCGCAGTTCGCCCAGGACCAGCAGGACGCCTTTGCCCTGGTGGCGTCCCAGGACGGCCGCTTCACGGTCTTCGCGTGGTCCCCGCGCGAGGCGATGGTGCACGCCCACCGCGTCGAGACGCTGCTGCTGTGAGGTGCGGGCAGGCGGCGCGTCCCGCACGGCAACGCGCCGCCCGACGAGCTACTTCGGCGGTGCCGCCGGAAGCACGGCGGCGTTGCTCGCGAGCACCCAGGCGCCGTCCTTCTTCACCATCGTGTTGACGTAGCTGCCCTTGATCGGCGGCACGGGCTTGCCGTCCGGGCCCTTGACGCCCGCGACCTCGTAGGTGCCTTCTCCGACCGCGATGTCGGGACCCACCGGCTGAATCGCGCCGATCGAGATCTTGATCGTGGCGCCCTTCCAGGGGCCTGCGAAGTTGGCGGCGAACTCCTTGCCGATGGCTTCGCGACCGACGACCCGCCCGCCCTCGGGCGTGATCCGGATCGCGTTCTCGGTGTAGAGGCTCGCCAGGGTCTTGGCGTCGGCGCTGGCGAAGGCTGCGGACCAGTCCGCAACGAGCTTGTCGACGGCGGGATCCTTGGTCTGCGCCGAGGCGGACGCGAGGCCAATGGCCAGAACGGCGGCCGAAACGGTCACGGCGATGCGTGCGGCTCTCATTCGAACCTCCTTGCAGCGTGTGTGGGCCAGTCTCTCAATGATCTAAGCCGACCTTGGCGCTATCGGTGCTGCAAGTCAAGCGGCGAGGCGCTCGAACACCGAGGCGAAGCTCGCCGCCAGGCGGTCCATGACCTCGTCGAGTGGGACGGGTCGGCCGAGCTTTCGCTCCAGGCTCGTGACCCCGCGGCCGCGGATGCCGCAGGGGACGATCAAGTCGAAGGCCGAGAGATCGGTTCCGACGTTGAAGGCGAAGCCGTGCGAGGTGACCCAGCGGGCGATCCGCACCCCGATCGCTCCGATCTTCTCGTCGCCGAGCCACGTGCCCGTGAGACCCGTCACGCGGCTCGCCGCGAGGCCGTAGTCGGCGCAGGTGCGGATCATGACCTCTTCCAGGTCGCGTATGTAGCGGTGGACGTCGCGCCGGTCGGGGGACAGGTCGAGGATCGGGTAGCCGACCGCCTGGCCGGGTCCGTGGTACGTGACGTCGCCGCCGCGTCCCGTCTCGAACACCTCGAAGCCGCGCTCGCGCAGCGCCTCGGCCGGGAGCAGGACGTTCTGCGCCCGCGCGTTGCGTCCGAGCGTGAAGACCGGGTCGTGCTCGAGCAGCAGCAGCTGGTCGGGGATGCGCCCGGCCTGCCGCTCGACCACCAGCTTTTCCTGGAGCTCGAGGCCGTGGGCGTACGGGATCCGCCCCAGCCGTAGCACGGCCAGAGTCCTCACAAGGCGGACTCGTCGAACTCCTGCAGCGCCTTCTTGACCTGGGCCATGAAGCGGTCGGCGTCGGCGCCGTCCACCAGGCGGTGGTCGAAAGTGAGCGCCACGTAGGCCATGGTGCGGATCGCGATCGCGTCGTCGCGCACGACCGGCCGCTTCTCGATCGTGCCGAGGCCCAGGATCGCCACCTGCGGCTGGTTGATGATCGGCGTGCCGAACAGGCTGCCGAAGACTCCGGGATTGGTGACCGTGAAGGTGCCGCCCTGCACCTCCTCGACCTTGAGCTTCTTGGCCCGCGCGCGCTCGGCGAGGTCGGCCACCGCGCGCGCCAGGCCCAGCACGTTCTTCTCGTCCGCGTGGTGGATCACCGGGACGATCAGGCCCCAGTCGAGCGCGACGGCGATGCCGAGGTTGACGTCCTTGCGGTAGACGACGTTGTCGCCCTCGATGCTGGCGTTCAGCACGGGGAACGCCTGTAGTGCGTCGACCAGCGCCTTCAGCACGAAGGGCAGGTATGTCAGCTTCGCCCCGCGCTCTTCGAACGAGCTTGCGTGCCTGTGGCGGAGCTGGTCGATGCGCGAGAAGTCGATCTCGAAGACGGTCGAAACGTGCGCCGAGGTGCGCTTCGACAGCAGCATGTGCTCGGCCGTCTTCTTCCGGATCGGCGACATCGGCACGACCTGCACGCGCGGGCCGAGGAGCGGCGGAGCGGGCGCGGCGCCGGGCGGCGTCGAGGTGGCTCTCGGGGCGGGTGAGGGTGCGGGTTCGGGTTCGGGTGCGGGAGCAGGGCGGCCTTCGATGTGGCCGAGGATGTCCTGCTTCGTGACCCGTCCGCCGATTCCCGTGCCCGGGATCTCGCGGATGTCGACCTGGTGCTCGGCGGCGATCTTGCGCACGACGGGGGACGAGCGCGTCGCGCGCAGCTCTTCGGCCGTCATCTCGGCCCGCGGCTTGTCCAGGTTGTGAGCGTCGGATGGGCCGGGCGGCTGGCGTTCGCCTTCGATGTGGTACACGACGGGCGGAAGCGGCGCGGGAGCCACGGGCGGCGCGGGTGGTGGCGGCGGCGGTGGCGGCTGCGGCAGCGGCGGCGGTGGCGGCGGTGCCGCGGCAGCCGGCTCCGCGCTCGCGACCGCCTCGCGCTCCGCCGCGATCACTCCGACCACGGTGTTGATCGGCACCGTGGTGCCCGGAGCCACCCGGATCTCCTTGAGAATGCCGGCGGCCGGCGAGGGGATTTCGGCGTCCACCTTGTCGGTCGAGATCTCGAAGAGCGGCTCGTCGCGCTCGATGCGGTCCCCGACGTTCTTGAGCCACTTCGTGACGGTGCCCTCGGCGATCGATTCGCCCATCTGGGGCATGATGACGTCGGCCATGGCTCTCCTCGCTCGAAGGCCGCTCTAGGCGTCGATCGCGTGGCCGTAGACGGCCTCGGCCGCCTGCATCAGCGCCTCGGGCAGCGTCGGATGCGGGTGGATCGTGCGGAAGATCTCCTCGGTGGTCGCCTCGAGGCGCAGCGCGACGCATGCCTCGGAGATGAGATCGGTCGCGTGCGGGCCGACCATGTGCACGCCCAGCACCTCGTCGTACTTGGCCTCCGAAACCACCTTCACCAGCCCCTCGGGATGCCCGACGATGCGCGGCTTGGCCAGGTTTCCGAAGGCGAAGCGCCCGACGCGCACGTCGTGGCCGCGCTTCTTCGCCTCGGCCTCGGTCAGGCCGACGCCGGCCACTTCGGGCCGGCAGTAGGTCGCCGACGGGACGCGGTCGTAGTTGACCGGTTCGGTCGCGTGACCGGCCAGGCGCTCGGCGACGCCGATGCCTTCGGCCGACGCCACGTGGGCGAGCTGCGGGTGCGGGCGGTCCTCGAGCGCCACCACGTCGCCGATCGCGAAGACAGAGGGCTCGTCGGTCGCCATCATGTAGTTGGTCTTGATGTTGCCGCGGTCGAGCGCAACCTTCGTCGACTCGAGGTTGAGCCCGTCCGTCACCGGTCCGCGCCCTACGGCCACGAGCAGCACCTCCGCCGTCAGCGTCTTCGCCTCGCCCTGGGCGGTGCGGAAGCCCACCTCGACCCCGTTCGGCGTCTTGAGCGCGGCCTCCGTGCGCGCGCCCACGTGGATCGTCATCTGCTTGCCCAGCAGCTTGTGCGCCTCGGCCGACATCTCCTCGTCCTCGAGCGGCAGGATCCGGGGCAGCATCTCGATCACCGTCACCGTCGTGCCGAAGCGGGCGAACAGCGAGGCAAACTCCATCCCCACCGCCCCGGCGCCGATCACGATCATGCTCTTGGGGATCTCCTTGAGCTGCAGGATCTCGTCGGAGGTCAGGATCTGCTTGCCGTCGGGCGCCATGCCCGGCAGCGTCTTGGGCTTCGAGCCGGTCGCGATCAGCACGTTCTTCGTGTCGACCCTGGTCTCGCCGCTCTCGCCCTTCACCACGACGGCCTTCGGGCCCTCGAAGCGGCCGTGACCCTTGAAGAGCGTGATCTTGTTCTTCTTGAACAGGTAGCTCTCGATCCCCTTGCTGAGCCGCGTGACGATGCGGTCCTTGCGCGACATCACGGCCGGAAAGTCGAGCGCGACGTTGTCGGCCAGGATCCCGAACTCCTTGCGGTTCTGGAAGTCCTCGTAGAGGTCGGCCGTGTGCAGCAGCGCCTTCGTCGGGATGCAGCCGCGCAGCAGGCAGGTGCCGCCGCAAGCCGGGTCGCGCTCGACGACCGCGGTCTTCAGGCCCATCTGCGCGGCGCGGATGGCGGCCACGTATCCCCCGGGGCCCGTACCGATCACGGTCAGGTCGAAGATCTCGCTAATGGCCAAGCCGTCCTCCTGCAACAGGGCACGCTACCAGAGCGGTCGGGGCCTGACAAGGCGAGGCCCGAGGGTCTGCTAAGATGGGCCTCCCTCCATGTCCGACCCCCTGCTGATCGTGGTGGCGATCGTGATCCTGTTGCTCGGCAACGGGTTTTTCTCCGGCAGCGAGATCGCGATTATCTCGTCGCGCCGAATCCGGATCGAGCGGCTGGCCGACCAGGGCAGCCGCGCCGCCGAGCGCGTCCGCGAGCTACAGGACAACATGGACCAGTTCCTGGCCACGGTGCAGATCGGCGTCACCGTGTGCGGGACGCTCGCCGGTGTCCTCGGCGGCGTGCTGGCGTCCCGCTACCTGGAGCCCGGCCTGGCCGGGGTCTCGCTCGCGCGCTTCCTGCCCGTGGCCCTCATCGCGAGCGGCGCGGTGGGGCTCGGAATCATCTACGTCGAACTGATCCTCGGCGAGCTCGTGCCGAAGGCGTTCGCGCTGCGGTATACCGAGCGGATCGCGCTCATCGTGTCCGGGCCGTTCCGGCTCATGTTCGTCTGGTCGCGCTGGCTGGTTGAGTTCCTGGCGGCCTCGACGCGCGTGGTGCTGCGCGTCTTCGGGGTGCGCGAGATCGGTCCGCGCACGTTCGTCTCGGAGGAAGAGATCAAGCATCTCGTGAAGGAAGGTCGCCAGCAGGGTGTCCTCGACCAGACCGAGATGGAGATCATCCACAGTGTCTTCGAGTTCACCGACATGCCCGTGCGCAAGGTGATGGTGCCGCGGCCCAAGGTGTTCGCGCTTTCCGCGGACACGCCGCCCGCCGAGGTGGGATCGCTGATCGTGGAGAGCGGCTTCTCACGCATCCCCGCCTACGAGGGCTCGCTCGACAACGTGATCGGGGTCGTCTACGTGAAGGACGCACTGCGGCTGCTCGAGAAGCGCCAGCCCGTGGTGATCCGCAAGATCCTCCACCCGGTGCATTTGGTGCCCGAGACCAAGAAGGTCGGCGAGCTGCTGAAGGAGCTGCAGAAGCGGCGCAGCCACCTGGCGGTCGTGATCGACGAGCACGGCTCGGTGAGCGGCCTCGTGACGCTCGAGGACCTGATCGAGCAGATCGTGGGCGAGATCCAGGACGAGTACGACTGGGAGGAGCGCCCCGTCGAGCGCTTGCGCGACGGCTCGCTGGTGGTCGAGGGCACGCTCTCGGCTTCCGAGCTGCGCGAAACCCACGAGATCCCGCTGCCGGAGGGCGAGTTCCAGACCGTGGCCGGCTTCATGCTGGCCGAGCTCGGCCGAGTCCCGAAAGGCGGCGAGGTGGTCCAGGTCGGAAGCTGGCGCTTCACGGTCGTCGACGTCGAGAAGAACAGGATCAGCAAGGTAAAGATCGAGAAACTGCCAGTCCCGGCCAAGGTCTGAGACTCCCTACCGGTTCGGCGGCGGCGGGGTCGCGGCCGGCGGACGGATCGGCTCGATGCGCGGCTGCTCCGGCCGTGCGGGCAGCGTGGGCGAAGCGGGCTGCCCCGGCACCTCGAACAGGAACGGCGAGGCTTCGCCGCCGACCAGGAACGAGCGCAGGTCGCGCTCGGCGATGTCGCTGCGGCGGATCACGTGCGGCGTCAGCGTCATCACGATGTCGGTCTGGGTCGCCTCTTCCTTGTTCTTGGCGAACAGCCGTCCGAGGAACGGGATGCTCGCGAGCCCCGGCAGCCCCGTGAGCCCGCGCCGCTCGTTGTCGAGGATCAGGCCGGCCAGCATGTTGGTCTCGCCGTCGCGCAGGCGGATCGTCGAGTTGACCGTGCGGCTGTTGAAGGTGGGCAGGCCCTGGTAGCCCGGCGCACCGACCGCCGAGATGTCGAGCTTGAGCTGCAGCGTCACCTCGCCGTCGTGGTGCACGCGCGGCGTCATGTCGATGTTCACGCCCACGTTCTTGTACTCGAACGAGGTGATCGGCTGCTGCGGGATGCCGCCGGTCGCGATCGCGGTGAAGGTCGTGACCGGAACGGGCACCTGGTCGCCGAAGCGCGCCTGCGCCGTCTCGCCCTCAGAGATGCGCAGCTGCGGGTTGGCGAGCAGCCGTGTCGAGGAGTCGGTCTCCAGCAGCCGCAGCACCGCTCCGGGCAGGGAGGTGACCAGCAGGTTGTCCTTGTCGTAGGGCCCGTCGCTCGGGTTCGTGATGCGCGGGTCGGGGAAGATGCCGGAAGCGATGCCCTCGACGCCCTGCGCGTCGAGGCCCGAGGTGAGGTAGATCCCGTACTCCTTGAGCTTGTTGCGCGCCACCTCGAGGATCTGGACCTCGACCACCACCTCGGCGCGGCGCTTGTCGACGATCTCGACGATGCGCTCGGCCGCCGCCACCTTGTCCGGGGTGTCGTTGATCGTGAGCGCGTTGCTGCCGGGCACCGGCGCGATCCGGCGCGCGCCAAGCACGACGCGCAGGAGGTCGATCGTCTCCTTGAGGTCGGCGTTCGAGAGGAACAGCGTCTTGACCACCTGCTGCTCGAACTCGCGGCGCTTGGACGGCGTGTCGGGCACTACGTTCAGCACCTTCGAGTCGACCACGCGGTGGAAGGTGCGGCCGGCCGCCGCGAGCGCCGTGAGCGCCTGGTCGAAGCCGACGTTCTGCAGGTCGAGGCTCACGGTCGTGTCCTGGAAAGAGGGGTCGAAGGTCACGTTGACGGAGGCGGCCCGCCCGAGCGCCAGGTAGGCTTCGCGCAGGCTGGCGCCGCGGAACACCAGGCCCAGCGGCTGCTGGGCCTCGGCGCCGAGGTCGAGTCCGGGCAGGGCACGCTCGCGGGCGCGCTCCTTCACGTCTTCGAACGAGGTGCGGCCGCGCTCGCGCACGGCCTCGGCGTCGCGCATCTCCTCGGCGATGCCGGGCGCGCCTGGGTTGAGCTCGAGCGCGAGCCGGTACTCGCTGAGCGCCTCGTCGTAGGCGCCGCGGCCCGCGAGCCGCCGGGCCCGGTTGGTGTGCTCGTTCGAGGCGCGCATGCGGGCCCGCTCGAGCGAGCGCCGGTACTGGACGTTGTCCGGATCGCCCGAGACCGCGCGCTGGTACTCGAGCACGGCCCGGTCGTAGTCCTGCAGCCGCTCGGCGTTCTCCGCCGAGCGGAAGGCCTGTGACGTGGCGCAGCCCGTGACGAGGGCGAGTGCTATGGGCAGCAGCAGGCGCTTCATCCGCGGATCACCTCGACGCCCTTCGGCACCTCGAAGCGGAACAGCCGGTCGTCGAGCCCTGTGTTCTCACGCACGTTCTCGAAGCGGAAGCGCGTGCGGTTGCCCTGCACGTCCTCGAGCAGGATCGAGCGGATGCGCCCGCCCGGCTCGGCGTCGACGATCGCGCGCTCGACGTCGGCCTGCGGCTGGCGCGGCACGAGCCGCAGCCTCAGCACGCCCTCTTCGAGCGGCTCCTCGAGCGAGGCCTCGAACTCGTCGAGCAGCCCCCCCTGGCCCGAAAGCAGCCGGGCGGCGAGCGAGTGGCGCGGGTCTTGTTCGCTCACCACCACTTGCCGGTCGGCGGGCACGTAGAAGTAGAAGGTTCGGCCGTCGGAGATGAAGAGCTTGGATTCCGGGTCCTTGTACTCCCAGCGCATACGGCCGGGTCGCTTGACGGACACGACACCCCGCTCCACGATCTCGCGCCCGAGCATCCCGGACCGATAGCTCTGGGAAAAGCGCGCCACGATGTCCGCCGTGCGCGCGTGGTGCTGCTGGATGGCGCGCACGAGCCCATCGGCCGAATCGGAGGCCCCGGCCACGGGGGCGACGAGCAGGAGGCACGCGAGCAGGGCGGAGCGCATGGTCGCAGAAGCCATGATAGCGCAAACCGTTGGGGGACGGGGGGTTCCGCTTGCTCCCCGCTGGCCCACCCTGCTAGCATGGCGCGTGACCGGGCCGAGCCTTCGGCGCCTCTCGCTCGCCTTTCTCCTTGCGTTTTCCGCGGCTTCGGCCATGGGCGACGAGCGGGGCGAGCTCCGCGGCGTCTGGATCGTCCGCACGGCGCTGGTCTCGCCGGAGGCGGTCGATCGCGTCGTAGACGAGGCCGCGAGCGCGGGACTCAACGCCCTCTTCGTCCAGGTGCGCGGGCGGGGTGACTCGTTCTACCGCTCGTCGCTCGCTCCAAGGAGCCCGCTGCTCGAAAGGCAAGCGAAGGACTTCGACCCGCTGCGTCGGCTGCTGCGGAGAGCCCGCATGCGGCGGCTCTCGGTGCACGCCTGGGTCAACGTGCTCCTGGCGGCCCACTTCGGCCAGCCGCTGCCGCGGGGACACGTGCTCCAGAAGCACCCGGACTGGGCGATGGTGCCGAAGTCGGTCGCCACCGCGGCGCTGGTCGCGCGGGGGCCGCGGCGGCTCGAGCTGATCGCGACGGCTGGGCGCAGCGAGGGCGACGTCGAGGGCTACTACTTGTCGCCGGCGATTGCCGGCGTGGCCGATCACCTCGAGGGCGTCGTGCGCGAGCTCGTCCGCAGCTACCCCGTCGACGGGCTTCACTTCGACTTCCTCCGTTACCCCGGCCCGTCGTTCGACTACTCGCAGGCCTCGCTCGAGGGATTCCGCCGCAGCAGTGGCGGCAGCGACCTGATCGCCGGCCCGAGCCAGGGCCCCGCGGCCTGGGACGCCTGGCGTCGCGACGTGCTCACGGCGTTGACGGCACGGCTCGCCGACGCCGCGCGCGCCGAGCGGGCCGGCCTGGTGCTCTCGGCGGCCGTGGCGCCGGACGAGGCGCAGGCCGTGAACCAGAAGTTCCAGGACTGGCCGGCCTGGGTAAAGGCAGGCGTGATCGCGGCGCTGTGTCCCATGACCTACACGCCGGACAGCCGGCTGTTCACGCAGCAGCTCGAGGCGATGCGCGAGCGCAACGGAGCCGACCATCCGATGTGGGCCGGCATCGGCGCCTACCGGCTCGACGTGGCGGGCATCGTCGAGAAGGTGACGCTCGCGCGTCTGGCCGGGGCCCAGGGTGTGGTGCTCTTCTCCCACGAGTCGTTGGCACCCGCGGACCTCAGGCAGCTCGGGCAGCAGGTGTTCGGAGCGCGGCTCGCCTTTGGCCCGGAAGCGAGTGCCAACGCTTCGATCGCGGGCTCGAGATGAGGCGCGAGCCGCCGCCTCGTGCTTCGCGACGGCGTGTCCTCGGTGGGGGAGCGGCGGCCGCGACACTCGCGCTCTTCCGCTATCCTGAGACGGTGTCAGCCGGCGCTTCGTCCGACGCGCAGCCGCCCACGGGTTTCCGTGCCGGCGGGCTGGACGCGGTGGACGCCGTCGTGCGCGAAGGGATCGCGGCGCGGGCGTTCCCCGGCGCCGTACTGGCGATCGGGCGAGAGGGCTCGCTCGCGCACCTGCAGGCCTTCGGCCGCCTCACGTACGACGCGGGCGCTTTCGCCGTCGTCCCGGACACCATCTACGATCTCGCCAGCTTGACCAAGGTCGTCGTGACCACGACGCTCGCGATGATGCTGGTGGACGAGGGGAAGCTCGACCTCGAGGCGCGCGTGAGGAGCTTCCTCCCGGCGTTCGCGGGCGGCGGCAAGGATCTGGTCACGCTCCGCCAGCTCCTCACGCACTCGGGAGGGCTGCTGTGGTGGGCGCCGCTCTACAAGGACGTGAAGGGTCAGGCCGCCTACCTGGAGCGGATCGTGGCGATGGACCTGGCCTTCGCGCCGGGCAGCAAGTCCGTCTACAGCGACCTCGGCCTGATCCTGCTCGGCGCCGTGATCGAGCGCCTCGGCGGCGCCCCGCTCGACGAGCTGGCGCGCGAGCGGGTGACGGGCCCGCTCGGCATGAAGGACACGTTGTACCGGCCTGCCGAAGCGCTGATGCCGCGCATCGCACCGACCGAGAACGACCCGTGGCGCGGCCGCGTTCTGCGCGGAGAGGTGCACGACGAGAACGCGGCAGCACTCGGGGGCGTGGCGCCGCACGCGGGTCTCTTCGGGACGGCACCCGACCTCGCGCGCTTCGCCTCGATGCTGCTCGACGAGGGGCGCGGGCCTGGGCGGCGCCTCGTGTCGCGCGCAACACTGGAGCTGTTCACCGCGCGCGCGGGGGTGCCGCTCGCGACACGGGCGCTCGGCTGGGACACGCCCACGAACGAGACGGGCGTGCGCAGCTCGACGCGTGGCGCG
>Ga0326597_10005489_pt1 | contig 17577 bp, 12 predicted proteins | sample RVTome_12_FD_203789 | JGI IMG/M metagenome (GOLD analysis project Ga0326597, IMG submission 203789) | Soil microbial communities from uranium-contaminated site in the Upper Colorado River Basin, Wyoming, United States - RVT100D185 | ecosystem: Environmental > Terrestrial > Soil > Contaminated >... | reverse complement strand
ATTCGCCGCTGCGGCGTCGTCGCTGATTGAAGCGGTTCGAGTGTCGGTGTACCTGCCGCGCAACGCACGGGTGCAGATGGCGGCGATGCAGATGGGCGCGTTCAAGGTGCTGACCGAGGGTGAAATCACCGCGCGCAATACCACCTACAAGCCGTTCCAGATCTGGCGCGCCTGGCAGTATTGGGCGCACCGCGCCGGGTGCGGCCATCTGCTCGGGGACGGCTCGGTCACCGAAGCCAAGACGCGCCGGTAGAGGCACCGACGGGACACGGAGGTCCAGGCACCGCACATGACTGCAGCCACACCGAACGCCTCGTCCGGGCAGCCGACTGCCAGCGCGGCCACGCTCGTCCTCCAGTTCGCCTCCGGCCCCATCGTCTTTCTGCTGTTGTCTCTGCTGCCCTACGGAGGCGTGCCGCCCGAGGGGCGCACCGCGCTGGGCGTGTTCGGCTGGATGGTGATGTGGTGGATGGCGCGGCCCGTGCCCTGGGCCGTGGCGTCGATCCTCCCCCTGATTCTGTTCCCGATGTTCAACGTCATGAACGTCGGCGCGACGGTTGTCCTGTACGGCCAGAACATCTTCTTCTGGATCTGGGGCACCGTGCTCATGGGCTACGCCATGGACCGCCATGGCCTCGCGAAGCGTTTCGCGCTGTGGTTCATGTCGCTCAAGTGGGTCAATGGCAGCGCGAACCGCACCGCGTTCGGCTTCATGCTGGTGACCGGGCTCATCTCGATGATGCTCTCCGATGCCGCGACCGTTGCCGTGATGATTCCCGTCGCGGTGTCGTTGGTGGCCTTCGTACGCACCGTGCAGCCCCAGAAAGACGGCGAGGGGAAGTCCAATTTCGGCGCCTTTCTGGCGCTGGGGGCGCTCTACGGGAGCGTGGCAGGCGGAACCGCCACCATCGCCGGCATTCCGCACAATGCGCTGAGCGTGGCGCTCCTGGAGCAGTTGACCGGGCGGGCGCTCGGGTGGTTCGAGTGGATGGTGGCCGGGGTCCCCGTGTTCGTAGTCCTGCTCCTGGTGTTCTATTTCGTCCTGCTCTTCTTTCTGCCTCCAGAATTCAAGGTCGTTCCCGGTGGCACCGAGTTTCTTCGAGCAGAGCGGGCCAAGCTCGGTCCCTTGTCCGCCGGCGAGAAATCGACGCTGTTCGTGTTTGCGATGATGGTGACGCTCTTCGTCCTGCCGACAGCGCTCGGTCTGACGCTGGGGGCCGGCAATCCGGTGACCGTGTGGGCCAGAACGGGGCTGAACCTCTATGTCGTGCCACCCATCGTGCTCCTGTTGCTCTTCGGCACGCCGGTGGATTGGCGGCGTGGGCAGTACGTCCTCGGATGGCGAGAAGCCGTGACGCACACCCCGTGGGACATCATGATTCTCGTCGCCTCGGCCACCGGTGTCGTGAATGCGCTGGTGGAGTTTCGCTTTGTCGAACTGGCCGGGGAGGCGGTGGCCGGACTCGGCTTCGGGGACGTCACCCTGGCGTTCGTCGCGTCCGTGGTGGTCGCCTTCAGCACCAATGTGATCTCCGGCGTAGCGGCCACGAGCTTCTTTGGTGGCCTCTTCATTCCGGCGGCGCAGGAGGTGGGCTGGAACCCGGCCGCGATGGCGATCTTGATTCCCAACGCCGCCGTGGGCATTGCGCTGCCGTGGGCCGGCGCGTCATGCGGTACAGCGTTTGCGACCGGCCAGATCGAGATGAAGGACATGATCAAGATCGGAATGGTCGCGACGTTGGTCTTCGCCTTCGCCATCGCGGCCGTCCATCTGTTGATGGCGCCGTTCGTCTAGCAACACGGTCGCGTCGCTTTGGCGGTTGGTTGTCGGCAGTGCGTGATGCCGAGCACCACCGGGTCCGGTCCGACCGGCGCCTCGGCCCGGGTCGGCCACTTCGGCCGTCCAGGGTGTCTAGCCTTCGGGGTTGTCGTCCGGCTCGCCAATCAGCAGCCGACGCAGCATCCGCAAATCGTTCAGGATGCGTCGAGAGGCTGCCAGATGCCCGCTGAGCTGGGTGAGCTTGTAGTCGACGAGGCGGAGCGCGTCGAGGTGTCGCGCATGCCTCGTCTGCGTTGCCTCGGCGATGTCTGTGCGAATGCCGGTCCTGACGTCTTCGGTCTGGCGAGTCAGCAGATCGACGTATTCGTGTGCGCTCTCGATGCTTTCGAAGGGAGTATCGGCCATGACTTCAGCCTCGCGGCGGTAGTGCACTCGACGGCGCTCAAATGGGGGAGGCCGACACTCTGAGTATCGGCAGCAGCGCGCCGATTGAGAAGGAGGCGATTCTGGCAGCGTTGGACGCGCCGGCCACCACGCCCACACGGAGAGCGCACGCTTCAGCGTGCGTGGGCGGCTAGTCCTCGAAGTCATCCTGGTCGCCGGTGAGGCCCAGCTCGAGCGCCGCCATTCCCGTCGCGACATCCAGCTTGGCACCCTCGCTGCAGAAGCTCCGCCCGAGCGCATAGAGGGTCTTGAAGAGATTGTGCGAGCGGCACTGTTCGCCCATTTGCCCGACGCGCACGACATTCAGGCCGAACGCGCCGCTGATCTCCACCCGGAAGGCGTTGGACAAATGCGCACGCATGCGCGCGCTGTTCACGCCATCGGGCACGTTGATCGCCAGCACGCTGTTCAGGCGCACGTCCTCCTGCGCAAAGAGCGTCAGCCCCATGGCCATGAGCCCGGCCTGCATGGCACGCGAACTCACCTCATGTCGGTGGAACCGACGCTCGAGCGTCTCCTCGACCACGAGCCGCAGCGCTTCATGGAGCGCCAGCACCCCGGGCACGGGTGCCGTGTAGTGATACTGCTGTTCGCCCCAGAAGCGATGCGCGCGCAGCGCGTCGTAGCACCAGTGTGGCCGGGGGCCAGGGTGGCGTTCCACCGCTCGCCAGGCATCCTCTGAAAATGCGCAGAGCGACACACCAGGGATCGTCGAGAGCGCCTTCTGCCCACCGGTCAGACTCACGTCGATGCCCCACTCGTCCATGGGGACCGGCATCGCCGCGACCGTCACGACGGCGTCCACGACCGTCAGGGCACCGTGCTCCTTGGCGAGACGGCAGACGTCCGGAAGGTCGACGAGCCTGACGCCGCACGACGTTTCGCCGTGCGCCATGGTTACCACGTCGTAGCGCGCTTTCGACAGCGCAGCCCGCACTTGCTCCGCCGTCACCGGACGACCGACTTCGCTTTCCAGGTACGTCACATCGGCGGCCACACCTTCAGCCATCTCTCCCAGTCGACCGCTGAACATGCCGCTCTTCAGACACAGCACGCGCCGGCCCGGCCAGCACGTATTCGCCACGGCCATTTCCATCGCCGCCGACCCTGGCCCGGCCAGACCGATGATCTTGCGGCTGCGCGTCTGGAACGCGTACGCGGCCATCTCCTTCACGTTCCGGATGACGCGGTCCATCGTCGGACCGAGGTGGTTGATGATCATGCCGTTGGCCTGGGCCACGGCCTGAGGAATCGGCACGGGCCCGGCACCCATCAGCAGCAGCGGTTCGGTGGGCAGAATGGCAGAGACGTGGGTTGTGAGTGGCGGCTCGACGGCTGACGGCACTGGATTCAGATCTCCTGATGGCTACGGTGGATCGACGGCCTGGATGGCGGCGCAACCTATATTCTCACGTGGTGACCACGAGCGTTCCGGTGGTCTTGCCGGATGCCACACAGGCGTGGGCCTCTCGAATCGCGAGCGCGGCGGGCGGCCCGGGTGCGTCGAACACGACGGCGCGCATCATGTCAGTCGCGTGCGTTGTGCGCCTGCCGGGTCTGAACGACACGCGTCAGGGCTCCTCGGCGACCAGACCAGCCATGTGTACGTCTCCGGCCACGTGCAGCGTTCGCGTGGGGAAGGCAATCTCGCCTCCGTGCTTGGCGATGATGCCGGAGATGTGCAGCAGGACTCGCTCTTTGACCTCGTGATACTCGGTCCAGACCGTTGTGTGCGTGAAGCAATAGATGAAAAAGTCGAGCGACGACGCTCCGAACTGGTTGAAGTTGACCATCAGGGTCTGCGATTCGTCGATATCCGAGTTGCCGATCAAATACTCGCGAATCTCAGCCAGGATGACCGGCACCCGCTCGATGTCGTCGTACCGCACGCCGATCGTCTCTTTGATACGCCGGTGACTCATACGCTGCGGGTTTTCCACCGAGATCTTCGTGAACACCGAGTTGGGCACGTAGAGTGGACGCTTGTCGAACGTCCGGATCACCGTTCGCCGCCAGCCGATCAGCTCGACGGTGCCCTCAATCTCCTGATCGGGCGATCGGACCCAGTCCCCGATGCTGAAGGGCCTGTCGAGGTAGATCGTCACTCCGCCGAAGACGTTCGCCAGCATGTCCTGGGCCGCCAGACCAACCGCGATGCCGCCCATGCCGCCGAACGCGAGGAGGCCGGCGATACTGATGCCGAATGTCTGCAGGGCAACGAGCGCGGCCGTAATCGCGATCGACGCGCGGGTCAGTTTACCGATGGCATGGACGAAGGAGAGGTCGACGCGCTCATCACGCCCGTGCTGGTCGGCGATGTAGAGATCTTCGTACCCCTTGACGAAGCGCAGGAGGAACCACGTCAGGATCCACACGACACCGACGTTTCGCATCACAGGAATGGCGTCGAAGACGACGGCATCCGTCCGCGCACCGGCGATCAGGGCGGCCGAGGTCAAGCCGAGAAGCCAGACAAGGCCGCGCGCGGGACCATGCAGCGCCGAAAACAGCGCGTCGTCAACGAGGTTGTGTGTCGCCCTCGTGCGCTCGATGAAATGGAGTACGGTCCGGCGCACCACCGCGCCGACAATCAGTGTGGCGAGCACGACCGCAAAGACCTGCACTGCCCAGCTGTACTCGCCGGCCCAGCCGATGGCAGTGTTCACGAAGCTAGAGACGTCCACGAGTCCTCCGAAGATGCTCGACCTCACCCGGCGGGCTGCTCGAGCCCACCCCGCCGAACGCGGTCAGGGAGGTGTCCGACGATTTTACGCTGGCCGCCGAGCGCGCTCGTGGCCGACCCCTCTTCACGCGCCGCTGGCGTCCATACTAGCCGGTCTGCGAGTCTCGGGCGACGCGCCCAGCGCGGACGAAGCACACCTGCACGGCGACGTCGTCGCAGCAGTGCTCGCGTCCCGCTCGGATCTGCCCCGACACCCACCACACCCCCGGATGGAAGAACAGCATGCGCAGTTGTCAATACGAAATGCTTGGTAGTGGTGTGGATGTCCCCCAGGTGCCTGAGATCGTGCAATTATGGTTGGCGACTGCACTCGCTCCGATGAACGATGTCGATGGCGGCACCAGGGCTGCGACGGCGTGGAGGCGGAGCAGGCGCGGAAGGATGCGTTCGCCGGAGGAGTCTCAATGGGATGATCCGCCGGCACCCCGGGTGTCAGCCTGTCGGGACGGGTGACACAAGACATTTTGATCGGAGAGAACATGGATATGGAAGCCAAGTGCCCAGTCGTGGGCAGACACACGGTGGCTGGAGCCCAAAGCAACGCAGCGTGGTGGCCGAATCAGTTGAACCTGAAGATTCTCCACCAGCATTCGCGCTTGTCCGATCCCATGGGCGAGCAGTTCGACTACGCGAAGGAGTTCAAGAGCCTCGACCTCGATGCGGTGGTCAAGGACCTTCACGCCCTGATGACCGATTCACAGGAGTGGTGGCCGGCAGACTTTGGCCACTACGGACCGTTGTTCATTCGCATGGCGTGGCACAGCGCGGGCACGTACCGTATCGCCGATGGTCGCGGCGGTGGGGGAACCGGCAACCAGCGCTTTGCCCCCCTGAACAGCTGGCCCGACAACGTCAACCTCGACAAGGCGCGCAGGTTGCTGTGGCCGATCAAGCGGAAGTACGGCCGGAAGATTTCGTGGGCCGACCTGATGATCCTCGCCGGCAACGTGGCGCTGGAGTCGATGGGCTGCAAGACCTTCGGCTTCGGTGGCGGTCGCGCAGATATCTGGGAGCCGGAAGAAGACATCTACTGGGGTATGGAGAGCACGTGGCTCGATGACAAGCGCTACTCCGGTGACCGGAATCTCGAGAATCCGCTCGCGGCCGTGCAGATGGGTCTGATCTACGTCAATCCGGAAGGCCCTAACGGCAATCCCGACCCGATTGCCGCGGCGCGCGACATTCGGGAGACGTTCGCCCGCATGGCCATGAATGACGAGGAGACCGTGGCGCTCATCGCCGGTGGTCACACGTTCGGCAAGACCCACGGCGCCGGTGATCCGAAGTATGTCGGGCCCGAGCCCGAAGCGGCCGGCATCGAGGAGCAGGGCCTTGGCTGGAAGAGCAGCTTTGGCACTGGCAAAGGCGGAGACACGATTGGCGGCGGCCCCGAAGTCATCTGGACGACCTCGCCCACGAAGTGGAGCAACAACTTCTTCGAGAACCTGTTCGGCTACGAGTGGGAGTTGACGAAGAGCCCGGCCGGTGCGCAGCAGTGGACACCGAAGGACGGCGCGGGCGCCGGTACCGTGCCCGATCCCCACGATCCATCCAAGCGTCGCGCGCCCTCCATGCTGACCACGGACCTGTCGCTGCGGTTCGACCCTGCGTACGAGAAGATTTCGAGGCGCTTCTACGAGAACCCGGATCAGCTCGCAGACGCATTCGCCCGCGCGTGGTACAAGCTGACGCACCGCGACATGGGTCCGATCGCTCGCTACCTGGGACCGCTCGTGCCGAAGGAAGAACTGATCTGGCAGGACCCGATTCCCGCAGTCGATCGCCCGTTGATCGACGGGAAGGACGCCACCGCACTGAAGGCCACGATCCTCGCATCGGGTCTCTCGATCTCGCAGCTCGTGACGACGGCGTGGGCGTCTGCGGCCACCTTCCGTGGGAGCGACAATCGCGGTGGAGCCAACGGCGCGCGCATCCGTCTCGCGCCGCAGAAAGACTGGGACGTCAACCAGCCAGCCGAGCTGGCCATCGTTCTCCAGAAGCTGGAAGGCGTTCAGAAGAAGTTCAACGACTCACAATCCGGCGGCAAGAACGTGTCGCTGGCGGACCTGATCGTGCTCGGCGGTTGCGCGGCTGTAGAGGCGGCGGCGAAGAAGGCCGGGCACGACGTGACGGTTCCCTTCTCGCCAGGGCGCACGGATGCGTCGCAGGATCAGACCGATGTGGACTCGTTCGCGGTACTGGAGCCGGTCGCAGACGGGTTCCGCAACTACGCTCGCAAGGGGCTCGAGGGATCGGCGGCTGAGCTCCTGGTGGACAAGGCGCAGTTGCTCACACTGACCGCTCCCGAAATGACGGTGCTCGTCGGCGGCTTGCGCGCGCTGAATGCCAACGCGGGCCCGTCAACGCACGGAGTGTTCACGAAGCGACCCGAAACACTGTCCAACGACTTCTTCGTGAACCTGCTCGACATGGGTACGACGTGGCAGAAGTCCGCCACGGCCGAGGGTGTGCTGGAGGGGCGCGATCGGGTCACCGGCGCGCTCAAGTGGACGGGCACCGTCATCGACCTCGTCTTTGGCTCGAACTCCCAGCTCCGGGCGCTCGCGGAAGTCTATGCGTGCGACGACTCGCAAGAGGCGTTCGTGCGCGACTTTGTGGCGGCGTGGGGCAAGGTGATGCACCTCGATCGCTTCGACCTCGCATGATGGCGGCGGAAGGGCGTGCGGAGTGCGAGGATGACCCTCTCCACGAGCGCTTGGGTCGGTTCGGCGATGAGCACGCTGGTGGGCTCGGGACTCCGGAGAGCCCGCACCCGAGCCTCGCTGCACCAGCGCATGGTGGAACGGTGCCCCAACTGGAACGGGGATCAACAACCTGACGCCGCAGCAGCTGGATTGAGGCAGCACAACAGCACGACGCAGCGCTCCTGCTCAAGTGTGCGTAAGGGCAGGTGTATAATTCGCTCGTGAGCTGGAAGCGACTCGTGAGCTTCGCCGTCGTGGCCATCCTGACGGCTCTGCCGGTGTCTGGGGCGGTGTGCGCGATGCTGTGCGAGTACGGCACAGCCGACTCTTCGTCGATGGCTTCCGGGCATCACCACGGTTCCACACACACCGCAACCACCGATCACTCGCCGGGCGAGTGGCGAATCAGCGGCGTGTCGGGGCAGGACTGTCACGGTTACAGTGATGCGCTTCGGCAGGCGTCGACCACGGCCGAGCGGGCAGACCGGGTTGTCAGGTCAGCCTCTGTCATGGCGACCGGTGCTCTGACGACGACGATCACGCTCCCCGTTCGATCCGGACCTCGCCTTGAATACGGCGCCCCTGGAACGGCGCCTCCTACCGCGACTCCCCTCGTCCTGCGGGTCTGATCCCCTTTCGACAGGCGCGTCGCTGCGCCCCGGTGGTCACCGTGCATCGCGGTCTCAGGGACCGACTGCCACGGCCGCGCTTTCCCGTGCCACGACTGGGGACGCAATCGGCTGTGCACGCACGGCGACGTCGTTCTGATCGGGGATGCCGTTCAGGGGTCGAACCAATGTTTCGGAAGGCCAGCGTATCGAAGCCACGCGAGGTGAGCCCCTGGCGCTGAGTGGCGAGACGCCGGCGCAGTTGAAGGAAGAGGAAGAGATACGGCGTGTCCTCGAGGGCGACGCGTTCGAACCAGCCCACGAAGGCACGACAGGATTGAGGATTCATGCGCGACCACGTCTCTCGTCGAACGTTCGTCAAAGGTCTCGCCATCGGAGGCGCGGTCGCCGGGCTCGTGCCGTGGCGCACCTCTGCGTTTGCGCAGGACTCTCCAGCGACAAGAACGGCGACCCTCGCAGGGACCGATTTCGACCTGCGGATCGGCGAAACGCCGATGAACGTCACCGGGAATCCGCGCATTGCCGTCACCGTGAACGACTCGCTGCCGGCACCAACACTGCGTTGGCGGGAGGGCGAGACCGTGACGCTGCGCGTCTCGAACACGCTGCGTGAGGACGCCTCCATTCACTGGCACGGCGTTGTGCTGCCGGCCGATATGGACGGAGTCCCCGGTCTCAGCTTCCACGGGATTCGTCCGAATGAGACCTACGTGTACCGATTCAGGGTGCGCCAGTCCGGAACGTACTGGTACCACAGTCATTCCGGGTTTCAGGAACAGCGAGGCCTCTATGGTGCGCTGATCATCGAGCCGCGCGAGCCTGAACCGTTTGCCTACGACCGAGAGCACGTCGTGATGCTGACCGACTGGACTGATGAAGATCCGGATCGCGTCTTCGCCAAACTCAAGAAGCAGTCCGACTACTACAACTTCCACCAGCGGACCGTGGGTGACTTCTTTCGCGACGTTCGCAGGCAGGGTCTGAAGGGCGCCACCGCCGATCGGCGGATGTGGGGGGCGATGCGCATGAACCCCACCGATCTGGCTGACGTCTCGGGCCACACCTACACGTATCTGATGAACGGTACGGCGCCGGCGGGCAACTGGACTGCGCTGTTCAAGCCCGGGGAGCGGGTGCGGTTGCGTTTCATCAACGGTTCGGCGATGTCGTACTTCGACGTCAGGATTCCCGGCCTCACGATGACGGTGGTCGCCGCCGATGGTCAGCACGTGCATCCGGTGACCGTTGATGAGTTCCGGATTGCCACCGCGGAAACGTTCGACGTTGTTGTGGAGCCGTCCGGGCAGGACGCCTTCACGGTGTTTGCGCAATCCAGTGATCGCACCGGCTATGCCGCCGGGACGCTGGCCGTTCGGCAGGGCGTGCGGGCGCCTGTACCCGATCTCGACCCGCGTCCGATGCTCACGATGACGGACATGGGCCACGACCTGTCGTCGATGGTGCCGCCGCCAGCGGCGAGTGCCAACGCCGACCACAACGCTGGCGCGGAGGCCAACCCGTCGGATCCGCATGCCGGGCATCAGATGCCCGCCCAGGCGGCGCCCCCGGTCGATCCGCACGCCGGCCACGACCTGTCGGCGATGGGTGCCTCGTCGCAACAACATCCCGCCAGCGAGCAGGGCAACCCTCTCGTCGACATGCAGGCCATGGCGCCCACGCCGCGGCTCAGCGACCCTGGCATCGGCTTGCGCGATAACGGCCGGCGGGTCTTGACGTACGCCGATCTGAGGAGCACCTTTTCCGATCCCGACGGACGCGATCCTGGTCGAACGATCGAACTGCACTTGACCGGCCACATGGAACGCTTTGCCTGGTCGTTCGACGGCGTCAGATTCGCGGATGCCGAGCCCCTGCGCCTCACCTACGGCGAACGTCTCCGTATCGTCCTCGTCAACGACACGATGATGACGCACCCAATCCATTTGCACGGTATGTGGAGCGACCTCGAGGACGATGACGGTCGGTTTCACGTCCGCAAACACACCGTGGACATGCCGCCGGGCACGAAGCGGTCCTATCGCGTGACGGCGGACGCGCTGGGACGATGGGCGTACCACTGCCACCTTTTGTTTCATATGGAGTCGGGTATGTTCCGCGAAGTACGGGTGGACGAATGACACGGCGGTCGGTCGTTCTCGTCATCGCGGTCGCCGGGCTGATACTCGCGGCGACTGGCCCGGCGCTTGCGCAGGCAGACCCGCACGCGGGTCATCAGCAGGAGAAGCCCGCACTGGCGACATCCTCTGCGTTGGCGACTGAAGCCACAGACGAAACATCCTCTGCGTTGGCGACTGAAGCCACAGACGAAGATGTCACCGTCGAAGGCGGGCAGGATCTGCCTGCCTTCATTCCGCGCCTGACCGACGAGGACCGGAGCGCCGCTTTTCCGGATGTCGAAGGCCACAGCATGCGTGGCAATGCGCTGAACTACTTCGTGCTGTTCGACCAACTGGAATGGCAGGGCAGCGAAGGGGCTGACCGCGTCAGTGTCGACAGCCGGGGATGGATCGGCGGAGACCGCGACCGGCTCTGGTTCAGAGCCGAAGGCGATGGCGACGGGAGCCGCGCCGGCGAGGCGCACGCGCACTTCCTGTACGGGCGGCACTTCTCGCGATGGTGGGACGTGGTGGCCGGCGTCCGACAGGACTTTCGGCCAGGAACCGCCCAGGCATGGGCTGCCTTTGGCGTGCAGGGGCTCGCGCCGTATTGGGTTGAGATCGAGGCGACGGCGTACGTGGGGGCGTCAGGGCGGACACAGGCGCGAGTCGAAGTCGAGTACGAGCTTCTCCTTACCAATCGGCTCGTCCTGCAGCCACTTGTGGAGATGGAGATATCTGGTAAGTCGGACCCCGAGCGAGGCGTCGGTGCCGGTCTCAGCACGACCGATGCCGGTTTCCGGGTCCGTTACGAGTGGCGACGCGAGTTTGCGCCGTATGCCGGTGTGACGTGGAGTCAGAAGCGGGGAGGGACCGCCAGCTTTGCCGAGGCCGCCGGTGAAGATAGTGGCGGCGCACGGTTTGTGACAGGTCTGCGGTTGTGGTTCTGACCGGTGCTCATTGATGGAGGCAACGTGACAAACGAGTGGCTGCGACGTGTATGGGGGGCTGATGCCGATGGCGTTGGCCTCGCACAGTGTGGCCTCCCAAGGGTTGTGACGAAATGTTCACGAAATCTTCAGGAGGGGGGGCGTCGCCCTGCGAGTACGATGGTGGGCGTGCAGCCGGTGCACGCGTATCCCTGCGAGCGGTCTCGTCCTCAAGGAAGTGTGGTGCGTATGCGCGAGTTGATCGTCATTGTCCTCTTGTCGTCGGCCGTTGCCGCGAGCGGGTGCGGAGGAACAGCTGGTGACAGCACGGAGGTCCCTCAGCCAAACGACGGAGCTGCCGCGTGGTCGGTGGCCATCGAGCCGCTCAGCGCACCATCAGGCCCGAACAGCAGTGGACCGCGGTTGACCGCCTCTGATCGCGGCATCATCCTGAGCTGGGTCGAACGCACGGGAGCCATGGCGCATCTCAAGTTCGCTGAACGCACGTCCTCCGGCTGGAGCGAACCGACGACGGTGGCGTCTGGGAGTAACTGGTTCCTGAGCTATGCCGACCCGCCGACGGTCCTGCGGCGGCCTGGCGGCGAGCTGGTCGCGAGCTGGCTCATTTCGACCAACCCCCTGTACGAAGGCAACGACCTGCAGATCTCGCATTCGCAGGACAACGGGAAGACATGGTCCAGGCCGCTTGTGCCCCATCACGACGGCACCGAGCAGCAGCACGCGTTTGCCTCCTTTTTCGAGCTGCCCGGAAACGGGCTCGGGGTGAGCTGGCTCGATGGGCGGGATACCCAACCGAGCGAGGCCAATCCCAATGGTGGACCGATGGCACTCCGTTACGCCGTTTACGACGCCGAGTGGACGCGGACCGCGGAAGGTGTCGTTGACGAGCAAGCGTGCGAATGCTGTTCGACGATGGCGGCGACGACGTCGGAGGGTGTGTTGATCGCGTTCCGCGACCGATCAGACAAGGAGATTCGCGACATCGCCGTGACGCGGTTCGAGGGCGGGCAGTGGACCGAGGCCATGACGGTCTTCAACGACAACTGGGAAGTGTATGGCTGCCCGGTCAACGGGCCCGCGTTGAGTGCGCGTGGACGCCAGGCGGCCGTGGCCTGGTTCACGGTCAAGAACGACCAGGGGCAGGCCTACGCGGCGTTGTCGAATGATGCCGGCCGGACGTGGGGAGCGCCCGTTCGACTTGACGATGCCGTGTCGCTCGGGCGGGTCGCCGTCGAGGTGCTGGACGACGGTTCGGCTGTAGCGACGTGGGTGGAATATTCGGATGGCCGCTCGCAGCTTCGAATGCGACGCGTTGAGGCCTCGGGTGCCAGGTCGGAGGCCGTATCAGTGGCCGATGGCATCGAGGGGGGCAGCGCCAGCGGCTTTCCGCGTCTCGCGCGGCATGAGGATGAGCTGGTCTTTGCGTGGACGGAGAGCGCCGTCGAGGACGAGAGCAGCGAGCCGTTGCTGACCGTGCACACCGCCGTTGCGCGTCTGCCGAACTAGGATGGATATGGGTGGACGTTCGACCACATGCAAGGCCATGGCGTCCTGGCACAGCTCTCGCTCGAGTCGGTCTGTGTCCAAGCAGTCGGCCTTCGGGCGAGGTAAACTCACGGCGGTCACGCTCACGCGCTCCGGTCTCGACCGGCATCACACCGTGTTGACAGCGTGGAAAGGTGCGGTCCATGTCCGATGAACGCTCAGACGCCGCGATTCTATTGAGGGCCATCGAGTTCGCCGCGCGCAAACACTCGATGCAGCGCCGGAAGGGTGTGGACGCGTCTCCTTATATCAACCATCCGATCGCGGTCGCCCACCTGCTGGCGGACACCGGCGGCATCACCGACTTGCTCACGCTCATGGCCGCGGTCCTGCACGACACGATCGAGGACACCGAAACCACACCGTCCGAACTGGAGGAGCAGTTCGGTCAGACGGTGCGGAAGGTGGTCGAGGAGATGACCGACGACAAGGCGCTCGACAAGGTGGTTCGAAAGGAGTTGCAGGTCGAGCGTGCCCCGCAGCTGTCCCGTCGGGCCAAGGCCATCAAGCTGGCCGACAAGATTGCCAACGTCCAGGATGTCACGGCGTGCCCTCCCGCGACGTGGGACGTCCGTCGGAGAATCGAGTATCTCGACTGGACCGAGAAGGTGGTGGCCGGCTGTCGAGGCACGAATGCGCCGCTCGAACGCTGCTACGACGAGGCTCTCAAGAAGGGACGAGTCACGCTGGCAGGGGAGCGATGAGGCTCGATATGAGCGTTATCGCGCCCGCGGGGCTCCTGATCGCACGGCGGAGTCCAACTGCAGCGGGCACGTGTGGTCGTGGGGACGGGACCACGCGCAGCTGACGCCTGATCCTGGTCAGGCAGGTCGGAACTCGTGGCGCAGTTGGGCCACGAGCCCTTGATCGATCTTGCTCTTCACGGTGCGGCGATCCAGCTGCAACCGACAGGGCTGTCTGCTGGTAGCCCCACTGGTTGAGACGTACGCGACTCCAGCACCCGGAGGAGTCTGACCTGCACCACGGGATCCAGACCGCCGATCTCATCGGGCAACACCGCTCCTCCCGGCGGACAGATCTCCAACCAGACCCGGCGGTCGCTCACCGCGCCAGTAAACGGGCCACGGCGGTGCCCAAACAACTCCGACTCGATGAGGGTCACCGGGAGGGCTGAGCGCGTGGAACGATCCGACGAAGTCGCCCCGTCTTGGGCTCGAACTCTTCAAACGCCGGGTCCAGCGCCTCCCGCTCGGACTCAACCCGCTCAGGAAGAAACGGATTGCAGGAAAGGGACCTTCGACACGCGATCTGACGTCCGCAGGTATCGCGGCCTGTCACGATTTCCCGACTTCTCGGTAGTGGAGAGTGGCCCAGCAAGCCATAGCACGGCGCATCAGTGTCCGGACCTTGTCAACCTAGGAGGTGCACACATGACTCGTCTCTTCCTCATCGCCACGTTCACCTTGTCGGTAGCAGCCATGGCTGCTTGCGGAGGCAGCTCCAACACTCCCACCGCGCCGACGCCAGCGCCAGCCCCTCCGCCGACGCCGACCCCACCGCCGATGCCGGTGACGGACGTGATAGGTCAGGGTAGCGACACCATCCCGCCGGCTGTCGTGCTCTGGGTGCCCTTCACAACCACCGCCACCGGGACCATCGGCGCGACCGTTGACTGGACCTTCGCCACCAACGACGTCGACATCGCGTTGGTGCGTGGGACCAACCCTTGCACCCTCGCACAGCTCAACGACGATACATGTCCGTATGTCGGCTTCTCCTTCAGTACAACCGCTAAACCCGAAACACTGAGCGTGCCGAATCTGGCCGCCGGTGCCTACACCCTGTACATCGCGAACTTCGGTTCCTCCGACGAGTCCATCGGGTACCAAGTCACGCTTACGAACGTGCCTGGTGCGACCGCCATGTCGACGCCAAGGACTAACTCGGCCCGCCTCAAAGGCGTCTTGAGCCGTCTCATGACAACCCGCTGATATTCCACGCCGGGGGCGATCTCTTGGGTCGCTCCTGGCTGAGCGCACGTTCGGAGCCAAGAGCGTGCGTGTCCACCGTCGCTGCCACCCGGCAGCCTCGACTGGCTGGCCCTGGCACTGATGGGCAACGGCACAGCGCTCGTCGTCGCGGCCACGCGGACCCTCGGTGCGGCGCATACCTTCGCAGGGCAGTATCGCGAACGCCCGGAGCTGGTGACACGCAGTGTCTACGGGCTCACGCCCAATCCGCTGTACCTTGGTGTCTTCCAGTGTGAGTTGGGCGCGCTGCTGTGCGCGGCACGCCACGTCCCCGCGCTCTTTCCCGATGGGTACTCCTACTGGTCCGGTATCGTCGCAGCCGCGCTCGCCTACGCCGGGCGCCGCGCCACGTGCGGCGCAGGCAGAGAAAGGATGCAAGGCCATCGGGACCAGAATAATTTCCCAGCCTGTGCGGGTTTTCGCCCGGTCGTCGAGAGACGCTCGTCTGAGCTCGCCTACGAAGCGGGAACCCGTGGGGCGAGGTGCCCGACAACCGCGCGCTTTTGCCTCGGAGGTCACCCGAACGAGGGACCGCTCGCCCCGGCATCCCGATTGCTAATCGTCAGCTGACAAAGCCGATGATTGTCACCTGCGAGACGCTGCCGTGACCAAGCGCCGAGCGCTTTGCCTGGTGGTGTCAGCGGTTCGGCGCGGCGTACGCGCGACGTCTTCGGCACCGTCGGGGTCGGAGGGGGGCACGTGGCATCTGGACGAGCTGTTCGCGACCATTCAGGGACGCCGACAGCATCCGTGGTGCGCCGTAGACGAGGGCGGCGACGTCAGCGACATCCTCGTGCAATCGCGACGGAATCCGCTGGCCTTCGTCGAAGGGGACGCGGTGAGCTGTGCCTGCTGAACGCACGAGGGCACTCGACCTCGAGGAGGAGAACGTGCGGTCCGCACCAAGTTGACAGTGCGCTCGTTCTCGCGTCGCAGCGCCAACAATGTGTCATCAGGAGCACATCTTCATGAAAGGGAGACAATCGTGATGCGACCGTTTACATGGCTTCTTATCCTGTGTGGCTTCCTGTTGATCGAGGCCTCGTGCACGGCGCAGCCCCCTCCGTCTCCGCTAAGGACGACGACCAGCATCAGAGACATCATGCACGCCATGGTGGAGCCGTCGGCAAACTTGATCTGGAACGCGGTTGCCGTGAACGTCACTCTGGCCGGCACCGAAATTCGGGCGCCGGAGACCGACGAGGAGTGGGACGCAGTCCGCAACGGCGCGATTTCATTGAGGGAGGCGACCAATCTCATCCTGATGGAGGGACGCACCGTGGCGTACCCGGGTCAGCGATCGGCGAACCCGGAAACGGAGCTGGAGCCAGAACAGATTCTGGCCTTGATCGACGGGGACCGGGAGGCCTGGGCCGAGAACGTGCACGGGCTCTACGATGCGGTTGAAGTGGTCCTCAAGGCGATCGAAGCCAAGGACGCGGACCAGCTCTCGGAAGCCGGCGCCGGACTCGACACCGTGTGCGAGAACTGCCATCTGAAGTACTGGTACCCGGAAGGGCAGTAGTGGACGAGTGCGCGACTCTGGGCTCAAGAGCCGGGCCACACCCTGCGCATGGCACTCAGACCGAAGAGCACGCGCAGAGCAGATCCGTGCTGACGCAATAGTCCGCGGCCTTCGCCGTCAGGCGACCCGGAGTCGATCGCGGTCCGAGTACGGGTCGATCTCAATTGCGCGACCTCGAGGACCTGCGAGGCGAGTGTTCGAGCGCGACCTTCCCATGTCTTGATTTGATTAGGGGAAGTTCTCCGTTGGCAGATCGTGGCTCGCGCGGTCTGCCTGCACCAGCAGGTCGTCGGCTGCAATCGCGTAACGCGGTGCACTCATCCCCTTCCTCCTGTCGACCCACACACTTCGAAACTGGAAGTGGCCGCCGATCCTGCGGACTTTCTGGTCACGAACATTGAAGGGGAAGTCGAACTGAGGGTACGACACCGGCGTATCGGCTCTTTGAGGTCCGAGGTGTCGCTCGACAAACGAGGAGTCAAACCCGAGTGCCTGGCTCTTGCGCTGATACCGATGTGCACTGGCGCGGCGTACCATCCACTCGAACGTGATCGCCGACAGTCCCGTGTTCCCGTTGCCACCGCCGATGTCGGAATGGGCCCCAACGAACCATGTCTGAACGATCTCCTGATATGCGCACCTGGTCGTCCAGAGAGACGGCACGAAGTCCTTCCGCACTTCATGAAGGGCGAGTGCGTGACATCCGGTCCCGACGTTCCAGGCCAGACGGCTCTCGTGAAATCCTTCAGCTTTGGCGTGGAAGACCGTATCCCACACGCCGAGAAAGTGGAGGGGTAGCGGCGTGTAGGTGACACCGGGAGTGTCGGATGCAGGAATGGGCGTCAACCCCTCGGGACCGAATAGCTCCTGGGGGTGTCGGCCGCGGAGCAACTCTCTGAGACGTGGTGATTCTGCCCCCTCGGTACCGGCGTCCCCGACGTGAGCCCTCCTGAGGTCCTCGCCCACGCGGGCAATCGCGGCCAGATCGCGATCAATCCGAAATAATTCCCGGAGATTTCGGTGCCCTGGTGCCATGTTGTAGTACGCCCACGCGACGGGAAGACGGTCCATCAGGCCCTTCGGGAGGACGCCGAAGATTTCCGCCAACCCCGAGAGCGACCTGGCCGCCGCGGCCCCCCGGCTGAAGC
>Ga0326597_10005488_pt1 | contig 17577 bp, 15 predicted proteins | sample RVTome_12_FD_203789 | JGI IMG/M metagenome (GOLD analysis project Ga0326597, IMG submission 203789) | Soil microbial communities from uranium-contaminated site in the Upper Colorado River Basin, Wyoming, United States - RVT100D185 | ecosystem: Environmental > Terrestrial > Soil > Contaminated >... | reverse complement strand
CGTCGTTGACCTTGCCCTTTGGGAACGGGGCGCTGCGCTCGACGGCGTCGGGGGTGTCGCCGAGACCGAGCCAGCGGGTCTCGTAGCCGTGGTAGACGAAGACCGAGAAGGAGAGGCCGAGGAAGACCCAGACGACCGACCATCCCAAGGCCTCGCGCACCGAGACCACGTGGGCCTTGCGGTGGAAGACGCCCAGGTCGAGGGCTAGCAGGAGGAGGACGAACGCGATGAAGGCCAGCCAGATCCAGAGCATGCGGAACTACCCCTTTGTTGCTGGTAGTCTCGCCTCTGCCCTGGGCAGTGGATCGGCCGGGGGCCCGAAGGCCCCGTGTTGACGGTCGCTCCCCCGCAGGATGCGGGTGGCTACTCCCTACAGACCGCACCATACCACGCCACGGTCGTTTGGGCGGCCGTAACATGGGAATGTGCAGGTGCGACCGTCCAGGTTCTTGATCCTCCTCTGGGCGTCGGCGCTTCTTGCCTGCTCCCCCGAGCGAGCTCGACTCGAGGTGGACCTGCCGGCCGATCCCATCGCGTCACCGCTCGTGTTTCACGGCAACTGCCTGGCGGGATGGCAGCTCAGCCTGGAGCTGCGTCTGCGGGAGTCCCAGGGCGTCGACGTGGCGCTCGAGTCCTTGACCTACGAGGTCGCGGACGGCCGCACCTCGCAGAGCTGGGGCGGAGAGACGCTGGACGCGAGCGCGCTCCGCTCCCGCTACGGGGAGGGGGCGGCCGGAGTGCCCGCGCACGGCGCCCGCGAGCTCCAGCTGGCCGTGCGAGTGGAAGGACCGGTGCGAGGGCCCATCGTCGTGAGCGGGGAGGTGCGGGGCCGCGATCCGGCCGGTGCGCTCCGCGAGTCCTTCCGGCTGTCTGCGGCGCAAGTCGTCGTGATCACCCCGGCGCTGGATTCGGGCGGAGCCTGCGCGGCCCCCTGAGACCCACGCCTATTTCGCGGTGAACGGCGTCTTCAGCCCCGTCCCGCCCCACTTCATCATGAACTCTCCCGCTGCCCCGCCACCGGTGAGCTCGATGGTGAAGGTCTCCACGTTGTCCGAGAGCTTCTGGGGGGAGAGGGGCACCGCGGCCACCGCGGCCCCGTCGGCCTTGGTGATGTTGAGCTCCCACTTGTCCGCCGTGAGCTTGGTCGCCTTGAGGACGTAGTCGCCCTTCGGCACCGCCACCTCGCCAAACTTCAGGTCGGCCTCGGTCTTCAGGGTGGTGTCGGCGTCCGCCCCCATCCTCCATGCCTTGCCGACCTCCGCCTGCGCCAGCATGTCGCGGCCCTTCAGGCTGGGCCGTCCGTAGTCGATGGTGACCGTCTTGCCGGCCACAGTGGCCTTGGCCTCGCCGCGCTCGACGGCGTGGGCGAGGGCGGGGAGCGCTGCGGCCAGGGCTGCGGCGAGGAATGCCAAACGCTTGATCATCGGGAGCCTCCGTTTTGGTACGGCCCCCGATCATAACTCCCTCGCCGTCACTCGTGGCGGAGCGCTGCCATCGGGGCTACCCGGGTGGCGCGCCGCGCGGGCAGCTCGCAGGCGAGCAGGGTGGCGAGGCCGAGGAGCAGCGGAGCGACAGTGAAGCTCACGGGATCGGTCGCGCTCACCTCGTAGAGCATGCTGGAGAGGCCACGGGCCACGAGGGCGGCGAGAACCAGGCCGACCCCGAGGCCGCCGGCGAGAAGCCGCAGCCCCTCGCCGAGCACGAGCCGGCGCACGTCTCGCGGAGCCGCGCCCAGGGCCATGCGAATCCCGAACTCGCGCGTGCGCTGGGTGACGAGGTAGGAGCGCACCCCGTAGACGCCCACCACGGCCAGGAAGAGGGCCAGGAGTCCGAAGGCCGTGAAGAGCCGCGCCACCGTGCGCACGGCCCAGAGGACGAGGCTCGCGTCACGGTGGGCGCGCAGGGTGCGCAGCTCGACGACGGGAAGGCCAGGGTCCACGGCGCGTATCTCGCGGCGCAGCGCCTGGATGAGCGCGGCCTCGGCCTCGCGACCGGAGGAGGTCGCCCGCACGTGGAGGTTCAGGTTGGCCTGGTAGTGGGAGCCCACGGGCAGGTAGACGTGCGGCCCGGGCTCGCGATCGAACATCTGGTGCCGGAGGCCCGGCACGACGCCGACGACCTCCGCCACTTCGGCGCCACCCTCGTCGCGGCCGATCTGGAGCCTCTGGCCCAGCGGGTCCTGCCCGGGCCAAAGGCGGTGCGCGAGCGGCTCGTCGACCAGGGCCACTCTCGGTCCCGTCGCGTTCTGCTCTTCCGCGGGCCTGAAATCGCGGCCGCGGATCACGTCCTTGCCGAGGGCGCGGAAGTAGCCGGCTCCGACCGCGGTGTAGATGGCCGAGACGACCCCATCGCCCTCGAGGGGCTGGCCCACGGGGGCCACGCTGCGCGAGTGGGTCATCATGCCGAACGGCACGATCGAAGCCAGGCTCGCCGCTTCCACCCCCGGCAGGCTTCGGGCGCGCTCGACGAGGGCTCGATAGGTTTCTCGCCCCGCGGTCTCGTCCCCGCCCGCGAGGCTCGGGTCCAGCTCCGCCACCACGCCGCCGTCGAGGCGGAAGCCGGGATCCGCTTCGGCCGCGCGCCGGGCGCCCTGGATGAAGAGCCCGGCGGCGGTCACGAGGGTGAGGCTGAGCGCCACCTGGGCGGTGACGAGGAGATGGCGCGGCGAGAGCAGCCGGCGGGTGGCGGCGCCTCGGCCCTCTCCGGCCTGCTCCTTCAGGTCGGCCAGGGGATCCATGCGCGTGATGCGGAGGGCGGGGCCGAGGGCGAAAAGGACGGTGCTCAGGAGGCAGAAGGCCAGAGTGAACGCGAACACGCGGGCGTCGGGGCGCGGGTCGAGCACCAGCTCGATGGGCATGAAGGCCGTGAGCGTGGACAGGAGCGATCGGGTCGCCCCGTAGGCGAGGACGAGCGCCGCGGCCCCGCCGAGCAGGGCGAGCACGAGGGCCTCGGTCAAGAGCTGGCGCAGGACTCGTCCGCGGCCTCCCCCGATCGCGAGGCGAATCGCGATCTCCTTGCGCCGGGCCTCACCCCGGGCCAGGAGCATGTTGGCGAGGTTCAGGCAGGTGATGAGGAGGACGACCCCCGCCATGGCCAGGAGCAGGACGAATGGGGCCCGGAGGGCGGAGTCGTCGGTCGGCTGGGTGCTCACCGACAGCCTCGCCACGGGGCGTAGGCTCAACACCTGGTCCTTGTTCTCGCCGGGGAAGGCCTGCTCGAGGCCCGCGGCGAGCGAGACCAGCCGACCTTCGGCGCCCTCCCGCGTGAGGCCGGGCCGAAGGCGTCCGACCAGCATGAGGGTGTGATTGTCGCGGTCGGCCAGGTGGCCCGACCCGCGGCGCTCCACGTCCATCATCGTGGTGTCGTAGAGGCCCAGGGGCAACCAGACCTCGGGGGAGAAGAGGGCCGTCGTCCCCGAGAAGCCCAACGGGGCTACGCCCACGACGGTCAGCGCCTGTCCATTTACGTTCAAGGTCTGGCCGAGAGCGACCCCCCGCCGCCGCGCGTAGCCATGGCTGACGATGGCCACGGGCGCGGCGCTGCCGGGTTGCTCCTCCGCGGGGAGAAAGGCGCGGCCCTCGATGATGCGCACGCCGAGGGCCTGGAAGTAGTTCGCGGAGACGAGGGCGCCCATGACCCGACGGGTGGTCTCGCCCTCGCGCACCCCCACGAGCGTGAGGTTGTGGGCGAGGAGGTGGGTGAAGACGGCGTCGCCCTCGCGGATGTCCCGGTAGTTCGGGTAGGAGAAAGCGCGCCAGTCGTCGGGCTTGTTGCGGTCGCGGCCATAGAGGCCGTAGAGGACGCCGTCGCCGCTTCCGGGGAGGGGACGGATCAGGAGGGCGTTGACGAGACCGAACATGGCCGTGTTGGCCCCGATCCCCAGCGCCAGCACGAGGACGGCCACCGCCGTGAAGCCCGGCGACTTGCGCAGGAGGCGCAGGGCATGCCGCACGTCCCGAAGGAGACTTTGCACGAGGTCCACCCCCTGCACCCCACCAACGAGCCGGTCAGGCCCCGGGTTCCGGTTTTTCGGGGAGGCGAGGGGGCCCGGCCGCAGCCTTCCCGCGCAGGTGCCGCTCTCCCGTGCACAGGGCGGTGTGCCACTCCGGAGTCGTGACGAGGGACGAAAGTGGGCGAGGCGGGGAGGGCGGCGGCTCATCGCCCCGAAGGTCGACCTGCCAGAAGCCCACATCCCGCCAGCTCCCGAGCTTGAAGCCCGCCGACGCAAAGGTGCCGACATGGCGGAAGCCGAGTCGCTCGTGCAGAGCCACACTCGGCGGGTTCGGCAGGGTGATCCCGCCCACCACACTCCGGTAGCCGGCGGCGCGCAGGATGTCGAGAAGCGCCGTGTATAGGGCGATCCCTACCCCCCGGCGCTGGCATTCCGCGTGGACGTAGACCGTGGTTTCGACCGTCCACCGATAGGCCGGCCGCGCCCGGAAGGGGCCGGCGTACGCGTAGCCCAGAAGGCTCGGTGCGCTCCGCACCGTCGGTACGTCCTCCGCCACGAGCCACGGCCAGTGCTCGAGGGTCGTGCGGACGCGGTTCCGCATCTCCTCGAGCGAAGGCGGATCCAACTCGAAGGAGATCGCGGTGTCGCGCACGACAGGGCCATAGATAGCGAGTAGACCCGGGGCGTCGGCCTCGGTGGCGAGGCGAACACGCGGTCCTGTGCTCATCGACGCGAGAGGATGGCAGCGAGCCCGGTGAGCAGCCCCGCCTTGGCGAGGTCGAGCAGGACGAAGGCGGCGTGGAGCAGGCCGAAGCGGCGACCGACCTCGGGAGGCAGCGGGCGCGGCACGAAGTCGATCGTACGTCCGAGCCACGTGATCTCGCGGCCGAGACCGACCTGAATCAGCACGATTCCGAGTGTCACTGCCGCGAGGATCCGCGGCCGGCCCTCCCCTGACCAGACGAGGCCCACCAGGAGGAGCCCGATCGCCAGCTGGGCGAGGCCGAAACCCCGGAACAGCGCGCGGTTCACCTCCGAGGCGAGATGGCGAAGGGCCTCGCGGCGGAAACCCGGGGGAACAGAGGCCAACCTCTCCTCGAGCTCCGGCCGCACGGGGACGCCAAGGACACGGTCCACGGCGCGGAAGTTGGCCGTGGCCACGAACCAGGAGAGCACGAGGGCGCCCAGCCAGATCCCGGCCAGGAGCAGGGCGAGACGACTCGCCATCAATCCCAGTCGAAGGGATTCGGGGGCTTCTTGTTGGGGTCGGCGTCCGCCCGCTTCTTCGCCTCCTCGAATTTCTTGTCGAGGATCTCGCGCGCGTTCTTCGTCTGCTGCATGGAGCGGGCGAACTTCTCGTCGAGCACGCTGCGCTGGGACTGGACCCGGGTCACGAGCTCGTCGAAGTCGGCGGCGGGGCCCTTCTTCCTTTCCGACCACACGACCGCGCCCGTTTCGGGATCGATCTTGAGCTCGGCCTCGCAGCAGGGGCAGGTGACGTCGAGCGCCTCCGGCATGGGGCGATTGTACCCCCGGCCCCCCGGGCGAGCGGCCACTTGAAACTGAAAACCGATTTCAGTATCATGTTGCGGGTCGAATCGAGAGATGGCCTGCACGCTTCACGCCGCCGACGTCGCGCTCGCCCCGGGCGAGCGTCCCCGCGTCGGTCCGCCCATGACCCGCTGCGAGTGCGCGGGGATGTCGTTCGCGGAGATACAGCACCGCCTGCGCGAGGACGGCCACACCCTCGAAGACGTGGCCAAGCGCACCGGCTGCGCCGGAACCTGCACCGCGTGCCTGCCCGACCTGCGGGAATTCCTCGCCCGCGGCTGATTCCGTACTAACATTCGCCCCGCCTGATCTTCCCTCCGGAGGTGCGCATGAAGGGCAACGAGGACGTCATCCAGGTCCTGCAGGACGTGCTGTGCGCCGAGCTCACGGCCATCAACCAGTACTTCATCCACGCCCGCATGTGCGAGAACTGGCGCTACAAGCGGCTGTCCGACCTCACCCACAAGGAATCCATCGGGGAGATGAAGCACGCCCAGGCCCTCATCGACCGCATCCTCTACTTCGACGGCGCCCCCAACATGCAGAAGTACATGAAGATCAACATCGCAGGCTCGGTGAAGCAGATGCACGAGTACGACCTCCAGCTCGAGTACGACGCGGTGGAACGCCTCAACAAGGGCATCGAGCTCGCCCGTGCCAAGGGTGACAACGGCACGCGCGCGCTCTTCGAGGAGATCCTGAAGAGCGAAGAGGAGCACATCGACTGGATCGAGGCCCAGCTCCACCAGATCAAGGAGATCGGGATCGAGAACTACCTCGCCCAACAGATCGATGAGTAGGGAAGGGCTTCGCCCGGCCGCGCTCGGCCTCGTGCTGGCCGGCGCGGCCTTTCCTTTTGCCCTGGCCCAGGATCCGCCGCCCACGGCGAGGCTCCATCCCGACGAGCTCCGGCTCGCCAACCTCCGGCAGCTCACCGACGGCGGTGAGAACGCCGAGGCGTACTGGAGCCCCGACGGCACCCGCCTGATCTTCCAGAGCTCACGAGAGGGCACGCCCTGCGACCAGCAGTTCATCATGGACGTGGCCACGAAAGCGGTGCGCCGGGTATCGAACGGCCAGGGCCGGACGACCTGCGGGTACTTCTACGACGGCGGGCGGCGCGTCCTCTACGCCTCGACCCATCTAGCCTCCCCCGAGTGTCCACCGCGGCCCGACTTCTCCCGCGGCTACGTGTGGGCCCTCCACCCGGGCTACGACATCTTCACGGCCCGTGAGGATGGGAAAGCGCTCGAGCGACTGACCGCGACCCCCGGCTACGACGCCGAGGCCACTCTCTCGCCCGACGGCAAAACCATCGTCTACACCTCCACGCGCGACGGCGACCTCGAGATCTACACCATGAGCCTCGACGGGTCCGGGGTGAAGCGCCTCACCCACGAGGACGGCTACGACGGTGGACCCTTCTTCTCGCCGGACGGGAAGCGCATCGTGTACCGGCGTGACGCGCCACGCGACGAGGCGGGAGTCGCTCGCTACCGGGAGCTTCTGGCCCAGGGGCTGTACAGCCCCGGTGCGCTCGAGATCTGGGTGATGGACCGCGACGGGTCGAACAAGCGGCAGGTGACGCGTCTGGGCGCCGCCTCCTTTGCGCCCTTCTTCCACCCCGACGGCAAGCGCATCCTGTTCTCCTCGAACCATCCCGACCTCCGGGGCCGGAACTTCGACCTTTGGCTCGTGAACGATGACGGCAGCGGGCTCGAGCGCGTGACCAGCGATCCGAGCTTCGACGGCTTCCCCATGTTCGCACCAGACGGGAAGACGCTCGTGTTCGCCTCGAACCGGGGGGCCCGCGTCCGCGGGGAGACGAACCTCTTCCTCGCGGACTGGGTGGAGGCGCCGGCGGGACGCTGACGCCGACTGCACGGGCATGAGCGGGCCGCTCGCCCCCGCACCGCCGCCGGTCGCCCTCTTCGGCACCGACCGCCCTGCGCGCCTGCTGGCGTTCCGGCAGCCGGAGGGGCTGCTCGTGGCGCTCGAAGCGAGGGAGGTAAGGGCGGCGCTCCGCGCCGCCGACGAAGCGATCACCGCGGGCCGTTACGTGGCCGGCTACCTGAGCTATGAGGCGGGGGCGGCCTTCGGCCTGCGGGTGTGCGAGGTCGCGAAGGACGGCCCACCCCTGCTCTGGCTCGGGGTCTTCGGGCCTCCGGAAGAGATCGAGCTACCGTGGACCGCCCCGGGCGGGCCCGCCCCGGCCTCTCCGCTCGCGCCGCGGCTCCACGTCCGGGCTCACGCCGCGGCGGTCGCGCGCATCCAGGAGCTCATCGCGGCCGGCGACACCTACCAGGTCAACTTCACCTTCCCTCTCGAGGGAGAGCTCCGCGAAGACCCCTACGCGCTCTTCGTGCGGCTCCTCGCCGTCCAGCCCGCGCGCCACGCCGCTTTTGTCGACCTCGGCCGCTTCGCCGTCGCGTCGGCGTCACCTGAGCTCTTCTTCGAGCGCGAAGGCTCGCTGCTCCGAGCCCGGCCCATGAAGGGCACGGCTTCCCGCGGCCTCGACCTCGAGGACGATGCCCGCGCCGCCGCCGCGTTGCGCGCCTCGGCGAAGGACCGGGCCGAGAACCTCATGATCGTGGACATGCTCCGGAACGACCTCGGCCGCGTCGCCCTGACGGGCACCGTGGAGGTGCCGGCGCTCTTCGAGATCGAGCGCTACCCGACCCTCCTGCAGATGACGTCGAGCGTGACCGCCCGCAGCCGCGCCCCCCTCTCGCGCGTCTTCGAGGCGCTCTTCCCGTGCGCCTCGGTCACCGGGGCGCCCAAGGTGCGCACGATGCAGATCATCGCGGAGCTCGAAGGGGGGCCGCGGGGTGTCTACACGGGGACGCTGGGCTGGGCGGGGCCGGACGGGGCGCGGTGGAGCGTCGCGATCCGCTCCGCGGTCGTCGACCGGGAGCGGGGTCACGTGGTCTACGGCGTGGGCAGCGGGATCGTGGCCGACTCCCGCGCAGATGCCGAGTACGCGGAGTGCCTGCTCAAGGCCCGCATCCTCGAAGAAGCGCCGTTCTGTCTGCTCGAGACCCTCGCGTTCCGACCCGGCGAGGGCTATCGGCGGCTCGAGGGCCACCTCGCGCGCCTGCGCAGAAGTGCTTTCTACTTCGGGACGCAGGTGGAAGACGGGCCCGAGCGAGCGCTCGAAGACCTGGCCGCACGCCTTCTCGAGGCCTCCCGGGTGCGCCTGCTCCTCGACCTTCACGGCCGGGTGCGGCTCGAGAACGCACCCCTCCCCTCTCCCGGCCCGGGGCCGATTCGTGTGGGTCTTGCCCCCGGCCGGGTGTCCCGCTTCGATGGCTGGCTGCGGCACAAGACCACACGCCGCGGGGTCTACGAGGACGCGCTGCGCTCGCGCCCGGACTGCGACGACGTGCTGCTCGCCAACGAGGACGGAGAGCTTACGGAGAGCTCCGTTGCCAATGTGGCCGTGCCCGGACCCGGGGGCCTGCTGCTCACGCCGCGCGTCGATTCGGGCCTGCTGCCCGGAGTCGAGCGCGAGGCCCTGCTCGCGGAGGGCCGCTTGCAGGAAGGCGTCTTCCGCGCGGCCGACCTGGAACGGGGCCAGCGTCTCGTACTCTTCAACTCCGTGCGGGGTTTGTTCGAAGCCACGTTCGTGGGCTGACCGTGAGCGGCCCCTCCTTCAAGAAGCCGATGGTCGTCGCGGTCGTTCTCTACGCGGCCTTGACCGTGGCCCTGACCTGGCCGCTTCTGACCCAGCTCCGCATCGTCGATCCCGGGGATTCGGCCTTCTTCGCCTGGGAGATCGGCTGGGAGCTCCATGCCCTCAAGACCGACTGGGCGAGCCTGCCCCACGCGAACATCTTCCATCCGCTCCGGTACGCCCTGGGGATGGACGAGCCGGTGCTGGGCACGACGCTCCTGGTGCTGCCCTTCGCCCTCTTCACCGACGACGCGGTCCTGCTCTTCAATCTCGCGCGCCTGCTCACCTTCTTCCTGTCCGCGCTCGCCGCCTGGGCGCTGGCGCGGGAGCTGGGCTGCAGTCAGGGGACCGCCCTCTTCGCGGGCGCCGCCTTCGCCTTCTCCCCGATACGGACCGACCAGATCGCCCACCTCTCGACCCTGGGCACGCAGTGGCTGCCGCTGCTGCTGCTCTTCATCCACCGCTTCGCGCGCACGGGTCTCTGGGGCGACGCGCTCTTGGCCGCGCTCTTCTTCGTGCTCGAGACCCTGGCTTGCGGCTACCACGGCCTCATCGCCCTCGCCGTGGTGCCCCCCCTGGCCCTCGTCCTTCTCTGGGGCCGATGGAGACACCTCCCGCGGGCCGTGGTCTCGACCGCCGCCGCGGGTCTCCTCCTGCTTCCGCTCTTTGCCCTTCACCGCGCGGCCCTCGAGCCCGAGCGCTACGCGCGAGGGGAGGAGGAGACGGTCTTCTTCTCGGCGTCGCTCGAGTCTTTCCTGGCCACGACGTCCTGGAACCGGATCTACGGCGACCTCAGCGAGCCCTTTCGCGCGGTCGGCCCCAACAATCTCTTCCCCGGGATCGTCGTGCCCGGCCTCGTCCTGCTGGGAGCCGTCGTGCTGCGCCGCCGACGGGAAAGGCCGAGCCGCGACGCGATGGCTCTGGGCGTCCTGTCCCTGGCGGCCGTGCTCGTCTGCCTGGGTCCCGAGGTGCGCCTCTTCGGCCATTCGCTCGTTCCCGGGCCGATGGCGGCGCTCCGCGAGCTGCCCGTCTTCCAGATGATCCGGGTCAGCAGCCGGGCCGGCATCTTCCTCGCCCTGCCCCTGGCGGTGCTGGCCGCGAAAGCCCTCGACCGTCTGGATCTGTCGCCCGCCGCCGGGCTCTTCCTGGCCGTGGCCGCCCTCGCCGAGACCCTGATCGTCCCCATCCCCACGCCGAAGTGGGCGCAGGTCGTGGACACCCGGCAGCCACCGCCGCCCGTCTATGGGTGGCTCGCGGCCCAGGCCGGGGACTTCGCGGTCCTCGAGCTGCCCATGCTGCGCATCGACGGCGCCGTGAGCCGCCCCGCCCACCACGAGAGCATCTACATGGTCCACTCGACCCGCGGCCACTGGAAGCGGCTCGTGAACGGCTACGCAGGCATCGAGCCGCGGCGCTACCAGCGCGTCCGCGAGCTGTGCCGCGCCTTCCCCACGGTGGAGCTCGTGGAAGAGCTGCGCCGGATCGGTGTGCGCTACGTCATCGTGCATAGGGCCGGCTTCGGGCCGAACCAGTGGAAGCGTCTCGAGACGCGGCTTCCCGCCTTCCTCGGCCTTTACCTCGTGGAGGTACGGCGCTTCGGGGGCGACCTCGTTCTCGAGCTTCGTTGAAAAGCCGCGCGAAAGGGTGCTAGCCTCCGTCGCGTCGAAGGCTCCCGGAGGGACCGCGCGGAGGGCGGCCACGCATGCCCAAGGACAGCCTGACCATCACGGACAACCGGACGGGTCAGTCCTACGAGGTGCCCATCGAGAACGGCACCATCCGGGCCCTCGACCTGCGCCAGATCAAGAGCGGGCCGGAAGATTTCGGGCTCATGACCTACGATCCGGCCTTCACGAACACCGCCTCGTGCAAGAGCCGGATCACCTTCATCGACGGGGACAAGGGCATCCTCAACTACCGCGGGTATCCCATCGAGGAGCTGGCCGAGAAGAGCAGCTACCTCGAGACCGCCTACCTCATCGTGCACGGGGAGCTGCCCACGAAGGACCAGTACGACAGGTGGGCCTACAACATCACCCACCACACGATGGTCCACGAGAACATCAAGGAGCTCATGGCCGCGTTCCGCTACGACGCCCACCCCATGGGCATGCTCTGCTCGACCGTGGCCGCCCTTTCCACGTTCTATCCGGAGGCGAAGGACGTACAGGACCCGGTGAACCGGCACAACCAGATCTTCCGGCTCATCGCCAAGATCCCGACCCTGGCCGCATTCGCCTACCGGCATTCCCAGGGCCTGCCCTACGCCTATCCCGACAACGACCTCTCCTACTGCGGCAACTTCCTGCAGATGATGTTCAAGGTGGGGGGGCCCTACAAGGTGAACGCCGTCCTCGAGAAGGCCCTCGAGGTGCTCTTCATCCTGCACGCCGACCACGAGCAGAACTGCTCCACCTCGGCCATGCGGGGCGTGGGGAGCTCGGACGTGGACCCCTACTCCGCCATCGCCGCCGCCATCGCCGCCCTCTACGGGCCGCTCCACGGGGGCGCCAACGAGGCGGTCCTGCGGATGCTCGAGGAGATCGGGAGCCTCGACAAGGTTCCCGCCTTCATCAAGGAGGTGAAGACGAGCGGCGGGGAGGTGCGCCTCATGGGCTTCGGCCACCGCGTCTACAAGAACTACGACCCCCGCGCGCGCATCATCAAGAACGTGGCCTACGAGGTCTTCGAGGTGACGGGCAAGAACCCGTACCTCGACATCGCCCTCGAGCTCGAGCGCATCGCCCTCGACGACGAGTACTTCGTCAAGCGCAAGCTCTATCCCAACGTGGACTTCTACTCGGGCCTCATCTACCAGTCGCTGGGCTTCCCCACCGACCTGTTCCCGGTGCTGTTCGCCATTCCCCGCACCTCCGGATGGCTGGCCCAGTGGGACGAGATGCGCCAGGACAAGGAGCAGAAGATCGCCCGGCCCCGGCAGGTGTACCTCGGGCCGGGCCGGCGTGCGTACGTTCCGCTGGGAAAGCGGAGCTGACGCCGCAGGAGAACGTGCTCGCCAAGCACGAAGAGCTCGACAAGGGCTTCGTGCAGACCGCCGACTTCATCGAGCTCATCTACAACGAGTTGGGCGGCTAAGCGCAGTCGCTGCCCCTCACCCCCGGGCCGGCGCGCACGCTGACGATGCGCCGCGGTCGGGCCGACGTCCCCCGGCCGGCCTCGAGGGATGTACACTGAACGGAGACTTCGAGCCTACGCCTCGAAAGGGAGGAAGGATCATGTTCAGGACGAGCAACCCCGCCCTCAAGGAAGAGACCTTCCGCGGCCTGCCTCGCGAACGCGGGGCCAACGCGATGACCCTGCAGGGCACGGTCAACAAGACGGGCCTCTCGCTCCTCATCCTGATCGCGTGCGCGAGCTTCACGTGGAACCAGGCCCTCTCCGGCCAGCCGGTGGGCCACTTCGCCCTGGGCGGGGTGGTCGGCGGCCTGGTGGTGGCCCTCGTGACGATCTTCAAGAAGGAGTGGGCGCCCGTCACGACGCCCCTCTACGCCGCCCTGGAGGGTCTCTTCCTGGGTGCGGTTTCAGCGATGTACGAGGCCGAGTTCCCGGGCCTTCCCATGAACGCCGTGGGCCTGACCTTCGGCTGCCTGGCGGTGTTGCTGGCCGCCTACAGCTCGGGCCTCATCCATCCCAGCGAGAACTTCAAGCTCGGGATCGTGGCCGCCACGGGGGCGGTGGCCCTCGTCTACGTGCTCTCGATGGCGCTGGGCTTCTTCGGCGTCGCGATTCCCGGCATCTTCGGGAGCGGGCCGATCGGGATCCTGTTCAGCCTTTTCGTGGTGGGCCTCGCCGCGCTCAACCTCGTGCTCGACTTCGATTTCATCGAGAACGGGGCCCGGGCCCAGGCCCCGAAGTACATGGAGTGGTACGCGGCCTTCGGCCTGCTCGTCACCCTGATCTGGCTCTACCTGGAGATCCTGCGCCTCCTCGCCAAGCTGCAGGGCCGAGGGCGCCGCTAACTCGTCAAGCGGCGGCGGGCGCTCCCGGTGCCCGCTCCTCTGCCCGGTCCGGAGGTTCCTGGGGCGTGCCCAGGGTGTCCCAATTCGTGTGGGGTGGTCGGTTCAGCACGAACCACTGCCACACGATCTCGCGGTAGGTGTGGCGCTTGATGCCCAGGCGGTCGTAGAGCGGCAAGAGCCTCGAGTGGAGCCTGCGCAGGTTGTAGAAGGGCACGTTCTGGAAGTAGTGGTGCTCGGCGTGGTAGTTCGAGTAAACGAACAGGAAGTCCCAGAACCGGCTGGGCTTCATCACCGTCGACCACTTGAGCGGGTGTGAAGGGTCGATGTCGTAGTGCTGTCCGAGGCGGTTCAGGGTGAAGGCCACCGGGAAGACCAGGAAGTAGGGCACGGCCCAGATGCGGGCCATGGCCCCCCACCCTCCGAAAAAGACGAGGGAGGCGGCCACGCAAAGCTGGATCACGATGGTGGCGATGCGTTCCCGCCCTATCGTCTTGCGGAGAGGGGCGGGATAGCTCCGGGCCTCGTTCGCGGCCGCCCGAAAGTAGAGGGGCAAGAGGGCCGGAGTGCAATAGAGCAGCTTGTACCAGCGCGCGTTCCGCTTCGGCGAAAGCCATTGGCGCTTGGGGTCGTCGTCGTGGGACCCCAGGTTGTCGTGGTGGTCGAGGTGCCAGCGCGTGAACTGGCTGGCCGAGATGCCGCTCGTGATCGCGTAGGCGAGGCCCAACGCGCGGTTCCACCGCGGCTGGCTGGAGGCGAACACCGAGCGGTGGACGACCTCGTGGAGCAGGGTCGTCATGTTGAAGAAGGTGAAGCCCTGGAGGACGGCGAGGGGGACCCACAGGAGCGGGTGGGTCACGTGCCAGAGGGCAAGGCTGCAGAGGGCGGCGATCCCGAACTGGCGGGCGGCATACGCCATGTGCACGGCCGATCGCCGGACGTGCAGCGCCCTGAGGTCGGCATGAGGCACGGCCGCCAGGAGCTCTCTCTTGAAGGCGGCAACCTGCTTCCAGTAGTGGTGGGATTTGACCGTGTTCACCTTTTGATTCTATCAGCCACGCTCGCGGGGCCCCAATGACCCGGGTGTTTACCGAGTGAGCGGAGTTCGATGAGCTTCCACTGGTGATCTCGAGCACCGTCTTGCACTTAGGGTGGCCCGATACTGGTCATCGCCGTGACAGCCAGCCTTCAGAACGGGCGTCCGAAGGTCGGACAGCGATGTCTGGGATTTCGTCGTCCCTGCCATCGGAGGTCCTTTCTCAAGGGGTTGGCGCGGCATGGGTCGTGCTCTGGTCGAGACTAGACGCCGCCTCGAAGGTGGAGAGTCTGGAGGCGTTGTTCCCATGTTGAAGAAGACGATCCTGGCGGTGGCTCTCCTCCTTTCGGCGAGCTTCGGGACCTGGGCCCGAGCACAGGAGGAAGCCGCGGAAACCACCTCCGAGGAAGCGCTCACCGACGGCGCGTCAGAATCACCGACCGCTGAGCCGGAGCCGGACCCCGAGCCCGTCGCTCCGCTCCCCGTTCAGGCCGTCGAGCTGAAGGTCGGCCCCGCATACCTCAGCGGCTTCGTCTCCTTCCTCCTGTCCACCAGCGCCAACGGCGACGCCGTGTCGATCGAAGCCGTCGTAGACCAGGCGCCCCTCACCGCCACCCAGAAGGTCGAAGTCGTGGCCGCGGCCGTGGCCGCCGAGCCCTCCGGCTCCTGGCGGGCGGCCGGCGATGGCGGGACCCTGACCTTCCAGCACCTCGTGGGCGACACCTGGGAGAACGTCGACGTCGTCGCCGCCTTCACGGACACGACCGGCGCGGGGGCCAAGCTCACGTCGTCGGACACGTCGGTGGCCTTCTCGCTCAGCCTCGACGAGGCCGCGGTCGCCGTGGGATACGACGCGATGGGCGAGCCGTCCTTCATCACGGTGTCCGTGACCGACACCCTGACCTGGACCCAGGCGCTTCAGGGGGGGGAGACGGCGCAGACGCTTCTCGACGCCTTCGAACGGTTCCTGGCCGCCGAAGCGGGCGAGGGCGTCGAGGTCGCGCGCACGAGCGCCTCCTCGCTTACCGTGGTCCTGCACTACGAAGAGTCGCATCTCAATTGGCAGGTGACAGACCTGGGCCTCGAGTCCTACGTCCAAGGCGAGGGCGTGCGCCTCGACGACCCGGCGATGCTGATCCGCCGGGGCCGCTAGCCGGTCGCGAATCCTCCCCGGGCCGGCCCCCTGGGCACCGGCCAGGCGCGTTCGCCCGGGCCCCGGCTGGCCTGCTTCTTGCGAGTAATTCGTATCGATGAATCCGGGGAGTCGTACGCGCAGCCGCGCCGCCGGGTCGCGGCTCCCACCCGTCATCGCGGGCTTGTGCCTTGTCTTCGCCGCCCCGCCCTTCGCGGCGGCCCTGGATCCGAGCCGCGCCATCACCCAGTACGGCCACGCGATCTTCACGGTCGAAGACGGGCTTCCCCAGAACTCCATCCAGGCCGTCCTCCAAACGCGCGACGGCTTCCTCTGGCTCGGAACCCAGGAGGGCCTCGTTCGCTTCGATGGTGTTCGCTTCACCGTCTTCAACCTGGCCTCGGACGCCGCCTTTCAGGATCACGATGTGCGCGCCCTCTGCGAGGACAAGGAGGGCGCCCTCTGGATCGGGACACAGGGCGGCGGCCTCATCCGTCTCAAGGGCGGCGTGTTCACCGCCTACGACCGGGCCTCCGGCTTGCCCAGCAATCGCGTCACTTCGCTCTTCATGGACAAGCTGGGAAGGCTGTGGGTGGGCACGGACCTCGGCCTTTCCCGCCTCGACAACGGCCGCTTCGTTTCGCCCCTCGACCTGGGCACCTCCCACGTGGTGCTCGCCATGGCAGAGACCCAGGGCGCCCTCTGGTTCGCCACCGACGGCAAAGGCCTTCTCCGCCTCACCGACGGAATAGAGACGTTCGCCTCCAAGGACGGGCTGGCCAACGACACCGTCCGGGCCCTGCTGGTGAGCCGCGACGGGTCGCTCTGGGTCGGAACGCGCAACGGGGTCAACCGCTTCCACGGCGGCCGAATCACGAAGTTCGCCGGACCCTGGGACACCCGGCTACAGCCGGTGTCCTCGCTGGCCGAGGACCGCCACGGCAACGTCTGGGTCGGTACGACCGGGGGGCTCGTCCGGATCTCGGGCGGGCGCGTCGCCGTGCACTCCGAAGCGCAGGGTCTCTCGGGGGCGAGCGTGCTCGCGGTCTACGAGGATCGCGAGGGAAGCCTCTGGGTCGGTACGGAGGCCCACGGGCTCAACCAGCTGCGCGACGCCAACATCGCCGCCTGGGGCAAGCGGGAGGGCCTGAGCCACGAGCTCCTCCTGCCGATCTACGAGGACCGCGCCGGCGTGCTGTGGATGGGAAGCTACGGTGGCGGCCTCATGAGCCTCGAGAAGGGCCGGGTGCGGACCTACGGGGTGGCCGAGGGCCTGCTGGGCGAGTTCGTGACCTCCCTGCTCGAGGATCACGAGGGCACGCTCTGGATCGGCACCGACGGCGAGGGCCTGTTCCAGGGAAAGGGCGGCCGCTTCCGCCGCCTCGGCCCCGTCCGCGACCTGCCCAACCCGCGCGTGGTGGCCCTTCACGAGGACCGGGAGGGCGCTCTTTGGATCGGCTGCTTCGGAGGCGGGCTCGCCCGCCTTCGGGACGGGAGGATCACGCGCTACGGGCGCGAGCAGGGTCTCTCGTCCGACCACGTCCTCGCGATCGGCCAGGACAAGGCGGGCCGCCTCTGGATCGGCACGGAGGGTGGCGGGCTCAACCTGCTCGAGAACGGGCGGTTCAAGACCTACACCGTCGAGCAGGGGCTTGGCCGCAACACGGTCTTCTGTCTGCGCCCCGACGCGGAGGGCGCCCTCTGGATCGGCACTCCCGGCGGCCTCACGCGTTACAAGGACGGCCGATTCGTCAACGTGACCCACGCGGAAGGACTGTTCGACGACCGGGTGTTCCAGATCCTGCCGGACGACGACGGCAACTTCTGGATGAGCAGCAACAAGGGCATCTTTCGCGTGGCCAAGCGGGAGCTCGACGAGTTCGCCGAGGGACGTCGCGCGTCGGTGGTCTCGGAGGCGTTCGACGCGGGCGATGGCATGCGGGTCGCGGAGTGCAACGGGCAGGGCCAGCCCGCGGGCTGGCGCGCGCGCGACGGGTCGCTCTGGTTCCCCACCCCGCGGGGGGCGGTGAGACTCGATCCGAAGCGCATTCGGAGGAACGAGCTGCCCCCGCCCGTGGCCATCGAAGAAGTCGTGATCGACCGCCGGCGCTACGATGGCGCCAAAGGCGCGGTGCTGCCGCCCGGCGACGGCGAGCTCGAGATCCACTACACAGGGCTGAGCTTCCTGGAGCCGGGCAGGGTGCGCTTCAAGTACCGGCTGGTGGGGTTCGATCGTGATTGGGTGGACGCGGGCCC
>Ga0326597_10005487_pt1 | contig 17578 bp, 17 predicted proteins | sample RVTome_12_FD_203789 | JGI IMG/M metagenome (GOLD analysis project Ga0326597, IMG submission 203789) | Soil microbial communities from uranium-contaminated site in the Upper Colorado River Basin, Wyoming, United States - RVT100D185 | ecosystem: Environmental > Terrestrial > Soil > Contaminated >... | reverse complement strand
CATCAATGTCACCTTCTCCGCGGGCGTCAGGACCCTGCTCAGGCAGGATCCCGATATCATCATGGTCGGTGAGATTCGCGATCGCGAAACGGCGGACATCGCCATCCAGGCGGCCCTGACCGGGCACTTGGTGTTGACCAGCCTCCATACCAACGACGCCCCCTCATCCATCACCCGCCTGATCGACATCGGCGCCCAACCGTTCCTCATCAGCGCTACCTTGCTCGGCATCTTTGCCCAGCGCCTGGTCAGGACTCTCTGCGTGCACTGCAAGGTGCCTGCGCCTCTCAGTCAGGAGGGATGGGACAGGCTGGTAGCTCCGGCGAAACTGAAGTTGCCTGAAAAGACTTTCAAGGCGGTAGGTTGTGATGAATGCCGGCACACGGGTTATCGCGGCCGCATCGGCATCTATGAAGCTCTGGTCATTGATAAAGCCCTGCGCCAGTTGATCACCGAAAACGCCAGTCTGGAAACCTTGCGTTCCGCGGCAATAAAACAGGGCATGCGCGTGCTGCGTCTCAGCGGCGCACATAAAATCGCCGAGGGACTGACAACGCTGGAGGAAATCTATTCAGTAGTCACCGTCGACGAAGAAGCGGGATAAATCTATCCGCATCCGCAAGCACCCTAATTAATCCGATCCTGCCTGGTCCACCGCGCCTGGAATCTGGGTACCTGGACTTATAAGTCATCTCCCTCCGCAGGCGTGGCGTTGTCCGGGGAAGTGAAGGTGACTGCAATTGTCTTGCGTAGTTTTTCTTCAAGTTTTCTTCATTGGCAATGCTGGTCATGGTATTCCTGCATTTGCCGGATGCGTTGTTCAAGCTCCGTGTCTGAAATGTACTTGCGCTCGCCCTTCTCATCGAGATCGTAATACCTGAGGCCACCCTGCCGCATGTCCTTCAGGTCATTCTCGACCATAAGGCATTTTCCCCTGTTTTTACTTTTTTCTTCCTCGGCCTTGCGTTTTTCCTCATTCCTGACGTTCCGCTCCTCTTCATAAACCTTCAATAATTTATCTCGTTCTTCATTCTGCTTCCGGAGATCGACATCGGCCTGGGGGGCGCCCTGGATTTGTACTTCCGTGGCATTCACATCTCCCGGTTTTTCTCCATAGTGGGTCTCCCCATTGGCATCGACCCATTTATAGACTTCCGCTGATCCCTGGATCGATATACCCAGTAACAAGATCAACAAAACGCATGAACTTTGTATTTTCATGTAGTATTTTTTACTTTTCACTTGTCACTTTTCACTTGTAACTACCCCCGGGGATGGTGTTCCGCATGCAGGTTCTTCAGTCGTTCCCGCGCCACATGAGTATAAATCTGCGTCGTGGAAATATCACTGTGGCCGAGCAGCATTTGTACTACCCGAAGGTCCGCGCCGTGATTCAGTAAATGGGTGGCGAAGGCGTGGCGCAACACATGCGGGGACAACGGCTTGTCAAGCCCCGCCCGGCGGGCATGGCGTTTGATAAGGTGCCAGAACGCCTGCCTTGTCATCCGGCCGCCGCGACGGGTGGGAAACAGGGAATCAATTGCGTGGTTTTTAGCCAGCACCGGCCGCGCGTCCTGCAGATACTTCTGGAGCCAGTCCAGCGCCTCCTGGCCCAGAGGTACCAGCCGTTCCTTGTTGCCCTTGCCGATGACACGCACCAGCCCCTGTCGCTGGTTGATCTGCGTCAGGGTCAGGTTGACCAGTTCAGAGACCCGTAGTCCCGTGGCATACAACACCTCCAGCATGCACCTGTCACGGAGACCGAGGGGCGTCCCTGCATCAGGCGCCTCCAGCAATGCCTCCACCTCTTCTTCGGTCAGGGATTTCGGCAGCGGCCGACCCAGGCGCGGGGACTCTATGCGCGCGCTGGGGTCATGTTTCATCTGTCCTTCCCGCACGAGATATCCAAAAAACTGGCGCATGCTCGATAGCCTGCGGGAGAGCGTGCGCATAGAGCTCCGGTCGAGGCTGGCAAGATATAAACGCAGATCGGCGTCCTGCGCCTGCTGCAAGCTTGTCTCCTTGCGGTCCAGCCAGACGGCAAAATCGGCCAGGTCGCTGCGATAGGCTGCGAGGGTGTTATCGCTGATGCCGCGCTCCATCCATAAGGCATCCAGCACACGATCAATAACCTGTTTTGCTTCCTGCATCCTTGCTGTTTCTACCGGGTTGTCAGTAGTCGTCTTCATGCGCGAAAAGCCGGAATTTGACAGGTATAGGACCGGTCTTGCCCGTGCAGCCGCCTATATCCACCGGCGATCCATATACGGTATCCAGCATTACCGGGTCTTTCATGGACCGGTAGTATACAACCGGCCTTTAATTTAAGGTAACCGCTACCGGACCATAACCTGATACCCTGCGATGCAAACACAACCCGGTTTTATCAAGGCCATCTCAAGGCTGGACGCGACGGCGCTGGTCGCCGGGTCGATGATCGGTTCCGGCATTTTCATCGTCTCCGCCGAGATGATGCGCACCGTGCACAGCCCGGGACTGTTGTTGCTGGTGTGGGGCATATCCGGCGTGGTGACCCTCCTCGGCGCGATGACCTACAGCGAACTCGCCGCCATGTTTCCCAGGGCCGGGGGCCAGTACGTGTATTTGCGCGAGGGTATCTCTCCCCTGTTCGGCTACCTCTATGGTTGGACGTTGTTTCTGGTCATACAGACCGGAACTATTGCCGCGGTGGCCGTCGCCTTTGCAAAGTTCACCGCCGTCTTCTTCCCGCAGATCTCTCCCGACGTGTTCCTCGGCACCAACATAGATTTTCCCCAACCCATAGGCCCCATTGCCGTCGGTCTGTCGGCGCAGCGGATCCTCGCGATTATCTCCATTATCATCCTTACCTGGATTAACATCCGCGGGGTCAAGACCGCGACCATTCTCCAGACCACACTGACCACCATCAAGGTCGCGATATTACTTGGCCTGGTTATGCTCGGGCTCAGCATTGGACGAAATCCGGAGGCTCTGCAATTCAATTTTGGCGAGGGCTTCTGGCCTGCCGGCGGCCTGAGCCTGGTGATATTACCGGCACTCGGCGCAGCGATGGTGGGTTCGCTGTTTGCCATGGAGGCCTGGAACAACGTGGGCTTTGCCGCCGGGGAACTCAAGAAAGCCGAACAGGACCTGCCCTTCGCCATGATTATCGGCACACTGGCCGTCATTATTCTTTACCTGCTGGCCAATGTTGCCTACCTCAGCGTGCTCCCCGCCGATGCCATTGCACACGCCCCGCAGGACCGAGTGGCCACGGCCGCCATGCAGGCGATGTTCGGGGAAACGGGACTTTATCTCATGGCCGGTGCCATCATCATCTCGACACTGGGTTGCAATAACGGGCTGATCCTCGCCGGCGCCCGCGTCTATTACGCGATGGCGCAGGACCATCTTTTCTTCAAACCCATCGGCGGACTGCACCCGCGATTCCATACACCCACCGTGGCGCTGGTCATCCAGGGCATCTGGACCTGCGTGCTGTGTCTCTCCGGCACTTACAGCCAGTTGCTGGAATATGTGGTCTTCGCCGCCGTGCTTTTTTATGTACTGACCTCGATTTCTCTCTTCACCTTGCGCATTAAACAACCCGGACTGGCGAGGCCGGTCCGGGTCATTGCTTATCCCTGGATCCCCGCACTGTATTTAATTTTGACCACTCTCATCTGCATTGACCTCCTTTATACCCGCACTACTTATAGTGGCCTTGGCCTCCTTATCGTGTTCCTTGGCATCCCTGTCTACTTTTTCTGGCGAATGCATGCGAAGGCCCCCGTTAACAAACCACGTTTCTAACTGTTAGAAACTACTTAAGCAACCCACAAACAGATACGCTGAAACCGTATAGAAGGAAGTTTGTTCAACAATTGATTTTTTCACACATGACAAATACAGCAAGGCCCTGCGGAGGATAATTGTATGAGCGCAGTAGCAGAACAGATAACAAAACTCACGAAACCGGTGACAAACTTTATTGGTTCACCAAGAAAACTTTTGATTGACGGAAAATGGGTTCCAGCTGAATCAGGCAAGACCTTTCCGGTAATCAACCCTGCGACTGGCGAAGTCATCGCCAGGGTGGCTGAGGGTGACAAAGCGGATGTAGACAAGGCGGTCAAGGCGGCACGCCGCGCCTTTGAAAGCGGACCATGGCCATCCATGTCGCCATCCGCACGGGGACGTCTGATTCATCGTATCGGTGATCTCATACTGGATCATCTGGAAGAACTGGCGCAACTGGAATCACTGGATAATGGCAAACCTATCAGCGTTGCCCGCGCCGCCGACGTGCCCCTCGCCGCAGATATTTTTCATTACATGTCCGGCTGGTGCACCAAACGTCATGGCACCACGATCCCGCTGCAGGTGCTCTACACACCTGGCGTTGAATACCACAGCTATACCCGTCCTGAACCGGTTGGCGTAGTGGGCCAGATCATCCCCTGGAATTTTCCAATACTAATGGCGGCATGGAAACTCGCGCCTGCCCTCGCTGTTGGATGCACCGTTGTCCTGAAAGTCGCGGAGGAAACCCCATTATCCGCCCTGTTACTGGGCGAGATATTACAGGAAGCAGGATTGCCTGATGGGGTGGTCAATATCATTACCGGTTTCGGCGAAACCGCCGGTGCGGCATTGGCCGGACATCCGGGCGTTGATAAGGTAGCCTTTACCGGTTCGACCGAGGTCGGGCGGCTGATCGTCAAGGCCGCGGCCAATGACCTCAAAAAAGTCTCGCTGGAACTGGGCGGCAAATCGCCGAATATCGTACTCGCTGACGCCGATCTTGATATTGCCATCCCCGGCGCCGCCAGTGCGATCTTTTTCAATCAAGGGCAGTGTTGTTGCGCCGGCTCACGTTTGTATGTTGACCAGAAAATTTTCGACAAGGTCGTTGAAGGCATTGCCAAAGAGGCCAAGCAGATCAAACTCGGGCCCGGCCTGGACCCCAGCACGCAGATGGGACCGATGGTATCCGAGATCCAGCAGCAGCGGGTCTGTGGTTATCTGGATTCCGGTTTCAAGGATGGCGCCAAGGCACTTGCTGGTGGCAAAAAAGGTGATGGCAAGGGTTATTTCGTAGAACCGACCGTTCTGGTCAATACCAAAGCGGGTATGAAAGTGGTTGAAGAAGAGATCTTCGGCCCGGTGGTCACGGCCATGCCGTTCAAATCACCGGATGATGAAATGATCAAGCTGGCCAATAACACCATCTATGGTCTGGCCGCAGGCATCTGGACCCGAGACGTCAGCAAAGCGCACTCGATCGCCGCAAGACTCAAGGCTGGTACGGTCTGGATCAACTGTTTCAACATTTTTGATGCCGCGCTCCCGTTCGGCGGTTACAAACAATCAGGCTGGGGCCGTGAGATGGGAGAGGCAGTACTTGAAAGTTACACAGAAACAAAGGCAGTCACGATCAGATTGTAAGTAAACTGCCTTAAAAACCCCCGGTATTCAATATGGTAATTGTAAAAGATTTGGCACCAGCTTTAGACTGGCGCCATGGGTATCAAACGCTTTGAGAAGCTGATAAACAGTGAGTCTGCGGCGAATCGACTGATTCGTCACAGGCGTTACAAAAACGGCTGGCAAATGCTCACAAAGCACTCCTCGTTAGCATACCGGGTTTCTAACTGTTAGAAACTACTGAAGCAACCCCCTCTGGTCCATATTCATACCGTAGAACCCGGTATAGCGGTTCAGTTACCACAGAGGAGAAAGATAATCATGAAAACTATCCGTTTCATCGCACAACTGTTTACACAAAATACAATGTTACTGCTCGCGGCATGTCTGATGGGATTGGGTGCCTGCGCCGGTACAGACGTCAGTGGCTCTGCTGATTCCGAGGCTGCATTGATGCAAAAGTTCACTAACTACAAAGCTGCTTGGAACCGTCACGATGTCAGTGCCGTTACCGGTTTTTACCAGCCCAATGGCATCCTCAATGATCCGGGCGCCGGCGCGTTATCAGGACCGGCGCTAGCCGGCTGGGTGCAGGGACTATTTACCGCCATTCCCGACTTCAAGGTGGAAGTCAAAACTGCCAATGCCACCGGGCAAAATATTGCCTCTCAATTTTTTATGAAGGGTACCTGGACACAACCTTTCCCGGGCGGACCGCTGGCCGGCGCCAAACCAACGGGTAAGGCATTTACAGTACCCGCTTCAGGTTTTTATGAGTGGAAAAACGGCAAGATCATGATGGGGACACTCTATTTTGATCAAATGTCCATGTTGACCCAGATGGGCGTCATCGCACAAATGTAAAAATGACCTTCAGCCCTTCCGTAGGGTCACGCTGACCGGAAGGGCTGCCTCTTAAATTTCACGTTTGATGCGTTACTAACCATTATGAAGTTAACTAAAGTATATGAATACTATGGCATCTTTTGATTATGCACTCGGCTACACCGAGACCGAGGCGCAGAGACTAATCCGCCAGTCGGAGTTTTATGCGGAGTTCACTGAAGACGTGTTGCGCCGCGCCGGTCTGGACAAGGGCATGCGGGTGCTGGATATCGGTTGCGGGCCGGGAGATGTTTCCTTGCTCGCCGCACGTCTCGTGGGTCCCACCGGGGCTGTGGTTGGCGCAGACAGATCAGAGAAATCACTGTCCCTGGCCGTCGATCGCGCCCGACTGGGAAATATCAGGAATATCAGTTTTATCCAGGGTGAACTCACTCACCTTGAATTCAATGAAACATTTGATGCCCTGATCGGACGCTTTGTATTGATGTACCTGTCGGATCCGGCCGCAATCCTGCGCAGACTGATACAGTTCGTGCGCCCGGGAGGCATCGTGGCCTTCCAGGAAATGATCATCACCAACTCCGGCACAAATCCGCAGGATTTGCCGCTCTGGAGGCAGTGCAGCGCCTGGATCATGAATGGTTTCATACAGAACGGAGTGGATATTGATATGGGCGCAAAACTCTACACCACCTACCGCAAGGCCGGTCTGCCGGGCCCCACCATGAACCTCCATGCCCGCATCAGCGGTGGGCATAATTCTCCCCACCCTGAATATCTTGCAGGCATCATTTCCAGCCTGCTGCCCGAACTGGAACGCCATGGTATTGCCAAAAGTGACGAGGTGGGGATTGAGACACTGGCGTCCCGTTTACAGATGGAGCTGGCAGACAGTGATACTGTATCCATACTTCCATCGCTGGTGGGTGCGTGGACACGTAAACCGATCATCAGCAATGAGGATAATAGTTAATGGGATATTAACAAAATGTAAAAATTCCCCTTCCCCCTTGAGGGGGGAAGGCCGGGATGGGGGTGCAATGTTCAACACGCAACCCCCACCCTTACCCTCCCCCTTAAAGGGGGAGGAAATCAGTGAATCGCCTTTCCCCCTAAAGGGGAAGGAAGTTTTTTCATCAAGTGGAGGATGAGGTCATGAATATCAAAGGCAAAACAATATTGGTAACCGGCGCCTCGAGCGGCATGGGCGCCGGTATCGCGAAGGCCATGGCTGAGGCCGGTGGCAAACTGGTATTGCTCGGCCGACGTCTCGACGCCCTGCAGAGTGTGGCAAACGAGATCTCTCGCGCCGGCAACGAGGCGCATATTTACACCGTAGATCTCGCCGACGCCAAGGCGGTCATAAATACGGCCTCACGTATCAAATCAGAATTCGGTGTACCGGACGTCATTGTCAACAACGCCGGTTCCGGAAAATGGCGTTTCGTTGACGAGACCAGCCCTGAAGAAGCCGTGCAAATGATGACGGTGCCCTACTTCGCCACGTTCTATGTGACCCGTGCCTTTCTGCCGGACATGCTTAAGCGTAACAGCGGCCATATCGTCAACATCAGTTCCGTCGGTTCGCGCTTTGTCTGGCCCGGCGCCACGGCCTATCTCGCTGCACGCTGGGCCGTGCGCGGTTTCACCGAGGCGCTGCGTGCCGATCTCTACGGCACCAACATCGGCGTCACACTCTATGAAAGCGGCGTGGTGGAGTCACCCTACTGGGATCACAATCCCGGAAGCCGTGAGCGCGTTCCCAAAATGGGCCAACTGATCCCGCCGCTGGCAACGGAACAGGTGGGCAAGGCGGTGGTCCGGGGTGTAGAGGGGAACAAGCGCCTTGTAGTCATCCCGTTCATGATGCGCATGACCTACTGGCAGCATGCCGTCGTGCCATGGCTCGTGCAGTGGCTGATGACAGTCACCGGTTATCGCCGGCCGCGCTGATACACGTAAGCTGTCTATAGGGAAGGGTTGAGCGTAGCTTTCCGCTACACAAGTCCGGCACGTTGTCTGAGTAACTGATCCTGCTTGAGCAGTTTTTCATCGAGCCAAATAGGTTGGGTAATCTGCCTGTGGCCCCCGGTGAGAACAAGTAATGCATCATGTTCCACGCGCGCCTCCTCTTCACGTTCGAGCAAGGTATAAATAAGGCATAGATATAAATGGTTGGGAAGAAACTCGTATTTTAATTTTACACCGGACTTAAAGGCACTGATGGCCCGGTCGTAATCGCCCAGCACGTAATAACACTGTCCCAGCGCAAATTGATAGAAAGTGGAGGGATGCGGATTCAGCCTGATGCCTTTCTCGATATTATGCAACGCCTCTTCACCGCGGCCGGCGGCGGAAAGGGCCACGGACAAAAAAAGATAGGCATCAGCATTGTTCGGATCCAGCGCCACTGCCCGCCAACCGGCGGCGATTGACGCCTCCTTTTGCTCCCGCCACAGTTGTACCCAGCACAGGACGGAATGCCCATAGGGCTGATGTTCATCCAGGTCCACGGCCATACGTGCGTGTTCATAGGCGGATTCCAGTACAGCGGACTCCGGCTTCCACAACATGATCCACTGGAACATCAGGGCACGCACCAGCCAGGCATGGCCCGCAGCGTAACCCGGATCCAGTTCCACTGCCCGCTTGAATTGTGTACATGCCTCCTCTACGGATTCCTGCGTATATACCCAGAAGCGCTCCAGCCCGCGTAACAGACAATCGTGGGCCGCGATGTTCATGCTCCTGTCGCTGCCGTGATGTATCTTCTCCGCACCGGTAAGCTTTACCTGCAATACAGCGACTACACGCTGTATGACATCGTCCTGGACTGCAAATATATCTTCAAGCGACCGGTCATAACGTTCAGCCCAGATATGCGCCCGTGTCATGGTATCCACCAGTTGTGTAGTGATGCGCACACGTTCTCCTGAACGCTGCACACTGCCTTCGAGGAGATATTGCACGCCCAGTTCCTTGCCTATCTCCTCGGCACGTTTGGAAAGTCCCTTGTATACGAACGATGAATGGCGCGAGATCACAAAGAGCGCCGAGATCCTGGAGAGTTCCGTGATCAAGCCCTCGGTGATCCCATCGGCGAAATATCCCTGTTCCGGATCGCTGCTCATATTGGTGAAGGGAAGCACCGCCAGTGATGGTTTGTCCTCTACTGGTGGCACTACATTCGGGGCGTTGTCATTTGCCGCGGTACGCTGCGGCGCAGGTTCCGTCCGGGATATGATATGGATGCCATAGTTTCCCTTCGGCAATTCAAAACGAATCGTATCCTCCCTGCCTTCGTCCTCGTAGTATTCACGCAATTTGGATCGCAGCCGCCCTGCCTCCACCCGCACGATGGCCTCGGTCGCCGGATCAAATGTGGGCGGTCGATCAAAAACTTCAATGCCAATCGTGTATTCCTTGAGTCTGTCCGTATGGTTCGCCAGGGTTTCAGTGACAAGGAAACTCAGGAACCTGCATTGGCGCTCTGATCGGGCAAATACCGGACTGCCCAGCAATCTGTCCAAACAGTTGCGTGCTGCAGAGATTTGTTGTTCCGTCAGTGTGCCAAGCGCCGCCATCCCGCCCCTGCTCAATATTAATACTGCGCCGGAATTATACTCCCTCGCAATACCGGATTCATGCATCCATGTGCGCGTGAATGAATTTGCGCACCGGAAGGGTGGTTTTGGAAATCACACGGTACAGAAACAACACGGCCCGCTTGCGCGGGCCGTACATGGTGCCAATGGGAGCAGATTACTCTTCGGACTTCTCGATCTTTTCACTGATCCGGGCGGACTTCCCGGCGCGCTCGCGCATGTAGTAGAGCTTGGCGCGGCGGACGTCGCCCCGGCGCTTGATTTTGATGTTCGCGACGTTCGGGCTGTGGGTCTGGAACACGCGTTCCACGCCTTCACCATAAGAGATCTTGCGCACGGTGAAGGAAGAGTTAAAGCCGCGTCTCCTGATCGCGATCACCACGCCCTCAAAGGCCTGGAGCCGCACCCGATCGCCTTCCTTCACCTTGACATCCACGACCACGGTATCGCCGGGCCGGAAATCCGGGACATCTTTCTTCATCTGTTCCCGTTCAAGTTGTTCAACAATGTTCACCATGTTCGCTGCTCCCGATATGTATTTCATAACTTATCTACCCTCGCCAACAAGGTGAAGGGATTATATTCTGTCGGCTGGAAGCCGATTACTCCCTTCTCCCTTCGGGAGAAGGGCTGGGGATGAGGGAATGACGATTACCATTACATCGCTTTCCCTCACCCGCCGCTTCCGCGGCGGCCTCTCCCAAAGGGAGAGGCAAATACCCGGTCTCCCGTTTTCCTGACTTACCTGTTGCTGACTTGATACGCCGCCTTGAATTCTTCCAGCAATGCGCGTTGTTCTTCATCCAAATTCAATGTCTTCAGCAGTTCCGGCCGGCGCAACCAGGTGCGCCCCAGCGCCTGCTGCAGGCGCCAGCGTCGTATTTTCTCATGGTTGCCGCTCAGCAAAACCTCCGGCACCCGCCTGCCCGCAAATTCCTCCGGCCGCGTATAGTGAGGATAGTCGAGCAGTCCATTGCAGAATGAATCCTCACGCGCTGAATCCTCGTGTCCCAGAACGCCCGGCAAAGTCCTGGTGACGGCATCTATCAACACCATGGCGGCGAGTTCCCCGCCGCTCAACACATAATCCCCGATGGACCATTCTTCATCCACCTCGGACTCGATAATGCGTTCGTCCAGCCCTTCATAACGACCGGCAACCAGTATCAGGCACTCCCGGGCGGCAAGCTCCATGACGCCGTCCTGGTCCAGGAGCCTGCCCTGCGGTGTCAAGTGAATCACTTTGCAGTCGCCGGACATGGCGGTACGCGCGGCCCGTATTGCCGCACACAAGGGCGGCATCATCATGACCATACCCGGCCCGCCGCCGTAGGGCCTGTCATCCACGGTGCGGTGATTGTCTTCGGCATAATCACGCGGATTCCAGGACCCGATCCGGATGATGCCCGACTTCACCGCGCGCCCGGTGACACCATAGTCCCGGACTGCGCCCAGCATTTCCGGAAACAGGGTGATTACCGCAAATTCCACCATTAATCCGTTTCTTCCCAGTCAACCCGGATAATGCCGGCGTCCTGGTCGATCTCCAGTAAATATCTGTGCCATACCAGGGGCACCAGGTGCCGACCCTGGCCTTCGATAATCAGTACTGGATTGGCCCCGGTTTCCATTATCTCCTTCACTTTTCCCAGCCCCTTTCCCGCCTTGTTAATGACTTCCATATCCAGCAAGTCTGCCTGGTAATACTCACCCCGGGGTAACTGTTTCAGTTGGGACCGCAGCACGGCGATGTCCGTGCCAATCAAAGTCCTTGCCGCGTCCCTGTCATCAATCCCCTCCATTGCAATAATCAAGCCCTTGTTCTGCGCCTTCCATTCCTTAATGGATACCTCACGCCAGGTTTCCTTGAAGCGCAATAGCCAGGGGGTGTATAGCAGAATATTCTCGCGCGGGTTCGTATACGACATGACCTTCAACCACCCCTTGACGCCATGGATCCCGGCGATGCGTCCTACCAGGATGCGTTTTGATCCACACTGCATGTCTGCCCCTGCCCGGGTTGGCGCTTTCTCTTACAAGCCTTTGCCGCCTGATAGTGAACATCAGGCCGGAATACGACCGCCGGTTATGCCGCCGTGGAATAATCCTTGAGCAGACTGGCGACGCGCTGTGACGTCTGCGCGCCATTGGCAACCCAGTAACCGATACGGCCTGTATCAATATTCAGACGCTGTTCCTTGCCTGTGGCAATCGGATTGAAAAACCCGAGGCGCTCCAGGAAACGCCCGTCCCGTTTCTTGCGGCTGTCTGTAACCACAATGTGATAAAAGGGTCTTTTCTTGGTACCCACGCGTGATAAACGAATTGTGACCATTTAATTGATGACCTCTCCTCGGCTTTGCCGTTAAACTTGTCTCACGCAAACGTCGATTACGCCTGCCTGAAAAAGGCGCATATTTTACGGGAAAATACTGAAAAAGAAAGGGAAAAAGCTCCTCCTACGTCAAATCATGGATCCCTCCACCCTGGCAGCACAAAAGGCCAAGCTCCGCGCCGGATTGAAGCAGATCCGCGACACCATCCCGGCTGAAATCAGGGCCGCTGCGGCAAGGAAAATTACCGAGAACCTGCTCAGCCTGGTGGAAGTGGAAACGGCACGGACGGTATTCATCTATATTTCCCATGGATATGAGGTGGATACCCACGTGTTGTTGGGGCATTTTCTGGGCCGGGGCATGACCGTGGCCATCCCCAGAATAATGCCGGACAAGTCCATGATCGCCGTCCGTTTTACCGGCTGGGAGGATCTGGCGCCTGGAGAACTCGGCATCCTGACACCGTCCGGCAGCGAACCCTGCCCAGGGCCGATAGACATCGTCATTACCCCGGGACTGGGATTTACCATCCAGGGGCACCGCGTCGGATATGGCCGCGGCTATTACGACAGATGGTTCATGACCCACCGGGTGACGCGGAAAATAGCACTGGCATTTGAAGCGCAGATCGTCGCTGCGATCCCCCACGATGAAAATGATATTCCGGTAGATATACTGGTCACGGAACAACGTATAATAATCCCATGAAAGAACCTGTCGACCACGGCATCATTGCCCGCATCCAGGGCATCATTACCAGGGAAACCGGCGCGGCACTCAAAGGCAATGCCCTGAATGAACTGGAGAATGTCCTTGCAGATATCACGTATCACCCCGGCACTCTGCGTGATGAGCATATCCAGCGTCGGGACGTCACCATCATGCTCACGGATTTGAGAGGATTCACATCCATCTCCGACTTGCATCCCGCCTCAGTTATTTTTGATCTGTTGAACCAGCATCTCATAAAAATGAGCGAGATCATTGTGCAGCACGGAGGGACTATTAACAAATTCATTGGTGATTCCATCCTGGTACTCTTTGGCGCGCCCCATTCGCACCAGGACGATGTCAGACGGGCCGTTACGTGCGCCGTGGACATGCAGATTGCCATGGACGAAATAATCAGCTACCACCACAGTCTGGGACTGCCCGAATTTTACATGGGGATCGGGATCAATACCGGTACGGTCATGGCCGGCTATCTCGGATCCGATCTTTACAACGAATACACCGTAATCGGCAACGAGGTCAATCTTGCCTCGCGCATTGAGGCCTTCAGCCTGCGCGGCCAGGTGCTGATCAGCAAGAACACCTATGAACTTTGCCGGGATTTCGTGGAAACCAGCGAACCCATCAACGTGTTCGTCAAGGGCATATCCCAGCCGGTCCAGGTATACGAGGTCATTTCCATACCGTCCCTCGGCAAGGCCCTGCCACGCAAGGAAATCCGTCGCAGCCACCGGGTAGAGGTCAACATCCCGTTCACTTTTTATCTGGTGGAAAACAAGATTGTCTCATCGGAACCACGGTCGGGCATGATCATGGATATCAGTTATCACGGCGTCCTTGCGGAACTGGATTGCGAACTTTCCATCTTCTCGGATATCAAACTGGAAATTGATCTGTCACTGATCGGTTACACGGCCGCTGATATCTATGCCAAGATCCTGAATTCCAAACGCCAGAACAACCGCTACCTCTCGGCAATAGAATTTACCTCCGTCAGCGTACAGAGCAACATTCATATACAGCAGTTCGTACAAATGCTGGTGCAGGGTAGTTCAATTAAACAACCCTGACGCGCTCACCATGTCTTTTATTCAGGAAACTCTGAATAAGATGTCATTTCGAGCATAGCGAGAAATCCTTGTCTCAACCAAAGGGAAAGCTATCCTTGAGATCCCTCACGATGTTCGGGACGTTAACGGCAGATTTCTTCCTGCGGTCGAAATGACACGAGAACTACTTTATCCAAGGCTCCTTGGCATTTACGTTGCGTGCCGGGGCAATCTCAGCGCCGGTAGGACTCCAGCTCGAGGATGATCTCCCCCCGGTCCAGCGCCTTGCTGGTGGTGGTTTCCTTCCGCACGGATTTTACCAGTCCCACGCCCGGCGCATACCAGTCCGTTTCTGTAATGGTGACGATGGTGAGCCCCACATAATTTCCCGCGTTGGTATAGGCATCACCCTTGAGCGTGATCCGCAGGCAATCGGCGAACGTCCCCGCCGGCACCGTCACGGTATCGGCCAGTGACTCGATCCTGGCCGTTACGGGGACTTTGGCACTGATATGAAACTCCGTTTTCTGCGGCGGGCCGGTCTTGATCAGGGCGCGCGAACTGGTGGTCCCCTGCCATTCCGTTCCGACGGCCAGTGGGAACCGGAAGATATATTGATCCTGTTCAATACGTTCCACTTGACCGTCGTCGGTTTTTGCATGGCCCGTCATGCGGATACCGGCATTATCGAGCAGAAAATAACTGCTGGATCCATCCAGAAGGCGGCGGACATAGAGTTCACGATCACCTTCTTTTTCGGGCCCAAGGTTTTCAACAGCGTAGATTCCTTTAAAATTGCCATCCATGGTGTGATAAGTCATCACGTAGCGCCAGTATTTGCCGCTGGACAGGGGAAAATAAGTGTCGGGCGACCGGTGACACGCCGTAAACATGCACAGACACCATATTGCCACGGCCATGCGCACACTGGATAATCTCGCGCTCAACAAACACCCCGGAAATAACTGAACTGATCCCGTTGCTGTTCGTGCCTGATGCCGAAGGTTCCGGGGATAGGTAGTCATAGTGCTACAGGACCGACAGCAACGGACCATTGCAAACCGCAGGACCACAGAACATGATTCAAGGTAAATACCATCAGTCAGGATGTTATTGGGTTACGATTGTTGTTTCAGTGTTCACCTGCATTACTTCCGGGTGTACACAGGATACTGACTTAACCAGCCCCGGCGACTGGGCCTATTATGGCCGCGATTATACCAATCAACGGTTCAGTCCCCTGGCCGAAATCAACACGGACAATGTTAAAAACCTGAAACTCGCCTGGAACTACCATACCGGCAAGACCGGCAGTTTCCAGGCATCGCCGATCGTGATTGACGGCATCATGTACCTTACCACCCCTTTCAACGATGTCATGGCCCTCGATGCCGGTACCGGCAGGGAGATATGGCATTACCGGCATCAATTACGCACTGAACAATTCTGTTGCGGACCCGCCAACCGCGGCCCGGCCGTGGCCTATGGCAAGGTCTACATGGCGACCATCGACGCCCGCCTGGTCGCGCTCGATCAAAAAACCGGCAAGATCCTCTGGGACAACCCCATCACCGACACGGCTACCAGTGAAGGGGAAACGCTGGAACCCCTGCTGGGGGTCAAGGAACTGCATGGCGCCGTGCAGACCGGCCAGACCGGCTACACCGCCAATCTCGCCCCCCAGGTGTATGACGGCAAGGTATTCGTTGGTATTGCGGGCGCCGGCTACGGACTGCACCTCGAATTCGAGGAAGACGGAAAACAGATCCTGTCCGTGGGCGGGCTTTCCGGCGGAGGCCACGGCCTGCGCGGCTTCCTGGTGGCCTATGACGCGGTGTCCGGCAAGGAAATCTGGCGCTGGTACAGCGTACCGGAAACCGGCTGGGAAGGCGCGTGGAGAGAAACGGCCGGCGCCGACGTCCCGCTCAACCGGGACATCGCCGCAGAGAAACAAGCCTTCGACCAATATAAAGACAGCTGGCGTTATGGCGGCGGCTCGGTCTGGTCGACACCGGCCATCGACCCGGAACTGGGACTGATCTATTTCGGCACCGGCAATCCCTCACCGCAGATGGATGACACGACGCGGCCCGGAGACAACTTGTACACCGTGAGTCTCGTGGCGCTCGATATCAACACCGGCAAAATGCAATGGCATTACCAGCAGGTGCCGCACGACCGCTGGGGTTATGATGTCGCGAGCCCGCCCATCTTGTTTGATTTCAAACGCGACGGCAAAACCATCCAGGCCGTGGGACAGGCGAGCAAGACCGGCTGGTTTTTTGTGCACGATCGCCGGACCGGAGAACTCCTGCTGCGCTCCGACCCCTTTGCGCCCCAGGACAATCTTTTTGCCCGTCCCACGGAAGACGGTGTGCGGATCGTGCCCGGCACACTGGGCGCGACTTCATGGTCGCCAGCAGCCTTTAATCCCGCCCTCGATACGGTCTACATCGCCGGCATCTATCAACCTTCACTCTTTTTTTCACGCAAACTCACCCCCGAACCCGGCAAACCGTGGCAAAGCTACACCTTCTTCCGGCAGGCGAACGAAGAGGACTGGGGAGTTTTCAGCGCCGTCTCCACCACCAGCGGGAAACTGTTATGGCAAAAGAAGATCGATGATCCGATGGTGGGCGGCGCACTTGCTACCGCCGGCAACCTGGTCTTCACCGGCGAAGGCAACGGATATTTCGACGCATTTGCGGCTGACAGCGGCGAACTGCTGTGGCGCTACCAGGCGGAACATGGCGTGAATGCCCCGCCGATCACTTACCAGGTCCACGGCAGACAATACATCGCCGTCGCGGCCGGCGGAAATTCGATTTTCAACTATACCGTGGGTGATGAAGTGCTGGTGTTCCAGTTAGGTGAATGATTTCAAACTGCCAACAAACCAGTTATCACATCACCTTGCACGATTAATTTCCCCCGTAGGTGCGAATTTATTCGCACAAATACCAATGGCCGATTAAAATCGGCCCTACATGTTGCGGATTTTTTCTTTACACATCCATCCCCACCCTCCCTTGGCTGGCAATAGCCGGGGATGAGGGAAATACTATCTTGAAGCCGGTGATAATTGAGGCGTGAGATTCCTTGTGCGTTCCGAGCGGGTATGATAAAGCATTATACCTTGGAGGTACGCCATGAGTAGCATCAAAGTTGCCATCACCATCGACAGCGGAACACTGGAGCGCGTTGACCGCTTGGTTGCGAAGAAGGTTTTTCCCAACCGTAGTCGCGCCATCCAGTCAGCGGTGGCCGAGAAACTCGCGCGGATGGAGCGCGGACGTTTGGCGTCTGAATGCGCAAAACTCGATCCCAAATTTGAGAAAGCGATCGCTGAAGAAGGCCTGGGGCAGGAGCTGGACGCTTGGCCCGAATACTGAGAGGCGAGATTCGGTGGGCCGACCTCAATTCGGTCCGCGGTCGCGAACAAGCGGGCTTGCGCCCGGTATTGGTCCTCAGTCACGACGTGTTTAACGAGCGCTCGGGTACCGTCATTGCGGTGGCGTTGACGAGCCAGCCACAGCGTGCTGGTTTCCCGCTGACACTCGAGCTTCAGGCGGCGAAGGTGCCAAAACGTTCGTGGGTCAAA